>CXWK01005847.1_pt1 | contig 177607 bp, 171 predicted proteins | sample 590851 | NCBI WGS metagenome assembly CXWK01 (sample SAMEA3498364, study PRJEB10139) | wastewater metagenome | biome: wastewater treatment plant; material: activated sludge | place: Denmark | collected 2014-08-01
GTCATTACGACGGTGATGACGACGAACAGCACGGCCAGGAAACCCAGTTGATCCTCGCGCAGCCAGCCGAGCGCGACGACCGGCAACCCGGTATAGAGCACGCCGAGGCCCGACAGCTGAGACTGCCCGGTGCCGAACAGGAGGGCGGCCACCGCAATCGCGCCGACGGCGAGCGCGGCAACGCCCATGGCCGCCATGCCCCATCCGGTCAATAGAGCGGCAATCAACACCGTGGCGATATGCACGACCGTCACCGTGTCGATGCCAACGCCGCGCACGATCTTCGACCATTCCCAGCTCATCACGGCGGCGACGATGAACGTCAGCACCGCGAACGGCTTGGGTCCGAGATAGAGAAGGATAAGGGCGATGGCGGCGGCAACAAGCCCCGAGATGATGCGCATCTGCAGCTCTTTGGAAAGCCCCTTGGGCTTGTCGCGCTGCATGTCTTCCGCCACCGGGTCCGCGATCTGCGGCGCCGGTGCCTTAGGCTCCTGATCCGTCATGGTACGCCTTTAGCCAAACGAGCGTTTCGACAGACCACCGAAGCGACGTTCCCGCCCACGAAACTCGGCAATCGCACCTTCAAGAGTGCTGCGGTCGAAATCCGGCCAATACGTGTCGAGAAACACGAATTCGGTATAGGCCGTCTGCCACAGCAGGAAATTGGATAGACGCATCTCGCCCGAGGTGCGGATCAACAGATCCGGATCGGCGATGCCGGCGGTGTCGAGTGCGCCGGCCAGTTTCTCCGTCGTAATCTCTTCGGGTTGAAGCCGCCCCGCCTGCACGTCTTCGGCAAGCTTGCGGGCGGCGCGCGCAATCTCTGCGCGGCTCCCGTAGTTGAAGGCGATGACCAGAGTCAGCACCGTGTTGCTCTTGGTCAGTTCCACGCCTTCATCGATCAGCGTCATCAGTTCGCTGTCGACCCGGCCGCGCTCGCCGATGGTGCGGATCCTGACGCCGGATCTGTGCAGATCAGCCAGATCGCCGCGGATGAAGCGCTTCATCAGCCCCATGAGATCGTCGATCTCTTCGATCGGACGGCTCCAATTCTCCGAGGAAAAGCTGAAGATGGTCAGCGTCTCGATGCCGAGTTCGATCGCCGCGCGCACCGTGCGGCGCACCGCTTCCACGCCCTGGCGATGGCCAATGGTGCGCGGCAGCCCCCGCTCCTTGGCCCAGCGGCCGTTGCCGTCCATGATGATGGCGACGTGCCGGGGTGGGCTCAGTTGGTCGGCGTGCGAGGGTTCACCCAGCTCGGCTCTGTGCGTCACGGTCGGTCAACCTTCCTTGCGCGAGGGATCGTCAACTCACGCGAACCTGCAACTGGCGCGGCAAGCAAATACTTGCCAAGACCCTAAACCTTTTGGATTTCCACTTCCTTGCTGGCCAGGGTTGCATCAACCTCTTTGATCAGCTTGTCGGTCAGGTTCTGGACTTTCTCCGAGTTTCCCCGGTGATCATCCTGGCTCATCTTTCCGTCTTTTTCGAGTTTCTTGAGCAAGTCCATACCATCCCGGCGGACGTTGCGGATAGCGACCTTGGCCTGCTCAGCATACTTATGAGCAAGTTTAACCAGTTCCTGCCTCCGCTCCGCCGTCAAGGCCGGCATGGGCAGGCGCAGGATCTGACCGTCGGTGATCGGATTAAGTCCGAGGTTGGCTTCGCGGATGGCCTTGTCGACCGCCTGCACGTTGGAGCGGTCCCAGACCTGCACCGTGATCATGCGCGGCTCCGGCACCGACACGGTCGCCACCTGATTGAGCGGCATGCGCGAGCCGTAGACCAGCACGTGAACCGGATCGAGCAGGTTGGCGCTGGCACGCCCGGTGCGCAGTCCCGACAGCTCACGCTTCAAGGCGTCGATCGATGCGCGCATGCGCTTTTCGATTTCATTGATGTCGTAAGCGTTGAGTGACATGCCGTCTCCTTCATCCGCACCTCCCGCCCGTTTGCCGGCGGCGGTCGCGGATATTCTTAGTCCGTAATGACCGTCTGCCGGGCCTCACCGCGCAAGGCTTTCAACAGATTGCCCGGCTCTTCGATGGAAAAGACAATTACCGGAAGATGATTGTCGCGGGCAAGGGCGATTGCCGCGCCGTCCATCACCTTCAAATCCTTGGCCAAAACCTCGCTGTAGGTCAGCCGGTCGTAACGGGTGGCCTTGGGGTCCTTCTTGGGATCGGCCGAATAGACGCCGTCGACGCCCGTCGCCTTGGCCACCGCATCGCAGTTCATTTCGATCGCCCGCAGCGTTGCCGCCGTGTCGGTCGTGAAGAACGGATTGCCCGTACCCGCTGCAAAGATGACGACATGACCTTTGGAGATATAGCTCAGCGCCTTGGGGCGGACGAAGCTTTCGCACACCGTCGGCATCGGGATGGCGGAGAGTACGCGGGCCGGGTTGCCCTGGTTGCCGAGCGCGTTCTGGAACGCGAGCGCGTTCATCACCGTCGCCAGCATGCCCATGTAGTCGGCGGTCGCCCGGTCCATGCCCTTGGCGGCGCCGGTAAGCCCGCGGAAGATGTTGCCGCCGCCGACGACCACGGCGATCTCGGCGCCCGCCTTCACGGCCTCGGCGATGTCCTTCGCCAGCCGGTCGCAGACGCTCATGTCAATGCCGTACTGGCCCTTGCCCATGAGCGCTTCGCCCGAGAGCTTGAGCAGCAGGCGCTTGTACTTGAGTGGGGTGGTCATGGATGTTCTCCCTCTCCCCGTTCCTGCACTTCAACGGGGAGAGGGTCGGGGTGAGGGGCCGCAATGCCAAAAGTGAAAGCGGCTGCCCCTCACCCTAACCCTCTCCGCGCATGCGGGGAGAGGGGAATGAATGAAGATGGGCCGATACCTAGCCCAAATGCCTGATTCCGCCTAGCGTGACAGACTTGCCGGGATTTGCCCTCAACTGCCCGAAACAGCCTTGGCGACCTCGGCGGCGAAGTCCTCTTCCTTCTTTTCGATGCCTTCGCCCAGCGCGTAGCGGATGAAGCCGGCAATCTTGACCGGCGCACCGATGGCCTTTTCGGCGGCCTTGACGGCATCGGCCACCGTTTCCTTGCCTTCGCCGATCAGGAACACCTGGTTCATGAGCACCACGGTGCCGAAGAACTCCTTGCGCAGACGACCTTCGCTGGCCTTGGCCAGGATGTCATCGGGCTTGCCGGCGTTGCGCGGCTCGGCCTTGGCCTGCTCGACGTAGATCGCCCGCTCGCGGTCGATGGCGTCCTTGGAGAGTTCGCTCTCGTTGACGACCAGCGTCGCCGGCGAGGCGGCGATGTGCATGGCGACCTTGCGGCCGAACTCGGTCACCTTGGCCTTGTCGCCCGTGCTTTCCAGCGCGACCAGCACGCCGATCTTGCCAAGCCCTTCGGCGACCTTGGAGTGCATGTAATCGGCGACGGCGCCGCTCTTGACGCTGACAGCGGCGGTACGGCGCACGCTCATGTTCTCGCCGATGGTCGCGACCGCTTCCTTCACCTGGGTTTCGATGGTGTTCTTGGTGCCCGGGTAGGTGGCGGCGAGCAGCTTGGCCAGATCACTGCCTGCGGCCGGAGCGGCCGAGGTGATCTTGCGCACCAGGTCCTGAAACTCGTCATTGCGGGCAACGAAGTCGGTTTCCGAATTGACTTCGACGACGGCGCCGGTCGAGCCTGCGACCGTGATGCCGATCAATCCGTCGGCGGCGATGCGGCCGGATTTCTTCGCGGCCTTCGACAGGCCCTTCTTACGCAGAAGATCGACGGCGGCTTCGATGTCGCCATTGGTTTCGGTCAGCGCCGTCTTGCAGTCCATCATGCCGGCGCCGGTCATGTCGCGCAGCTTCTTCACATCTGCGGCGGTAATCGTGGTCATGGAAATACCCCATTGGGTTTCGGGCGCAGTAGCGCGCCTGCGGGTGGAGTTGAGGCGCCGCGAAGGGCGCCTCAATCGTCGATCGTTTTATGCGTCAGCGTTGAACCGTGCGTGTCAGGCACCGTTCGAAGCGGCCGTTACGACGCGACTTCCGACAACTTCTTGGCCTGGCCGACCCAGTCATCCTTGGCGATCTGGCCCTTGAGCTTCAGCTGCCGGTCGAGTGAGGCCACATAGTCGGCATCGAGGTCGGCGAGCTGCCAGAAGTGGAACACGCCGGCGTCGTTCAAGCGCTGTTCGAGCTTCGGCGAGATGCCGGTGATGCGCTTCAGGTCGTCGGCTTCGCCGCGCGGCGCTTCGATGCCCTTGAACGTCACCTTCGGCAGGTCTTCGGCGGGCGGCGACTCGGACGCACCGACGTCGATGCCGGCCGAGCCCTGGGCCCGTTCCAGACCGTCGAGCGCGGCGCGCGCCACGAGATCGCAATAGAGCGTGATCGCCCGGCCGGCGTCGTCGTTGCCCGGAACCGGGAAGTCGATGCCGTCGGGATCGCAGTTGGTATCGACGATGGCGACGATCGGGATGCCGAGCTTGCGGGCTTCCTGGATGGCGATCTGCTCCTTGTTCGTGTCGATCACGAACAGCAGGTCGGGCGTGCCACCCATATCCTTGATGCCGCCCAGCGACTGGTTGAGCTTGTCGCGCTCGCGGGTGATGTTCAGCACTTCCTTCTTGGTGCGGCCCTGCGGGTCGGCAAGAATTTCTTCCAGCTGACGCAGGCGGCGGATCGATTGCGACACCGTCTTCCAGTTGGTCAGCGTGCCGCCGAGCCAGCGATGGTTCATGTAATACTGGGCCGAGCGCTTGGCGGCTTCGGCAATGCCGTCGGAGGCCTGACGCTTGGTGGCGACGAACAGCACGCGGCCGCCGGAGGCGACCGTATCGGACACCTTCGTCAGAGCCTGATGCAGCATCGGCACGGTCTGGGTCAGGTCGAGAATGTGGATTTTGTTGCGCGACCCATAGATGAACGGCGCCATCTTGGGGTTCCAGCGGTGGGCCTGGTGGCCGAAGTGAACGCCAGCTTCCAAAAGCTGACGCATATTGAAGGCGGGAGCTGCCATCAGAAACGTCCTTTTTCCGGTTGATCCTCCGCGTCCCCGTTTGTGAGAAAACTCAATCTTTTCAGAAACCTGGAAAGATAGTTGTGTTTCCACCGGAGCGACAGCCAGGGCTTTTAATCTGCCCGCCGCATGAAGAGACGCGTGTGTGATGAGGGGCTTATGGCGGAAAGCGGGGGGAAAGGCAAGCGACAGAAGATCCTATGGACGCTGACTGCCAGAAATGGATCCATACAGATCAATCTTCCGAGCTGATAGGACGTCCATCATGGATTGCCGTCCCGACGAGCCGCCTAAGCAGCCGGACTGCCGACACCAGCACAGAGATGAGCCATTCTGCACGCCAGCCTACCGGAACACCTATAGGCACTGTGGGCACACCTGGACCGATGAATGGTCATGCGCCTGCAATGATCGCTGTCCGAAATGTAACGCCGAGATCGAGCCCTTTCGTAGCAAAGAGATTGCTCCCTGCGCGTGCGAGTACTTGGAATGACTGGCATGAGGCTGTTAACACTTGAGGAAGTTTCTACCGCAAACGGTAAGAACCGCGTCCCAGGAACTCAAGATAGCCACCATCGCGCAAGACCTGGAGCTGCTGCCGGATTTTTGCCCGCACGTTTTTATTGGCTGGATAAAGCGCACTAAGACCGGCTTCGAACCTATAAACGTCCTCGATAGAGAACTCCCTTTTGCCGATGGCGTCGCAGCAGCCCATAACGTCGATCAGCCAACCGCGCGCAGCTGGTTTCTCGTCGCGTAAGAACAGTGTTCGACGCCATTGGTCCTGAACCACGCGTCGATCGATCTCTAAACCGTCTCGGATGACAAAAATTCTGCCCGAGGCCGGAATTTGACCGATTTTGATGTTGCAGCCGACCCAACCTGCCCTTCGGGCAGTTGGGGCAAGCGGCTCGCGCCTTTCGATAATCTCAGGCCGAACGAATTGCTTTGGTACTACAAAGAGATTCCTCACCGCACGGTCGGCCGCGCTGTAGTTCATGAATGCGAAGTTAGGGTTTTCATCGGAAGAGAGGCGCCTGCAGAGCGTTTCATAGGCGCCATCCACGACTTTGCTGCCAAATGAACCTTTCGTGCTCTTGAGTTCGTACTGCTCGGAACAATGCGGACAACTGAAATCGGCGGCAGGGCGATTGTTGGTGAATTGCGATATTTCTTCGTGTCCGCATGCCGGACAAAACGCCCAGCGGCGCATCCAACCTTCCGTCAAAACTCGCGCATTTTGAGTAGCACTTTCATAGGGCGTCTGCTGCTCCTCGAAGCCTAGGAGCATTTTGCCCTTGTTCCCGCTCTGACCTTGCACGCGTCCAACCCTTGAGAAAATCAACGGCCACAATAACATCGTCTGGCACAAAATCCGCAAGGATGGCGGCTCGGACGGGCGCGGCGTCGGCTTCTATTTCCGCAACGTCACCGAGCTTCTGCTGTTCGGCGTGCGCGGCAAGAATGCTCGCACCCTTGCCCCTGGCCGCCGCCAAGTGAACTACCTCGCCACCCGCAAGCGCGAACACTCGCGCAAGCCTGATGAGCAGTACGATCTCATCGAGGCCTGCAGCCGAGGTCCGTTCCTGGAGTTATTCGCCCGCGGCACCCGCCCCGGCTGGACCTACTGGGGCGATCAGGCCGACGACAGCTACGCGCCGACATGGAAGACCTACGCCCATAATTCCGTGAGCGAGAAAAAGGGCGGCAAGCGCCGCAAGCCCGTCACTCGGGCAGACGAACTGGAATTGGCTCTCGACGGCTGAAACCTCTGATACAACAGGGCTTCCGCGGCTTTGGCGCCACATCCGCCGCCCAAACGCGCCCGCGCAACCTTCGCGCGCGCTTCATCGTTTACGCTTCGTAACCATCTGGGGCTATAGTGGGGCCCAACGATTTGCAGTGTTCAAGAGCGAGGTCGCTTATGAAGTTCTTTTCCGCCAAGAGTCTGGCAGCATCGGTTCTGGCCGCCTTCGCCATGGCGTTCGCCGCCATGATCACCGCTTCCGCCCCGGCAGACGCCGCCAAGAAGGGCTATAAGCCGCTCAAGGGCACGATCTATTACAAGCAGCGCCGGGTCGGCGGCTATTCCTACAAGTACGTCGACGCCATAGACACGCGCCGCTTCGTCGACCGCTCGATGACGGCCCAGTCGAATGCCGGTCCGTTCGACAGCGGCTTCTTCTTCACCCAGCCGACAGCGCCGCATGGCGGCGACGCGCCCTACATGCATTGAGCGCGCGAAGCGATCAGAACGATCTCGGTTTTCAGCGGCGCGGCGAGATCATCGCCGCGCCGCGTTCAATTTGCGCCTCCGCGTCCGACACCATCCGGGCGATGATCTCGGAAGCGGGCTCGATCGACCGGATGAGCCCCGCGACTTCGCCAACGAAAGTGTTGGCACGATCGGCGTCGCCAGCAATCCAGGCGGCGCGATACTTAGCAGCCTCCTCGTCAGCCACTTTCATTAACTCGTCCTCGTGGCCGTGCCAGCGGTCGATAAAAGCATTGCGCAGCACGCGCGCCGTGTAGCGGGTAGGCCAATCGAGCTTGCGCGCCAAGTCCATCACCTGCGAGCGGATCGTATCGTCGCCAGTCGCCGCAACCGCTGCCGCGTGCATGGCGGCACCGACTTTTGCCTCCTGCGATGCCCATAGCCGGGAGCCGACGAGGACACCATCCGCGCCGAGCATGAGGGCAGCTGCAAGCCCGCGCCCGTCGCCAATGCCGCCTGCCGCAATCAGAAGCGTCTGGGGCGATACGGCGGCGATATGATCGGCGACCTCCGGGACCAGCGTCAACGTCGCACGCTTCTCACCGTGCCCGCCCGCTTCCGCACCCTGGGCTGCGATGATATCGGCACCGGAAGCGATGGCGTGGCGGGCGTCTTTCAACGTCTGCACCTGGCAGATCACGAGCGCACCGGCGTCCTTGATCCTGGGAATAAGAGCTTCAGGATCGCCGAAGGACAGAAACAGGGCAGCAGGTTTGTGTTCGAGCACCGCGTCCAAGAGTTCGGGCTGCTTTTTCAAAGCCCAGGTAATGAACCCGCAGCCGATCTTCTGGTTGCCAACGGCCTTGAACTCGGCCTCGATCCAGTCACGGTCGCCGTAACCGGCACCGATGATGCCGAGCGCACCGGCAGCGCTGACCGCCGCTGCAAGTTTGCCGCCACCTGCAAAAGCCATCGAGGCTGAAATGACCGGATGGGTCAAACCCAGACTTTTGGTAAGCCGCGTCGATATTGTCATGTCGCCCCCTTGTTCTTGGTCTGACAGCGCCTGGGGTGAGACAATGCGCGAAGGTGCGCCTTGGTTCCACACTCAGTCTCGCACTGCCGCAACTTTTGCGGCACACTTCGGCCATTGAACCCCGGGGGCCCCTTCATGACAACCCAGTCCGCCATCACCGCGCGCTCTCACCAGCTCGGCGAACGCATCGACTTGAAAGGGCTTGAGCGCGACGACTGCTTCTCCAAGAACCCTCTGGGCTTCGCGACACCGTCGGGTGGAACGGTTGTGCTGTTCAAGACCGGGGCAGCCGTCTTCATCGCCATGACGCCGGTGGAAGAGGAAGAGGTCATAAATTCGTTGGCCAGCCGGATCATCGAACCGGTGTCCGAGGCGGAGCTCGAAACAGCGTCCCTCGTCATCGGCGGGGAGGATGATACCGTGCTCCCCAACGGCCCGGTCCAACTGAGGGCCAGCGACCGCAACCGCCTGCTGGTCGTGGCCGAAGCGTTGGCGGCGTCGGTATCGCTCTCCTATGACGAGCGCCGCGTCGGCCGCGCCTTCGATCGCATTGCCACCGTGGCCGATGATCTCAAAGACGGCACGCTGACCCGCGTCGACTACAAGGACGCCTTGAAACAGATCGGCGAAGCGCTCGGCATCCAGAGCCGGCTCGCCGGCCGCGTCGACCTGACCGACAAACCCGACGTGTTGTGGGACCATCCCGATCTTGAACGGCTATGGGCCAAGGTCGCCGACGATTACGATTTGAAAGTCCGCGCCAGCGCCCTGTCGCAAAAGCTGAGCGTCATCCGCGATACCGCCGACACGCTCGGCAATCTGCTCTCCACCCGCACCTCGCACCGTCTCGAGTGGTACATCATCATCCTGATCCTGTTCGAGGTCGTGCTCGGCCTCTATGACCGGTTCTGGAAATAGCACCAGAGCGGCTGCATTCGCGGTGTTGTATCGCTCAACTCTCGATCACCTCGATCACGCCCGGCAGCGTACCCAACCGGCTCGCATCCTGCGGCGAGACTTCATAGCGTCCGGGCATCACCAGTTCCAATTCGCGCGCATGCTCCGGCACGCTCATGACCAAGCGGATTTCTCCGCCGCGCGGCGACGGCTTCAGCTTGGCGCGGATCTCACTCAACCGGTCGCCGTTTCTGCGGAACGCCTTTTCGTCGAGCACGAATTTCAGGTTGCGCGGCACTTGCGCCGCCGCCTTGTCGAGCGCTTCGATCGATTGCGCCCGCATCTTCAAGGTATCGCCGTCGCGCTCGGCCTCGACCGACACGATGACCGGCGTGCCAGGCTCCAACAGCTCGCGCGAAGCGGCCAGCGTATCGGAAAAGATGATGGCCTCGAACTGCCCGGTGGTGTCGGAGAACATCGCGAAGGCAAACTTGTTGCCCTTTTGCGAGCGCCGCTCGCGCGCGGAAATGACGATGCCGGCAAGCCGCCCCGCCGTGGCGCCGCGCTGCGTCAACACCTCGAACTCGGTGTATTTCTTGACGCCCAGTTTGCCGAGTGCGCGCTCATAGGTATCGAGCGGATGGCCGGACAGATAGAAGCCGATGGCTTCGAATTCGTGGCTGAGCTTTTCCATCGGGGTCCAGGCTTCGGTCGCCTTGAGCACCAGATCCGGCGGCTTGCCGCCGCCGCCGAACAGATCGCTCATGCCTTGCGCGTCGTTCGATGAGCGGCGTTGCGCCATGGCAAGAATGGTGTCGGCATTGACGGCAACGAGTGCGCGGTTGGCATTGAAGGCATCGAAGGCGCCGCCTTTGGCGAGTGTCTCAAGCCCACGCTTGTTGAGCGCCTTGGGATCGAGCCGGTTGGCGAAATCGGCGAGAGAGGCGAACGGCCCGTCCTTGTCACGCGCGGCGACGATGGTTTCGACCGCGCCGGCGCCGATGTTTTTCAAGGCCGCCAGCGAATAGCGGATGGCGCCGGCCTTCTCGTTGCCGCAAGGCGCTACCGCGCCAAAATCGACGCCCGAAAGATTGACGCATGGCGGCAGCACGGCGATGCCCGCCTTCTTGGCTTCGGCCGCGAACATGGCGAGCTTATCGGTGTTGCCCATATCGAGCGTCATCGAGGCGGCGAAGAATTCCTCGCGGTAATGCGCCTTCATATACGCCGTGTGATAGGACACCAGCGCGTAGGCCGCCGCGTGCGACTTGTTGAAACCGTATCCGGCGAACTTGTCGACGAGTTCGAAGATGTAGACCGCGTCTTCCTTCTTCACGCCCTTCTCAAGCGCACCCTCGACGAAGCGCGCCTGCTGCTTGGCCATCTCCGCCTTGTCCTTCTTGCCCATGGCGCGGCGGAGCAAATCGGCTTGGCCGAGCGTATAGCCACCCATCACCTGGGCGATCTGGATGACCTGCTCCTGATAGATGATGACGCCGTAGGTTTCTTTGAGGATCGGCTCCAGCATCGGATGCAGGTAGTCGACCGGTTCCTCGCCGTGCTTGCGGTTGATGTAGGTCGGGATGTTGTCCATGGGGCCAGGGCGATAGAGCGCCACCATGGCGATGATATCTTCGAAGCGGTCGGGTTTGAGCCGCTTCAAGCTCTCCCGCATGCCCGTGCTTTCAAGCTGGAACACGCCGGCCGTATCGGCCTTGGCCAGCAGTTCGTAACTCTTGCGATCGTCGAGCGGCAGCTTGGGCAGATCGACGGTGATGCCGCGGCCTTTGCTGACGAGCTGCACCGCCTTTTCCAGCACGGTCAGCGTCTTCAAGCCAAGAAAGTCGAACTTCACCAGCCCCGCGGCCTCCACCATCTTCCAGTTGAACTGGGTGATGGGGAAGTGGGATTTGGGATCGCGATAGAGCGGGACGAGTTCCTCAAGCGGGCGGTCACCGATCACCATGCCGGCGGCGTGGGTGGAGGCGTGACGATAGAGCCCTTCGAGCTTGTTGGAGATTTCCAGGAGTTTGGCGACGAGTGGATCGTTGTCGCGTTCTTCCTGCAGCTTCGGCTCGCCGTCGATGGCTTCCTTGAGCGTCACCGGATTGGCCGGATTGTTCGGCACCAGCTTGCACAGCCGGTCGACCTGGCCATAGGGCATCTGCAGCACGCGGCCGACGTCGCGCAGCACGGCGCGGGCCTGCAGCTTGCCGTGGGTGATGATCTGGGCGACGCGATCCTCGCCGTACTTCTGTTGCACGTAGTCGATGACGCGGTCGCGCTTCTCCTGGCAGAAGTCGATGTCGAAATCCGGCATCGAGACTCGCTCAGGGTTCAGGAACCGCTCGAACAACAGCCCGAAGCGTAACGGATCGAGATCGGTGATCGTCAACGCATAGGCGACGAGCGAGCCCGCGCCCGAGCCGCGGCCGGGACCGACGGGCACGCCGTTCGCCTTCGACCACTTGATGAAGTCGGCAACGATCAGGAAGTAGCCGGGAAACTTCATCTGCGTGATGACGTCGACCTCGTAGGCGAGTCGCTTTTCGTAATCCTCGACCGTGAAGCCCTCGGCCGGGCCGGTCGCGGCCAGCCGCGCCTTCAAGCCCTCCTTCGCCTGCCGCTTCAATTCCGCCGCCTCGAGCCGGAAGTTTTCCAGTTCGCTCATGCTATCGTCGGCGGCGACGAACCGCGGCAGGATCGGCTTTTTGCCGAGAGGGCGGAAGGCGCAGCGGATGGCGATTTCTTCCGTGTTGGCCAGTGCCTCGGGCAGATCGGCGAACAGCGCCTTCATTTCATCGGCGCTTTTCAAGTAATGCTCCGCGCTCGCGCGGCGCCGGTCGTCCTCGACCACATAGCGGCCTTCCGCGATGCACAGCAGCACGTCGTGGGCCTCGTAGTCGCTGCGCGTCGCGAAATAGACTTCATTCGTCGCGACGAGCGGCAAATCGCGGCCATAGGAAATGTCGATCAGCTGCGGCTCGACCTGAGTTTCGTGCGGCAGGCCGTGGCGTTGCAATTCGACGTAGAGACGGTCGCCGAAAATCTTCTCCAGCGTCTTGAGGCGTTCGAGCGCCTTGTCCGTCTGACCCTCGCGGAGCGCGCGGTCGACCGGCCCATCAGGCCCACCCGTCAACGCGATCAGGCCTTCGCTCGCATCCTCGATGCGAGCAATCTTCACATGCGCCGGCTCATCGGCTGCGGGATCGAAATAGAGGTTCTTCGACAGCCGCATCAGGTTGGCATAGCCGGCGGCGTTCATTGCAAATAGCGCCAGGCGGCCGGCCGGCTTGGCGCGCGGCTCGTTGGAGCCCGCGCGCATCAGCGGGCTCTGCGTTTCCCTTTCATCGCCGAAATCGACATCGAGCGAACAGCCGACGATCGGCTGCACGCCCTCGCCCCAGAGCTTCTCGGAAAACTCGAGCGCGCCGAACAGATTGTTGGTGTCGGTGAGCCCCAGCGCCGGAAAGCCGTATCCGACCGCGAGCTTGGCCAGCTTGGAAATCGGCAACGCACCTTCCAGCAGCGAATAGGCGCTGTGCACCTTGAGGTGGATGAAGCCGGGGCCAGATGTTCGATTCGTGTCCTGCATGGACGGTTTTTAGACCGCCGCCGCAAAATACGATACCTCATGGACGCTAGAAAGACCGGTACAAACCGCTCAGCGCACCTGATCGCGCGCAACTTCGACCAGCTGCCCGTCCTGCAGGCGCAGCACGCGGTCCATGCGCCGCGCCAGCTCCATGTTGTGGGTGGCGATCAGTGCCGCGACGCCGTGATGACGGATGAGCTCGATCAGTTCCTGAAACACATGCTCGCTGGTGTGCGGGTCGAGGTTGCCGGTCGGCTCGTCGGCGAGCAACAGCTTTGGCGCGTTGGCCAAGCCCCGGCAGATGGCTGTGCGCTGCTGCTCGCCGCCTGAGAGTTCCGCCGGGCGATGATCGACGCGGGCGGCAAGGCCGAGGCTGCCCAGCAAATCGCGCGCGCGCGCCGCCGCCTTCTTGCGGCTGACGCCGCGGATCATCTGCGGGATAACGACATTTTCCAGCGCCGAGAATTCCGGCAGCAGCTGATGAAACTGATAGATGAAGCCGATGTCGGAGCGGCGTAGACGCGTGCGCTCGCCTTCCGACAATTCGGCGCAATCGCGGCCGTTGACGACGACGCGCCCCGATGTCGGCTGTTCGAGCAGCCCGGTGATGTGGAGCAGCGTCGACTTGCCGGCGCCCGAGGGGCCGACGAGTGCCACCGCTTGGCCCGGCCACAGCTCGCAGCTCGCGCCTCTGAGCACGTTGATCTGCCGCTCCCCATCGCCGAAAGTGCGGACCACGTTCTCTAATCTGAGGATGGCCCCGTTGGCTCGATGCTGCTCCATGGGCCTCACTCGTATCTCAAGGCTTCGACCGGGTCCATGCGGGACGCGCGCCAGGAGGGATAGAGTGTGGCGATGATCGACAGCGCCAGCGCCATCAGCACGATGCCCGCCGTCTCGTTGGGATCGATCTCGGCGGGCAGCCGCGTCAGATAGTAGATGCTCGGGTCGAACACAGTGGTGCCCGATATCCACGACACGAAGTTCTTGATGCTCTCGATGTTCCAGCAGAACACGACACCAAGGATGAAACCGGCAATCGTGCCGACGACACCGATGGACGCCCCGGTGATCAGAAACACGCGCATCACCGCGCCCTTGGAAGCGCCCATGGTGCGCAGAATCGCGATGTCGCGCCCCTTGTCCTTCACCAGCATCATCATGCCGGAAATGATGTTCAACGCCGCGACCAGGATGATGAGCGACAGGATGATGAACATCACATTGCGCTCGACTTCGAGTACGGTGAAGAACGTCTCGTTCCTCTGCCGCCAGTCCGTGACGCCGATCGACGGCCCGCCGGCATCCTGCAGCAGCAGGTTGTAGCGATCGACGTCCTCCGGATTATCGATGACGATTTCGAGCACGTCGACCTCACCATTCTTGCCGAAGTATTTCTGTGCTTCGGCCAGCGGCATGAAGATCATCATGCGGTCGTATTCGCTCATGCCGAGTTCGAAGATCGACGTGATCTGGTAGGGCTTCGACCTGGGCGCGGTGCCGAACGGTGTTGCCGCCCCGCGCGGCGAGACGAGCGTCACGGTATCGCCGAGCCCGACGCGGAGTTGCGTCGCGAGCCGCGCGCCCATGGCGATGCCGGTCTGCGCGTCGAATCCGTCGATGGAGCCGAACTTCACGTTGTCGGCCACGAGCTTCAATTCTTTCAGGTTCGCTTCGCTGATGCCGCGGACGAGTCCGCCGGTTGCCTGCGTGGTCGAGGAAACCATCACCTGCCCCTCGATCAGCGGCATCGCCGACTGCACGCCTTTGACCGCGCGCAGCTTGGCGGCAACTGCGTCATAGTCCTCGAACGGCTCACCGATCTTGGTGACGATGACGTGGCCGTTGAGCCCCATGATTTTCTGGAACAGATCCTTGCGGAACCCGTTCATCACCGCCATGACGATGATCAGAGTGGCGACGCCGAGCATGATGCCGAGGAACGAGAACCCGGCGATGACGGAGATGAAGCCTTCCTTGCGGCGTGCGCGCAGGTAGCGCCCGGCGAGCATCCACTCGAAGGGCGAGAACGGCTTGGTATCGGCAATCGCCGCTGACATGTGATCCGTCTCCCCCTCGTTCCCCGCACCGGGCCGCACAGCTAGCCGCGCAATCAGGCCAGATTGCGTTTCAACACCGATTCAGTGCGCCGCCTCACTTTTCCTCTCCCGCAACGGGAGAGGATGTCACGATGTGACAGGTGAGGGACTGGGCACCCGAATGATGCCTGACACACTTGTCGCACCCTCAAGCTCCCTCATCCGCCCCTTCGGGGCACCTTCTCCCAAGGGGAGAAGGAAACTTTGCTGCGACTGGGCGCTTCGACCTCATGCGCCCACCAAAAGCCGATCAATAATGTGGCGGCGGCACTTCGTCCGCTGCGTCACGGACGATGCTGAGCTGTATTTCGCGTAGCCGGTCCTCCAAGTGCTTGATGCGCGCGAAAGCCTGATCCAGCTTGGCCCACTGCTCGACGACCGTTTTGTTGAGAACGTCAATAACCTCGTTCTGATAGGCCAACTGCGTTTCCAGGTTATCGATCCTGCCGTCTATGCGCTCCTGCCCGTCCGTCATCGACTACACTCGTACCTCAATACGCCCGGCCGATCAGCACGAATTCCTTGGCGTCATCGCCTGAGAACACGCACTTCGTTCCTGCCGGTTCCGGTTGCAGCAGCGGCGCGTTGCGGATCGTCAGCTTCAAGGCTTTCAAGCGTTCGGCGATCGCGTCGAGCTTGGCGCCGTCGGGCTTCGCCCACGCAACCAGCGCCCAGCCCTTGAATGCGCCGCCCTCATCTTCCGCCTCGGCCGCGCCGAAATAGTCGGCCACCGCATCGAAGGTTTTGAAATTCGGCACGATGTTGGCGTCGATGCGCGCCTTGGCTTCGGCAAAGAGTCCGGCCTGGATCTCGTCAAGCAGCGCCACCGCGCCTTCGACGAATTCCGCGCGCGGCTTGGTATGCGAGATGACCTTGTCGCCGTCGCGCAGCTTATCGCGGCGCATGAAGGTGACGTTGGCACCGGCCGCGTCGCGCCCGCCGATTTCGGCGATTACCGGCGCGCCGCGGCGCACCCAGTTCCAGCGCTTCTCCGCCGACTTGACCGGCTTTGAATCGACGAGCACGCGGATGCCCTTCGCCTTCAAATCCTTCTCCAGCGCCGCGCAATAGGCGATAAGCTCGGCATCCTCCGGCTTGTCGCGCAGCATCGGCACGATCACGATCTGCTTCGGCGCGATCTTCGGCGGCAGGCGCAGGCCGTCATCATCGCCATGGGTCATGATCACGCCGCCGATCAGACGCGTCGACACGCCCCAGCTGGTCGTATGGCAATAGGTGAGCTTGCCGTCCGCCGCCTGGAACTGGATGTTCTGCGCTTCGGCGAAATGCGTACCCAGATAATGCGAGGTGCCGGCCTGGAGCGCCTTGCCGTCCTGCATCATGGCTTCGATGGAGTAGGTGTTATCGGCACCGGGGAAGCGCTCGTTCGCCGGCTTCTCGCCCGCGACCACAGGCATGGCGAGCACGTTCTCGGCGAACTCGCGATAGACTTCCAGCATCTTCAAGGTCTCGGCCATCGCATCGGCCTTGTCCGCATGCGCGGTATGCCCTTCCTGCCAGAGGAACTCGGCGGTGCGCAGAAACAGCCGCGTGCGCATTTCCCAGCGCACCACGTTGGCCCACTGATTGATGAGCAGCGGCAGATCCCGATAGCTCTTGATCCAGCGCTGGAACGCATCGCCGATGATCGTCTCCGATGTCGGCCGCACGATCAGCGGCTCTTCGAGCTTCGCCGTCGGATCGAGTTCGAGCTTACCGTCGACGTTCTTCAAACGGTGATGGGTGACGACCGCCATTTCCTTGGCAAAGCCTTCGACATGCTCGGCCTCCTTGGCGATGAAGCTCATCGGGATGAACAGCGGGAAATAGCAGTTGTCGTGGCCGGTATCCTTGATGCGGCGGTCGAGTTCCGACTGGATCAGCTCCCACACGCCCCAACCCCACGGCTTGATGACCATGCAGCCGCGCACCGGGCTCGTCTCGGCCATGTCGCCGTCGCGGACGACGGCCTGGTACCACTCGGGGAAGTTCTGGTCGCGGGTGATCGGGAGGGCGCGCTTGCTCATTGAAACGTCATTTCTTCCATTGCCGGGGCGATGAGGCCTTGAGCCGAATACCGTCTTCGCGGCGGGCTGGCAATGGCGCGCCCCCGGCCGGTCGTGGAGGATGCCGCGCGGTTTCGGCCCAACCACTCAGCAAACGTGCCAAGCCCCGGAAGTCGCTACAGATTTGCGACAATCGCGTAGACGCCGGCGAACGCCACCGAAGCGACCACGGTGTTGACCGCGAATACCTTCCACATGTTGATCTTGTGGGGCGCGCTTTCAGGCGTTCCCGGCACCACCTCGCCCGCCTCGCCTTGCGTCTTGGCAAAGAACGGCAGCACGGCAAACAGCGTGATGAACCACAGGCAGAAAAACGTGGCGAGGGCAACGGATGTGCGCATTCTTGAAGGACCCAATCCAAATACGGTCGAAGGTACCACTTTGGACGCTTGCGGCCGCTGCGCCAAGTCAAATGAAGCCCAATGCACGAGACGGGACGAACGGGGAGGCCACGCCTCAAAATCCCGGGCTCTCCACCGAAGACACAAACGGAAGTCGGCCGATACCGGGATAACGATTCCTAGCGGCAAAGATGCAGTTGCCGGCATCCGGCCCGGGGTGGATAGTTCGAACGGTCATGGACAAACGCGATACAAATGCGGGGGCGGGATCACTTTTCAGTTCCATCCGGAACTATGATTGGGTGACGTACCGGCAGCTCCTCACGCCTAAGCTCGTCACCACGCTGAGATCGGGCTACACGGCCAACGCTTTCCGCCACGACGCACTGGCCGGATTGACGGTCGCCATACTCGCCCTGCCGCTATCGATGGCTATCGCCATTGGCTGCGGCGTCTCGCCCGGCCGTGGCTTGGTTACGGCGGTCGTCGCCGGCGCTCTCATTTCGGCGCTCGGCGGCAGCCGATTCCAGATTGGCGGGCCTGCTGCCGCATTTATCGTCATCGTCGCGCAGGTTTTCGCACAGCACGGCGATGCCGGTTTACTGGCGGCAACATTCCTGGCCGGCGTCATCCTGGTGGTGGCCGGCCTCATCCAACTCGGCGGCTATATCAAGTACATTCCTGGTCCCGTGATCCTTGGCTTCACCAGTGGCATCGGCACCATCATCGCTGTTGGCCAACTTAAAGACTTCTTCGGGCTGACCGGTACCCTCCCGGCCGAATTCTTCGAGAAAGTCGAGGCCCTCTGGCAAATGCGCGGATCGTTCAATCCTTCGGCGTTCGCCGTCGGCGCCGCCTCTCTGGGCTGCATCTTCTTCCTGAAGGCCACCCGGCCGCAGTGGCCGGGCCTGCTGATTGCGGTTGTTGCCGCCTCGGCTGTCGTATGGTTGCTCCAGCTTCCAGTCGAGACGATCGGCAGCCGCTTTGGCGGCATCCCCTCCTCTCTGCCTGCTCCAGCCCTGCCCGATCTGTCATGGACGACGGTGAAGGACATCCTTCCGTCCTCGTTCACCATCGCATTCCTGGTTGGCGTCGAAAGCCTGCTATCCGCGGTCGCGGCCGACACCATGGCCCGCACGCGGCACCGCTCCAACATGGAAATTGTTGCCCAGGGTGCCGCCAATATCGGCTCGGCGCTGTTCGGCGGTCTGCCGGCGACAGGAGTTATTGCGCGTACCGGCACCAATATTCAGGCAGGGGCCAAGACACCGGTGGCCGGCATCTTGCACGCACTCTTCGTGCTGATGTTCATGCTGCTACTGGCTCCTCTCGCCAGTTATCTCGCGCTGCCCTGTCTCGCAGCGGTGCTTCTGGCTACGGCCTGGAGACTTCTCGAGATCGGCCATGTGTCGCACTTTCTCAGCCGTGCACCGTGGGACGACCGCATCGTCCTTCTGGCTACTCTGACGTTGACGATCGTCACCGATCTGTCGGTGGCCATTGCCGTCGGCGTGGTTCTGGCATCGATCCTGTTCATGCATCGCATGGCCGAAGCGCACACGCTCGACTTGGCCGGCGGCCATATGATCCTTGATGACGCGGTCGACGGCAGCGAGGAACGCTCGGTCATCATGACAAAACCGCTGCCCGAAGGCATCAGGGTCTTCGAATTGCGCGGACCGCTGTTCTTTGGCGCGACGGCTCGCCTGGGTGTCGCCTTGGCAGGGCTCGGCAAGTGGCCGGAAGTCATCATCCTGCGCATGCGCGACGTGCCGCTCGTTGACTCCACCGGCATCGACGCTGTCGATGAACTGATGGCATTGGCCGATCGCCATGGCTGCCGCATTGTCATATCCGGCTTGCAGAAACAGCCGCGCGAAGCGATGCACCGCTACGGCCTCCTCCGCAAACACGGCATTGTACCGGCGTCCAACAGCTACGTTGCTCTCGAAAAGGCCAAACAACTGCTTGAGCAGAAGTCCGGGTCACAGGGCCCGATCAAGTAGCGTTTTCGAGCCCGGACGGAAGTCAGCGACTGAACCTTGGCCACGTATGCTGGCCGGCATCGTCCGCATCGCGTCCGGTGCCGGCAGACCGGTCGCAACCTATCCCAAACCCTGTCCCTCCTCCCTGGGAAAGGGAGTGTGAAGAGAGATAGCGCATTTGAGTTGCGCGGCCGCTCGCCGCCGCTGCGGTCCAGTCCGTCGCCCGCCTAGACCTGTTCCAGCTCGGTCAGCGTGCCGAGGAAATCTTTAGGATGCAGGAACAGCACCGGCTTGCCATGGGCGCCGATCTTCGGGTTGCCGTCGCCCAGCACGCGGGCACCTTGAGCCTTCAACTGATCGCGGGCGGCGATGATGTCTTCCACCTCGTAGCAGACGTGGTGGATGCCGCCGTCCGGGTTCTTTTCGACGAACTTGGCGATCGGCGAATTCTCGCCCAGCGGTTCGAGGAATTCGATCTTGGTATTTGGCAGCTCGACGAACACCACGGTGACGCCGTGCTCGGGCTGCGGCGTCGGTTCCGTCACCTTGGCGCCGAGCGCGTTCTTATAGATCGCGGTCGCCTTGGCCAGGTCCTTCACCGCAATGGCCACATGATTGAGCCGTCCGATCATTCGAATGTCTCCATTGGTCCCCTCTCCCAATGTCCTGCACTTATAGTGGGAGTGGGAGATTTCAATTGCGCGCATCCACCACAGTGATCAGCACTTTGACAATGGGCTTCTTGCCCCAGGCCTGTTGAAGTGCGCCGCGCACGGCACGGTAAACGGCGTCCTGCACCACATCGAGGTCGGTGCGGCGCTTGGGCGGGATCGAGCGCAGCGTGCCGTCGATGGCGTCAAGGACGATTTCGCGCATATCCTCGCCCTCGGCATCGGCAGAGGGCACGCCTTCCAGCGTCACCGCGGGCTCGGCCAGGATCTCGCCGCGGCGCGAGAAGGTCATGGCGACGACGGCGATACCGGCGAACGACAGTTTGCGCCGCGCCTTCACCGGCCCGTCGGCATCGGCCACGATCAGGTTGCCGTCGCGATAGAGCCGGCCGACGGGCGCTTCGTCGATGACGCCGGCGGGCGCCGGCCACAGCTTCACCATTTCGCCATCGACGATTGTCAACGTTTCCTTGGCGCCGGCTTCGCGCGCAAGCCGCGCGTGCTCCTTCAAATGCCGCGCTTCGCCATGCATCGGCACGGCGATCTGAGGCCGCACCCAGGCATACATGTCACGCAATTCATCGCGGCGCGGATGGCCGGTGACGTGCACCAGCGCCTCGCTATCGGTGATGATATCGACGTTGCGGCGGGCGAGCGCGTTCTGGACCTTGCCGACCGCCTTCTCGTTGCCGGGAATGGTGCGCGAGGAAAAGATCGCCAGATCGCCCTTGTCGAGCGAGATATCCGGATGCGCATCCTCGGCGATCCGCGCCATGGCGGCGCGCGCCTCGCCCTGGCTGCCGGTGCATAGGACGAGCGACTTGTCGGCCGGCATGTCCTTGAACCGCTGCTGATCGAAGTAGGTGAACTCTTCCGGCAGATAGCCGGTGTCGGTCGCGACTTCGATGACGCGGTGAAGGGCGCGTCCGGCGACGATCAGATGCCGTCCGGCCGCGTGCGCGGCATCGGCCACCGCTTTGACGCGGGCGACGTTGGAGGCAAACGTCGTCACCGCCACGCGGCGCGGCGCATTGGCGATGATCTTGGCAAGCGACTTGGCGACGTCCGTTTCCGATGGCGAGCGGCCTTCGCGCATGGCGTTGGTGGAATCGCACACCATCGCCAGCACGCCTTCTTCGCCCAAGGCTTTGAGCTTCGCCTCATCGGGCGGTGCGCCCACGAGCGGCGTGGAATCGAGCTTCCAATCGCCGGTGTGGAACACGAGGCCCGCCGGCGTGCGGATGGCGAGACCCGACGGCTCGGGGATCGAGTGGGCCAGCGTCACGAACTCGACGTCGAAGGGGCCGAGCTGGATGCGCCCGCCGAGCGGAATTTCCTTGATCGGCAGTTTGAGGTTTTTTCCGAATTCGCCAAGCTTGGAGCGCACCATGCCGGCGGTGAACGGCGTGGCGTAAATCGGGCACTGCAGCGTCGGCCACAGCTCGATCACCGCGCCGATGTGATCCTCGTGCGCGTGTGTCAGCACCAGACCTGCGAGCGATTTCTTTTCGGCTTGAATGAAGCGTAGATCGGGCAGCACCACGTCGGCGCCGGGCTCAGACTCGTGCGGGAAGGTGATGCCGAGATCGACCATCAGCCACTTGCGGCCTCGATCCGGACCGTAGCCGTAGAGATAGACGTTCATGCCGATCTCGCCCAGACCGCCGAGCGCCACGAACACCAGTTCGTCTTCGCCCGAACGCTTGGTGCGTTTTTTTTGTGTGTCGCTCATTCGGGCCTGTCTTTACCGGCATCGGTGACGAGCGCCACGTCGCCGTATGTGAATTCCTTGAGGCTCCCGCCGCACGCGACCAGAAGCGCGCCGCTATCGCTGAGGCCGCGATAGGTTCCGCGGACCAGTCCCTCGCGCGTATTCATGGTGATCGCCTCGCCGATTGGCCCCGCGCGCCTGATCCACGCCTCGCGGATCGCGGCAAAGTCCATCCCCTGCGACCACGTCTCGAGCCAGCGAACCATGGCAGCGCTCAATGCGCTTAGAACATCATCCGTGGCCGGAACAGGGGCATGATGACACAACGCCGCCGCCGCACGGCCCAGATCGGCCGGCGCCGCGACGATGTTGAGCCCGAATCCGGCCACGGCCAGGAAACCCTGACCTTCCGGCGCAGCTGTGCTTTCGACCAAAATCCCTCCGGCCTTGCCCGTCCCGATCATAAGATCATTGGGCCATTTGAGCCGCAGAGCGGCCTCCGGCGCAAGCGAAGAAACGGCTTGAACGGCGTCATAGAGCGCGATCCCGGCTACAAGGGCGATTTCCGGCGCTTTCGGGAGAGGCGCGCGGCACGAAAACGCGAAACTGGCGTGAAGATTTCCCTCGACTGAGACCCAGGAGCGGCCGGAGCGGCCGCGACCGCCGGTCTGGGTCCTTGCCATGACCCAGAGTGGCAAGGCCTCCCCGCTCTTGGCCAGGCGCATCGCGTCCGCGTTGGTCGAAACGGTTTCGCCCAGGATGATGAGGCGCGGCACGGCTGAACTCAATGGGCCTCCTAGGGCGCCGGCACGGCCACCGGGGCCGGCGTGGCCGCCGGTGGAGCGAGCGTCGCCGCCGCCGCCGTCGCCGCATCGAACAGCGCCCCGCCGACGAACGGCAGGACGAAGCCCAGGATGAACAGCGCCGAAAGCGCCATCACCGCAAGCGCCTTGCCGTCGACCCGATCGAAGGCCTTTGCCGGCTCATCGAAGAACATGATCTTGATGATGCGCAGATAGTAGAAGGCGCCGATGACCGATGCGATCACGCCGATGACGGCCAGCGGATAGAGCCCGGCCTTGATGGCGGGCAGGAACGCGTACCACTTGGCCCAGAAGCCCGCGAGCGGGGGAATGCCGGCCAGTGAGAACATCAAAAGCGCCAGGATCGACGCCATCCGCAGATCGGTCCGCGCCAAGCCGGCAAGTTCGGAGATGTCCTCCACCGCCTTGCCGTCCCGGCGCATCGACAGGATGCAGGCAAACGTGCCGAGTGTCATGGCGACGTAGATGGCGAGATAGATGAGCACGCCGGCCGTACCTTCCGCATTGTTGGCGGCGAGGCCGACGAGCGCGAAACCGACGTGGCCGATCGACGAATATGCCATCAGCCGCTTGATGTTCGTTTGCCCGATGGCGGCGAAGGCGCCAAGCACCATCGAGGCGATCGACAGGAAAATGATGATCTGCTGCCACTGCGGGGCGATTGTCGGCATCGCCGCCTGCGTAAAGCGGAGCAGCAGCGCCATGGCCGCCACCTTGGGCGCGGCGGCGAAGAACGCCGTCACCGGCGTCGGTGCCCCCTCATAAACGTCGGGCGTCCACATGTGGAACGGCACGGCCGAGACCTTGAAGGCGAGGCCTACCAGCACGAATACGAGACCGGCGATGAGACCGACGTTCTGCGCCATGCCGGGCGCGGCGGCCGCCGCCGAGATCGCCGCATAGCCGGTCGAGCCGGTGATGCCGTAGATCAGCGAGGCGCCGTAGAGCAGCATGCCGGACGACAGCGCGCCGAGCACGAAATACTTGAGCCCCGCTTCGGACGAGCGCACGTCATCGCGCTTGAAGGCGGCGACGACGTAGAGCGCCAGCGACTGCAGTTCGAGCCCCAGATAAAGCGCGATCAGATCGTTGGCTGAGACCATCATAAGCATGCCGAGCGTGGCCAGCAGCACCAGCACCGGATATTCGAACAGCAGCACCTTGGCGCGCGAGAAGTCATCGAACGTCAAGAGCAGCGTCAGCGCGGCGGCGATGAGGATCAAGACCTTGAGGAATCGCGTCAGGCTGTCGGAGACGAACGCGCCCTCGAACATCTGCCCCGCCGGCGCCACGAAGACCGCGGCCGCGGCCGCGCCGAGCAGAACCAGGATGGCGAGCCACATGGTCGTGCGGCCGGCGCCTTCGCCGGGCTTCGAGAACGCGCCGATCATCAGCAGCACGAGCGCGCCGATGGCGAGCATCAGCTCCGGATAGACAGGCGCAAGGTTCATAACGTCCATCGCAATCGTCCTCTGTTCCCGTTCCCCTGCAGTGGGTCCGGGCTCTTCCCCTTGCCCCCCGAAGAGGATCAACGAGCATTCCCCTCCCCCGATAATGGGATCGGGCGTCATTCCCCTCCCATGACGGATGGGGATATTCCCCTCCCCTCAGGGGAGGGGTCAGGGGTGGGGTGGAGGACGTGGCGTGATGTGTGCGCGTCGCTCGACGGTCGCGGCACCCTTTCTCACGCTGTCCACCACCTGTCTTCCGTCTTCTCCCCGCCCCAACCCCTCCCCGCTGGGGAGGGGCTTAAGGTGGAGCCCGTCCAATGTTCGTGCTCGAACTCTTGATCCTAGAGCCCGAACTGTCTTTCGCCGGTATTCCCTATGGCGCCAGCAGCGCCGTGGCGGGCTTCACCGCCAGCTCGTAGTTCTGAACCAGGTTCTTGACCGAGACGGCCGTCACGTCGAGGACGGGCGCCGGGTAGACGCCGTAGAAGATCGTCAGGATCACCAGCGGCGCGAGGATCGCGACCTCGCGCGGGGAGAGATCGAGAATGCTCTTCAAGCTCGCCTTATCCAACGCGCCGAAGATCACCCGGCGGTAGAGATAGAGCGCATAGGCCGCCGACAGGATCACACCCATCGTCGCAAAGATCGCCACCCACGAATTCGCCTTGAAGGCGGCGAGCAGCGTCAGGAATTCACCGACGAAGCCCGAGGTGCCCGGCAGGCCGACGTTGGCCATCGTGAACACCATGAAGGCCAGCGCATACTTGGGCATCCGCTCGACGAGGCCGCCGTAGGCTGCGATCTCGCGTGTGTGCAACCGGTCGTAGACGACGCCGACGCACAGGAACAGCGCGGCCGAGACGATGCCGTGCGACAGCATCTGGAAGATCGCTCCGTCGATGCCCTGCTGGGACGCGGTGAAGATACCCATGGTCACGAAGCCCATGTGGGCGACCGACGAGTAGGCGATGAGCTTTTTGATGTCCTCCTGCACCAGCGCGACGAGCGAGGTGTAGATGATGGCGACGATCGACAGCGTGTACACCAGGGGTGCCAGCTGCTCCGACGCGATCGGGAACATCGGCAGCGAGAACCGCAGGAAGCCGTAACCGCCCATCTTCAAAAGGATCGCCGCCAGGATCACCGAGCCCCCCGTCGGCGCCTCGACGTGCGCGTCGGGCAGCCAGGTATGCACCGGCCACATCGGCATTTTGACCGCGAACGAGGCGAAGAAGGCGAGCCACAGCCACCATTGCATGTCTGCCGGGAACTTGTGCGCCAGGAGCGTCGGGATGTCGGTCGTACCCGCCTGCCAATACATCGCCATCATGGCGAGCAGCATCAGCACCGAGCCCAGTAGCGTATAGAGGAAGAACTTGAAGCTCGCGTACACGCGCCGCTTGCCGCCCCACACGCCGATGATGATGAACATCGGGATCAGGCCGCCCTCGAAGAACAGGTAGAACAGCACGAGGTCGAGCGCGCAGAAGACGCCGAGCATCAGCGTTTCGAGCACGAGGAACGCGATCATGTATTCCTTGACGCGGCTCTCGACCGAAACCCAGCTGGCCAGGATGGTCAGCGGCATCAGGAACGTCGTCAGGATGACGAACAGCATCGAGATGCCGTCGACGCCCATCTTGTATTTGAGCGGTCCGAGCCAGGCGTACTCCTCGACGAATTGGAAGCCCGCCGTCGTGGTGTCGAAATAAAACCAGATCGGCAGCGAGACGATGAAGGTGATGATCGTCGTCCACAGCGCGATCCAGCGGGCATTGCCGGCCGCCTCGCGGTTCTGCACCGCGATGAGCAGCGCGCCGGCGAGCGGCAGGAAAGTGACGACGGAGAGAATGTGGTTCATTGGAGCCCCCCGAGGCCGCCCGCGGCATTGGCATAGATGAGCCACGTCAACAGCGCCGCCACGCCGATCAGCATGGCGAACGCATAGTGATAGACGTAGCCGGTCTGCAGTTTGACGACCCGGCCGGTGATACGGGCAACGCCCGCCGCCGTCCCATCGATGGTGCCGTCGATGACGGCGCCGTCCCCGCCCTTCCAGAAGAATCGGCCGATGGCGAACGCCGGCTTCACGAAAATGAAGTCGTAGAGTTCGTCGAAGTACCACTTGTTCAAGAGGAACAGGTAGAGCGGGCGGAAAGCGCGCGCGGTTGCCGCCGGCAAGGACGGAACGGCGATGTAGTAGAGATAGGCGATCGCAAAACCCGTCAGCATGGCGAGGAACGGTGCAAACCCGACCCAGGCCGGGATCTCGTGCATCGCATGCAGGATGTGGTTGTGCTCGCCACGGAACAGCGAGGCGCCCCAGAAGGCCGCTTCATCGTGACCGATGAAATAGGGCGCAAACACGAACCCGGCCGCGACCGCGCCCAGCGCCAGGACGGCGAGCGGGATCAGCATGACGGACGGGCTCTCGTGCGGCTCATGCGAGCCGTGGCCGTGATCGTCTGTCTTGTGATCGTCGTGCGCGGCGTGGCCGTGGTGATCGCCGTGCCCCCAGCGCGGCTGCTGGAAGAAGGTCATGAACACCAGACGCCAGGAATAGAACGACGTCATCAGCGCGGCGATGACCAGCAGCCAGAAAGCATAGTTGTTGGGCGTGTGCGCGGCATATGCCGCCTCGATGATCGCATCCTTGGAGTGGAAGCCGGCAAAGCCGAAGAAGTGCGGGATGCCGACGCCGGTCAAGGCGAGCGTGCCGATGGTCATCATCCAGAACGTAAACGGGATCTTGGTCCTGAGCCCGCCCATGTTGCGCATATCCTGCTCGTGATGCATCGCATGGATGACGGAGCCTGCGCCTAAGAACAACAGGGCCTTGAAGAAGGCGTGGGTGAAGAGGTGGAAAATGCCTGCCCCGTAGGCGCCGACGCCGCAGGCGACGAACATGTAGCCGAGCTGCGAGCAGGTTGAATAGGCGATCACCCGCTTGATATCGTTCTGGACGAGACCGACGGTGGCCGCGAAGAACGCGGTGATGGCGCCGATGAAGGTCACGACCATCAGCGCGTCGGGCGCGAACTCGAAGATCGGCGACAGGCGCGCGACCATGAACACGCCGGCCGTCACCATGGTCGCGGCGTGGATCAGCGCCGAGACTGGAGTCGGGCCTTCCATGGCGTCTGGCAGCCATGTGTGCAGGAGAAACTGGGCGGACTTGCCCATCGCGCCCATGAACAAGAGCAGCGCAATGGTGGTGATGATGTCGACATCGTAGCCGGCGAACGAGAACGTCTTGCCGGCCGCCGTTGGGACAGCGGCAAAAATCGCGTCGAGGTTGATCGTCTTGAAGACGAAGAACAGCGCAAAGATGCCGAGCGCGAAGCCGAAGTCGCCGACGCGGTTGACGACGAAGGCCTTGATGGCCGCCGCATTCGCTTCCGGCTTCTTGTACCAGAAGCCGATGAGCAGGTAGGACGCGAGCCCGACGCCCTCCCAGCCGAAGAACATCTGCAACAGGTTGTCGGACGTCACCAGCATCAGCATGGAGAAGGTGAAGAGCGACAGATAGCTGAAGAAGCGCGGCCGCGAGTCGTCCTCGGCCATGTAGCCGATGGAGTAGAGGTGGACGAGCGCGGAGACGGTCGTCACGACGACGAGCATCACGGCGGTCAGCGTATCGATGCGCAGCGACCACGACGTATCGAGCTCGCCCGAGGTGATCCAGCGCGCGACCGCAACCTTGTGCGTCTCGTGCCCGAACCCGACCTGGAACAACACGATCCACGACAGCACCGCGCAGATCATCAGAAACGCCGTGGTGATGAGCTCGCTTGGGCGATCGCCGATGACGCGGCCGAAGAGACCGGCGATCAGCGCCCCCAGGAGCGGCAGGAAAACGATGGCTGTGTAGATCATCCCCGCCTCAACCCCTCATCTGATTGACATCTTCAACCGCGATCGAGCCGCGGTTGCGGAAGTAGACGACGATGATCGCGAGCCCAATGGCCGCTTCCGCCGCAGCCACCGTCAGAATGAACAGCGCGAACACCTGGCCGACGAGATCGGCGTTGAAATGCGAGAAAGCCACGAGATTGATGTTGACGGCAAGCAGCATCAGCTCGACCGACATCAGGATAACGATGACGTTCTTGCGGTTCAAAAAGATGCCGAACATACCGAGCGTGAACAGGCACGCCGCCACCGTCAGATAATGGCCGATGCCGATTGTCATTGCGCCCCTCCGCTCGCCGCGCCGGGCACCGGCGCGCCATCCGTCATGTCGATGAAAAACGATGCGAGCCCGGCGACCGCCATGGCGAGCATCAGGCCGCCGATCACCCAGTCGCGTCCCGTGCGCGGCCGCTGGCCGGGCCGGTCGGGCCCGCGCCGTTCGGCTCTCGCTTTGTCGGCAGCGCGGCGGCGCGCCTCGTCGAGCGAATGAACCTTGCCACTGTCGTCGCCGTTGCCGGAACCGTTGGCGTGTCCGTTGGGCTTGGTCATTCCGCCGCCTCCTTGACCTTGGAGGCCTTGGCCGGAACCTGAGCTTCGCCGGAACCGACCTTGATGACGGACATGCCCGACGCATCGCGCGCCACCTGGGCCGGCACCGACTGCCGCTTGACGTTTTCACGATGGCGCAAGGTCAGCACGATGGCGCCGATCATGGCGACAAGCAGCACCATGCCAGCGGCTTGGAAGAAATAGACGTACTTGGTGTAGAGAATGCGGCCCAGCGCTTCGGTGTTGGTGATGTCGGACGGCATTGCTGCCGCCGCAACCTTGCCCGGCGCGAACGTCAAACCGTTGAAGGCGTAGAGAGCAACCAGCTCCGCCAAGACGATGCCGCCGACGATGGCGCCGATCGGCGCGTTCTTGATGAAGCCCGCCTTCAATTCGGCGAAGTCGACGTCGAGCATCATGACGACGAACAGGAACAGCACGGCGACTGCGCCGACGTAGACGACGACGAGGAGCATGGCGAGAAATTCGGCGCCGAGCAGGATGAACAGGCCCGCCGCGTTGAAGAACGTCAGGATCAGGTACAGCACCGAGTGCACCGGGTTGCGGGCGAGGATGACCGCCGCCGCCGACGCAATCGCCAGCACCGAAAACAGGTAGAAGAAGATCGCCTGTGCCATTTGCCCTTCCCTACCTGTACTTCGCGTCGGCGGCGATGTTGGCCGCGATTTCGCGTTCCCAACGGTCGCCGTTCGCAAGCAGTCTTGCCTTGTCGTAGAACAGTTCTTCGCGCGTTTCCGTCGCGAATTCGAAGTTCGGCCCCTCGACGATGGCGTCCACGGGACAGGCCTCCTGGCACAGCCCGCAATAAATGCACTTGGTCATATCGATGTCGTAGCGCGTCGTGCGCCTGGTGCCGTCGTTACGGCGTGGGCCGGCTTCGATGGTGATCGCCTGCGCTGGACAGATCGCCTCGCACAGCTTGCAGGCGATACAGCGTTCTTCCCCGTTGGGATAGCGGCGCAGCGCATGCTCGCCGCGGAAGCGGGGCGACAGCGGACCCTTCTCATAGGGATAGTTCAGCGTCGCCTTCGGCGCGAAGAAGTAGCGCATCGACAGGAAGAACGCCGAGACGAACTCGGTCAGGAACAGAGATTTGATGCCGCGTGCGATGCTCATAGCGTATCCAGCCTTACAGCGTTCCCTGTTCGATGATCGTGCCGATCCACCAGCCGAGCGCCGGCATGATGATGAGGTCGAGCAGCGCGACGATTTTCAGAACCTTGCGGGTCTCGGGCTTCGAGACGCGGGCCGAGAGCCGCATCAGCGCCAGATAGTTGGCGATTGCCACGACGAGGCCGATTGCAAGACCGATCAAGGGCACCGGCATCACGCGAACCCTCCGAAATGCAGCACCGCCGCCGTGGCGACGACCATGAGCAGCGACAGCGGCAGGAACACCTTCCAGCCCAGCCGCATCAACTGGTCGTAGCGGTAGCGCGGCACGAAGGCCTTCACCATCGCGAACATGAAGAACACGAACACCGCCTTGCCGAGGAACCAGAAAATGCCCGGCACTTCGTTGAGCGGGAAGATGTCGAGCGGCGGCAGCCATCCGCCGAGGAAGAAAATCGTCGTCATCGCGCACATGGTGCAGATGGCGACGTATTCGCCCAGCATGTAGAGCAGGTACGGCGTCGAGCCGTATTCCACCATGAAACCGGCAACCAATTCGGATTCCGCTTCGACCAGGTCGAACGGCGGCCGGTTGGTCTCCGCCAGCGCCGAGATGAAGAACACGACGAACATCGGGAACAGCACCAGCCAGTGCCAGTCGAGGAACGAGGCGGAAAGCCCCGCGTGCGTGCCGATGCCGGTCTTCTGCGCGTTGACGATGTCGGTCAGGTTCAGCGATCCGACGAGGAGCAGCACGCAGATGATGACGAGGCCGATCGAGACTTCGTAGCTCACCATCTGCGCGGCGGAGCGCAGCGAGCCCATGAACGGGTATTTCGAGTTCGATGCCCAGCCGCCCATGATGATGCCGTAGACGCCGAGCGAGGAGATGGCCAGCAGATAGAGCACGCCGACGTTCATGTCGGAGATGACCCACTTGCCCCATGAGCCTTCGTTGACCGGAATGACCGCCCACGAGGCGAGCGCGAACGTCGCGGTGGCAAGCGGCGCCAGCAAAAAGATCACCTTGTCGGAGCCCGCCGGGATCAGCGGCTCCTTGAATACGAATTTCAACAGGTCGGCGAACGACTGAAAGAGGCCGAACGGCCCGACCACGTTGGGCCCGCGCCGCATCTGCACTGCCGCCCAGACCTTGCGATCCATCAGCAGCAGAAACGCGATCAGCACCAGCAGGATCACCAGCATGGCGACGCTCTGCACCGCCGTGAAGGACCAGATCCACAGCACCCAGGACCAGATCGTCGAGAAAAGTTCGCTCATGGCCCTATTCCGCCGCCGAAAGTTTGTGATCGCGCGCGTGCTTCAACTGGCTCATCCCCGCCATCACCGCGGACGCGCGCGCAATGGGGTTGGTCAGATAGAAATCGCTGATCGCCGTGCCGAACGGCTCGCCCGACATGGAGCCGGACAGCTTCGCCAGCGTCTCGAGGCCGGAGACCGCGCGGGTCTCGACCGTATCGAGGGCGGCCAGTTGCGGCGCCGCCTTGTACATAGCAGCCCGCAGCGCGCCCAGCGTATCGTAAGGCAGCGTGTGCCCCACTTCGGATGAGAGCGCGCGCAGGATCGTCCAATCCTCTTTCGCCTCGCCCGGCGGGAATACGGCCCGTACCGTCTGCTGCGCCCGGCCTTCGGTGTTGGCGTAGGTCGCGCACTTTTCGGTATAGGCCGCGCCCGGCAGGATCACGTCGGCACGTTGCGCGCCGGCATCGCCGTGGCTGCCCTGGTAGATGACGAAGGCGGACCCGAGCCTCGACAGATCGATTTCGTCGGCGCCGAGCGAATAGAGCACGTCGACACCGCCCGCGAGCATCTGACCGGCATCCTTGCCGCCGTTGCCGGGCACGAAGCCAAGATCAAGGCCGGCAACGCGCGCCGCCGCCGTGTGCAGCACGTTGAAGCCGTTCCAGGCCGCATCCTTGCCGGCATGCGCGGCGAGCGCGATGCGCGCGGCGGCCGCCAGCACGGCCAGGCCATCGGCGCGGGCGAACGCCGCTTCGCCGATAATGATCATCGGATGCGCCGCCGCCTTGAGCGTTTCGGCAAAGGCATTGCTGCCGCCCGCGATCTGGTTGAGCGTCTCGGGCCCTGCGCCCAGATACTCATAGGGATAGGTCAGATCGGCCTTGGCGCCGATGAGCGCAACCTTGAGCGCCCCGGTGCGCCAGCGCTTGCGGATGCGCGCATTCAAGACCGGGGCTTCGATGCGCGGATTGGAGCCGATGATGAGGATCGCGTCGGTTTGCTCGATGCCTTCGATCGAGGAATTGAAAACGTAGCTCGCGCGGCCGAGCTTGGGATCGAGCTTGTCGCCCTTCTGCCGGCAATCGAGATTGACAACGCCGAGCCGCGTCATCAGATCCTTGAGCGCGAACATCTCTTCGGCGCCGGCCAGATCGCCGGCAATGGCGCCGATCCGATCCGCGCCCGTACCCTTGAGCTTCGCGGCGGCGAGGCTCAGCGCCTCGCTCCACGACGCAGGCTCCAACCGGCCGTTCTTGCGCACGTACGGCTGGTCGAGCCGCTGGGTTTTCAAGCCATCGGCGACGTGCCGGGTCTTATCCGAAATCCATTCCTCGTTCACGGCGTCGTTGTTGCGCGGCAGAATGCGCATCACCGCCTTGCCGCGGCTATCGATGCGGATCGCCGAGCCGGCGGCGTCCATGACGTCGATCGATTCCGTCCCGTTCATTTCCCAGGGGCGCGCCGCGAACGCCCACGGCCGATGCGTCAGCGCGCCGACCGGGCAGAGATCGACGGCGTTGGCACTCATCTCCGAAAGAATTCCATTCTCAAGATAGGTCGTGATTTCGGCGTCTTCGCCACGTGAGATGAGGCCCAGCTCTTCGACGCCGGCCACTTCCGTCATGTAGCGGACGCAGCGCGTGCAGTGGATGCAGCGCGTCATCATGGTCTTGATCAGCGGACCGATGTGCTTTTCTTCGACCGCGCGCTTGTTCTCATGATAGCGCGAGCCGCCGATACCGAACGCCATCGCCTGATCCTGCAGATCGCACTCGCCGCCCTGATCGCAGATCGGGCAATCGAGCGGATGATTGATGAGCAGGAATTCCATCACCCCTTCGCGCGCCTTCTTGACCAGCGGCGATGTCGTGTTGACGACCTTGGGGCTGCCGTCACGGTTGGGCGGCAGGTCGGAGACCAGCATGGCGCACGACGCGACGGGCTTCGGCGAGCCCTGCACTTCGACGAGGCACATGCGGCAGTTGCCGGCGATCGACAGCCGCTCGTGATAACAGAAGCGCGGGATCTCTGCGCCCGCCTGCTCGCAGGCGTGCATCAAAGTTGCGTTATCCTCAACCTCGATCTCTTTGCCGTCGACGATGAGTTTCTTGGTCATCTCAATGAGCTCCCACTTCGCCTCTCCCCTTGGGGAGAGGCCGGCGCGAAGCGACGGGTGAGGGGGCGGGCTCTTGGCCGAGCGCCAGATAGATCATATCGACTACGCCTTCGATGTTGTCGTCCACGTCCGCATTGCTGACCCGAACCAACCGAACCCCATTTGACTTCAAGAATTCTGCCTTGTCGGCGTCTGCGGCAAGTTCAGTGGCAGTGCTATGTGTCGCGCCGTCGACCTCCACGGCAACCCGCGCATCAGCGCAATAAAAGTCCAGGATGAAGCGGCCCAACGGAACCTGCCGCTTGAACTTCCAGCCATCGACCTGACGATTGCGCAAGCGCGGCCACAGACCGTGCTCAGCACCTGTTTCATGCCGCCGCAGATCGCGCGCCAATCCTACAGCACCGTTACGCATGAGAGCCCACCCCCTCACGCGTGACCGCCCCCTCACGCGTGACCGCCCCCTCACCCCGACCCTCTCCCCAAGGGGAGAGGGGGAAGTGTGTCCTCGCTCTGCCGTCGACGATGAGTTTCTTGGTCATTGCTGTCTCACCCGCCCACTCATTCCGCCGCCACTCTGGAGTGCTTCTTCTGATACTGGTCGATGCGCGCTTCGATCACCGGGCGGAAGTGATTGATGAGGCCCTGGACCGGCCACGCCGCCGCGTCACCCAGCGCGCAGATCGTGTGACCTTCGACCTGCTTCGACACGTCCCAGAGCAGATCGATCTCGCGCTTTTCCGCTTCGCCCCGCTCCATGCGTTCGAGCACGCGCCACATCCAGCCGGTGCCTTCGCGGCACGGCGTGCACTGGCCGCAACTCTCGTGCTTGTAGAAGTAGGCCAAGCGGCGGATCGCGGCGATGATGTCGGTCGACTTGTCCATGACGATCACGGCCGCGGTGCCGAGCCCGGAGCCGAGCTTGGACAGCGCGTCGAAATCCATCGTCACATCGGTCGCCTGCGCCGCCGTGATGCAGCGCACCGATGAGCCGCCAGGAATGACGGCCAGCAGATTGTCCCACCCGCCGGTGACGCCGCCGCAGTGCTTCTCGATCAGCTCTTTCAGCGGAATGCCCATCTCTTCTTCGACGACGCACGGGCGTTCGACGTGGCCGGAAATCTGGAACAGCTTGGTGCCGGTGTTGTTTGGCAGGCCGAGTTCCGCGAACCAGGCCGAGCCACGGCGCAGAATTTCGCCGACCACGGAAATCGATTCGACGTTGTTGATCGTCGTCGGCGCGCCGTAGAGACCGCAGGCGGCGGGGAACGGCGGCTTCAGACGCGGCTGGCCCTTCTTGCCTTCGAGGCTTTCGAGCATCGCCGATTCTTCGCCGCAGATGTAGGCGCCGGCGCCATGGTGCACGACCATGTCGAAATCCCAGCCGTGCACGTTGTTCTTGCCGATGAGGCGTGCGGCATAGGCTTCATCGACCGCGCGCTGCAGCGCTTCGCGCTCGCGGATGAACTCGCCGCGCACGTAAACGTAGGCGGTATGCGCGCGCATGGCGAAGGCTGCGAGCAGCGCGCCCTCGACGAGAAGATGCGCATCGTGGCGCAGAATCTCGCGGTCCTTGCAGGAGCCGGGTTCCGATTCATCGGCATTGATGACGAGATAGCTCGGACGGGGATCGTTCTTAGGCATGAACGACCATTTGAGCCCGGTCGGGAAACCGGCGCCGCCCCGGCCGCGCAAGCCCGACTTCTTCACCTCGTCGATGATGTAGTCGTGGCCCTTGTCGATGAAGAATTTGGTGCCGTCCCACGCGCCGCGCGAGATGGCGCCTTTCAGCCCCACGTCGTGGAAGCCGTAGATGTTGCGGAAGATGCGGTCGCGATCATGAAGCATTGCGCGTTACCCCTTCGGCCGTTCGCCGACATCGCTGCCGGGGCGCCAGCCAGTCGCGAGCTTCTGGCATTGTTCGATCCACTTGTCGCGGCTGACACGGCCCTTGAAGCCATCCATCTGGCTTTCGAACCACGCGACATTGTCGGGCGTCCATTGGGCGATCTGATCGAAGTGCCAGATGCCCATGGCGTTGAGTTTATCGGCGAGCCTGTCGGCCACGCCCCAGATGAGGCCCAGATCGTCACCCTTGCCGCCGCGCGGCGCGGTCAGAAGCTCGGGCATTCCGGCGGAAGAGCCGGCCGCTGCCGCACCGGCGCCGATGCCCGCCGCGAACGTGGTCTTCAACTGATTGAGTTCATCCGGCGAGAGCGGCTTGCCCGATCCGCGCTCGTTCAATTCCTTGACGAGCCCGGCGTTCGCCATCGCGGTCAGCGCCGCGGGATGCACGGCGGGAGCGGCGGATGCCGCTGCGACTGCGGCGATGGCTGCGGTGGCAACTGGCGCATCCGGCACGAGCGGTGCGACGGTCAGATGCGGCTCTGCACCATCCTCGAACCGTTTGCGCCAGGCGCCAATCGTCGAACCATCGTAGATCGAGGGATCGGTGAGCGTGGTCGGCCCGCCTGCCGGACAAGAGGCCGTGCGGCCGATCTGCGAACCGGGTTTCGGCGGCTTGCCCATGACAAAACCGTCGATCACCTTTTCCAACAGATCCGGCGTCAAATCCTCATACGTGTCGTTGCCGATCTGAACCATCGGCGCGTTGGCGCATGTGCCCGCGCATTCGACCTCTTCCCACGACAGCGTACCGTCGGCGTTCAGTTCATGCTGATGCTCAGCAATGCGCCGCTTGCACACGTTCATCAAGGCGCCCGCACCGTTCAACATGCACGGCGTCGTGCCGCACACCTGCACGTGCGCCTTGGAACCGACGGGAGAGAGCTGAAACATTGTATAGAACGTCGCGACTTCGAGGCCGCGGATGTGGGCCATGCCGAGCATGTCGGTGACATAGCGGATCGCCGGCTCCGGCAGCCAGCCGCCCGATTGCTCCTGCGCCCGCCACAACAGCGGGATGATGGCGGAGGCCTGCTTGCCCGGCGGATATTTGGAGATGCGATCCTTGGCCCACGCCAGATTTTCCGCCGAAAAGGCGAAATGCGCGGGTTGCTCGGGGTGCAGGCGGCGAACGGCCATTGGCGGCTCCTCGGAAACGGGATCGGGAACGAGGATCGTACTGGACCAGCAACGGCCGGGGATAACCTCAAGAGCTCTTGTAAAGCCCGGGCTCGGCGACCTTAACCCTCTTTCGCGACCAACCTCTGACTACGGGCTTCGCGCCGCCAAAGCAAGGTGGCGACGCACCGCCAAAAGTAGCGGCACCCCGTCACATTCCCTCTTTGGGCATGCGACGGGGTGCGACCAAAAAGTCCGAAGGCGCGGGCGCTTGACTTAGCTCAAGGGCGGGTCGTGGTGCCGGGCTCGGCCGTGCCGGGTTCGGGAAGGACCGGAGCACTGAGGACACCGCGCCGCTGCAGCGTTTCGGCCGGCCGTTCGGTGGCCCAACGCCGTTCCTGGAGGCCGAGGGGAACCGCGAGCCAGCCAAGCAGCAGCAGGAAGGTCACGACCGGCACCAGGAACAGACCGATCTGCGAGCCGACGCGCATGAATCCTGTCCACACGGCCGCGAGCACGAGGCCGAAGGCGATGATGATCCAGCCGCCGTCTTCCGCGCCGCGAGCGGTGGCGAACAGCAGGCCCGCGGCCAGTCCGGCGAGCCCGATCAACACCGGGATCACCGGCAGATCGGCCTGAAGCGCACCCATGGGCCAGCCGTTGGAGCGGGCGAACAGGCGGTAGGTTGCCAGGCTCAGACCCCAGCCGAAGGCCGCCACGGCGAGTAGAAACAGGTTGTCCATCACGAACATCGATGTGCTCCAAAGTCGTAGGTACTGTCGTCAGGGCTCGACCGGCCGCGAGCGCCGTCTCCGTCCGTAGACGGTCTTCCATACCGCCGCTTTGTGGCAGAGGCTAGTTCACCGTCAAACGTGAGGTTAAGGCCCGCCTGGCCGGCCTGATCGCCGCCGCCTATCTTGGCTAACGGCGGGCCGCCTCGTGCGCCGCCCTGACCGACAACCAGCCGAGCACCACGCACATCGCTGCTCCGCTCAGGTGGAAACTGATGGGCCCCGCCTTGCCGCCCGACGAGACGACTACGGCGGCATCCGCCAGGCAGACGAAGAAGCCGAGCGCAAACCACAGCGCGAGCGCCCGCCATTCCTTCAGCCAAGCGAGGCCGATGGCGAGCAGGCCCAGCCACACGTCCCGGGCGGCGATCACATTATGAAGCTCGAACCCCGATCCGGCCGTGCGGATTCCGAAGATACGCGCCGCGTGCTCGGGAATGAGGAAAAAACGGATGCCGATGACGACCAGCAGAGCGCCGCCGAGAAATGTCAGGACGCGCAGAACACGCGTGGCGTTGGTCATTCGAACACTAAACCCCGTGCGGCTCCCCGATCGGCCTCGCCAGCAGTCTTCCGCCTCCGGCCGCGTGGGACGATAGCACAAAGCGGGTACGCGGCCAGCCCCGGCGCGCACTTAATCGAGGCTGGGCATTGGCGCCCGGCCGGGCTATCCACATGACAGCAGCAGGGGACGACTAGATGGCCAACGGAGCACAACGGATCGGGGCCGTGATCGCGGCCCTGGAAAAGGTCCGCGAGCACGTCGAAGAGATGAGCGACGAAGGAGATGCCGACGTGGACACCGGCACCTACAATCGCTGGATCGGCATGCTGGACGGCGTCGTCGAAGGCAATTGGAAGGGGTTGATGCTCGCCGACACCACACTTCCGCCCAGCGAAATGCTGATGCACGTCGATGCCGCGATCGCATTTCTGGAAGCGGAAATCGAAGGCGAGGCCTAGGCCTTCTTCACGAACGCGCTTTTCAACTGCATTGGACCAATGCCGTCGATTTTGCAGTCGATGTCGTGCCCGCCCGTGCCTTCGATCAGGCGGATGTTGCGAACCTTGGTGCCGACTTTCACCACCGCCGGCGAGCCCTTGATCTTCAAATCCTTGATGACGGTGACGCTATCGCCGTCGGCCAGCACATTGCCAACCGCATCCTTGACGATGCGCGGCGCGTCATCGTCGTTGGCAGTGGCCGCGGTTTCGCCAGACCACTCGTGCGCGCACTCCGGGCAGACGTAGAGCGCGCCATCTTCGTAGGTATGCTCGGAATTGCACTTCGGGCATTTGGGTAGAGTGGACACTTGAATTCCTTTGCTCCCTCGGCCCGTCTTTAAAGTGGGAGGGGATAAGTTGAGCTATTTCTTGCCAATCACGGCGTCGCCTCGGCCGATGCTGCGGCTTCAGCCCGCGCAACCGCGTCACCCGTCACGCCGTTGACGGCGGCCATCTCGATGAAGCATGCGCGGCAGATCACCACGAAGGTCTCTTCGAAGAACTCATCCGACAAAAAGCCGTCGTCACCCGCGTGCGCTTCACAGTCGTCGCAATTGGCGATGAGATCACCGCCTTCGCAGTTCCAATGAAAGCCGATGGACGCCTCGTCGGGCTGGGATTCCGCCAAGTGCTGGCAGACGAACGCCGGCGGCTGCTGGCCGTGACCCTCACAGGTGATGAGTTCGGGTTCTTGTTCCGCTTCTTCACCAGGCGAAGTTTCAGTCATTCGATCAATCCCGCCATCATCTCTCTGCGAACTCGCTTCCCCCTATGCGCGTATTCGGCTCCCCTCCCCTGCGGGAAGGGGCGGGGGTATCGCCACCGCGTTGGCGCGCTGAGACGCCGCTCGGCTCCCCTCCCCAGCGGGGAGGGGCGGGGGTGGGGAGAAGCCAAGAGCGTTGCTTAGGTGATTATCCGAAAGGGCGCCAAGAAAAAATGCAGCATCAAACTCCGGGCCGCATGTTCGTTCAAACGCACATCGCGCGAGGCAAACTCCGGGCGCACAGCACAGACCTGTCTCCCGGTTTCACCCCACCCCTGATCCCTCCCCTGAGGGGAGGGGAAGCGGAGCATCATTTGGTGAATGCCGTCGGATCGTAGGCAAGTATCGCGAAGTAAGCTGCCAAGAGAAAACTAACTAATGCAGCCGCGCGATCTGTTGCGCGAACCAGAAATCCATCTGGCCGACCGGCAGCACGTGACCGAGAAATCCGGTCAAGAACCCAAGCAGAAACGTGCCGGCAACGCCGACTGCTATTCCAAGTGCCACGGCCTTGGCTCGACTCGTCGTCTGCCGCGCGGCGAGCGCCACAAGCGCAAAGACGGCAATCTGCCCGAGAATGCCGAGTACGGCGAGGCTCATCGCGCGCTCTGCCTCACCGGTCGATTTCGCCGAATACGATGTCGAGCGAGCCGATGATGGCGGAGACGTCGGCCAGCATGTGGCCGCGATTGAGGAAGTCCATGGCGGCCAGATGCGGGAAGCCCGGCGCGCGGATCTTGCAGCGATAGGGCTTGTTCGACCCGTCGGCGACGAGATAGACGCCGAACTCGCCCTTGGGTGCCTCGACCGCGGCATAGACCTCGCCCGGCGGCACGTGGAAGCCTTCGGTGTAAAGCTTGAAGTGATGGATCAGCGCTTCCATCGAGCGCTTCATCTCGCCGCGCTTGGGCGGCACCACCTTCTTGTTCTCCGCCGAGACCGGCCCCTGCCCGCCGGCGGCTTTGAGCTTTTCGCAGCACTGCTTCATGATCTTCACGCTCTCGCGCATTTCCTGCATGCGGATGAGATAGCGGTCATAGCAGTCGCCGTTCTTGCCGATCGGAATATCGAAATCCATTTCGGCGTAGCACTCATAGGGCTCGGCCTTGCGCAGATCCCAGGCCGCGCCGGAACCACGCACCATGACGCCCGAAAAGCCATAGGCGAACGCGTCGTCGAGCGAGACCACGCCGATGTCGGCGTTACGCTGCTTGAAAATGCGGTTGCCGGTCAGCAGCCGGTCGATGTCGTCGACGACCTTGAGGAAGGGATCGCACCAGGCGTAGATGTCGTCGATCAGCTTCTCCGGCAGGTCCTGATGCACGCCGCCTATGCGGAAGTATTTGGCATGCATGCGCGAGCCCGAGGCGCGCTCGTAGAAGATCATCAGCTTTTCGCGCTCTTCGAAACCCCACAAGGGCGGGGTCAGCGCGCCGACATCCATGGCCTGCGTCGTGACGTTCAGAAGATGCGACAGGATACGGCCGATCTCGGAATAGAGCACGCGGATCAATTGCCCGCGGCGCGGCACTTCGAGGCCCAGCAGCTTCTCGGCGGCGAGACAGAAGGCGTGCTCCTGGTTCATCGGCGCGACGTAATCGAGCCGGTCGAAGTAGCCGATCGCCTGCAGATAGGTCTTATGCTCGATCAGCTTCTCAGTGCCGCGGTGAAGCAGACCGACGTGCGGGTCAACGCGCTCGACCACTTCGCCGTCGAGTTCGAGCACTAAGCGCAGCACGCCGTGCGCTGCGGGATGCTGCGGCCCGAAGTTGATGTTGAAGTTTCTGATCTCTGCTTCAGCCATGGTCTTCTCGATCTCTCGTCTTGCACCGTTCTGTTCCCTCTCCCCTTGGGGAGAGAGTCGGGGTGAGGGGGCTGCTCTCACTTTTCCGCATTGACCAAAAGCCCCCTCATCCGGCCTTCAGCCACCAAGGAACGCCTCAATCGTTGCCGCCATCTGCGCCAGCCACTAGCGCCGCATAATCCGCGCTGGTGAGCTTCTTAGAGTCGCCCGCAAGCGCGTAGAACGCGGGCTTCACGTCGAAGAACAGTTCCTCGGCGAGCTTAAATCCGCTTGGATCTTCAAGAGTTCCCGCTGACAGCCAGTAGTGATCCTGATCCTTCAACTTCCAAAACAGAGAAGATCCGCACGTCTTGCAGAAGCCGCGCTCGCCGGTTGCGGACGCATGGTAGCGGCCGATGTTGTCAGCGCCGGTGAATGTCACCGGCCCTTGATGCTCGACCGTCATCATCGGCCCGGTGGTCCACTGCCGGCACATGCCGCAATGGCAGGCATTGACGTTGTTCGAGGCGATATCGGCTGAGAATGTAACAGCTCCACAAAGGCAGCGTCCGCGTCGCGTCGTCATCTCAACCCGCCTTCCGCGAGATCGGCGCGAGCCGCGCCTTCTTCGCCTTTTCGTTCACGCGGCTCTCGAACTTGTCCCAGTGAACCACCATGCGCTCGTGGTCGCCCTCGCCGATCAGATCGATGCCATCGTGGGCCTTGACGTGAAAGTAGATGCGGCGACCGTCGATCTTGGTCACTTCGGCATTGACGGTCACGGTCTGCCCTGGAACGGTCGCGGCCACATGCGACACGTCGATGTGCACGCCGAGCGAGCCCTCGCCCGGTTCGATGTGGTTTTCCATCACCTTGAGGCAGGTCCATTCCATCAGACCGACCATGAAGCCGGTGGCGAACACCGTCGGCATCAACTGAAACTCATGCGCTTCCGGATAGAGATGCGGCACCGTCTTCGTCGCCGGAACGCGGAACGAAAAATCGGTCTTGTCTCCTACCTTCAGCGTCGGTTTCATGGAGAAATCTCCAACCGCATTTCGCATCCCAGCCGCGCACGGCCCCCACGCATTCCCCTCCCCTCAGGGGAGGGGTTAGGGGTGGGGTGAATNNGGGGTGGGGTGAAGGATTGGGCGCAATTGAGCGGCCGTTCTCTGGAAGGCCGGCACATTGGATACCAAATCACTGTCACCTGTCGCGGGGTCTCTCTCCAACCCCGCCCCTTCCCCGCTGGGGAGAGCAGAAGGTACGGTGCCACCTGCCATCGATGTGGGCTGAGACCGCATCACGCCTTCCCGCTCGCCTTCTCGTCACCGGGCAGAACGTAATTTGGGCCTTCCCACGGGCTTTCGAAATCGAAGTCGCGGAATTCCTGGGTCAGCTTCACGGGCTCATAGACGACGCGCTTCTGCTCGTCGTCGTAGCGCACTTCGACGAAGCCCGTGAGCGGGAAGTCCTTGCGCAGCGGATATCCCTGGAAGCCGTAGTCCGTCAGCAGGCGGCGCAGATCGGGATGGCCCGAAAAGCGGATGCCGTACATGTCGAAGGCTTCGCGCTCGTACCAGTTGGCGGCCGGGAACACGTCGTTGACGCTCGGCACGGGCGTCACGCCGTCGGTCGACGTCTTGACGCGAATGCGCTTGTTCAAGCGCGGCGACAAGAAATGATAGACGACCTCGAAGCGCTTTTCGCGTTCGGGATAATCGACGCCGCAAATGTCGATCAGCACCGCGAACTGGCACTTTTCGTCATCGCGCAGATAGGTCAGCAGCTCGATCAGATTCTCAGGCGCGACGGTCAGCGTCTGCTCGCCGAAGGCGATGGCGCTCTTGGCTTTCGATGCAAATGCGGGGGAGAGGTCGATTGCAGAATTCATCGTAACTTCCTGTCATCGAGGCAGTCGGGCGTTGGCAATTGGCAGTCGGCTTCGCCGTTCATCTTGGTGCACCGTCCAACGAGCGAATGAGACCGCGCAGCAGCCTGCCCACGGCATCCGATTTATCTAGCAGCGGCGAAAGTTCAGCGGTTGTCACCAACTCGACTCGGCCGCCCAACATCAGATGCGTCTCCAATTCCTTTAGTGAGCCTTGAGCAATCTTGAGGTGTTAAACGTACGAACCGAGATTGTCCCGCCCATATCCTTCTGCGATATTTGCCGGCACGGAAGCCGCGGACCGCCGTATCTGTGACGACAGCCCGTAAATTTCTTCGCGAGGCAGTTTGAAAGTCATCCTGTAACAAGCTTCCGCGAGAGACATGGATTCCTTCCACACCACAAGATCGCGATATGATTGAATGGGCGGCTTCGACATTGCTCATTCTACTGCCAACTGCCAACTGCCCATTGCTAGTTGTCTACCTCTCGATCGTCCCGGTCCGCCGGATCTTCCGCTGCAGCAGCAGAATGCCGTAGACGAGCGCTTCGGCTGTCGGCGGGCAGCCCGGCACGTAGACATCGACCGGCACGATGCGGTCACAACCGCGCACCACCGCATACGAGTAGTGATAATACCCGCCGCCGTTGGCGCAAGAGCCCATCGAGATCACGTAGCGCGGCTCCGGCATCTGGTCGTAGACCTTGCGCAGCGCTGGCGCCATCTTGTTGGTCAGCGTGCCGGCGACGATCATCACGTCCGACTGGCGCGGGGAAGCACGCGGCGCAAAGCCGAAGCGCTCGACGTCGTAGCGCGGCATCGACGCCTGCATCATTTCAACCGCGCAGCACGCCAAGCCGAACGTCATCCACATCAACGATCCGGTCCGAGCCCAGTTGATGAGATCGTCCGTCGTGGTGACGAGAAAGCCCTTGTCGGCCAGCTCATTGTTGATCGAGGTGAAGTAGGGATCGTCCGGCTTGATGATACCCGGCGGACGGCCGCCGGTCGCGCCTTCGCGCGGGGTGTCAAACACGCGATCGAACAGATCGTTGTCGTTGCGGATCACTCCCATTCGAGCGCGCCCTTCTTCCATTCGTAAATGAAGCCGATGGTCAGCACGGCGAGGAAGACCATCATCGACCAGAAGCCGAAGGCGCCGATCTCCTTGAAGGCAACGGCCCACGGAAACAGGAAGGCAATTTCCAGATCGAAGATGATGAACAGGATCGAGACGAGATAGAAGCGCACGTCGAACTTCATGCGCGCATCGTCGAAGGCGTTGAATCCGCACTCGTAGGCCGAGACCTTCTCAGGATCGGGATTGCGGATCGCAACGAGGAAAGGGGCGACGAGAAGCGCCGCGCCGATGAAGAAGGCGACCGCGAGAAAGATCACGATCGGCAGATACTGGGAAAAGAGATCACTCATGGGTCAGACGTCCCGCAGCCACGCGCACGATTTGAGCGGCACGATCGACGTGCCACCGGTTGGCTGGCCCTGGTGTTAACCCAGCCCCTAGTGAGGCGCAACTAGCCCCACCGTCACACTTTGGGCGGCCCTAGGGGGCTCTCCCGCTGCCGGGCCGCTGTCCCGCGCGCCCGGCTCCGCCACCATGCCGCAGCAAGAACCGCATTGCAGATCACCGCGCCCAGCACAGCTGGAAGCAAATGGTAGAGAGCCGCCGCCTGACTGAAGAAAACGAAGGTCCAAGCCACTTTGGCGATAGCCATGAAATTGACGACGGCGACGCCCCACAGGAAAGAACGCCTCCAGAACGCGACGGCGAGTGCGCCCAGCGAGGCCGGCACAAGGAGTGCCAAGGCTACTTTCCACCAGTTCCAGGGGCCAAGCAGGTACGCCTTCTCAGCCGCCAGAACATCCACGGCCCAAGGCGAGGGCGTTTCCGGTGCCGGAAACCAGAACATGCTCGTCAGCAAAGCCAGCAGGGTCAGCGCAATACCGCTCAGGCTGCGACGCCAAGCGAACCAGCAGTACGGCAGCAGGAAAAGCGGCCGGATATACCAGCTCCACTCGTTATGGTGCCTTTCCCAGGCCCATGCCGCCACATCCGAAAGCCATTCCATCGCAACGTGCCCATCATGCCTTTCGCCGAAAGAGTACGGCAGATCGTAGCCGAAAAAGTCCGCGAAACGATGCCCGCCCCCTGCGCAACGAGCGACGGCGCGCCGGAGACGGTCGAATTTCGAAAGATCGGGTCAATGGCCCGCGGCGGTACTCTTGATTGCGCCGTGCGACTCCCCTGCGGGGAGCCGGCCGCAAGGCGCAGGCTTGGCTCCGGCCCGAAGGGCCGCGGCGGTACTCTTGATTGCGCCGTGCGACTCCCCTGCGGGGAGCCGGCCGCAAGGCGCAGNNAATGGCGCGAGAGACGGGACTTGAACCCGCGGCCTCCGCCGTGACAGGGCGGCGCTCTAACCAACTGAGCTACTCCCGCAAACCAGAACGTCACGGGCGCCCCACGTCTTGCGAGCGGGCGCCCGGTGTCACTGGGCTGTCTGATACGTGCTTGCCGCCCCCCTGTCAAGGCGACTGCGGGGCCGCCGCAGGACGCGGCTGTTCTGCTGGAACAGAGCATGCGGCTGCGATCTGGACCTGCGGGCTGAGGCCCGCCGCGAGCCTATGCAAAGCGGACAAACGGTGCGGCGTAAACGAGAGTGCCGTGCCCATCGCCCAGGGCGCCGGTGCGCAATTCCAGCGCCTGAAGGTGGGGGCAGGAAAAGACCGATGTGAGACGCGTTGCCGCTTCGGAGGAAAATCCGAACCGCGCGTAGTAGGCCGGATCGCCGAGGACAACGGCGAGGTCATATCCCGCCTCCCGGCAGCGCTTCAGGCCTTCCTCGACGAGGCGGGCGCCGATGCTTTGCCTGCGCTCCTCTTCGCGAACCGCGAGCGGCGCCAGCGCGACACTGGGCACCCTCCGTCCGCCGATGCGTGCCGGCAAGGCGCTGAATAGAACATGCCCCACAACCTCCGCGCCCCGGCAGGCGACAAGCGCGGCCACCACGTCGCTACCGGCCCTCAAGTCATCGACGAGGCTTGCTTCGTCAAGCCCACCGAACGCAGCGACCAACAGAACATGCACAGCCTCCTGATCCGCCTCAGTCTCCGTGCGAATGGAAATGCCTGCCGCCGGCTCCAATTTTCTCCTCCCGCACCGAAGCGCGCGCCATGCCCTTCTTGCTTTACGGCGTATTAGGATCAATCGGCTATTGTCTGCTCGATTGCCTCCCGGGATGCACTCCGGGCATTGGATTTGCGAGCGAATATTCGGCCGGCCACCATGGATATCGATCCGTCGAATTTCATGATTTTCGACTACAGCCTGTACATCAAGTACCAGTTCGCGACCGGTGCGGCGATCATGCTGCTGTTGGGCGCGGTCATGCTGCATGAACGAGTAAAGGGCCTTTTGCCGATCACCGCCATTGCCGGAGCAGCCCTTGTCGTCAACTGGATGAACGAAAACGGGTTTCTCTAGGGCTGCCTGCACCGCTGGCATGCAGCAACCTGCTCCACGCCTCGCGGCCGGCGCGCGGAACGCGTGTCGGAAGCGACAAACAAAAATGGTGGGAGGTGAGGGGATCGAACCCCCGACATTCTCGGTGTAAACGAGACGCTCTACCGCTGAGCTAACCTCCCGGAGCCAGGAACCTCTTAAGCTCGAAGAGCTTTGGCCGCAAGGCGGCCCGGCGCTTGGCGCCGCCCCCGCGGAGACTGCCCGAGCGCACGGCGCGAGGATCGGCAGTCGTGAGCCAAAACGTGAGACGCTCTACCGCTGAGCTAACCTCCCGGAGCTAGGAACCTCTTAAGCTCGAAGAGCTTTGGCCGCAAGGCGGCCCGGCGCTTGGCGCCGCCCCCGCGGAAACTGCCCGAGCGCACGGCGCGAGGATCGGCAGTCGTGAGCCAAAACGTGAGACGCTCTACCGCTGAGTTAATCTCCCGGATGCGGGACACAGTCTAAAGCTCCAAGTGCCCAGGCCGCAAGGCGGCCCGGCGCTTGGCGCCGCCCCCGCGGAGACTGCCCGAGCGCGCAGCGCGAGGATCGGCAGTCGTGAGCGAAACCGTGTGACGCTCTACCGCTGAGTTAATCCCCCGCCAGCGCGATGCGACCAGTGACCAGCGAATAGTCTGCAGTTCGTCGAGACCCATCGGAGCGCGGTTAGTGTCGATCATCCGTAAGGTCGCGGAACATGACGTAGGCATCGACAGGGCCGAGTTGGGGATGATCAAAGGCTTTGGGCAACCGCCCGGCAATTTCGAAGCCGAGGCTCTGCCAGAGGTGGACGGCGCGCATGTTGGTTGAGACAACCAGATTGAATTGCATCGCTGCAAATCCGCGCGCAACCGCAAGGGCTAGAGAGTGCTCGCACATGGCCCGCGCCACGCCGCGGCCGCTGAACGCGACGGCCGTTACATACCCGCAGTTGGCGACGTGGGAGCCGCCGCCCTGCTGATTGGCGCGCAGGTAGTAGGTGCCGGCCACGACGCCATCGATGAGTGAGACAAAAGCCTCATGCCGGGGTGAGAGCCAATAGGCGAGCGCCTCGGCTTCGGTCATATCGCGCGGCAACGCATAGGTCTCGCCGGCGCGGATCACCGGTTCAAGGATGCGCCAGATCGCGGCGGCATCGGCCAGTGTTGCGTTGCGAATTTCCATGTCACAGACACCGGAAAAGGAAACGGACGCCAAATGGCGTCCGTGAGCTCGACTGAGCGACGCGGCGAGCCGCGCCCTGGCGGAGGTGGCCCGCGCTTTTGAGCGCCGAACAGCCACCGTGAGCCAATATCAGTTCAACGCATCCTTCAGCCCCTTGGCGGGCGTGAACTTCGGCACGCGCGAGGCGGGGATATTGATGGTCTGGCCGGTGGCCGGGTTGCGGCCTTCGCGCGCCTTGCGGGCCGCGACCTTGAAGGTGCCGAAATCGGGGATGCGGACCTCGTTGCCGTCCTTGAGCGAAGCACGGATGTGGGCGAGTGCGGCGTCGACGACGCTGGTCGCCTTCTCCTTCGTCAGCTCGCATTCCTTGGCAACGGCGTCGATCAAATCTTTCTTGCTCATGTGTCAGGTCCTATTTTTTGGGGGGACTTTGCTCATCGGAAATGCCTGCCGGAGTGCCGTGTGTTTCAAACACCGCGCTCGCACCTGGCGTTTCGGAATTGGATCATCGGGCCAAGCATCCTCGGCCATTCATATGTGAGCGCTAGAAGCGCCCAAACCGGGCCTCCGTCAAGGGGCAAAAGGCCGTATTTATTGGGCTTCCCGCGGCAAAATGTTCGTGTGTTCACCATATGAAAAACCTGCGCGCAACACCTGTTGCGCGCAGGTCAATAGTGAACGGGTCTCAGCCGGCCATCAGTGCGCGGTGATGCGCGAACCGGCCGCAGCCTTGTCCTTCTCGCTGGCTTCGACCGCCTGGGCTTCCGCCGCCTCGTCGTAAACGATGGCCTCGGGTGCGCGGATCAGCGCCACCTTCAACACATCTTCCAGGCGCGCGACCGGAATGATCTCGATCTTGTTCTTCACTTCCGTCGGGATCTCGACGAGGTCCTTGGCGTTCTCTTCGGGAATGATCACGGTCTTGATGCCGCCGCGCAGCGCCGCCAGCAGTTTTTCCTTCAAACCGCCGATGGGCAGCACGCGGCCGCGCAGCGTGATCTCGCCCGTCATCGCCACGTCCTTTCGGACCGCAATGCCGGTCAGAACCGAGATGATCGCCGTCGTCATGGCGATGCCGGCCGACGGTCCATCCTTGGGCGTCGCGCCTTCGGGCACGTGCACGTGGATGTCACGCTTCTCGAACAGCGAAGGATGAATGCCAAACTCAGGAGCATGCGCACGCACGTAGGCGTTCGCGGCCTGGATCGATTCCTTCATCACATCGCGCAAGTTGCCCGTCACCGTCATCTTGCCCTTGCCGGGCATCATGACGCCTTCGATCGTCAGCAGTTCGCCGCCGACCTCGGTCCACGCAAGCCCCGTGACGATGCCGACCTGATCTTCAAGTTCGGCCTCGCCATAACGGTATTTGGGCACGCCCAGATATTCGTGGACGTTGTCGCCCGTGACCGTGATCGATGTCTTGGACGAGGTGAGGATTTCCTTCACCGCCTTACGAGCGAGCTTGGCCATCTCGCGTTCGAGAGAACGCACGCCGGCTTCCCGCGTGTAGCGGCGGACAACCTCGAGCAACGCTGAATCTTCGACGATCCATTCGCCGGCTTCGAGCCCGTGCGCAGAGAGCTGCTCGGGGATCAAGTGGCGCTTGGCGATCTCGATCTTCTCGTCTTCCGTGTAACCGGCAAGACGAATGATCTCCATACGGTCCATGAGGGCCGGCGGGATGTTCAAGGTGTTCGCGGTCGTGACGAACATCACGTTCGAGAGGTCGTAATCGACTTCGAGGTAATGATCGTTGAACGTCGAGTTCTGCTCAGGGTCGAGCACCTCCAGCAGCGCCGCTGCCGGATCGCCACGGAAATCCTGGCCCATCTTGTCGATCTCATCGAGCAGGAAGAGTGGATTGGTGCGCTTCGCCTTCTTCATCGACTGGATGACCTTGCCGGGCATCGAGCCGATGTAGGTGCGCCGGTGCCCGCGGATTTCCGCCTCATCGCGCACGCCGCCGAGAGACATGCGCACGAACTCGCGGCCCGTGGCGTTGGCGATCGACTTGCCGAGCGAAGTCTTGCCGACGCCGGGCGGACCGACGAGGCAGAGGATGGGACCCTTGAGCTTGTTGGTGCGCGCCTGCACGGCAAGATACTCGAGGATGCGCTCTTTGACCTTCTCCAGGCCATAGTGCTCCTGATCGAGGATCGCCTGTGCTTCCACGATATCCTTCTTGACCTTGCCCTTGATGCCCCACGGGATCGAGAGCAGCCAATCGAGATAGTTGCGCACAACCGTCGCCTCGGCCGACATCGGGCTCATCTGCTTGAGCTTTTTCAGCTCAGCCAGCGCCTTGTCCTTGGCTTCCTTCGACAGCTTGGTGTTTTCGATCTTCTCCTCGAACTCGGCGATGTCGTCGCGTTCGTCGGTGTCACCCAATTCCTTCTGAATGGCCTTCATCTGCTCATTCAGATAGTACTCGCGCTGCGTCTTCTCCATCTGGCGCTTGACGCGCGAACGGATCTTCTTCTCAACCTGGAGGACCGAGATTTCGCTTTCCATGAGCGTGTAGACGCGCTCCAGCCGCTCCGAAACGATGGCCGTTTCGAGCACGTCCTGTTTGTCGGAAATCTTCACCGCCAAGTGCGACGCGATCGTATCGGCGAGCTTGGCGTAGTCCTCGATCTGGCTGACGGTTCCGAGAACTTCCGGGCTCACCTTCTTGTTGAGCTTCACGTAGCTTTCGAACTGCGAGACGACCGACCGGGCGAGCGCTTCGAGCTCGTCCTTGGCGCCCGGCTGCTCGGCCACACGCTCGACCTCGGCTTCGAAATAATTCGGGTTCTCGGTGTATTTGACGACGCGAGCGCGGGCGCTGCCTTCGACCAGCACCTTCACGGTGCCGTCGGGCAGTTTCAATAGCTGCAATACCGATGCAAGCGTGCCGATCTCGTAGATCGCATCGGTCGCCGGATCGTCGTCGCCGGCATTCTTTTGCGCGGCAAGCAGGATCTGCTTATCGGCCTTCATCACCTCTTCGAGCGCGGCGATGGATTTCTCGCGGCCGACGAACAGCGGCACGATCATGTACGGGAAGACCACGATGTCGCGCAGCGGCAGGACCGGATACAGCTCCTTGCCGGCGGCCTTGTCCTTGGTCTTTTTTTCTTCGCTCATTTCTTACCTACCTCCGCGAACGGCGGAATGCCGGATGAGGACATTCCCGTCGCCTCGAGCTTTGCACACTCCGTTCCACTTCTGACCCGTTGGCCTGTCCCTTTTGCGGCGGCAGGCCGGCGGTCTTAAGCGCGAAGCGCGGGTATCAACCGGATTGGCGTCCGAATGGCACGTTCAACCGGTTAATTTCCCTCCGAACAAATGGGGACCTTCGGTCCCAGATCAAGATCGTGGCGCGCTCGGCCCCTGAGGCGCGGCGCACCACGCGGTTTGTCACCCGCACTGCTCCGGCCGCGGCCGGCGTCAGGCGGTCGAGCCCTTTTCTTCGGCGCGCTCCGAATAGATGCGCAGCGGCTTGGCCGAGCCTTCCACGACTTCGGGGCCGATCACGACCTCCTCGACGCCTTTGAGCTGCGGCAAATCGAACATCGTATCGAGCAGGATGCCTTCCATGATCGAGCGCAGGCCGCGCGCACCCGTCTTGCGTTCGATGGCCTTGCGCGAAATCGCCTTCAGAGCATCGAGCGTGATGGTGAGCTTGACGTCTTCCATCTCGAACAGGCGTTGATACTGCTTGACGATGGCGTTCTTCGGCTCGGTCAGGATCTGCACCAGCGCTGACTCGTCCAGATCTTCCAGCGTGGCGATGACCGGCAGACGGCCAATGAATTCGGGGATCAAGCCGAACTTCAGGAGGTCCTCGGGCTCGACGCCGCGCAGCACCTCGCCGGTACGCCGTTCATCGGGTCCGGTCACGCGAGCGCCGAAACCGATCGACGAACCTTTGCCCCGGCGAGAGATGATCTTTTCAAGACCCGCGAACGCGCCGCCGCAGATGAACAGGATGTTGGTGGTATCGACCTGCAGGAATTCCTGCTGGGGATGCTTGCGGCCGCCCTGCGGAGGCACGGAGGCGACCGTGCCTTCCATGATCTTGAGCAACGCCTGCTGCACGCCCTCGCCCGACACATCGCGCGTGATCGACGGGTTGTCCGACTTGCGGCTGATCTTGTCGACCTCGTCGATATAGACNNATGCCGCGCTGCGCCCGCTCGACGTTGTAGTCGGCGTTCTGCAGCAGCTTCAGGATGATGTTCTCGACATCCTCGCCGACATACCCCGCCTCGGTGAGCGTGGTTGCATCGGCCATCGTGAACGGCACGTCGAGGATGCGCGCCAGCGTCTGCGCTAAGAGCGTCTTGCCCGAACCGGTCGGCCCGACCAGCAGGATGTTCGACTTGGCGAGTTCGACGTCGTTGTTCTTGGTGGCGTGGTTCAACCGCTTGTAGTGGTTGTGGACGGCGACGGACAGCACCCGCTTGGCGTGGGCCTGGCCGATCACGTAGCTATCCAGTACCGAACAAATCTCAAGCGGGCTCGGCACGCCGTCGCGCGATTTGACGAGGGTGTTCTTGTTCTCTTCGCGAATGATGTCCATGCACAGCTCGACGCATTCATCGCAGATGAACACGGTCGGCCCAGCGATCAGCTTCCTGACCTCATGCTGGCTCTTGCCGCAGAACGAGCAGTAGAGAGTATTTTTTTCTTGAGCCATTCCTGTCTCACTTCTGGGAGGGCGCCCGCAGGCGTGTTCTCCATTTGGCCCGGTAAACAGGGCGCGCGACTTGGCCAGCCGCGTGGCACCTTGAATCTAATCATCCAATCTGAGCACGCTAGCGTTGCTCAGATCAAGATTGGATTAAAGCCCACCCCCGCCCAACCTGGGCAAGCGGCGCGATTGCCACACTTCGGTCACGCTCGCGGCAACACCCGCGAAACATGGTCAATTTGGGCTTAAAACGGAGCCGCCGGCGCCGCGATCAGCATTTGTTCCAGCTTGGCGCGGCGCAACGGCCTGCGTCACGATTTCAACCCCCATTAAGGGTTTTACGAGGATTTGCCCTCGAACAGACCACCCTCGACTTCGTCGCGGTTGGTCAGCACCTTGTCGATCAGGCCAAAGGCCTGGGCTTCGTCCGCGGTCATGAAGTAGTCGCGGTCCAGCGTCCGCTCGATCTTTTCGTAGGTCTGGCCGGTGTGCTTGACGTAGGTATCATTCAAACGCCGCTTCATCTTGATGATGTCCTCGGCATGGCGCTCGATGTCGGAGGCCTGACCCGAAAAGCCGCCCGAAGGCTGGTGCACCATGATGCGGGCGTTGGGCAACGCGAAGCGCATGTCCTTGTGGCCGGCGCACAGCAGCAGCGAGCCCATCGACGCCGCCTGACCGATGCACAAGGTGGCCACGGCCGGCTTGATGAACTGCATGGTGTCGTAGATCGCCATGCCGCTCGTCACCACGCCGCCCGGCGAGTTGATGTACATTGAGATTTCTTTCTTCGGGTTCTCGGCTTCGAGAAACAGAAGCTGCATGCAGATCGACGCCGACATGTGGTCCTCGACCGGGCCGGTGACGAAGATGATTCGCTCTTTCAAAAGCCGCGACGGCAGATCGTAGCCGCGCTCACCGCGCGTCGTCTGTTCGACGACCATCGGCCAGAAGGTATTCGTCAGCGTGTTGACCGGATCGCGCATGGTCTCTGTCTTCCCTGTTCCTGGCCGTGCGAATGTCTGGGCTCTGAAAGTGAGCGACAAACGCTAGGGCACAAAATCGACGCTTGGAGGCACTCGTCTCGCATGATGAGCCGGATGCCCACAGGGGCCCCGACTCGAATTGGCAATCTAGCGCCTTGAGCGGCATCCTGCTCGGACAGGATTGCGCCGGATCGATGACAAGGTGCGACCGGCGGCAAGCTGCGGGCAGAACCCCTTATGTGTTAGCTCTCGGTCGCTTCTTCAACCGCCTTCAGCAACTCGTCGCGCGACACCTTGCGCTCGGACGGCTTGGACTGTTCCAGAACGAAATCAACGACCTTGTCTTCGAAAATCGGCGCGCGCAGCTCCGCCACCGCACCCGGCGTCTTCTCGTAGTATTCGTAGACCATCTTTTCCTGACCCGGGAACTGGCGGGCCCGCTCGAACAGGGCGCGGCGCAATTCGTCCTGGCTGACGGTGAGTTTGTTCTTCTCGCCGATCTCGCCGATCACCAGGCCAAGGCGCACGCGGCGCTCGGCGATGTCACGATATTCCTTGCGGGCTTCGTCTTCGGTTTTTCCCTCGTCGGCGAAGGTCTTGTTGGTCGCCTTCAAGTTGTTTTCGACCTGACGCCAGATGTTGTCGAATTCGAAGTCGACGAGCGACGGCGGCAGTTCGAACGAATGGGCCTTGTCGAGCGCGTCGAGCAGCTCGCGCTTGATCTTGAGGCGGGCCGCCTGATCGTACTCGCGCTTGATCTGCTCGCCGACGAGTTCCTTCAGCTTGTCGAGGCTTTCAACGCCCAGCCCCTTGGCGAAGTCCTCGTTGATCTCCGGCGTCTTGGGCTTGGAGACGCCTTTGACGTCGACGGCGAACTGGGCGTCCTTGCCGGCCAGGTTCTTCATCGGATATTCGGCCGGGAAGGTCGCTGTCACGACCCGGCTTTCGCCGGCTTTGACGCCCTTCAAGCCGTCTTCGAAACCGGGGATGAACTGTCCATTGCCGAGCGTCAGGGTTGCGCCTTCGGCCGAGCCGCCCTCGAATTCGACGCCGTCGATCGAGCCCTTGAAATCCATGGTCACGAGATCGCCGTCGGTCGCGGCGCGGCCCTCTTCCAACTCGTAGGAGGTGTTGCGCTCGGCCAGATCGGCGAGCGCCTTGTTGAGGCTCTCCTCATCGACGTCGGCGACGAGCCTTTCGAGCTTCAGCGTCGTCAGATCGGTGACCGGGATCGGCGGGAGGACCTCGAAAGACATCTGATAGGCAAGGTCGGCCTCGCCCGAGACGATCTTCTCGAACGCTTCCTTGCCGGTGTCGACGAGTTCGATCTTGGGTTGCTGGGCCGGGCGCTCGTTGCGCTCCTTGATGGCCTTGGCGCTGGTGTCGGAAACAGCCTGCTCCAGCACTTCCTGCATCAGCGACTTGCCGTAGAGCTTCTTCAGATGCGGCGTCGGCACTTTGCCCTTGCGGAAGCCCTTGATCTGCACGCGATCCTTCAACTCGTCCAGGCGCACGGAAAAGCGCTCGCCGAGTTCAGCCTGCTCGACGACGACCTTGAGCGTGCGCTTCAACCCGTCTCTGCTCGTTTCCGTCACTTGCATCGTCTGTCTCACTCGATTTTGAGGGGAGTAGGGAGTTGGGAAATGGGAACTGGCGACAACTACCGCGTTCCCTATTCCCAACTCCCCAACCCCTACTCCCTATTTTTCCTGGTGCGGGCGGAGGGATTTGAACCCCCACGACTTTCGCCGCTGGAACCTAAATCCAGTGCGTCTACCAGTTCCGCCACGCCCGCGGTGCCAATTTCCGTCCCATTTTGTTGCATCAGGCACCGGCGCGCCGGCGGCCGCTTGAACGCGACAGCCGCCCCGAACATGGCATCGATGAGCGGCCAAGCTTGACGAGCCTGAGCCGATCGAGCACGCGCGAGGCGAGGGATGGCCACTCATACAGGGGGTTCGGGCAGAAGATCAATGACAAATGCTGAGGCCGCAGGCGGGGTTTCAGGACGCATGGCCTGCAACGCCCGGCATGGCCGTTGAGGGGCCCGGCCGCTCATTTCCAAGCCGTTGGCGCGGCTCAGGCTTCTCCCAGCAGGATGGCCGTCAGCGCCGCCATGGCCGGGATCAAAACCAGGACGGAGGCACCATCCCAGCCGAAGGTTGTGACGAAGGACACGATGATCGCCAGCATGATGACGGCGACGGCACGACTGAACATGGCTTGACCCGCCTCGGACTGAAAAACGCGCTTTACCGGACGCAAAGCTTCGCCCAGGGCCATGCAAGGCTCCTGCCACGCTCGCCCCTGCCTGCCGCCATGGCGACGTTAAGGAAAAAAAAACCGGGCCCCGCGAGGGGCCCGGCCGCATCAGCAATCAAGTTGTAAGGCTTACTTCATCGGAGCGTAGGCGCAGCAGTCCGACTGGCCGAAGTGGTAGCGCAGACCGATCTTGAATTCGTGAGCCGTGATATCGTCGATATCGACGCGCGGGTTGACGAAGTTGGCGCTGTCGACGCGCTCTGACTGGGCCGAACCCAGATCCGAGTAGCGGTAGCCGAGATCGAGCACGGCGCGGTCCGAGATCTGGTAGCCGATGCCGGCCATCAGAGCCCAGGCGAACGACAGATCGTTGTCGCCGTGGATCCGGTTGACCAGGGCCGGGTTGCCGGTGAAGTAGACGTCGTCAACCTTGTTGTAGGCGAGACCCAGGCCGGCGCCGAGGTACGGCGTGATGCCGCCCCAGTTGCCGAGGTCCTTATAGGCGTTGACCATCATGGTGTAGGAGGTCACTTCGGTGTGCAGCGGATCGTCTTCCGGCGCGACCGGGCCGGCGCCATCCGGATCGTACCAGGCGGTGGCCGGCTCGCCGTCGAGCTTGCGGCTGCCGTGATAGCCGAACACGAGTTCGCCGCGCAGACCGCGCGAGCCCGAGCCGCAGCCAACGCCGGCTTCGCCGAACCAGGCGTTGTCGAAGTTGAGGGTCGAGACGTCCGAGGTCAGGTAGTTGCCGGTCAGCGGATCGGTCTGGGCCCAGTTAATGGTCGCATCCGATGCGGCCGAGTAGCCGACGTCGGCGCGGAAGTAGCAGTTGCCAGCCGGGCCGCGGACGACTTCCGGCATCGGCGCCATATAGCCGCCATCCTTCATGGAGCCGCCGCCGAGGTCGGCTGCGAAGGCGGAAGCGGACATCGCGGCAGCGCCCGTCAGTGCTGCCAGGGCGATGCCAGCCGAGAGCGTAAGTTTCATTGGCTTGGACCCTTTCTGGAGACAGGCACTCGGATCGATGGAGCCCTGTAGACCTTGTGATAACGGGGTCACTGTGCCGTGATGCGGTTAATGGCACGTAAACGGACGTATGAATTCGAAACGATCGGCGACGCCCGCCCGCCCGCGTGTCTTTTGCACCGCGCTATCCCTTCAACCTTGCGGGACCGTTTACTTTTGCCTATGTCCAGGGCTCGGACGGCGGCGGCGAACGCCCGTCATACGCATTGGATGGGGGATCGTTTGCCTAAGACCGCCAGAAACTGGATCGTCGAGACCGATTGGCTCGCCAATCATTTGTCGAGCCCCGACCTGATCGTGCTGGACGGTAGCTGGCATTTGCCGACGGCGGGCCGCGACGCCAAGGCCGAATATCTGGCGGAACACATCCCCGGCGCCTTGTTCTTCGACATCGACGACATGTCGGACGAGAAGTCGAGCCTGCCGCACATGCTGCCGTCGACCGTCAAGTTTTCATCGCGCATGAAGAAGATGGGCATCGGCGACGGCGCCCGTATTGTTGTCTATGACACCAGCGGCATCTTTTCCGCCGCCCGCGTGTGGTGGACATTCCGCGCCATGGGCCACCAGGACGTGGCGGTGTTGAACGGCGGCTTGAAGAAGTGGAAGGCCGAGGGCCGGCCGATCGAAGATGGCCCGCCGCCGCGCCGATCCGAGCGTCACTACACGCCGTTGCAGAACACCGAGATCATTCGCGACATCGGCGAGATGAAGGCTTTGTTGAAAAAGCCCGGGGCCCAGATCGTCGATGCCCGCCCCAAGGCCCGCTTTGAAGGCGCTGAACCCGAGCCGCGTCCGGGCTTGCGCGCCGGACACATTCCCGGCTCCAAAAGCATTCCGTCTCAATCGCTGCTCAACGCCGACGGGACCTTCAAGTCGGAAGCCGAACTCGCTGACATCTTCAAGGCCGCTGGCATCGATGTGACACGGCCCGTGGTCACCACCTGCGGATCGGGCGTCACCGCGTCCATTCTCGCACTTGCGCTTGCCGTACTTGGCCAAACCAACGCGGCCGTTTACGACGGTTCGTGGGCCGAGTGGGGGCAGGATAACGGCCTGCCGGTCGAGACCGGCCCTGCAAAGTAGGCCGGACGTTCAAGCCTTAAAGAGCGATGCGCATCTCGCCTGAGTTGAGATGCGGCTTGCCAGGCCTTTTGCTGTTGTGCTGTTGCGCGCATCGCGTCGCTTGAACTCCGGGCGATGCGAAGGTGAAGACGCCGCGTGATTGCGTCTGGCAGTTTGTCATCTCTCTGGCTAATGTCGCGCCGCACTTGATCCGGGGGACGTCATGCAGATCATCGTCGAAGAGACCATCCGCGCACCCCGAACGATCACTTTTGCCAACGCGGCCGATGTCCTCAACTGGCCGTCGATGATCTCGGCTATTCAATCGACCGAAATCCTGACCCGCGAGCCGATTGTCGCCGGCACGCGGTTTCGCGAGACCCGCAAGATGTACGGGCAGGTTTCGAGCGAGGAGATGACGTTTACGGAGTTCGAGCCGCCCGATCATTTCGTGCTTTCGGCCGAGAGCCACGGCACCCAATACCGCATCGCCCACAAATTCGCCGACGTCGCCGATGGAACCAAACTGACACTAACCTTCCAAGCCGAGCCGGCAACACTGACCGCTCAGCTCTTGACGCCGCTCGCCATGATGTTCCGCTCGAGCCTGCGCCGGCAACTGACCAGCGATCTCGCCGACCTGAAGCGCGCCATCGAGACGCGCGAGCGCTAGAACGTTTCCTGCTGAAACAGGAACGACTCCCTCGACATGCATTCCCGGCTAAAGGCGCCCGCAAGGGCGTCGCGGAGCCTGGACCACGTCCTTGAGAGAGCCATGCGCCAAGTCTCCAGCGGCGTGACCCCGGATAGCCGCGGCACGAGCCGTCAGGCTCAGCCAAATTTATCCGGCCGCGAATTCCGGGACCGCAAGTGAGACGGCGTTAGCGCAACACGCCCTTTCATTATCGGCCTGGAAAGCGCTAGCGGTTCACACGTCCGGGAAGTACTGGAAGATCCAGGTTTCCGAAAGGGCGCGGTCACCCTTCCTCAGAAACGCGCGCAGGTCGACCGGCTCCTTGCCCGTCGCCGTCACGTCGAACAGAGCCCGCCAGCGCTCGTTCTGATCGACCACCGGATGATTGTACGAGTTCGATACCTCGCCGCGCGACGCGGTGACGACGAGTTCGACGCCATCGTTGCGGCCAAGCCCGGCGAACACCTTGCCCTGGAAATCGATGACGAACTTGCGCACGCCTTCGGGCCGCTTGTGGCCGGGCCTGCCGCCCATGCCGGTCCAGGTGCCGGTGGCGCGGCCGACATCGTCGGGGAAGGGAATGTCGTCGAGCCAGGTGAGACGATAGCGCCAGCGGCGCGTTTCGCCCGCCTTCATCGGATCCTTCGGCGCCCAGTAGGCGACGATGTTGTCGAAGGTCTCATCCTCGGTCGGAATTTCAACGAGATGCACCGCGCCCTCGCCCCACGGATCGAGCGGCTCGACCCACACCGAAGGACGGCGCTCGTAGAACACGCCGTCGTCGAGGTAGTGCACGAAATCGCGGTCGCGCTGGAGCAGGCCGAAGCCTTTGACGTCGCGGTCGACGAAAGCGCTCGTCATGACCTGGGGCGGATTGCCGATTGGCCGCCAGATGCGCTCGCCCGCGCCGTTCAAAATCGCCAACCCATCACTGTCGTGGATTTCCGGCCGCCAGTCGGCCGATTGCTTGCGGCTCGCTTCGCCATACCAGAACATGCTGGAGAACGGCGCCACACCGATGCGCTCGATATCCTTGCGGGCGGTGATGACGGCCTCGATCTCCATGACGATTTTATGGATATCGCGGTGGTCCGTCAGCCTCAGCGTATTCATGCGATAGGCGCCGCTGCAGCTTTCACTATCCATCAACGCGTAGATGGTAATGGGCGCGTCGCCGTCGCTGTCGATACCTTCGAGCCAATAATGCGTGAAGCGGGGGAATTCCTCCGGCCGCGGCATGGCGGTATCGATGGCGAGGCCGCGCGCGGACAGGCCGTATTGATTGTAGGGGCCTGAGGTGCGGAAGTAGGACGCGCCCATCGCCGCGAACCAATCGGTCTTCAAGTCGGGCGCCATGACGCGGAACCCGGCGAAGCCCGCGCCCTCCTTCAAGTTGCGCGCCGGATGACCGTCGGGGATTTCAAACAGGCCGGGATTGTAAATCACCTCGCGCGCGGCTCCGCCCTCGACCGCCGACATGCGCACCGGTTCCTTGGCGTATTTGCCGAGATGAAAAAACTGGCACGGCAGGCGTCCGGCGCGGTCGACTTTGAGGCTCTTGTCCGGGCGATAGCGGATCTTCTGATACTCATCGTAATCGATGACATCGAGCACTTCAGGCGAGGGCACGACGGCCTTCTGGAACGGCCTGCCGGCAAGCGCCTTGGCGTCGGCCTGCAGCGTGTCGAACGAAAACGGCTGCGCGGGTCCAAGCTCATGATTGTCGAGGCCCGATAGTGCGGCGGCCATGCGCATGGGTGCGAATGCGGCGCCCGCGAAAGCGGCAGCGCCGGTCTTGAGAAGGCGGCGGCGGGTCGGTCGAAACGTCATGCAATGGGCGTCCGCAATCTGCGATCTGGTCCGCCTCTGCTAACGCAGAATATGAGCAAGTGCCAGAGCACCCCCGCCGCCAGCGCCGATCGGCCGCGAACGTCGGCCAAAGCCCCTCACCTGCTGTTTCACGACATCCTCTCCCCAAAGTAGAGGAAAGTTGTGGCGCTGCTAATGCGCCAATGCGGCGTCGATGGCGCCGGTCAGCTCTTGCGACATGGGTGTGACCGGCGAGGCAAAGGCCTTCCGCAACGTGCCGTCGCGGCCGATCAGGTATTTGTGGAAGTTCCATTTGGGCGCGCCGGCCGCAGCCGTCACCCACTTGTAGAATGGATGTGCGCCCTCACCCGTCACGACCTGCTTGGCGGTGAGCGGAAAGGTGACGCCGAACGCGCCTTCGCAGAATTTCTTGATCTCGCCTTCCGCCTTCGGCTCCTGCTCGCCAAAATCGTTTGATGGCACGCCGAGCACGACGAGGCCCTTGGCCTCGTACGTCGACCACAGCTCCTGCAGGCCGGAGTACTGCTTGGTGTAGCCGCAGAACGAAGCTGTGTTGACGATCAAAATCGCCTTGCCCTTCCAGTCGGCGAGCTTCACCGGCTTGCCGTCGATACCCGCGAACTCGAAATCATAGGCGCTTCCTTGCGCCGCGCCGGTCGGCGTGACGGTCGAAGGTCCGAGCATCATGGCGGCAAACCCCAGCGCTGTGGCGATGAACTTTCTCATGGTGCGACCCTCCCCTGCTTTCAGCCCACTGTCTACGCGGATGCGCGCCGCCGGATCAACTTGATCCCGACAAAGCCCCTTCGCCCGGCCTCGCAGATCTGAACTTTTTTGCATGTCCCAACGACCTGTTCCGGGGGGAACAGCGCCGGCTCGCCGCGCCGCCTAATGTCGCTTCATCAGACACGGACTTGAGACTTCGAATCCACGGCAAACCCTTAAGGAGGACACGCCATGACAAAGTTCACCAACACCTTCGCTCTCGCCGCCGCAACGCTCGCCGTCGCCGCTGGCGCACTCTTCACCGGCTCGGCCGCAGAAGCCGGTGGCCGCGGCAAGGAAGTCTTTGTTCAGGATTACAATTTCGACCGCCCCATGCACGGCTATTCGGGCCACTCCGGCAACTACTACTGCGATTATCAGCGCCTGCCGCAGCGCAAGTGCTCGATCGACAAGAACGGTAACGAAAGCTGCCGGATCGTCGGCTGGACGCTGCGCGAGATGTGCCAGTAACCGGGATTTTGAACCTTCACCCCCCCTGCTGCGACCTACGAGGGCCCTGGGAAAATTCCAGGGCCTTCGCCTTCGAGTGAGAGCCCCGGCAAGACCCCGCATAGTCCGGCCGGAGGCGGTCACAAACGACCAAAATTCACACCGCCAACAGCTGTTCCCAAGGAGACAGCAGCGGCCAAGCAAGACCGGTACTTTCGCAATCAGATGCACCGCATAGCATCGCAACTTTTTAAGGAGGATCACGATCATGGCACAGAACACCGAAAAGAAACGCTCGCGCATCAAGCTCGGCTCGACCCTGTTGTTGCTGTCGGTTGCCGCCGGCGCCGGCGCGTTGGGCTCGATCGGCATCGCCCGCTCGGGCGTCTCGTTCGCCAACGAAGTGAAGGACGAAGCCGCTGCCAAGCCGGCCAAGAGCCCGATCACTTGGATCGCCGCTGCGCCCGGCCGCATCGAACCCAAATCCGGACAGGTCCGCGTCGGCGCACAGTTGCTCGGCCGCATCGCCGACGTTACCGTCAAGCTCAATGACACTGTCGAAGAAGGCGAACTTCTGATCCGCCTCGACGACGAGGAAGCCCGCGCCCGCTTGCAGGCCGCCGAAACGGAAGCCTCCTCCCGCAAGCGCGAACGCGACAGCCAGACCCTCGACAAGGCGCGTGAAGACGTGCGCAAGGCCGAAGACAACGTGTTCTCGGCTGAGCGCGCGCTGACCAATGCCCGCTTCGAACTCGAATACGAACTGCAGGCCAAGCGCTCCGGTTCGGGCTCGGATGCCCGCGTGTCGGACGCCCGCCGCAACCTGACCAACGCCAAGGATCGTCTGCAGAAGGAACGCTCCAACTACGCGATTGCCCAGGCCAAGCCCGATGTGCCGGCCCCGAGCCGGTTGGAATCGGCCCTTCAGGCCTCCCGTTCGGATGTCGCGGTTGCCGAAGCTCTGCTTGAGAAGACCCGCATCCGCGCCCCCGTCGCCGGCACCATCCTCCAGCTCCCGGCCAAGGCCGGTGAAATGGTTGCCCCTTCGCCCGAACAGGCTCTGGTGGTTCTGGGTGATATGTCGGTGGTGCGCTTGAAGGCGGAGGTCGACGAGCACGACGTCTCGAAGATCAAGACCGGCGGCAAGGTGACCGTGAAGTCCAACGCTTACCCCGGCCGTGAGTTCGAAGGCCGCGTGTCGGAACTGGCTCCGACGCTCGCTTCGCCCAAGTTCGCGCTGCGCGGCGCCCGCCGGCCGACCGACGTCGAAGTGCTCGAAGTCACCATCGACCTGGAAGGTGAAGTTCCCCTGCTGCCCGGCATGCGTGCCGACGCGTTCTTTAAGTAAGGCGCCTTCCGACTCCCCTGCCGGGGAGCCGGCCGAGATAGACCACTTCCGCGCTTGGCGGCCGGCTCGAGACACGAGAGTCGCCAAGCGCAAACGAGAAAGGCCCCGGCCCTTGAGAGCTCTTCCTCCTTAGAGCCTCGAAGACGCGGCGGCCCTGCAGCGAGGCGGTTTGGCGGAACGGGGTTTATGCGGCCCCACCCCCGAACCGCCTCGAACCATTTGGGTCCCGCCCATCCCCGCTTGAAGTTGATCCCGGGCGTGCCCGGTCCTCGCGTTCCCGCCTTGCACATTTCCCCTCCCCGGAGGCGAAGGGGGACGATTGCCAAAGCCGGCGAAGGCGGGGCTTGCCTGCAGGCGCCTAAATCTTATGAGCCATGCGCAGGCGCTTGGTTTCGAGGTAGCGCTTATTGTAACGGTTGGGCGGAACGATAATCGGCACGCGTTCGGCGACGCGGATGCCGAGCGCCTTCAGCGCCTGTTCCTTGGCCGGGTTGTTGGACAGAAGCTTGATCTCGGTCATGCCAAGTTCATGCAGCACACGAGCGGAAAGTTCGTAGTCGCGGCTGTCGATCGGCGCGCCGACCTCGATATTGGCTTCGACCGTATCGAGACCTTGATCCTGCAGTGCGTAGGCCTGGATCTTCTTGAACAAGCCGATGCCGCGACCCTCGTGATAAGGCACGTAGACGATGACGCCGAGCGGCACATCCGCAATCGCCTTGAGCGCGGCTTGGAGTTGCTGATAGCAGTCGCAGCGCAAGGAATGGAAAATGTCGCCCGTCACGCAACCGGAATGGACGCGCACCAGCGGGATCGTCCCTTCCGGCACGGTGTCGGCGCGGTTGACGAGCACAAGCACCTGCTCCTCGGGCCCATCGCCCTGGAAGGCATGGGCTTCGAGCATGAGCTCACGGCCTTGAAATTCGATGGGTAGGATTGTCTCCACCGCCCACTCCGCTGGGAGCCTCAAAGTTTTCAATGCACCCGACTTCATAGTAACTCCGGACGCGAGCATAGGCATATGCCTCATTCCTGGGGGGATCGCCAAGTGGGACGCCGTGACGCCGTCTGATGTCGTTAATCACGGCGCCTGGCACCCAATGATAGGCACATATGGGCTCCTTAGATCACATTGGAAGGCAGGAGCGGCGTTTTGATGGTCTAAGTTGTGGCGAACATCTGCGACCGAGCCATCGGCTGACTCAGGTCTTATCCCGGATCAATTGATTTTGGACGCCGAGCGGCGAGAGCTTCGGCCGCTTGCTCGAAATGATGCCGGTGTTGACGCCAGCCCAGCCGATCTCACCCGACAGCCGGCCGTACTCGATCTTGGGACAGCGGTTCATTACAACCTGCAATCCCGCGGCTTCCGCCTCCGCCGCCGCCACTTCGTTGCGCACGCTGAGCTGCATCCAGACGGTCTTGATGCCGAGCTTGTCTTTGAGCGCAACCGCCTCGCGCGTCACATCGAGCGCCGCGTCGGAATTGCGGAAGATATCGACGATATCGACCGGTGCCGGCACGCTTGCGAGATCGGCATAAACCGTCTGGCCGAGCACCTCTTGTCCGGCGAGTCCGGGGTTCACCGGGTGCACCTTGTAGCCCTTGCCCAGCAGATACTTCATCGCGAAGTAGCTGGGCCGGTTGGTGTTGGCGCTGGCGCCGATGAAGGCGAACACCTTCGCCTGATTGAGGATGTGAGCGATGTAGTCATCGCTGTAGCTGTCGTGGTTCATCATTTTGGCAACGTCACGCGTCCATCGGCATCGAGTGGAAAGAACGGATTATGCGCCACTTCCCAGATATGGCCATCCGGATCGGCGAAGTAGCCGGAAGTGCCGCCCCAGAATGCCTTCTGCGAGGCCTTGAGGAGTTTGGCACCCGCTCGCTCGGCTTCTGCAAGCACGCGGGCGACGCCAGCCTCGTCGGCCACATTGTGCGCAAGAGCGACGCCGGTAAAGCCGTTTCCCGCACCGCTCACCCCGGCATCGGCCGCCAAAGGCTCACGGCCGAACAGAGAGAGCACGACACCGCCTGCCGAAAAGAAAGTCACGTTGGGATTGCTGGCGGATGACGCGACGAAGCCCAGCGCTTCGTAGAAGGCGCGCGAACGCACCATGTCGGTAACGCCGAGCGTCACGAAGCTCAAGCGCGGCTCCATGCGGGCCTCCTTGGCGCGATCAGTCTTTCCAGGTGGGCGGGCGCTTTTCGATGAAGGCGCAGATGCCTTCGTTGGCATCGCGGATCATCATATTTTCGACCATTACGCGGGCGGCGTAGTCGTAAGCGTCGCCGAGCGGCATCTCGACCTGCCGGTAGAAGGCCTCCTTGCCGATCGCGACCGTCATGCGCGACTTCGATGCAATCGTGCGCGCCATCGAGATCGCTTCCTCGCGCACCTTCGAGGCCTCAACGACGCGATTGACAAGACCGAACTCAGCGGCCGATTGGGCATCGAGCGCTTCGCCGAGCAGCAGCATTTCCATCACCCGCTTGCGCGGCAGATTGCGCGACAGGGCGACCATCGGCGTCGAGCAGAAGAGGCCGATGTTGACGCCCGGCGTGGTGAACGTCGCCGATGCCGCCGCAACGGCCATGTCGCACGTGGCGATGAGCTGCGCGCCTGCCGCCGACGCCGGACCTTCAACCGCGGCGATGACGGGCCTGGGACATTTGACGATCGACTGCATCATCGCCGCGCACGTCGTCATCGTCAGATCGAAGAACGCCTTGCCGCCGTCGGCATCGCCGCGGCGCGCGGTCATTTCCTTCAAGTCATGGCCCGAGCAGAACACCGGACCGTTGGCGGCAAGCACGATCGCCGCGACCGAAGTGTCGCGGCCGATCGTATCGAACGCCTGACGCAAGGAGGTCAGCATCGACAACGACAGCGCGTTGCGCGCCTTGGGCCGGTTGAGTGTCAGAACAACGATGCCAAGCTCCAAGCTCTCGCTCAGAAGCTCGCCATCCGCACCAGCCGCGACCCGCTCCTGCATCTCGCTCCTCTCCGGCTGCCGTTACTGCAGCGCCTTTTCGATCTCGCCACGATGAGCCTTGACGATCTCGACGTTGCCCTTGTGCTGCAAGGGTGGTGTGGTCTTGATCGCTTCGGTCAATTCCGACTCGAGCTGCTTCTTGTCCTCGGCCGGAATGCTCTCGTCTTTCTTGACGTCCTCGAGCTCCTTTTGCAACGCCTCGACCGGATCGGTGAAATTGCCGGTCTGACTGTCAAGACCGGCCATGACGATGGAAATGTTGGCCGCGACATCGTCGAGTTCAGCGAAGTCCTTGAAGCCATGCTTCTTGGCGATCGCTTCGAGTTCGGTCTGCAGCGATGGATCGGGCTTCTCGCCCGCGGCCTGGATCTTGGACGCCATCCCGGCGAGGTCACCCTGCGCGGCAATGAAATTTTTCACCTGCTGGTCGGACAGCGCGATCTGCTTCACGTCCTGCGCAAACGCCGCCGTGGCGCTCATCCACGCCACCACGACGGTGGCGCCGGCAATCCGCGCCAGACGCATAAAAAGACGCCCAGTTAAAAGTCCCATGATCATTCCTCCTCGAAACCGAACCCGGGCCGCTGCGGACCAGGGCATATATGCCTTCGATCCTGACACCGGGAGTGGGACGATATTAAGAACCGCAACGCCAACCCTTCACGCGCACATGAACATGATTTGCGCACCGATGCACGGCGGCAGTTGGCGTTTTGAACGGCGCACAGCGCCCCCGCCCGAGCCAGCCGACAATCCTCTGGTTGGATTAGGTACTATTTTACCTCATTGCGGTATCATTTTACCATACTACATAACTATCTGATATATCTCGGCTATTTAGCTATTCACAAAATCCTGGTTGACGGATTCGATAAACGCCCGTATCGACCGGGCGCGCACGCCAGCCAGGCCTTCGGGCTTGGCGCTGCGCGCACCTTCACATCGTTGCCGGATTCCGGCAGGAGCCGCCTATCGCCATGTCAACCTATGTCGCCAAAGCCGACACGGTGGAAAAGAAGTGGATTCTGATCGACGCCCAAGGGCTTGTCGTCGGCCGCCTCGCCACCATCATCGCCACGCGCCTCAAGGGCAAGCACAAACCCACCTACACGCCCCACGTCGATTGCGGCGACAACGTCGTCGTCATCAACGCCGAAAAGGTCGTGTTCACCGGCGCCAAGCGCGACGACAAGGTCTACTACCGCCACACCGGTTATCCCGGCGGCGTCAAGGAGCGCACCCCGCGCACCATCCTGGACGGCAAGCATCCCGAGCGCGTCGTTGAAAAGGCTGTCGAGCGCATGCTCGCCCGCGGACCGCTGCAGCGCCAGCTGATGCGCAACCTGCGCATCTATAAAGGCACGGCCCATCCCCATGAGGCGCAGAACCCGGAAAAGCTCGATGTCGCCAAGCTCAATCGCAAGAACGTGAGGGTCTAAGTCCATGTCTACCGAAACCAAGACCCTGGGCGACCTCGCCAGCCTGAAGCCCGCCGCCGGTACGCCGGAAGCTGCTCCCGTCCGCACCCAGAAGCTCGACAAGCTCGGCCGCGCCTACGCCACCGGCAAGCGCAAGAATGCCATTGCGCGCGTGTGGCTGAAGCCCGGCAAAGGCATGATCACCATCAACGATCGTGATTATAAGACCTACTTTGCCCGCCCGGTCCTGCAGATGATGCTGCAGCAGCCCCTCGCGCTCGCCAACCGCGCCACACAGTACGACATCCGCGTGTCGGTGCTGGGCGGCGGTCTCTCGGGCCAGGCTGGCGCCGTCCGTCACGGCATCTCCAAGGCGCTCACCTATTACGAGCCGGATCTGCGCGGCGTGCTGAAGAAGCAGGGCTTCCTGACCCGCGACAGCCGCACCGTCGAGCGCAAGAAGTACGGCCGCGTCAAAGCCCGCCGTTCGTTCCAGTTCTCGAAGCGCTGAACGAACGCTTTTCCAGATCGTGTGCGAACAGCCCGCCAGCCATTGGCGGGCTGTTTTCGCACTTGCGGCTCTTTTTGTTTCACATCGCTGCACACTTGCCCTCAACCGCCGCCAATGCCACATAGCCGCGGACGCATTGCGCAACTGCCCTTCACCGACCGGAGACCTTGATGGACTGGATGATAATTCACGCTGGTGATCTCTTCTCCGCCATCAGTACCGAGATCGGTCACGCGCTCTCGCCGGAGTGGTGGCGCACCCACTGGGTGGCGCTGTTCAACATCCTGATGATCGACCTCACGCTCGCCGGCGACAACGCCATCGTCGTCGGCATGGCCGCCTCGCGCGTCCCCAAGGCGCAGCGGGCCAAGGTCATCTTCTGGGGCATCGCCGGCGCCGTCATTCTGCGCATCATGTTCTCCGCCGTCGCCCAGCAGATGCTGCAGGTGATCGGCCTCACTCTTGCCGGCGGCCTGCTGCTGCTGTTCGTGTGCTGGAAGATGTACCAGCAGATCATGGACGATCAGCATCCGACGATGGAGGAGATCGAGCACAACCTCGCCTCGAACGGCACGACCAACGGCAACGGCAGCGATGCCTCGTTCTGGTCGGCACTGTGGACCATCATTCTCGCCGACCTGTCGATGTCGCTCGATAACGTGCTGGCGGTCGCCGGCGCGGCCGGTGAATCGACGCTGGTCCTCGTGCTCGGTCTCGCCTTCGCCATCATCCTGATGGCGGTTGCCTCCAACTACATCGCCAAGCTGCTGCAGCGCTATCCCTGGATTGCCTGGATCGGCCTCCTCATCATCCTCTACGTCGCCCTTGACATGATCTATCGCGATAGCCACCAGATCGCCTGCACAGCGTGGGGCGTGGGCTGCTCGGAGACAATTCTGCAGGGCATCCGGCACCGGCTTGGACTTGGCGGCTGATATGACGGCGGCGAATCCAAAATCGGTCTTCATCGACGGCGAGGCGGGCACCACCGGCCTGCAGATCCGCGACCGGCTCGCCGGGCTGCCCGGCGTTACCGTGAAGAGCATCGATCCGGCCAGGCGCAAGGATTCTGACGCGCGTGCCGAAATCATGCGCGATGTCGATCTGGTCGTACTCTGCCTGCCGGATGATGCGGCCAAGGACGCCGTCGCGCTTGCCGATCGTCTCGGCAAAGACGCGCCAAAGCTCGTCGATGCTTCGACGGCGCACCGGGTGGCGGCAGGTTGGGTTTACGGCTTCGCGGAACTTGACGCCAAGCAGGCGGACGCGATTGCCAAGGCCCAGCGCGTCGCCAATCCCGGCTGCTATCCGACGGGTGCCATCGCGCTCATCCGGCCGCTCATCGATGCCGGCATCATCCCGGCCGACCATCCGATTTCAGTCAACGCCGTCTCGGGATATTCGGGCGGCGGCAAATCGATGATCGAGAGCTATGAAGTCGCGAAGACGGCGCCCGCATTCGAACTTTATGCGTTGGGTCTCGAGCACAAGCATGTGCCGGAACTGATGGCCTATACGGGCTTGAAGCGGCGGCCGATCTTCGTGCCGAGCGTCGGCAATTTCAAGCAGGGCATGCTGGTGTCGATCCCGCTGCATCTTGCGACGCTGCCCGGCAAGCCGACGGTCGCGGCGATCGAGGCGGCGCTTGCCGCGCACTATGCCGGGCCGACACGCGTGCGCGTCGTCAAGGACGCCGCCAATCTGACGCGGCTCGATGCGCTGACGCTCAACGACACCGACGATCTGGAACTCTACGTGTTCGGCAGAGACGCGTTGGGTCACGCCCTGCTCGTCGCCCGGCTCGACAACCTCGGCAAGGGAGCCGCCGGCGCCGCCGTGCAGAACTTGAAGCTGATGCTCGGCCTCGCCTGACGCGCTATGCGCGGGCGGTGACGCCGGCGCGCCGCGTGGCGTGCAAGTGCCACACGGCGATGCCGAGAACGATCAGCGCACCCCCCTGATGCACGAGCCCCAAGTGCAGCGGCACATGGGCGATGAGCGTCCAGATGCCGAGCACAATCTGCGCCAGCACAGCGGCACCGAGAACGAAGCCCGAGCGGCGGATGCGCTCATCAAGTGGCGACCGCAAAACAAGCATCGCCGAGACCGCAGCCAGCGCGCCGGTGACGTAAGCCATGACGCGATGGTTGAACTGCGCCGCCGCATGGCTTTCAAAGAAGGTCCGCCACGTCTCGCCTTGCAGCCAATAGTCGGACGGGAACCACTGACCGTTCATGTCCGGCCAGGTATTGTAGATCAGGCCGGCGCGTAATCCGGCGACAAAGGCGCCGAGCAGAACTTGAAGGCCGATGGCCGCGACCAGCAGCGCCGCAACGGTCCGAACCGTTGAGGGTGCCGCTTCGCCCGTCACCACGCGCGGCTCACGCTCCTCCAGCGCCAGCCAGACCAGCAGGGAGAAGATTGTGAAGGCCATGCCCAGGTGGAACGCGAGCCAGTAGGGACTGACCTGCACCCGGTCAGACAGGCCCGACTTGACCATGTACCAGCCGACGAGACCCTGCAGACCGCCCAGCACCAGTAGGCCGAGATACTTCGCGCCCGTGCCTGAGCGCAGCCTTCCCGTCAGCCAGAAGATGAGGAACGGCACGGCAAACGCGAGGCCGATGATGCGGCCGAGGAACCGGTGCCCCCACTCCCACCAGTAGATCGCCTTGAATTCATCCAGCGACATGCCGTGGTTGACGATTTTGTACTGAGGGATCTGCTTGTACTGCTCGAACGCGGAGAGCCAATCGGCCTCGTTCAACGGCGGGATCGCGCCGAGCAGCGGCTTCCACTGGGTGATGGAGAGGCCGCTGTCGGTCAGCCGTGTCGCCCCACCGACGATCACCATGGCGAGTACGAGGCCCGCCACCGACCACAGCCAGACTGCGACAGCGCGGCTTCCCGCCCGGCCCGGACTCTCGATCAGGGCATTTGGTCTCTTTACTGCAACGGACATCGGCTCATTTGTCCTCACGCGTCTTAGGCCAACCTGTGTTAGCCAAGGCCACCCCGCCTCAGCAATGCGCCCAAGGCGCGCGGCGGCATTGTCAAGGTGCTTGGACGAACGTGATGACCCAACGCAAGCGAAAATTATTCGGCACGATCGCACTATTGGTGTTTATCACGCTATACGCGCTGCTTGCGCTCGCGGTCGCGGTGATCCTGCAGGTGCGCGAGGTCAACCACATCTTCGAAGTGCTCTATTACGTCATTGCCGGCCTGCTTTGGGTGATCCCAGCCGGCTTCATCATCACCTGGATGCAGCGATCGGACCCGCAACCCTGATGCCGGGTATGGGACCGGCTTGACGCCGCGACCCGCAGCGGCGGGTGCTCAATAAGGAGAGGCGTTGGAGGACGTGCGCAGTGGTGCAGCCACCTTCTGCAAGGCGTTGAAGAACGCGAACGGCGCGCCCGACAAGAGCACCTTGATATAGCGCGGGTCCTGGAAGTCGCCGTTGAGCGACAGACGCGGCAGGGCGGTCAGCGCATTTTTGTGAGACTGATGCAGCAGCCCTTTGCGCGTCGTCACCGCGGTGACAAGGCCCAGTTCGGCGGCAATGGCGAATTCGCGCTCGCCGGCACTCGATTCCGCACCATAGGGATAGCTGAAATGGCGGCAGGGCGTGCCGAGCTCGGCCTCGATACGCGCGACGCTGCCGGCAATCTCGGCCCGCGCCTCGGCCTCGGTGAGCTTGGCGAGAGCGAAGTGGCTCTTGGTATGGGCGGCGATGGTCACCAGCGGATCTGAGGCCAGCGCGCGGATCTCGTTCCAATTCATGATCAGGTCGCGGCACAGCTCGGCGCTGTCGACACCCGCCTCGCGGGCAATCCGCTGGGTGATGGCGCGGGCTCGGCTTTCGGGCATGTCGCGCATCCACCAGTAGAGCGCGTCAAAGGCGTCATTCTTCCCGACCGCGGTGCCAAGCTCGAACCGGCGGCGGGCACCGTTCATTTCGACCGTGATCGCGTCGGAGCGGCGCACAGCCTCTTCCAGTGTCAACCACCACAGATCGCCCTTGCCGTCGGCGTAGTCGGTCGGGATGTAGATCGTAAACGGTACGCCATAGCGCTTGAAGATGGGATAGGCGTACTCGGCGTTGTCGCGATAACCATCGTCGAGGGTGAAGACGGCGAACGGTTTCTTCTGTTGGGGCGATGCGAGCCGATTTGGGACATCGTCCAACGCAATGATATCGAAGCCCGCAGCCTTGACCTGCAGGATCACACCTTCAAGAAAATCGGGCGTCACCTTCAGAATGCGATTGGGCTCGAAGTCCTCGGGCTCCTCCGGCGTCACCCGGTGCAGCATGAAAATCACGCCATTTCCGCTGGTAAACGGCGCAATGAGACCGTCCGCACCCGAATAGTGCAGAGCGGACAGCGCCGCCTTCAGCAGTTTGGTCGAGTTGCGTCCCATGGCGTGGCGCGGCAGGTCCCGTTGGTAAACGTCGGTTACAGCCGCGAGAACGCGGCCAGCTGTCGAACTGGGTAGCAAGAACCTTGCCGCAGTCACTTTGAGAATTCGACCGGGTGAAGCCAATGCGGGCTCCACCCGCCGGTGAAGCCCGCATCTTGGTTAACGGGCGCCGCAAGGTGCGGTCGCCTCCCAGATTAGACCGAGATCGGATTAGACCGAGATCAAACCGAGTGCGCTTCGGTTGCTCCGCGGGTGGCGCGCAGGATGCGCTGATTGACCTGGGCGGAATGGACTTGGCGCTGGAAGCGGATCACATCGATATCAGACACTTCAAAACCCAGGAACGTGCCATCGGGATCTTCCAGAACGCTGGTGCGCTTCTTGACGTCGGCGACAAGAACGCCGGCATCGAAGCGGCCTTCGATGGCTTCGAACAGATTGCGGGCATCGTCATGACCGCCAGTGACGACGATATGGTCGTAAGCTTCATCCAGCGCATCGAGGATCAGATTGAACTGATCGGGTTCGACATCTTCGCCGCTGATCGAACCGCCGCTGCCGATGACGTGCACTTTGGAACCCGGCATGCGGTTGACCACGTCTTCAAAACTCACCGCTCCGAGCAGCAGATCGTTGAGGCCTTTGCCGGACGCAATCCCGCTGAGTGCCGGGTTCGACTTCCCGGCCGGGTTCCATTCGATCAGGACCACGTGCTTGCCGCTGTCGGCCAGTGACTTGGCGAGTTCGATCGCGTCGGACACGCCGTCGATGGCCGAGGTTTCTCCTGTCACCAGAGTTCTGTGACCGCCGGCCGCCGGAGCGCCGGCCAGGATACGGCTGGCGAGGGATGCGATGGTCGATTCCGGCCTTGCCGATTTGGCCAGTGGTTCAGCGGCGGGCGGCGGTGCCGCCGTTGCGACGCGCGACTTGGCGAGCGGGGAGAGAACGGGCTCGGCGCGGGCGGCGGACCGCGTCGCGTCGGATGCGCGTTGAGGTGCCGGCGCGCCGCCGCTGCGTGCACCCATGAACAGGGCCTTCGTCACCGTCCAGGCTGTGCCGAACAGAAGCGAGGCCACGGCGACGAGCGCCGAGAGCTGACCCTTCTTCGGGAACACCGGCACGCTCGCGGCCTGCGCGCGCGAGATCACCTTGACTTCGACCGGCTGGGCCTGCGTGACGGTGCGCTTGCGATTGGCTTCGACCTGCTGCTGAAGACTTTCGAGCTCGGTGCGCTTGGCCTTAGCCGTTGCTTCGAGCTGTCTCAGCTTGGCTTCCTCGGGCGCGTTGGCGACGACCTTGGACTTCAGCTCATCGAGCGATTTCTTGATGCTGTCTTCCCGGCCGACGGCGACCTTGGCTTCCTTGTCGAGGCTGTCGACGAGCTTGGCCACTTCGCCCGAGAGCTGGCGCTTCAAACCGGCCAGATCGGCATTCAACTGCTGCATACGCGGATGGCCGGGCAGCAGCGTGGCCGAGAGTTCGGAAATCTGCCGCTCGATACGCACGCGCTGCTGCACCAGGTTCTGGATCAGCGGCGACTTCTGCACGTCGGGCAGCGCGTCGGCCGAGCCGAGCTTCATCATCTCGCGCGCCGACTTGGCGCGGGCTTCCGCCTCGCCGCGGGCGGCGGCGGCCTTGGAAAGCTCGGCGGTCAGCTCCGAGAGTTGCTGCTGATTGAGGCCGGTATTCTGCGTTCCGCCTCTGAATTCGTTGATCTTGCCGCGATACTGATCGGCTTCGGTCTCCGCCGCCGCGACTTCGGGCGCGAGCTTGGTGATTTTCTCCTGCAGGACCTTCTGCTGATCGTCGACCTCGATCACGCTCTGGGTTGCAAGCGACTCCCGGTAGGCGTCGCCCAGCCGGTTGGCGATGTGGGCGGCGAGTTCCGGATCGGTCGCGGTCATGCGCACGCCGATGAAGCGGCTTTCCTTGGCCGAATAGACTTCAAGCTGGCTACGGAACACGTTCATGACCCGGTCGCGCTCGCTCTCGCCGGCGCGCGGGCCGCCAAGGCCGATCAGCCTCATGACGGTGTCGACAGTATCGACGGGACCGATCTCGGCGTTGAATTCGGCCCGTTCTTTGAGCTTCAACTCGTCGGCGATCCTGTTCAACAGCTCGGTCGACTGCAGCGCCTTGACGTGAGTGTTGATCGCCGCCTGATCCATCTTGGTGGTGATGGTGTCGGGGGCCGACGCATCCTTGGGATCGGCGAATGCGCTGGAGCTTGCCTTGGCCACGATCGCCAGTTCGGCCTGGCTTTGATATTTGGGCGCCAGCATTGAGAGCACGGCGAACGTCAATCCGCCGAGCACGGCGCTCGTCGCCAGAAGCTTCAACTTGCTCTTCTTTAATGCGCCGAAGATCGACGACATCTCGATATCGTCAGGTGAAGCGACGGGTTTTGCGGACATGGATGGGCTCGCGGCCTGGGGTTGCTGCTGATTCGAAAGTAAAGTGCCCGCGAGGTTAGCAACTGCTTAACCGTGCCAAAAAAAAGCACGCGCTCAGATTTTCTTAACTTTGCGGGCTTAGGGTGGGCCCTGAAGTTCCTCCGTTTGAAGAGTTTGTCCATGTCCGTCCGTCTTGGGTTCCTCTCCGCCGCCACCGCCATCTTGCTCAGCGGCTGTGCCAGCTTCGAGAACGACTATACGGTTGCCGACGCGCAGATCGCGACGCAGTCTGAAGAGTCGATCAAGGATGCGTCCGTTGCCCAGGAGGGCGACGCCGCCTCAGCACCCGTCGCCGATGGATATCCTGTCGTCCAGGCCGCCGCCGACCGCCCGCCGTTCCGCGGTGAAGGATCGGTTGTCGCAGCCGAAACGGTCGCCTGGGGCGAACCCAACATCATGCCGTCGGAAGTCATGGGCCCGCGCGCGGTCGCCGAGACGGACGGCCCCTATCTCCTCGACAGCGGAGACCGGCTGCGCATTTTCGTCTACGGCCAGCCCAACCTGTCGCGCCTCTATATTGTCGATCATGACGGCAAAATCGCCGTTCCGCTGATCGGCGAGATTTCCGCTCGCGGCAAGACCACAAGCGAGTTGCAGGGCGTCATCCGCTCGCGTCTGGGCGCTGAATTCGTCAAGGACCCGCAGGTCACCGTCGATGTCCAGCAGAACCGTCCGTTCTTCGTCCTGGGCGAAGTCAAGAACTCGGGCCAGTACCCCTATGTCTCGGGCATGACCGTTGAAACCGCCGTCGCCATTGCCGGCGGATATACCGAACGGGCGAGCGAACGCATGTTCCGCATCACCCGCCGCGTTAACGGTTTCGTAGAGCAGATCGAAGCTCCCGGTGACTATGTCGTGAAGCCCGGCGATACGGTTTACGTGTTCGAAAGGTTCTTTTGAGACGACAAGGGGCTCTGACACTCATCCGTGTCCGGAGCCTCTTTCATGCGCATTCTCCATGTTCTGCGTGCCCCCGTCGGCGGTCTTTTCCGCCACGTGCTCGACCTTGCGGCCGAGCAGGCAGCGCGCGGGCATGAGGTCGGCATTCTTGCGGACAGCAATACCGAAGACCGCCTGACGGCCGGCAAGTTCGCCAGAATTGCACCGCAGATGGCGCTCGGCATCGCCCGTATCCCGATGAGCCGCCATCCGGGGCTTGGAGATTATGGCGCCTATCGCGCCGCCGCCCGCCATGCCGCTCCGCTGAAGCTCGACGTGTTGCATGGACACGGTGCCAAGGGCGGCGCCTACGCGCGGCTCGCGGCGCGGCGGCTCAATCGCCAAGGCCAGAGCATCAGGTCGTTCTACACACCCCACGGCGGCACTCTGAACTTCAAGCCTTCCAGCATCGAAGGCCGCGTGTTTCTCAAGCTGGAGCGAATGCTGGAACGGTACACCACTGGTCTCATCTTCGAGAGCCAGTTCGCCGCCGACGTCTATCATGCCCGCGTCAGCAACGCCGGCGCACCCTATCGCGTCATTCCGAACGGCCTCCAGCCCGCTGACTTCGAACCGGCGCGCCCCAACGGCAAAGCCGCCGATCTGCTGTACATCGGTGAACTGCGCGCCATCAAAGGCGTCGATGTGTTGCTGGATGCGATTGCCGAGATCAACAAGTCCCACAAGTTGACGGCCACGATCGTCGGCGCCGGGCCTAGCAGCGATGAATTGAAAGCCAGGGCATCGGCGATCGGCCTTGAAGGCCTTGTCACGTTCACCGGCGCGTTGCCGGCCCGCGACGCCTTCGACCTCGGCCACGTCATGGTGGTGCCGTCGCGGGCCGAAAGTTTCCCTTATGTCGTGCTCGAAGCCGCGGCCGCCGGTCTGCCGCTGATCTCGACCTCGGTCGGCGGCATTCCTGAAATCGTCTCAGGAACGGACACGGCGCTGATCCCGCCCGACAACGTTCCGGCCCTCGTTGCTGCATTGCGGGACACGCTCGAACATCCTGCCGCGGCTCAACATCGCGCCCAGCGGCTGAAGGAGAAGGTCTCGGCCAAGTTCACGGTCTCGAACATGGCCGACACCGTCCTTTCCTTCTACGGATTAACCGTTCACTAACCATGATTGCTTGCCGGCGCTAACCGTCAGAGCCGTTAACCGGCGCTGGCACGCTCGGTGCTTGCTTATCGTCAACTTCGCCCAATCCCCGTTGCGAGTTGACGACAATGGTTCAGTTGCTCAAAGCCCACGCTACCGACGCCGCCCCGGCCGAATATGCCCGCATCGGCGCTTCTGCCATTCCGCTCAAGACGCCGCGCCTCGCCGACACGCGGCTGGCGGACAAGTCGAGCGTCGTCTCGCCGGTCGTCGTTCGTGGCTTCGTCCAACTTGCCGATTTTCTGATCGTCACGCTGCTCGGCCTTGCGATTGCGCAGGCCTATGTCAACGAAGTCGGCGTGCTACACACCCCGCGCTACCTCATCACCGCGCCGCTCATCGGCATGGCGACCGTCATCACCTTCCACCTGCTCGACCTCTATGCGCTGCGGGTCTTCTCCTCGTTCGTCAAGAAGATGCCGGGCATCGTGCTTGGCTGGTCGATCACCTTCGTCATGCTGGTGGCCGCCATCTTCTTCCTCAAGATGGGCGCCGAAGTCTCGCGCGTCTGGCTCGCCACCTGGTATGTCGCCGGCGCCGTGGCGCTCGTCGCCGAGCGCATCGTCGTTGCCTATCTGATGCGCAAGTGGGCCAAGAGCGGCCGCCTGTATCAGCGCGCCGTGATCTACGGCTCGGGTGCTGTAACCGAAGATCTGATCCAGCACCTGGAAGCCGATCACGACTCGATCGTCCGCATCGCCGGCATATTCGATGACCGCGACGACGATCGCGCACCCCGCCAGATCGGCGGTTATCCGCGGCTCGGCGGCCTCAAAGACCTCATCACCATGAGCCGCTCGACACGGCTTGATCTCGTCATCGTCTCGCTGCCGCTCACGGCCGAGGAGCGCTTGACTTCGGTCGTCAAGGCCCTGTCGGTCATGCCTGTCGATATCAAAATGCCGGCCCGCGCCACCGCGCTTAGATTTTCGCCGCGCACCTATTCGCACGTCGGCTCGGTCGCCATGATCGACCTCTACGACAAGCCGATTGCCGATTGGGGCCGCATCTCCAAGTGGCTGTTCGACAAGATCATCGCCACGGTCGCGCTGATCCTTCTCGCCCCGGTCATGGCCGCCGTCGCCATCGCCGTGAAGCTCGACAGCAAGGGCCCGGTGCTGTTCCGCCAGAAGCGCTACGGCTTCAACAACGAGTTGATCTCGGTGTTCAAGTTCCGCTCGATGTATACCGACCGCTGCGACGCCGCCGCCGCCAAGCTCGTCACCAAGGACGATCCGCGCGTCACCAAGGTCGGCCGCTTCATCCGCAAGACCTCGCTCGACGAGTTGCCCCAGCTCTTCAACGTGCTGCTGGGCGATCTCTCGCTCGTCGGCCCGCGCCCCCACGCGGTCCAGGCCAAGGCCGGCGCCCAGCTTTATGACGAAGTGGTCGATGGCTACTTCGCCCGTCACAAGGTCAAGCCCGGCATCACCGGCTGGGCCCAGATTAACGGCTGGCGCGGCGAGACCGACACGGAAGAGAAGATCCAGAAGCGTGTCGAGCACGACCTGTACTATATCGAGAACTGGAGCGTGTTCTTCGACCTGTACATTCTGCTCAAGACGCCGGTCTCGCTGATCAAGTCGGAGAACGCTTACTAAGGCCCGGTCCTTGCATTCCAGATAGCACCACGCCCGGAGAAGTCCGGATGTCGGAAGTTGCGGATTTAAGGATCACATGCTGACCGGTTTGGAAACGCTCGTTTCGGAATGGCGCAAGGCTCTTCGTGGGCGCAGCGCCGTGCACACCATGGCGCTGGCCCTCGTCTGGCTCGCCATGGCGACGAGCGGCTTCGTGTTCTCCGAGCCCTGCCCGACCGACATCTTCACCCTCGCACTGATGGTTGTTCTGCCGGTCATCGGCCTGGTGCACGCCGGTCCGGCGCTCGGCCTGCTGCTGATGACGTGGATCGCCTCCGGCGCCTTCGGCCTGCTGGCCTCGCTGGCGGCATTCGAATTCGCAAAAGCCGTCACGCACACCGCCGTTTCGATCTATCTTTACGGTGCGACCTTCATTCTCGCCGGCTTCATCGCGATGAAGCCCGAGCAGCATCTGCGGCTCATTTTCTCCGGCTTGACGGTTGCGGCGCTGCTGGCCTGCGCCGCGGGTCTCATCGGCTATTTCGCCCTGCTGCCGGGCGCGGACATCTTCACCAAGTTCGGCCGCGCGACCGGCACGTTCAAGGACCCCAACGTGTTCGGTCCCTTCCTCGTGCCGGCGCTGCTCTATGCCGTCCATCGCGCGCTCGAGAGGCCGCTCCGCCGCTCGTTCACCCCGCTCGCCATCGCCGGCTTTCTGGCGCTCGGCGTGTTCTTGAGCTTCTCGCGCGGCGCCTGGATCAACCTCGTGGTCGCGCTCGGCGTGTTCCTCCTTCTCTCCTTCCTCACGGCCGCCGACAACGCGCGCCGGCAGAAAATAGCCTTCCTCGGCATGTTCGCTGCGGCGCTCGTCGCCATCATCGTCGCCGGCGCGCTGCAGGTCGAGCGCGTCGCAAATCTGGTTACCGAACGCGCCAGCGTCTCCCAGAGCTATGACGTCGGGCCAGAAGGCCGCTTCGGCGGTCAGGAAAAAGCCGTCGGTCTCATTCTCGAAAATCCGATGGGCATCGGCGCCGGTCAATTCTCGCTCATCCATCACCATGAGGAAGTCCACAACGTCTATCTGAGCATGACGCTCAACGCCGGATGGATCGGTGCCGGCCTCTACATCATCGCCGTGTTGGCGACATTGGGCTTCGGCTTCTATACCGCGCTGACACGGCGCTGCGGCGCCCATTCCTTCCTGCTGATTGCAACCGCCGCATTTGCCGCCAACGCCTTCGAAGGCATCGTCATCGATACCGATCACTGGCGCCACTTCTACCTGTTGATGGCCATGGTGTGGGGCGTGGCGACAGCGCCGCGTGCCGCCGTTGCCGCCCGCCCTGTCTTCAAAGGACGCCGCGCCCTTGCAACTCCGGCCTGACGATAGAGCGTGACATGTCGACCGCGCTCGCCACGCCCATAACGCCCGGAATTCTCCTGCGCAAGCGGCGCAAGGAGAAAAGCACGGCCCACCGCATCGCGCTTGCGCTCGTCTGGATCACGATCGCGTCGAGCGCCGTCGTGTTCAGCGAACCAGCTCCCGTCGATGCGCTGACGATGGGTCTCATCGTGCTTCTGCCCGTCATCGGCCTGACGCGGCAGACGCCGTGGCTGTGGGGCGGACTGGCGCTTTGGCTCGTGATCGCCGCATGCGGATTTCTGGGCGCGATGCATTCGCCCGAAACCGGCGTCGCAACCACGTTTATCGCCGTTTCCTTCTACCTCTATCTCGCCTGCGCGCTGTTTGCCGCCTTCGTCGCCAAGGCGCCCGAAGCCCATACGCGCCTGATCCTCAACGCGACGCTCATCTCGGCAACGATTGCCGCAACGGCGGCCCTCGTCGGCTACTTCGATCTCTTGCCCGGCGCCTATGAGCTGTTCACGCGGTACGACCGCGCCGCCGGCACCTTCAAGGACCCCAACGTTCTCGGCCCCTTCCTGATCACCGGCGTATTGACCGCCATCCACCTGTGGCTGACGCGCCCTGCCCGCAAGGGCATCGGGGCGCTGATCGCCGCGATGGTGATGACGCTGGCGATCCTGTTGTCATTCTCGCGCGGCGCATGGGCGGCGATGGCCATCGCCTTCACGATCTATGCGGTGCTCTATCTCGCCACGGCACAGAGAAATCGCGACCGGTTGAAGATCGCCGGACTGGTACTGGGAGGCACGGCGGCGATCGGCCTTGTGCTCGCCGCAGCGCTGCAATCCACCGCCGTCGCCGATCTATTGGAGCAGCGCGCGACGCTGACCCAGCCCTATGACGAAGGACCCGAAGGCCGCTTCGGCGGGCAAGTCAAGGCCTTCAACCTGATCCTGGACAACCCGTTCGGTATTGGCGGTCAAGCCTTCACGCGCTTCCATCACCACGAGGAAGCCCACAATTCCTATCTGACCGCATTTCTGAACGGCGGATGGATCGGCGGACTGAGCTTCCTGCTGCTGGTCATCGTCACATTGGCGCTCGGCTGGCGCCACGCACTTCTGGCGACCAAGTCGCAACGCCTGTTTCTCGTGGTCTATGCGGCGCTCGCCGCCAATCTCCTCGAAGCGGCGATCATCGATATCGATCACTGGCGTCACGTCTACCTTCTGATCGGCGTGGTCTGGGGTCTGATGGCGGGCGACACGCGGATCGTACGCAAGGGCCGCATCATCGCTGACCTCAGGCCGGTGCTGATGTCACGCGTGCTTCTCGTGCCGCCGTCACGCCGCGGTGTCAGGATCCTGCGCCGCACGCTGCCTCAGCTTCCGCCGCCCAACACGCGCGGATTGCCCGTCAGCCAGAGGCGCCGCCCACGGCGCGAGGCGAGGATCGTGGTTTACAATCGTTGAATTGATGGAGAGGAGGCGCTGCGTTCACCCATGACGCCGGGCGGTTGGGCGCTGCTCATGCGTAGCGGCTTGAAACGTTAAGCCTTCAGCGGGCCGGATATGACCTATTCTGGTGCAGGGCCGCTTCGACGTCCGCGGGCTCGATCTCGCGATCGGCGTAGGGCATTCCGGTCAGCGGATTAACGACGAGCGAAGCGCGGGCCCTGATTTTACGGGCGTTGAGGCCTTCATATTCGATCAGTTCGCCAAGGCGGACGCGCTGATATGTCGAAAGGTAATGGTTGAAATAGGCGCTCATGTGCGGTGCTCCGAGCTGACCGGAAGAGTTATGCATGATTTCTGCCAACTGAGGCCGTGTGCGTGCGCGCAAGGGAAGAGTTCCTGACCAATGCGGGAATATTTCCCGTGGCCTCACGCGGTTGCCAACCGTGCGCCAGCAATCGTAATACTGTAACAGATTTTGCGAGCCTCTCATGCAATTGCGCCGCCGGCTTCTGGTATCGATTTCCCTGGTTCTCCTGGTCAGTCTTCTGGCCGGGGCGGTGCTGTCGTATTGGACCGCAAACCGCAAGATCGATCTGGAAATGTCATCCTCGCTGGCCGTCGGCGAAGGCACGGTGCGCGATGCGCTCGGTCCCATCGCGGCGATCGCCGCGCCGCAAGGGCCGCTCAAGGCGTTGATCTCGTCGTTCGACGGCGACCGCCACCTGCGGGCGAGCCTTCTGTCCGCCGATGGGCGCGAGATCATGGTTTCGCGCGTGCGCCAGCCGGTCGATCCGCCGCCGCGCTGGCTTTACCGGCTACTGGCCGGCGAACCTCAATCGGTGACCTTGACCTTGCCCGAACCGATCAAGACCCTGGGACTGGTCCGGCTGCAAACCGATCCGTGGAACGAAGTGGCGGAAGTCTGGGACGACGCGAAATTGAAGTTCACCATCGTCGGCGGGTTTTCTTCAGCCGTTCTCGCGCTCGTCTATCTGACGCTCGGCCGCGCATTGAAGCCTCTTGAAGACCTCTCATCGGCACTCGTCCGCGTCGGCCGTGGCGACTATGCCGCGCACGTGGCCGAGAACGGACCGGCAGAACTCGCCACCATCTACCGCGAATTCAATCGCATGGCCGACCGTCTCGCCGAGGCCGAGCGGCAGAATCTGCAGCTCAACGATCAGCTCTCGACCGTTCAAGAAGAAGAGCGCAACGAGATCGCCCGTGATCTCCACGACGACGTCGGACCGTTTCTGTTCGCCGTCGATGTCGATGCGCAAACCATCCCGCCGCTGCTGGAGCGCAACGACACCGCCGCCGTCGCCGAACGGGCGAAGTCGATCCGCCAGGCGGTATCGCACATGCAGACCCATCTGCGCTCCATCCTCAATCGCTTGAGGCCGGCGCTGCTGCTCGATCTGGGATTGAGCCACGCCGTCGATCACCTCGTCGCCTTCTGGAGAACGCGACACAAAGGCGTGACGTTCGACGTCGATATCGCTAAGGACAGCTTCGGCATGGCACTCGACGACGTCGCCTTCCGCATCATTCAGGAAGGGCTCGCAAACGCGCTCCGTCACGGCAGGCCCAGCAGAATTTCCATATCAGCCGGCGAAATCGATCCACACCGCTTGCGCGTGTGCGTGCGCGACGACGGCGGCGGCATCGCGGCCGGCAGCAACGCCGGATTCGGCCTGACCGGCATGCGCGAGCGCATCACCGCTCTCGGCGGCAGCTTCAACATGTCGAGTGAACCCAAGCAGAAAGGCGTCGCTATCACCGTGGAATTGCCCATGACCTCCGCCAGCCCCGCGCGCGCCCAGGCGGGCACCCAACCCGGAGCACCTTCATGAAGTTTCTTCTGGTCGAGGATCACGGCGTGGTGCGTGAGGGCGTTCGCCGCTTGCTCAACGTGCACTTCGAGGCCGATGTCGCCGAAGCCGCGGACGTCGATACGGCACTCGAAATCTACGGCCGCGACAAGCCCGATATCGTGCTTCTCGATCTCAATCTGGAAGGCACCGGCGGACTTGAGATGCTGCGCCGGCTGTGCGCCGCGTCTCAAGAAGCCAAAGTCATCGTCTTCACCATGCACTCCGAGCCGGTCTATGCGCTTCGCGCCATGCGCGCTGGCGCCAAGGGCTATGTGAGCAAAAGCGCGCCGGTAGATGAACTCGTCGCCGCCATCAGGAAAGTGATGGACGGTGGACAATATATCGACCGGGAACTCGCCTCCCGCATCGCCGTCAGCCAGACCACGACGCCGGATCCGCTATCGACGTTGACGATCCGCGAAGTCGAGATCCTGCGCCTGCTCGGCCAGGGCAAGAGCCTGACGGCGATTTCCGAAAGTCTCGGAATTGCCTACAAGACGGTGGCCAACATCTGCACGCAAATGAAGGTGAAACTTGGCGTCAACCGCACGGCCGATCTGATCCGCCTGGCGGTCGAGACGCTAAAAAGCTGACAAAAAGCTGACCGGCGCAGAGCTTTCTTGCGGCAACGCATCTGAGCCGGCGCAACGACAACGACACGCCGCAACATGATCTAAGCGGCGGCGGCGACGCGTTCCAACCCGTCCTTGTCGGTGATGCGCAGGCCGTCGTGATCGTTGGTGATGAGCCCCTCGGCCTTGAGCGTGACGAGAGCCTCCGTCAAGGTATCAAGCGACATCCCGAGCGCATTGGCGACGTACCCGGACGCGACCTCTTCAGCGATCACGTCACCCGGATGGCCTTCGCTGGCCGAGATCGCCATCACCGCGCACAGGTAGCGCGCGAGACGCTTCACGGGGCCGCCGCGATCTTCCGCTTGCGCCCGCTGACGCACGTAATCGAACTCGAAATCGGCGGCGCTCGCCGCCTTGAGCGCCAGCACATCGTCGAGCGTCAGCAGCCGCGACAGTTCGGCTTCGCTGACAACGCTGACGACCGTATCGACCATGGCTTGCGCCGTACTCACATGATGATCAAGCGTGCCCAGACCGACAATGTCGCCCGGGAACGCGAACTCGACGACATCATGCCGTCCGTTGAACCTTAACATGTAATGGCAAAGTGCACCCTGTTCTACGCGAAATGTCCGGCGCAGATCGCCAGCCTTGAACAACCGGGCGCCGGTTTCAACCGTCTGCAGCACCGCTGCGGGGGCGCGGCCGACAGCAGCGGCGCCGCCACCGTGCGCGGCCGGCGCGAGACTGCAGGATTGCTGAGCCACCATAACGCATTACTCCTGAAAGGGTTAACTGGCACGTAGGGACCGCGCCTGCCTCAATCAAGTCTTATTCCCCTTTGCGATCAGCGGGTCACGCTGTCGTGTTCAACCTTAAAACGCTCACCCTGACACAAGGTTCCACCTCAACTGAGCAAAAGAGGCTTGCCTTGCGTTCCGCCGCAGGCCGGAGCCGGCCCCGACTATCGGACACCACTTCGGTCGCGCCGGCACGGCGGCCGGTTCAACAGCCGCGGCCGCAGAGCTTGCCATCCATGGTGGTGGTGTGCCGACGTGGCTTCGCCCGGCGCGAGCGCGCGCCGGGAACCGCCGGGCATCCGCCCGGGAACGTTCGATCTCGGGATTTATTTTTGAGGAGGCAGAAGATTGGTCGGAGCGAGAGGATTTGAACCTCCGACCCCCAGTCCCCCAGACTGGTGCGCTAACCAGGCTGCGCTACGCTCCGTCCTTGTAAATCAAGCACTTAGCGGGGCCTTGCCTGCCAGTGCGCTCCCGGCAAACATCGTGGCAAACACCAGCGGGCTTGTGGGAGCGTGCCGTAGGGTTCGGCACTGCCGGAGGCTTTACCAGATCGCCCCCGGTCCCGGCAAACAAAAAGGGCCGGGTTGCCCTAGCCCTGTTGCGATGATCTGCTGTTCAGGCGGCTGCCTGCATCAGTACATCTGCCTCTATCTCGTGGTCATAGTCGCCGACCATCACGATGATCTTGTCCATCCAGAAGGTAGCGGCGGCGTTCTCGTGCATCTGCATGAGCAGTGGATGCGCGATGCGCGTCATGGCCTCCATGGCGCACTCCTGATCGGCGGTCATCTTTACGCTCCACGGGTCACCGACGATGTGCGCCAAGACCAGTATGCCGTCGTCTTCGCCCGGCAGCAGGTCTAGGGCGCGCATCTCGACCCACGAGGCTACGAGAGCGTCAATCAGTTCATCGGGAAGTTGGTCTTCATTGGACATGTCGGCGAACCTTCCTAGCAGGGGGCGCTGGCCCTCGGGCTCAGCGGCCGGACGGCGTGCCCGGCAATGCCAGACGTTGCGACGGTCATGCCTCTATGGCGTGGTGTGGCTCAGTGAGTCTGGGTCAGGTCTGGTGGGGCAGCGCGCGCTGGCGCTGATCGTATCGAAGCGGCACGAGCGATACAGTACGACCACCGCTGTGGACATACGGACATCGGCAGACCGCCACGAACGCGCGGCACACCAAAGGGTCGAGTTTCAGTCGAACCATCAGCGAGGGGGGGGGCACTCCGCACCATCAGTTGCTCATCCCGATGGAAAATGCGACTTCTCGCTTGTCTGTGACAAAAACAAGCGTGGTGGCCAGTTGAAGAAAAGACGAACGACTTGGGCCGATTTAGCCGATGCTCTTGCTGCGACGCATAGGCCTCATGCTGGATATTTTTCATGGGAGACCGATCGTCAAGTCGCAGAATTGGATATACTACAGGTCTTCGAGAAAAGCCTGAAATCGAGCGGTGAAGATTTCTTTTCGCAGTGCCGCTCCCGTTCGATTGGCGAGGATCCACCGGACTGCGAGGCCGTTTGCTACACCGGCAGCATCGCTGGCATTGAACTGACTGAACTAGTTGATCCAACGTCTGCAAAAAACGCGCGCCTCGGGAAGCCCTATACCGAGAGGGATTGGCAAGACACCCTCGTGCCTGAACTCCAGCGCATGATAACAAGAAAAGACGGCGCTTTGCCGATCCATGACAAGGGCTACACTGAATATGTATTGCTGTTTTATACCGATGAACCAAACTTAGGATATGCCGATGCTAAACGCATCCTATCACGGCATCATTTTTCGCCAACGCGATTAATTACGCAAAGCTTTTTACTGTTTTCGTATGATCCGTTTATCCGCCAGTGTCCTTACGTTCGCCTAAACGTACGGAACATCATTACCAAAAATGAATAGAGCGAGCGATTTTCCCACATATTGGACCAAGCAGACTATCAAGATCCTCGCGCCTGGAAATCGTCACGGTAAAGGATTTTTCGCGATTCAATACCCGGAGCAGCTGGACTCGAAATGCAGCTGCTACATTGGCAGATTTTCTTCGATATTCTGTTATCAGGACGACGCCACCATTGTCCGTCTCAGCTTGTCTTGTGCCCAACCATTGGACAATCGGCAGCTTGGCTGAAAGCATTGCCCTAGTCAGCTCAGCGCTCAATTGCTCGTCTACTGCCTGGAGTTCGCTTTTAGTCAACGCCTTCACCTCCGGCTGGCCGACATCGATCTCAGGGTAGTAGCGAATATTGAACATGGCGACAGTCTGGCCCCTGTCGTCGTACAAGTTGGCAGCAAATGCTAGATTGGACGTGAGATCAACCACTCCAGCAGTTTCACTAAGCGCCTGCGCCGCTGCATCCAGTGTTGTGCGAGAGTGATTAGTTATTGCCGTCCAATTTCTCGGTAGTTGCACCTCGACGTTTTTCGGGAGACGGATAGTAACAAAATTATCTTTGGCAGATGCACCAGACATGAAGACCGCTAGCATAGCTAGAGCCGCAACTAGACGGCAACATTGCTGGCTCATAGGATTTGCACCTCTGCCATTATTTGTTTTTCGCTCGCGTCCAGATATAAATTATTATTCCAACAATTGACAGGTTGAGAATTAGAGAAATAATTCCTCGTTCGACGGGGCCAATTACGTTTTTCATAATAGGGTCTTTAATCACCCCCACCAAAAGTGATCCAATCACGAACGTGATCACCGAAAGTACAATCTTGGCGCCGACGCTCCAATCTGCCTTTCCAGAAATGTTCACTTTCGCTCCACTGCCATTTGGATCAGTTTGCGGTTCGGGGCTTGCCCCCTTCGTTGAATTGCGGATCGATGGACTTTGTTGAGCGAAAGGCGGACCAGGAGGAGGTTGTGGAGCCACAGCCGGAAGCGGAGGGGGCGCCCAAAGGGCTACGACCGTACCGGCCGGTTGCCACCCGTGCATACCGGCAGTCCATACAAGATCATCTTTCGAGAGTTGTCCGCGACTGGTTGCATCGACCATCGTCTCAAATGTCAAAGGCCCGATCCTCTCGCCATCGCGCACTACATACCATGCCATCGCACCATCCCTCGCTGTAGAGGGTGTTAGCGTACTAGATGCGTGCGACCGAAACAATTTTGCGGGTCAAGCTCTGTCTCGATAATCATGGCCCGCCACTCCGTCGGGCTGCCCGTTGAAGGCCCCCACGCGGCCATATCGTCGGGGGCCCAACCCGCACGTTCGGGAACAGAGCGCTGATCTCGCGGTGGTCTCGCACAAGGCGGGCCATGCGACGCTTCGAGATGCCGAGATAGCGGCCAGATGCTTCGAGTGAGCCGTCCGTCGCCCATGCGGCGCGGCGCACGGCGGCAAGATCGGGTGGGGGCTTCTTGACGTTCACCACCTTCACCTTCGCGGGCGGGGCCTTGGCGTAGCTCACGCCGACAATCACGTCGTCGAACAGCTCGTATCCGTTGCAGGCCAGGATTGCGCGCATCTTGGCTTCGCTGCACGGCACGCGGGGTTTCCACGCCCGGTACTTCTCGAACAGATCCTCGGTCGGCACCTGATCATCGGGTTCGTGTGTCTTGGTGAGCGTGGTGCTGGCGAAGATCAGCACCGACGTGACCGCATCGAACGCCTCAAGGAACTTGCGCAGGATCGCGGGCTGCATCCCGTCACCACACGACAAAGGGGTTTGCCAGTGATAGAGCGCGAGCCTGTTCAACCGCACCTGACATTGTTGTCGACTGCGGTTCCAACGCCTTTGGCTGATGCTGGTAGTAGCCGAACGTCAGCGCGTAATAGTACTCGCCGACTGCAACCATTGCGCTCGGGTACTCGGGCGGCCACGTTGTCGGCGTCTTGCCCTTCGGCGTCGGCCCCTGCTTCGACCACGCCCAAGCGTGTGCGCGGCTCACAAAGCCCGAGTCCTGCGCCAGTTCATGCACGATGGGTAGTTGGTTGAGCTGCTTCAGCACTCGCACACGGCGATCCTTGCGTTCGTCGTATGCGAACTGCCACGGCCGCCACAGATTGAACTCAGCCGGTTCAGGCGTGCTCATGCAGCGTCGTCCTTCTTGAGAGTCTTGAGAAGATCGCTGACCTTCTGGTCATCGCTGGATTTCCAGTAGCGAAGTGAGCGCGACCATGCGCCGTCGAACTCATCGAGAAGCTTGCGGGCCGTCTCGGCTGCTTTGGCGGCATTGCGCCTCTCGATGGCATGGTTCGGCGCGAGCAGTTCGTGCGCCATGTTGACGGACTCAAAGTAGACCTCGTCTTCCTCCAGCCCTGACAACCATGACGGGGCGGCGATGATTGCCTTCACAGCGTCGCGGTTGCCCGCCTTCACTTGTTCGTGCAGGAACCGCTGACGTTCGGCACGGGGCAGCGCTTTGCAGTGCGCGCGTATCTCGGCCGCGAGAGGGAACGTGCCGCTGCCAACTTCCTTCTTCACCGCTTCGTCGTGGTGCGCCCATTGCCGATCGAGGCCCGCAATTTCTTCCTTGAGGTACTTCACCGCGCGGGCAATCTCGGGCTCTACGGCGGCGGCCAACTTCGCTTTGTTGTCCACCTGGATGGCGGTCGTCACGATGCGTTCATGTACAGTCCAGCACGCGGCGAGCGCGGCGCGTCCCTTGGCTAAGGCGACACTGGAAGTGTCGGCTTCAGCCAACGCATCAGGATGGAAGCCGGGGCTGAGCTGACGGTGCAGCGTGGGGTCCTTGGCGCGCACGTTCTCGAAGTTCGGGTTCTTCGGGCGGTTCTGGAGTGCGGCGTCGATTGGTTGCATCAGTAGTATCCCATCACTTTGCCTTGCGTTGCGCCGCTGGCCTTGCTCGTTGCCGATTGAACCGCGTAGCCGAGCGCGTCGGTGTGGTGGTCCTGCTTCTCGTGGCGGTTCAGGTCGTCGGGCTTCAGTTCGTCGCGCATGAGGTACGGTAGCGTTTCTATGAGCCCCTGACATTTCACGTCGAACCACAAGCCATGGCTATCGCCGTGGATGGCTCCGTCGAGCAGGTTGCGCATCCGTGCCCAGGTGCCGACGCGGTTCTTCTTCAGCACCTTCTCGGCACCGCGAAGCCCTTGTTCCCGGAAGATCGAGACGACGGTCTCGTTCGCCAGCCCGCGCGCGTCATCGACCACAACGGGTGTGCTGCGCTTGAGGCTGTAGCGATCAAGCAGCCGTTCCTTGATCCCAGCGGCGAACACAGAAGCGGGCGTGCCGTCGCCGTCGGCATAGTTGTCGGCCTCGTAGGTTGTATCGATAAGGTCGATGGCGAACAGGTCGCCGGGTATGTGGCCGCTGGCGTGTTCCGTCAGCTCGCCGAGCAGCACAGCAACGGCGGGGCTTGCGGTGCCCCAGTCCACCCCTACCCTGCATCTCATGAGATGAAGGGGAGGAGGTTGCTTGATGTGCACCTGTGGATCGAACATATCGAACATCAGGCCAGCGCCCTTCGCCGACCAGTTGCCGTCGATCCACGCGGCTTGGAGCGCGGGGCTTCCGGCCGTCGCCATCAGCAGTTGCCGGCGATAGCTGTCGTGGTCGATGCTGGGATTGTCGAGCAGCGTGCTTTGCGCCGTGACCCAATAGTTGCCGAAGTCGTCGAGCCACGGCACCCACGGCGGTGACCGGTTCACAAACTGCTTCAGGCAGAACGTGTGCGCGCGGCCGAACGGGTTGGCCGTGATGTGGATGTGCGGCCTGACGCCCTTCGGTGGCCGAAGGTTGCTGGTCAGCTTCATCGTGAAGGTAATAGCTGGGGCTGGATAGTTGCCCATCTCGTCGATGGCGAGCATCGTGTACGTGCGGCCCTGAGCACTGGCGAAGCTCGTATCGTCGAGCACGTTACGGAAGTAGACGGTCGCGCCGTTTGGAAACGTCATCACGCCGCTGCCCTTGTTCAGCGACACGGTCGGGCCGAACGCAATGCGCGCCATGGCCAGCATCTTCGTAGATAGTTCCGTCAGGCCAGCCCAGGACTCTCGCAGCACCAGAACGCTTGCGACCGGGCCGAAGGTGTTGACGTGGTCGATCACGTCCAGGATCAGGGATACGGTCTTGCCGCTGCCACGACCGCCGCCGTTGAAGATGTTGGCATTGCGCCGGTACTTCAGCACACGGGCCTGGAACGGGCTGGGGGCGAGCGGCAATGCCTCGGTCGGTGCGAACATGCGTCATGCGCCTCCCGATGATGGATCATCTTCGGGCGGTGCATCCGGCGTGACGTTGATCATGCGCTCCCACTCGTTGGCATCCATGGGCGCGTTGATGGTGATGTTGATGTTCGGCGCGCTGGCTTCGCCAGGGATGGGGCCTTGGTCGCGCCAGTGCAGCCGGGCCTTGCTCAGGAAGATCGCGGCGGTCGTGTTGCCTTGTCGGGCCTGTAGCAACAGCAAGTCGCTGATCTCATCGCCCAGACCAGCGCGGCCACGGTCGATGGCCTCCTGCACCTCGGGCTGGCGTTTGCGTACCTGCCTGAAGGCGTCTTTGCTGACACCGAGTGTGCCAGCGATGGTTTCGATGTCGCGGCACTCGCGGGCGAGGGCTTGCACAAGCTCGATGCCGTCATCGGTGACGACGTATTGCTGCGCCCCTGTCGGCAAGATGTCTGTACGGACGTAACGTGGATCGTACAGACGCGCAATGCGCCGCTTGTCGGGTACAGTGGCGACGGCAGTGGTATCGCTCTGTGCGATCTCGCTAGGCGCGTTGGCCGGATGGCCGTCGCGGTACTCGCCGGGGGCTTTGCGCAACCGCCGACGGAGCTTCTTCAATTGGTACTTGGCGGCACGGCGCTCGGCCTTGCTGTCGATCTTCACTCCCGGTGGCGGTCGGCCGGGACCGCCCGGTGTACGCCTTGAGGTTTGCCCGGAAGGCGGTGAGGCTGGATTATCCTTGTCTGCCATGCGTTTGCCGATACGTGACCGTTAGTCTATGCAACTAACGTCAGTATACGGTCAACTTCGGCTCAATTGAAATGAGACAGCGGGCGGCGGCGGCGACTTTTTCCCGGGCTTTGCCGGTAGTGCAGTTGGTAGTCCGGAAATAGTGCAGTTCGGTCCACTACGATATTAGGGTCTGGTATGGTCCCGTGGCCTCCCATATCCCGACCACAAGCGCCGTAGCACGGTAGTGCAGTTACTTGCTCAGTTACCCCGTAGAACCTACGGAGCACACAACGAGGCAGACAACGTCCAACACCAGTACCATATATATTTTTCTATCTTCAATTTGGATAAATACCTGAACTACCCAACTACCATTGCCTTCTGCCTCCACCACCAAGACCCACCACGACCCCTCAGCGCCGCGCACGCGGTAGTTCGGGTTTGCCCAGGAAGTGAGCTACGCCCGACTACCAACCCAACTACGGGTCAACATCCTCGGGCACGTCATCCACGACACCCTCTTGGCTGCGCAGACCGATGCCCCGATAGCCGTAGAACTGCTCGCCCTTGCCGCCGCGACGTGACTTGTCGTTACCTGTGACGTCCTTCAGCAGTCGCCCGAACGCATTGCGCGCCTTGACGTATCGGCCCTGACCGTTGCCCACCATCCACGTCTCGTAGCTGTCGTAGAGGGTGTCCGTTTCGCCCCAATACTGCTCACCGAGCACAGCCCGCTCGGCCAGCCATGCCTGGAACGGGCTGGCCATCGCCACCATCTCACGGACGGCCGCCAGCGTGCGCTGTGACGGATCGAACTTGCCGCGCGCCAGCAAGCGCTGATAGCCCTCGACCATCCACACGAGCATGCCTTCTGCCTCAGCTGCGAGACGAGTGTCGAGCGTGGGGTCTTCCTTCCCACTGAACGAGACGTTGAACTCAACCGGCAAGAACCGTTGCGCCACGACGCCCGTGTTGTCTGTGAACTTGGGCAGCTCGTTCGAGCTGATGATGAACTTGGCGGGCAGATCGACGTTGCGGTCGTAATCCTTGTGCTTCCTGTTCACGTTCTGCCGATCGTTGCCGATCTGCGACAGCATGAGCGTGCTGACTTCGATGTTGCCCTTGCGATGGTCGATGCGCGCGTCCGGCACCCATGCCAGCAGTGCGTCCGTCAACTGCGACAGACCAAAGGAGTCACCGAGGGAAGACATCGTCGGCGTTGTGATGGCCCTTCGCCCGACGACGCGCGTCACCAGACGTTGGATGGTGCCCTTGCCGCTGCGGCTTCTGCCGACGGCGATCAGCGCCTTCTGGTAGCGCTTGTCGCTCGTTAGGCCGTAACCGAGGAACTCTTGTAGCAGCGCCACGTCCTTGTCGCGCTCGGCCACGTCGAGTGGGAACCAGTCTTCCAGGCACTTCAGGAAGAGCGGCGCGCGGGCCTCCGGGTTCCAATTGCAGGCGATGGCCGTTCGCGTGACGTAGTTCGGCGTCAGCGGGTACAGCTTGCCCGTGGCAAGGTGGAGGATGCCGTTACGACAGACCACGCACTCTACAGCGGGCGGCATATCCTCGTCGGTGCCGGGCTTCCAGAACGGCATGGTGACATCTTCGTGGTTCGGCATATGCGACGTATCGGCCAACATCGCACGGACGTTGTTACGGAACTTTGGCGTAACGTCGTAAGGAACGTCCTTGAACTTGTCGCCGTCCTTCTTCGAGACGACGCATGTTCGCAGGAAGCGCGTCAGCTCGGCGTTGACCGTGTCTTCGTCCAACGCGCGGTAGCAGTGGCCGTCCCAGTCCAGCCACTCACCGCGATAGTAGAGCAAATGCTCGCGGCCGAAGGCACGGAACAGCTCGGCGGCTTCGAGCGGGGCTGCCTCACGGATGCGCGGCGCGCGCGATACCAGCGCCTCGGCTGTATGAAGCGTCTTGTCGAGCCACGCCTCGCCATGCTTGCGCAGATACTCGGTGAAGGCCCCGTTGCTCGTGACCACACCCTTCACCTGAGCCGGGCTCAGCCCCGTGTGCAGCAGCGCCATGCACAGCGAGAGGAACATCCCGGACGGTGACTTGTCGCCCTTCGTCTTCTCGTCGATGGCAGACTGGGGGCACACGCCCGTGACGAGGTAATCCTTCCAGTGGTCCTTCAGCTTTTGCAGGTACGGCGTGAGGTCGCCCACGGACTCGGCTGTGATGGTTGACGCCGCGACCATCGGTGCCGCCTTCTTCACGCGGCCGAAGGCGTTGAGGTCATAGGCGTTCGCGTTCAGCTCAAGCATGGTAGTCAACTTCGGCACGCGGCCCGCGTCAGCCTTCTGCTCGTTAGGGAAGTTGATCGTGCCGGGCAGCCGCATGGCGTGCGAGACGTCGATGCACGCCGTGTCGCCGCCGAGCTTGTCGCAGAGCCAGCGATTGACTTCTTCGACAGCGGCGACGTTCTCGGCCGTTGCTGGTAGCGGCTCCTTCAGCCGCCAGAACGCTTGATAGCCGCCGCCACTGAACATGATCGCAGACGGCGGCGGCGCGAACTTGGTCAGCATCGCCAGGGCGCGCTTAAGCTGAACCTGAAGTGGCTCGCCTTCGTTGCGACAGTCCACGTCCACCATGGCGAAGTGGAGCATGCCGATCTCGTCGCGCGACGGCTTCTTGTTGATGAGCGCCTTCGGCGGGTTCGGCTGCCAGTAGCAGCCGCGTCCGTCGTCGTGCAGCTCGGCCAGCCACGCTACGGCGTCGTCGTGCTGCTCGGGGGTGAACGTCTTTGTCTTGCTTGGTTTGCCGCGTTCAGGAAGGAACCCGATGATGCACCAATGGCCTTGCGGCAGCAGCTTGGTGAGCCACGTTATCGTGACGTGACTTGCGGTTTGCTCCACGCAAATGGTACTCATAACTTACTCCTGTCCAGGGGTACGGTAGTGATACAAGGCCGAGGCGGGCTGCTTCCCTGCCTCGGCCGCTTTGTTCAATCGAGACGCAGGTTCGCTTGCCTCAGGCGCGCATACGACCTGCTCGAACTGTGAACCGGCGCGGCCACCGCTTCAGTCAGTTGCAGGAAGTCGAACCACGAGATCCAAACGACGATGTCGTTTGGCTCACCTTCCAAGCGAACTGATGTGATGAAGTGAGGCGTGCCGCCCGGCTCGACCATCGACTCGCTGGCGCTAATGACGCGATCCAGGTCGAACGCGAACTCAGGCGCGGCGATCGACAATCCATCGTCGAAGAGCTTGCAATGGATCATCCTCATGCCGCGTCCTCCCGGCCTTCGAGGAAGGCTTCCAGAAGGTCGCGCCGGTACTTCACCAGCTTGCCGATACGGATGAACTTTGGGCCGTCGCCACGGCGACGCCAAACTTCGAGCTGTGATTTGCTGATGCCCGTGAGGATGCTGACCTCATCGGGCGATAGATAGAACCGGGCTTCAGGGATAAGCGCCTGCATGATGATGGCTCCAATGCGTGGGGGCCATCTTGCGAACGCGCGCGTCGATGGCTCCCGGTTAGGGGGGTGCCATCGGGTTGCCGAGCTGTCTCGAACCTATATCGAGCGGGGTTGTCCCACCGTGACGTCAGCCGACGTGCCTTCAGCGCTGAGTGCTTCCCGGGGACGTACCGGGCACGGCGCTGGCTCGAACCCTATACCACGGACTATGCCGCCACAGAAAGAGCCGGGTCCGCCGCGCCACCGATATGGTGAACAATCCGCGCCGATACTTCTTCCTGCGCTGCGAGCAGCTCCCGGAACGAGTGCGACAGGTCCGTGTAGACCGTCGCGTGAACGTCCTTGCCCGCACTGTGATCCACTAGCACACGCCGATGATGATCCGTTAAACGGGTAGCGTGCGCAATGCTGACGTATGTGTGCCGAAGGCAATGGCCGGTCGGCAATGACTGCTTCTGTTCGCCGTCGGCCCACTCGCGCCAGTTGGTCACCTTCTCGCGCCAATCTTCGATGTGACCGGACTTACTCTCGGCCCAAAACAGATAGGGGTTATCCTTCAACTCAATGGCCATAACCTCGCGCACTGCCTCCAGCATTGGCACGGACAGTGGAAGGGTGAACGCGCGCCCCCGCTTCAGCTTGGGGTAACGGATGCACTTCTGGTCCAGGTTGACCCATGCGCGCCGCGTCTCGACGAGATGGCCGTACCTCATGCCGGATAGCAGGGCCAAGCGATGAAGGCATTTGCGAACGGGGTTCCCGAGTGACTCCGTCGCCTTCCACCATCCCGGCAACGCATCGAGCGGCAATGCGGCACTGATTGGCTGCCCGTGCTCATCCAGTTCTTCGCTGGACTTGAACCACACGATGCCCTCGACCGGGTTTGCCTTGCGCGTTGCCGGATACGAGTTCAGCACGGCCCGCAACTGCTTGATGGTGTGGTTGGCAGCGTAAGGGCCACCGACGCGCTCGCCGTCCTTGGTGTAGCCATGCCCGATCTTGCTGTGCCGCTCCTCCACCATCGCCTGTGTGATCTTGCTGACCCTGAGGTCGAGCCAGTCGCCCAAGTGCGTGCGAGAGTTGAGCTGGATGTTGCTGGTGTGGGTGACATCCTTGCCTTGACGCTCGCGCATCTCGGCGTAGCGATCGTAGAGCGACCGAAGGGTCGGCTCGGCGTCTGCGGTGTCAGTAGGCAACTCGCCGCGCCGCACGGTGCCTAGCACTTCCTCTGCCCAGCGGCGGGCTTGCTCCAATGTGAAGTCAGTGGTCCTGCCGAGGGTGCGACGGATGGTGATGGGCCGGGGGCCAGCCTTCCGTAGCGTGCTCTGCACCTTGTAGCTGGCGCTGAGCGGGTTCACCTCGATGAACAGGCCGCGCACCTTGTCATCACGGTAGATGCGGGGGCGGGGTTTGCCGCGCGAGTCGAGGACATTGGGGTCCACGCCACGGGCAACGTAGTCGCGTACTTTGGGCTCTGTCAGGCGGATATGGGACACGGCGGGCAAACCTCAAGCAAACACCAGCGGGTAGGGTTTGGTAGGTGCTGGTAGGCTCAGGCTATGCCGTGAAGTCTTGATTTTCCAAGATATTTAAGGGCGTATGTGTCTGTATGGTTTAGGCTTTATTAGCCCCCCAGACTGGTGCGCTAACCAGGCTGCGCTACGCTCCGAACCGGCCCCCTTTTGCCCCTCTTGCCGTTGAAGGTCAACGGCCAACCGCAGGGCCAGGCGGGAACACGGCCGCCAGGGTTTCCGCCGTCGAGGGAAACGCATAAAAGCCGGTTGTTCCGCGCGTATTTGAACCTGCGAAAGCCGCAACGTAGCCGTCTGGCGCGGCGAGATCACGCACATCAATCTCATGGGACGCGCCCTGGGCTCCCCCTTCTGGCCCGGGCATCGCCGCGGCCGAACGCAGGGACGCGAGGTTGGGGCCGATGCCGCCACCCGTCACTTTGGCCACTGCTTCGAAACGCACCCAGGCCTGCAAGGTCCGGCGCGGGCCCGGACCGGCCGGCAACGGCTGGCCAGGATTGAGCGCTTCACCGGCGGCGATGAGCTTGGCCGCGCGCTCGTCCGTCATCTTCACTTCGCGCAGCGCTTCCATATCAACGCCGATCGATCCGGCCGACGTCACGCCGATCAGAACCGCGGCACCCGAATGGGCGAGACTGAAAGGCGGACGTTCTCCCGGCAAGGCCGGCTTGCCGCGCGCACCAATGACGTAGGGCACCTGCCGTATGCCCGTGCCGGCCCAGCGCTCCAGAACGATACGTAACGCAATGTGCGACAGCCGCCACAAATCGCGATCGCGCGCGCCGCTTGTGATCGCGGCGGATTGGGCGCGTTCGGATTGAGACAGACTGGGGACTTCGGCCTCGCGCGCATCGAGCAGCGCCGCGACGTTTTCGAGATCGGCGAACCAAAGTTCCACGCCATCGCGCGGGGAACACGAAAGCGGTGCCTCGGCGATCTCGATCACGAACGCGATGCCCGCACCCGCCTCTCGGCGACGGGCGCTTCGGCCGCCGCAGGAGCCGCCGCGGCGACGAGCAAGGCCCGGCAGGCCATGAGCTCGCGGATGGCGGCGGCGATCACATCCCTTTGCGATCGCTCAGGCAAGGTCGCACCGTCGCCGCGGGCCGCCTGTTTGACGGGCGAAACCGGCGCCGGCGTCAACTGCTTGCGGCCGCGCTTTTTGGCGCCACCGGCGGCAGCGGCCGCAGCCTCTATCGACGCCTTGACCGTCGCTTTCACCTGATCGATGCCATGCTCGCGCAGGATCTTCTGCACACCCTTGATGGTGTATCCCTCGGCATGCAGCAGATGGCGGATACCGCGCAACAGCTCCATATCCTCAGGACGGTAATAGCGCCGCCCGCCGCCGCGCTTCATCGGGCGGATCTGCGGGAATTTGCTCTCCCAGAACCGCAGCACGTGTTTGGGAACATCCAGTTCATCCGCCACCTCACCAATGGTGCGGAATGCATCTGCCGATTTGTTCATTTCGAAGACCTCGCCCTCTTCCTTGAGGCCCGCATCCTCTCGACCCGAGAGGCCTTACTCCACTCACTTTACAGGTTTCGCATGACCTTTGTTGATGCGATCTTTCATGATGTTGGACGGGCGGAACACCAGCACGCGGCGCGGCGTGATCGGTACTTCCTTGCCGGTCTTGGGATTGCGGCCGATGCGCTGGCCCTTCTGCCGGATGCCGAACGACCCGAATGACGACAGCTTGACTGCGTCGCCGGTCGCCAAACTTCCAGATATCTCGTCCAGAACCCGCTCAACGAGATCCTGGCTCTCGTTGCGGGGTAATCCGACCTTCGCGACCACCGCCTCGGCGAGGTCGGCCCTCGTCAATGTCTTGCCGCCCATGCGCACACTCCCAGCCCATGCCTGCTGCCCGGCGCGGGATGCTAGCGGGGGTTGCGCCCCGGGTCAACGGAAGAGCGGCCGAAAGAGCCCTTCAAGCGTCTGAAATCTATGGGCATTTGCCTTGTGCGCCGCAAAATGACCGGTTGTGGAGGCCACTCCCCCGCTGCGGAGGCCGCATTCCGCCTGCCAGCGCGCCACCTACCAGCGCGCCAGAACCGCACCCCAAGTGAAACCGCCACCCATCGCTTCCATGAGAACCAGGCTGCCCTCTTTGACCCTGTGTTCCTCGAACGCGTGGTTGAGCGCCAGGGGAATCGAGGCGGCCGACGTGTTGCCGTGACGGTCGAGCGTCATGATGATCTTTTCAGGCGCCACGTTGAGCTTCTTGGCGATGCCGTCGAGGATGCGCTTGTTGGCCTGATGCGGGATGTAGAGATCGATCTCGTCGGCCGCATATCCGGTCATGACCAGCGTCTCCTCGATGACGCCGGAAATCTTCTGCACCGCGTGGCGAAAGACTTCCCGCCCGTTCATGCGCAGGTGCCCCGTGGTCTTGGTCGAGCCCGGCCCGCCATCGACGTAGAGCATGTCCTCATAGCGTCCGTCGGAGCGGATGCGCGTGGCGATGATGCCGCGATCCTCACGCGTGCCGTGCTGCGGCAGCGCTTCGAGCACCACGGCGCCAGCGCCGTCGCCGAACAGAACGCAGGTCGAGCGATCCTGCCAATCGAGAATGCGCGAAAAGGTTTCCGCGCCGATGACGAGCGCACGCTTGCTCTGGCCGCTCTTGATGAAGTTGTCGGCAATCGTCATGGCGTAGACGAAGCCCGAGCATACCGCCTGCACGTCGAAGGCTGCACCCCGGGTGACGCCGAGCATGGCCTGGATCTTCACCGCGGTTGCGGGAAACGTCCGGTCGGGCGTGGCGGTTGCGCAGACGATGAGGTCGATATCGCCCGGATCGATGCCGGCGCGGATCAGCGCCTGCTTGGCGGCAGCCGCACCCAGATCGGAGGTGAACTCATGCTCGTCGGCAATGTAGCGCTGGCGGATGCCTGAGCGTTCCTGGATCCACTCGTCGTTGGTGTCCACGATCTTTGCGAGATCGTCATTGGTCACGACGCGCTTTGGCAGATGCGCGCCGACACCACGGATCACTGAACGAATGACTGCCACGTGATACGCCTTTCTCTATTCACGATGCCGCATTGCCTTGCGCGGCCGACTGGGCCGCCGCAGCGCTGGCGAGTTTGGAGTGGAACGTGCCGATATCGGCGGTCAGACGCTCGATGAGACCCGACTGGGCCATCTCGAAGGCGAGATCCACAGCCGACGCAAAGCCATAGGCATCCGTGCCGCCGTGACTTTTGACGGCGATGCCGTTGAGGCCCAGAAACGTGCCGCCGTTGACGCGGCGCGGGTCCATCTTTTCCTTCAGCACGCGGAAGCCGCCACGTGCGAGCAGTGCGCCGAGCTTGGTGATGAGAGAACTCGTCATTGCGCCTTTGAGATAGGCGCCGATCTGCTTGGCCGTGCCTTCCGCGGTCTTGAGCGCGATGTTGCCGGCGAAGCCTTCAACCACCACGACATCGACGGCGCCCTGGCCGATCTGATCGCCCTCGACGAAGCCCTTATAATCGAGCGGCAGTTCGCTCGCCTTGAGGACCATATGGGCGGTCTTCACGTCCTCGTTGCCCTTGATCTCCTCGGTGCCGACGTTGAGCAGGCCGACGGATGGCTTCTCGACATGGAACACGGCGCGCGCCATCGCGGCGCCCATCAGCGAAAAGTCGGTGAGCTGCGTTGCTGTGGCGCCGATGTTGGCTCCGACGTCTAGCACGATGCACTCGGCCTTCACCGTCGGCCACAGCGCCGCAATCGCTGGACGTTCGATACCGGCGATGGGACGCAGGATGAGTTTTGAAATCGCCATCAGCGCGCCGGTATTGCCGGCCGATACGGCGGCGTGCGCTTCGCCCGCCTTCACCGCGTCGAGCGCCATCCACATGCTGGAGCCCTTTGCCCGGCGCAGCGCCTGGCTCGGCTTTTCATGCATGGAAACGACTTGGTCGGTGTGCACGATGCGCGACTTGGCGCCGAGCGCGGGATGGGCGGCGAGCGCCGCCTTGATGCGCGCTTCGTTGCCGTAAAAAATGAAATTCAACGCCGGGTGCCGCTCGAGCGACAGTGCCGCGCCGGGTACGATCACTTCCGGACCGTGATCCCCGCCCATGGCGTCGAGCGCGATCGTCTTGGTGGCCGTTTGGGGGGCTCGTTGGGGGGCCGCCATTGCTCCGCTCGCCATCGTCAAAAGTCCACGGCCGTCTGTGCGCATTTTTTGTCGATCGTGCCTGCGCCAGAGGCGTCAAAAACCGGCTGGACCATAGCCCGTTTGGCGCTTGAGACAACGTCAAAAAGAGAGCTGTGCACGCTTGCCGCACAACCGCTCACGACTTGTCCTTGAGTTTGGATAGCACCGAAAAAGGGCTAACCTTATCAGGTCTTTCGGCGGTCTTGTCGGCCCAGTCGAATTCGGCGCCGGGCTTGCGCGGATAGGGATCCAAACCCGCTGCCAGCGTCTCATAGACGATGCGGCCGGCATCGATGATCCCGCCCTCCAAAGGCTCCACATCACGCCCGCCCAGAACCGGCATCTCGCCCGCATCGTCGTCGGGCTGATGTTCAGGCCAGAACTCGACGTCGAAGGTATCCTCCACCACCGCCTCGACCGGATCGAGCGTCACCACGCACGCTTGCTTGCAGGCGGCCTTCAGCCGGCCTGAGAGGCGATAGGCACCACCTGCCAGCCGCTCGATGCGGTAATTGGTGACGAGGCTGTCGAGGGCGATGAGCTTCAGCGCATTGGCGAGTTCATCGCGATCCTCAGCACTTGCCGCGCGCTCCCGCGTCAGCCCGTGCTCGGGGATATCGGTAACCGCATGGTTCCAGTGAGTGAGTTCGCTCATGATCAGCATCACGCCTTTTCAGGGATTGATGGAAACGCCGCGTCCGCGGCCTCGACGGTGCCGAGAGGCGCATTTTGCAGGGCCTTTCGTGCGCTGCGGATGTAGCGGGCCAGCGTTTCGGCGTCGACGGGCGCAGCAGCCGGCGCGTTGATGGCTGATTGCACGGCCGCGGCCAGCGCGACATCATCCGTTGCGTCCAATGCCGCGCGGTACGTCCCCGAGCGGTCGTAGAACACGGCGGCCGCGCGCTTTACCTTTTTCGCCACCGTGATGTCGCCGACGCCGAACTCGCGCATGCAGTCGTCCATGTCAGTGATGAAGGTTTCGATGGTGCGCTGGATCAGCGGATTGACGTCCTCGCCGCCGGCGCACAGCCGGTCCATCAGCAGATAGAGGTGCAGCGCCACCAGCTCGAACCGCCCTTCCGGTGTGTCTGGAACGCCCAGCCCGGCATAAAACGCCGGCCGGCGGGCCGCGGCCACGACCGCGCCATAAAGCTTTTGCGCTTTACGGTCCAAATCCGAGGGGCCCATCAGCCATTTCAACATCTTACATTCACCGTTTTGCTCTGGCAGACCGTATCGGAACCCAGATCCGGACGACCGTCGTGTCATCCTATATGGGGCCGCGATCTGGGGAAACGCACCGCTTTGGCTCCGCGCTGGCGTTGCATGGACCTTTCGGCCAGTCTAATGGCTCAAACTGCGGCAGACGAGTGATTCTCGGGAGAGAGACAGCATAATGCGCCGGGACAACAAAGGCCGGGACATGAACGGGTGGCGGACCGCGCGCCATGCGACCCGCGCAGCAGCGCTCGCCGTGGTGCTTGGCGCCGCCGGGGTCACCGGCTGCAGCGAGCAGATCATCAAGCATGGTCATCAGTTCCGCGAAACCGATATCCAGTCGATCCAGCCCGGCATGAGCCAGGAGCAGGTCAAGACGACGCTCGGCACTCCGGCGACCACCGCCGTCGTCGGCGGCGGCGATGCCTACTATTACATTTCCAGCACCATGGCGCAGACTTCGTTCTTCACACCGACCGAAAAGGACCGTCAGGTCGTCGCCGTCTACTTCAATCAGGGCGGCATGGTCGAGAACGTCGCCAACTACGGCTTGAAGGACGGCAAGGTGTTCGACTTCATCAGCCGCACGACGCCGGCGCCCGGCGCCAAGGACGAAGGCGTCCTGAAGCAATTGTTCCGCAACCTCGGCAAGAAGCAGATCTTCGGCGACGGCTGAGGTGCGCGGGCTGGCGGCCCGTTTCCTTCCCGCATGAGAACCGGGCGGCACATCTGCCGTCCACGCCACGCGCGGTCCCGGTTGATGGCCTCAACCCATGGAAACACGATGGCCCTTGCCGTGGCTGACCCGATCCAATTGATAGGTCACGAGCGCAAAAGTAATCCAGGCACCATGGAATATCGTGCCGCCAATAAGCACAGCCTCCCCGGGCAACGGGCCGATTGCGGCCCGATCGACGAATTCGGCGAAACTCGTCACCGATGTGGGATGAATGAAGATCTTGCCGACATATGCAAACGCCTGGATTGCGAGCAGCCAGGCATATGTGCGGCGCAGACGCCGGCCGATGGCGCGGGCCATCGAAATATGATGGCGCGGCTCGCAGTAGTCGCGTGCCAGCACCTGCTCCCATTCCAGACCTCTCAAGCATCCCTCGCCGCGCAGCATGGGCGCATAGAGATGCGTTTCCATCCAACGCGCACGCGCCCGCCAGACATTAAAGTAGCGATAACGCCGGGCCTCGAAAAACAGGAACACGGCGATGAGGTAGCCGATGAGAATGAGCGGCAGGGCGGATGCATTCGGGTGTGCGTAGGACGCCGACATGGCGATACCGAGCGCCGCCACGGCCCAGTTCGTCGTGTTGTCGAGGCGCGTGCGCCAGATCGTCGAGCGATAAACTTCGCCGCGATATAGATGCGCAAACGCTCCGATCTCGGCTGCCGTGAACTCAGGCCCATCGCGCTTCAACACGTCGGAGAACCGAGCGTCCATCACGTCGTCGCTTGTCATGACCGCTATACCCGCTCTTGCGGCCGGCACGCCCTAAGGCGCCGATCCGGACCGTTGCCTTTGCCGTTTGAGGCTACGCCGCACGCAGCCGCTGCGCCAGCCGCACCAAGGTCAGCCTTTGGGCTAGGCAAGGTCGTAAGACGACGGCGGCCCCGGAGTTTCCCCCGGGGCCGCACAATTGGTCGTGGCTGTTTACCGTTCAGTGATGCGCGAGAACGGCGAGCAGCAACAGCGCGACGATGTTGGTGATCTTGATCGCCGGGTTGACGGCGGGGCCGGCCGTATCCTTGTAGGGATCGCCGACGGTATCACCGGTCACCGACGCCTTGTGCGCTTCCGAGCCCTTGACGTGCTTGACGCCGTCCTTGTCGACGAAGCCGTCTTCAAAGCTCTTTTTGGCGTTGTCCCAGGCGCCGCCGCCGGACGTCATCGAGATAGCGACGAAGATGCCGGTGACGATCACGCCGAGCAGCATGGCGCCGACGGCCGAGAAGGCAGCGCTCTTGCCCGCGATCGCGTTGATCACGAAGAACAGCACGATCGGCGACAGAACGGGCAGCAGCGACGGGATCACCATTTCCTTGATGGCGGCCTTGGTGAGCAAGTCGACGGCGGCCGCATAGTCCGGCTTTTCCGTGCCCTTCATGATGCCGGGCTTGGCCTTGAACTGACGGCGCACTTCTTCAACGATCGCACCACCGGCGCGGCCAACCGCCGTCATGCCCATGCCACCGAACAGGTAGGGGATGAGACCGCCGAGCAGCAGACCCACGACGACGTAGGGGTTGTCGAGGCCGAAATTGGCATCGACGCCTGCGAAGAACGGGTACTTGTCGGAGTTGGCCGCGAAGTACTTGAGGTCGTAGTTGTAGGCAGCAAACAGCACCAGAGCGCCGAGACCGGCCGAGCCGATGGCGTAGCCCTTGGTGACGGCCTTGGTGGTGTTGCCGACCGCATCGAGCGCGTCGGTCGAGCGGCGCACTTCCTTGGGCAGGCCCGACATTTCGGCGATGCCGCCGGCGTTGTCGGTGACGGGACCGAAGGCATCGAGCGCGACAATCATGCCGGCGAGGCCGAGCATGGTGGTGGTCGCGATCGCGGTGCCGAACAGGCCGCCGAGGTTGTAGGTGAACAGGATGCCGGCAACGATGGCGATGGTCGGCAGCGCGCAGGCTTCGAGCGAAACGGCCAGACCCTGAATGACGTTGGTGCCGTGACCGGTCACCGAAGCCTGGCTGATCGAGCGCACCGGGCGATAGCCGATGCCGGTGTAGTACTCGGTGATCCAGACAATTGCGCCCGTCAGCGCCAGACCGACGAGGCCGCACAGGAACAGGTTCCAGCCGTTAATCGTCTGGCCCGCAGCCGTACCAACGTCGCCGAACCCGCCGAGCACGTACTGGGTTGCGACCCAAAGACCGGCGATCGACAGCACGGCCGAGACGATCACGCCCTTGTAGAGCGCGCCCATGATCGAACCGTTGGCGCCGAGCTTGACGGCGTAGGTACCGATGATCGAGGTGATGATGCACGCGCCGCAGATGGCGAGCGGATAGACCATCAACGCCGAGAGGTTTGGCTGGCCGGCGAACAGGATCGCCGCCAGAACCATGGTGGCGACGACCGTCACCGCGTAGGTTTCGAACAGGTCGGCCGCCATACCGGCGCAGTCGCCGACGTTATCGCCGACGTTGTCGGCGATGGTTGCCGGGTTGCGCGGGTCGTCTTCGGGAATGCCGGCTTCGACCTTGCCGACGAGATCGCCGCCGACGTCCGCACCCTTGGTGAAGATGCCGCCGCCGAGACGGGCAAAGATCGAGATCAGCGAAGCGCCGAAGCCGAGCGCGACCAGCGCGTCGATGACGGTGCGGCTGCCGGGCTCAAGACCCATCATTTCCGTGAGGATCATGTAGTAGACGGCGACGCCGAGCAGCGCCAGACCGGCGACCAGCATGCCGGTGATGGCACCGGCCTTGAAGGCGATATCGAGGCCTTTGGCGAGCGAAACCGTCGCGGCCTGCGCGGTGCGCACGTTGGCGCGCACCGAGACGTTCATGCCGATGTAGCCGGCAAGACCCGAGAGCACGGCGCCGATGGCGAAGCCGACGGCCTGCAGCGGCCCGAGCAGCAGCCAGGCGAGAACGAAGATCGCCGCGCCGACGATGGCGATGGTGCGGTACTGGCGGTTGAGATAGGCCTGCGCACCTTCACGGATGGCGCCGGCGATTTCCTGCATGCGGGCATTGCCGGCATCGGAATTCATCACAGATTGCGAGGTGATAAATGCATAGACGACGGATAGCGCCCCGCAGGCGATGATCCCCCAAAGAATGTTGCTCATGGAGAGGTCCCTTTTGGTCCCGATTTTTTAGGCTGATTGCGGGCGACGGCAGATGTGCCGCCACCCGACTCGCCCCCCGAAGTCCCCTTTGGGGCGAGAGTCGCGGCGGACCATGCCAAAAGTGACCCTGCGTTGCAACATGGGCACATAGGTCTTTCGGATAAGAAACCGGCCTGTGAGCGGTTTTGCACACAGGCCGGGGCATATTTCAGTCATCGATCACGGCGCGTGTGACGGGAGCGAGCCTCGCTCGCCACCCCGCAGGCCGGCCGGCACTCACCAGTGACGGCGATGCAGCCGATGCCCGCGATGCCGGTGATGGCGATAGCCGCGATAGTAGTACCGCGGACGGTAGTAGTAGCGCGGACGATAATAGTAGTCGTCATAGTAGCGGTAGCGCGGATAGTAGCCATAGCCCCAGTACGGCGCACCGAAGCCAAAGTAGAACCCGCCCCAGTGACGGCGGTGGCGATGACGGCGCCATCCGGACTGCTCGACGGGCGAGGCCTTGGTGACGCCGATGGCATCGCGCGACAGCGAACTCACCGGAGCAGCATTGGCGGGCGCCGTCGTGACGAGCGCCAATCCCGCGAAAGCGATGAGCGACATCAAAATTTTTCGCATACGTGCCTCCTTGGATTTCCGGATCTGACGTCCGGACCGTTCCGCCGTCATGCGCTGGCGGAGACGCGTGCCTTGATTGACCTGCCACTGCCTGCCTGATCGACAAGGCCGGCACGCCAATGGCAAGCTACAAACGCCGGTAACCGCTCGCAGTCTCGGACTGAAACCGGTTATCCCTGCGAGATGTCAAGATTAGGCCCATCCGCAGATGAACCGCACATGAACGGGTTTGTCAGGCTGATAACAGACGAGACCGCTGCAGCCCGGCGATAAAGCCGCAACGGGGACAACTGTTGCGCGCAGATGGGCGGCTGTTATATCCGCTGCCTATGGCACCAGGCGCGGCCGCAAGGAGATTGACAGTGACGCTCGATACGACCCTTCAAAACGCCCAGGGTGGGGCGATGCTCAAGAACTTCGCGACCGCATTCGGCGTTGATCCGCAAAAGGCGGAACAGGCCGTCAGCGTCATGACCGCCGCTCTGAGCGACCGCATCGAGCGCAATACGCTGTCGCGCGGCGGACTTGCCGACGTCGTCGATCTGCTGACGCGATCCGATTCTTCGCGCATTCTGAGCGATCCCCGGTCGCTCGCTTCGCCCCAGACCGAAGCCGCCGGCAACCACATTCTCGATGTCCTGATCGGGGACAAGCACATCAGCCGTGGCATCGCCCACCGCGCCGCCAGACAATCCGGTCTCGATGAGGCGGTCTTAAAGAAGATGCTGCCGACCGTCGCCGAAGCCATGATCGGCGGGCTGCAGAAGGAAACCGAGGGCATTTTCGCCGACCGCCTCAAGGGCGTGCAAGGCTTGCGCCCGGCCGGCGGCAGCCCGCTGTCGCTGCCGGGGGAGGACATGCCGCCGGTCGACGCCGGGCGGCCGGCACCGCGCTTTCCCCAGCCGGGCGGTAGCGCCGGCATGGGCGGCACCGTCGGTGGCAGCCCGCTGCCCATCCCGGGCGATACCATTCCAGGCGTCGGCCGCGACAGCCGCGGTGGCGGCGGTGGCGGTTTCGAAAATCTTCCTGACATTATACGCCGTGGCGGCACCCAGGTCCCGGGCGGCGGCGACCTTGGCGACGTCATCCGCTCGATCCTCGGCAGCCTTCTCGGCTTTCAGCCGCGCGGTGTCTTGGGCTGGATCATGGCGCTGATTTTTTCCCGCTGGTTCCGCGGTATCATCGGCGGCATCCTGCGCCGCATTTTCATGGGCCGCTGACGCCAAGCGCCATCGGCAGAGAATGAAAGGGCCGGACCTGAAGGTCCGGCCCTATTTTTTTGCCGTAACGGTCCTGACCGCTTACCGGCAAGGCCGCGCGCTCAGATCGCACGACCAAGAGCCCTGGAACGGCGCATTGCACTTCATGGCCTTGCTGCCGGACTTGGCGAAGTTGGCCCATTCGTTGCCGTACTCGAAGGCGACGAACCCGGCCCACGACTTGATGGCCTCGATCTCAGCGGCGCGCTTGGTCTTGCCGCCCATCGACGAGCCATAGTGATAGTGATCCGAGAAGCAGATGCGGTTGCCTTCCATGCGCAGGTCGTGCGTCGCCGCAAGACCGGTCACCGCAGGCACCGCACGCACCAGGCGCTTCTTCTTTTTCGCGGCGTCGGCCGGTGTGGCGGCGATGGCAGCGATGAGGCCGATGGCCAGAACTGAACACGCTGATCTCAAAATCATGATGCAAATCCCCGAATGTCTGCAGCAAAGAGTTGTCTATACTCAATTTCAAAGCTTCGCAGATTCACGTCTTTCGCTCGAGTGCAGCCGTCAAGTTCGCTCAACAAATTCGCGCGGCGCTGCAAACGCGACACAGGGCCGGCGCGGCCGCCGGCCCTGCAGTCGATTGTCAAATGGGATGACGGCTTGGTGAGAAGGCCGGCTAACGCCTACTTGGCGGCGACGACCGAGATTTCCACCAGCATGCGCGGATCGATCAGCTTGGCTTCGACGCAGGCGCGCGCCGGTGCATCCTTGCCGCCGAGCCACGCGCTCCAGGCCTTGTTCATGGCGTCGCGATGACGGATGTCATTCAGCCACACGGTTGCCTGGACCACCTTGGACTTGTCCGTGCCGCACAGCTTCAACAGACGATCGATCTCAGCCAGCACCTCCGCGGTCTGGCCCTCGCAATCACGGGCGAGGTCGGAGGGGATGACGCCCGCGGTGAACACCAGCCCGTTGGCTTCGGTCACTTTGGAATAGACGGCGGTCGACTCGTGGCGCGTGATCGGCATGGGGCAAGCTCCTTGAAACCCTTGTAAAGCGGCCCCTGATAGCAAACGGAACCGCGCGCCACAAAGGACTTATCGCCGCCGATCACTAATAGAGAGGCGGGTCTTCACGCCGCTCGCCCTTGACGATCAGGCCCTTGATGGCGGCTGTGCCGTCAGCGCCGACGGCGACGATGGTTTCGACCGCTTCGTCACGCACCATTTGCTCCAGCAGGCGGCCGGTGCCTTCGGGCACGAAATAGCTCTCGATACCGTAGCGCAGCGATAGCGTCGTCCCCGCCGGTCCCCCCGTCTGCGCGGCCGGCGAAGTCCAACGATGTTCAACGAGGCCTTTCAACACGGCCTCGTTGGCGGCAACCGTTTCAGGATAGCTGGCGGTGAGGCGGACAGCGGTCCACACGTGGCCCGCCTCTTCGGCAATCGTCAGAAAGGCTTGCGATCCCTTGGCGATGCTTTCGGCCGATGCCGGGTCTTTGAGCTTGGCGCTGTCGACCGGGTTCAAATTATAGCCGAGGATCACGTAGTCGCCGCGGAACAGATCGCGCGGATCGACCGGCACGGTCTTGATGATGATCTCGCGGCCCTTGGTCAGCAGCGTCTGCCGGTCAATGACGATCTTGGCCAGCGCCGCCGTCTGAACCGCGCCGGCGAGTGCGATCAAACCCCACAGACAGGCTTTGGAACGGGTCATGATCATGCAATGGCTCCTTTCGCGCTGGAGCGCGAGGCGAGCCGCCAGGCCATGCCGGCAAGCGCGGCGACGATGAGGCCGGCCACCAGGAAGAACAGCGAGGTATCGAGGATACTGCCGACCGTCTTCCAGTAGAGCGCCAGGATTTCAATCGAGAAAGCGGCATAACCGATCCACAACGGCCCGCGCGCCCCCTGCGCCAGTCCGTAGGAAATCGCGGCTATCAGCGCCATCACCGTGAACGCCGCCAGTGCGACGAGGTTTGACCGCGTGATGTCATCGACAAACTGCAAGGCGAACAGCCCCGCGAAAGCGATCACCATCGCATATCCGAGCAGCGGCGCTTTGAAATCGGACCACTGCGGCCTGATCTGATCGATGAGGAGAGCCGCCGCCGCGCCTGCAAGGCCAAGACCGGCGACCAGCGGATGGGCATGCCCGCCGCGCAGCAGATAGCCGAGCGTGACGACGAAGCCCGTCATGGCAAGCGCGGAAAGGTGCAAGCCCGGCCACCAGCGCTGCCAGAAAAACGCCGCCGTCACCAAACCCCAACCGATGAGAAACGGCCAATAGACATCGCCGCGCGCACTCGTCTCCATTCCGGCCCAGAGGCAGATGAGTACCAGCGCCAATGCCAGCGCCGGGTTGGATCGCAGCACGGCGCCCGTGAACAACGCGCCGATCCACCACAGCAGCACGCCATCGGGCGGATTGCCGTCGATGTGGAACATCTGGCTGATGAGCATGATGCTGGCGCCGAACACCGCTGATGAAAAGAGAACGGCTGCGTCAGCGAAGGCGGCCGCGCCACGCGAAGCAAGGGCACCGGCGGCCGCATAACCGGCCCACATGAGACCAATGAGCATGCCGAGACGCGCCAGCCGTGGCATCTCGTTCCAATGGGCGGCGACGAAGGATATGAGGGCGAAGCAGAAGAGGATGCTGGCCAGAATTCCAAGCACGGCCGGAAGATTGACGTTGCGGCCGTGCCGGGCAGCGTCCGCCAGCATCTTGGCACCGGCATCGGCCGTTACGAGCCCTTGGCTCTGCCATCGCTCGATGTCGCGCGCCAGGCGGCGCTGATAACCCCACATGTGTTTCCGCACCTAAAATCCGATGTGGCCCGCCGGGCCGCGGACTCAGAACAGCACCGTGCTACGTCAGGCGCACGTCAAAAGCACGTCGCCATTCCGCCGGAACGGTGACAGCGTTAACCCGGCCCGACAACCCGGCCCGACAAGCCGGCCCGATTGGGGCCACGCCGCCTGCTCACGACTTGGCGGCCACACCAACGGGCAAACCGCAGCGCCTCCGGAGAAACCGATTGGCTTCGCAATTCAACGACCTACACTTTCGCGCACAGGCTCCTTTCCGCCCCCCCCCTTGGCAAAGCCGCGACGCCTCGCTAGTCTAGTTGCAAATGATTTGCATTTGCGAGTAACCATTGTGAAGCCAATGCCCGACCCAGCAGTTTCACCTGCCACATCAGCCCCAGGCGCCTCAGCCCGGTCCGGTGAAGCCGAACACTTGGGCGGCTTCGGCTGGCTGAAAAGCCGCGGCGAGCCGGCGCTGACCGACGTCCACCGCACTGTCCACGTCCATCGCACAGGCAGCTTCTGGCGCCGACTCGTCGGCTTTCTGGGACCTGGCTATCTCGTCGCCGTCGGCTACATGGACCCCGGCAACTGGGCGACATCACTCGCTGGTGGCGCGCAGTTTGGCTACACGCTGCTCGCGGTCGCGCTTTTATCCAACATCATGGCGATCATCCTGCAGTCGCTCGCCGCGCGGCTGGCCATCGGTTCGGGCCGCGATCTGGCGCAGGCCTGCAGAGACGGTTTTCCCAAGTATGTATCGCTGCCGCTGTGGGTGCTTGCCGAAGCCGCGATCATCGCCACCGATATCGCCGAGGTGATCGGCACGGCCATCGGCCTTAAACTGCTGTTCGGCATCCCGCTCGCGGCCGGCGTGGTCATCACCGCGCTCGACGTGTTCCTGGTGCTGCTGCTGCAGCGGCTGGGCTTTCGCTATCTTGAAGCGTTCGTCATCGCCGGCCTCGGCATCATCGCGCTCTGCTTTGGTTTGCAGCTCGCCCTCGCGGACCCAGAATGGTCAGCCGTCATCACCGGCTTCATCCCCAAGCCCGAAATCGTCACCAACCCGGCGATGCTCTATCTCGCGCTCGGCATCCTCGGCGCGACCGTGATGCCGCACAATCTCTATCTGCATTCGGCGATCATCGGCACGCGCGACTATGGCCGCACCGAGCCCGCCAAGCGCGACGCCTTGAAATTCGCGACCATCGATTCGACCGTCGCGCTGATGCTGGCGCTGACCATCAACGCCGCGATCCTGATCCTGGCTGCGGCCGCCTTCAACCAGTCGGGCCGCACCGACGTCGCCGATCTGACCCAGGCACATGATCTGTTGAGCCCGCTGCTCGGCTCGGCGATTGCACCAACGCTGTTTGCCGTCGCGCTTCTCGCCTGCGGCCTCAACTCGACCGTCACGGCGACGCTTGCCGGTCAGGCGGTGATGGAAGGCTTCATCGACATCCGCTTGAAGCCGTGGCTGCGCCGGCTCATCACCCGCATGATCGCCATCGTGCCCGCCGCCGGCGTCACGATCTTCGCCGGCGAACAGGCAACCGGCAAACTGCTGATCCTGTCCCAGGTTGTCTTGAGCCTGCAGCTTCCGTTCGCGATCGTGCCGCTTGTGCTGTTCACGGCCCAGCGCGCCAAGATGGGCGGTCTTGTCGCGCCGCGCTGGTTGACGATCCTTGCGGCATTCATCGCCATCGTGATCATAGCGCTCAATATGAAGCTGATCGCCGATTTCGTCATCGGCGGCAGCGCAATCGGCGGCCACTAGACCGCGCGATACCGGCCGGGCTAGAACCGCGCGATGTCGAAGATAGCGCCCATCCATGTCATCGGCGCCGGCCTTGCCGGCTCCGAAGCCGCCCATCAGATCGCAACTGCCGGCGTGCCGGTCGTGTTGCACGAGATGCGCCCTGTCCGCATGACAGAGGCGCACAAGACTGAGCGCTGCGCCGAACTCGTCTGCTCCAATTCGTTCCGCTCCGACGATTGGGAGAACAACGCCGTTGGCTTGCTCCACGAAGAGATGCGCCGCTGCGGATCGCTCATCCTTTCAGCAGGCGACACCCACAAGCTGCCGGCCGGCGGCGCGCTCGCCGTCGATCGTGACGCGTTCGCGGCCGAGGTGACCGAAAGGCTCGCCGCCAATCCGCTCATCACGATCAGGCGCGAGGAAATCGCGGGTCTGCCACCCGACGATTGGCAGAGCGTCATCATCGCTACAGGCCCTCTGACGTCTCCCGACTTGAGCGCGGCAATTGCCGATTTTACGGGCGAAGGCTCGCTCGCCTTCTTCGATGCCATCGCGCCCGTCATCCATCGCGACAGCGTCGATACCTCGATTGCCTGGTTCCAGTCGCGTTACGGGAAAACGGGGCCCGCAGGCACAGGTGCCGACTATCTCAACTGCCCGATGTCGAAGGACGAGTACAACGCCTTCATCGACGCGCTGCTCGCGGGCGAGAAGACGAGCTTCAAGGAGTGGGAGGCGAACACGCCCTACTTCGACGGCTGCCTGCCCATCGAAGTGATGGCCGAGCGCGGCCGCGACACACTGCGCTACGGCCCCATGAAGCCGGTCGGGCTCGACGATCCGCGCACTGGCCGCTGGCCCTATGCCGTTGTCCAGCTTCGCCAGGACAACGCGCTTGGTACGCTCTGGAACATGGTCGGCTTCCAGACCAAGCTGAAGCATGCTGAGCAGGTGCGCATCTTCCGCATGATTCCGGGGCTGGAACATGCCGAGTTCGCGCGCCTTGGCGGACTTCACCGCAACACCTACCTGAACTCGCCGAAGCTGCTCGACCAATCGTTGCGTCTCAGAGCGATGCCGCGGCTGCGCTTCGCCGGCCAGATCACCGGCTGCGAAGGCTATGTCGAGAGCGCGGCCATCGGATTGCTGGCCGGACGCTTCGCAGCCGCCCAAGCTCTGGGCCGCGCCGCGCCGCCGCCGCCGCCGCCGACCACCGCGCTCGGCGCACTGCTCAATCACATCACCGGCGGGCACATTATAGTTGCGCCTTCCGACTCGCGTTCCGCGAGCCGGCCGGAAGGCGCGGTGGTTGTCACGCCGGAAAGCGCCAACAAAAATCTTCCCCGCTCGTTCCAACCGATGAACATCAACTACGGCCTGCTGCCCGACCTCGAACGCGCGCCGCAGACCGACGCGAGCGGCAAGAAACTCAAGGGGCCTGAGCGCGGCAAGGCCAAGAAGCAGGCGATGTCGCGCCGTGCGCTTGCCGATCTCGCACAGTGGCTCAACGCCGAGCAGGGCTAGGCGGGAGATCGTCATGCGCCGGTGGATACTGGCCTCAGCATTGAGCGCCGCGGCACACCTCAACTCCACAGCGGCCACGGCCGACGTACCCGGCTGCTACATGAACATTCCGCGCAACGCCCGCACCATTGCCTACGGCGTCTATACCGGCGGCGCGAAGAGCGCGGTGCAAATGGCAAGCTCGCATCAAACCAAGCAGGTCACGGTCGCGGTGCCGAAAGGCGAGCAGCCGGTGTTCCTCGTGCTGTCGGCGTACGACCCCGTCTACTGGAATCTCGACATCGAGGATGGCGCCGAATTGAGCGGCGCCGTCGTGTTCAGCTACCACGGCCAGGCCGTCGGCAACGTTCCGCCCTTCGTCCCCGTCGGCTTCTCGACGGTCGAGCACGGTAGAGGACCAGATTGCCCGAAGCCGATCTACTTGTATGGCGAGGGCGACAACTACGCCGCCTTCGAAACGCTGATTTCCGACGAATTCGGCAAGGCGATCGACGAGTTTCACGGCGCCTACAGCGCCGAAGTGCTTCCCAAGTCCCACAAGAAGCCAGTGGCCGAAGAACCCGGCTTCTGGACCTGGCTGAATAGCTTGATAAAGCCTGAGCCCGCCAAACCCATCATTGAGATCCGCTCGTCGGCGGCACTTCGGCCCCAGGGCTGACACCGGCATCGGCGGGCGCAGGCGGTGGTGCGTCCGGTGCGGGCTCCGGCGATGGCGCCGTGGCAGGCATGGGGGCGGGAGACGTGGCGCTCAAATCCGGTAGTGCCGCATTTGGCTCATCGACCGGCGGCGGCGGTGCCTGCTCGTATTCCGGCTGAGGCTCGGGATCGGGCCCCATGCCATACTTCTGCAATACAACGCGTGCCTTGCCGGCGACGGCGTCGGCAATCGCCGCATGGCCCTCGGCGGTGGGATGGAATGCGCCTGAATAGGTCGAGGCCAGCAGCAGCTGGAACCAGGCAAGCGAGTCCAGCTTCAAGACCTTCTGCAACAGCGATGCGGCAACGTGGAAATTGCCGGTCATGAAGGCGTCGTTGGGCGTGCGGAACCAGCGCTGGCGCATTGCATAGGCCTGATAGTCGGCCGGATTGTATGGCTTCCAGCTGCCGTCGGCCTTGCGAGGCAATCGCAATTCGTCGGCCGGATTTGTGCCGTCCACATCGGAGCCCGAGCAGATGCCGCGGCCGACGAATTCGCGCCGGTGCGCTTCAGCAAAGGTCCAGCCGAACTCTTCCGCACTTGCACGCATCTGCCGGTGCAGCTTGTCGCCGATCCACGTCCCTTCACGCAGCTTCTGCTCGCTCAACTGGAAGTCTGAAACGACCTCAAGACCGGCGCGGCCATCCTTGCAGGTTTCACTGCCGTCTCCGGCCAGCGCCATGCCGGGATATCCTGTCAGGATGATACGGTCGCTCTCCTCCCACGGCACGTAGAGCTGATTGTGGATGGCGCGATTGAGCGACTTGTACTTGTCGCCCAACCGGTCGAGCAGCGTGGTCGCTCCAGACTGGCCGTGCACCTCGCCGAACCAGCCGCCAAGCTGGCGCAGATAGGATTCGTTTGACAGCACCGCATTGGCGACGAGGCGCGAGAAGCCGATGTCGTTTCCGCCGATCGAGAGAAGCACGAGATCGATCTTGCGCGCCTGGTCCTGCGGGCATTTGCGCAGCACAAGACCACCCTTGAGCTCGGGGATACGGCCATTCAGGTGATAGGCCTCCGGCAGGTCCATGGCGCGCGTTTCGCGCCGGCCGCACTGGGCTTCGGCAATCGCGGATATCTGCGACAGCGCCGGCGGGTTCGGCACCCATTCGTTGCCCTTGTAGCGCAAAAACAGACCGAACGTGACTTCGGCGCCCGAGCACGACACGCCGGCAAAGGTCACAGACAGATGCGGATCCTCGACCGCAAGCTGCAACGCGGCGCGCAGCTGATTGGAATAGAGCGAGCGGTGGCAGGCCTGATCGAGCCAGCGCGCATTTTCGGCGATGAAGGCTTTGTCACCGATCTGCCGCCAGTTGCCGACGCGGGCCGGGTATCCTGCCAGATCTCGCTCGTCCTCGGCCCCATAGTCGGCCGCGCGCTCACGCGAGAAGCGCACCGGGATGTCGGGATTGCCTTCGCCGGACGCAAAGCTGTCGCCCATGGCGACGACAAGAATGTCGCGCACCTTCATCGTCGTTGCGGCAACCTCGCGGCCGCCGATTTCGACCGTGACTTGCAGCCCGCCCGGATAGGGCACGGTGAATTCGACGGGCTCGTTGCACGGCTGGGTGATGGCATTGCCGCGGACGTCCTCTCCACCCTTGGGCGCGGTGAGCCAGGTGCATGTCAAGACGCCTGGCTCATCGATACCGGTCAATCCGGCAACGACGACATGGCTCTTCGGGTTCATGTAGTCGTCGTAGGCGGGGCAGGCGAAACGGTTGGAGGAGGCCGTCCAGCAGGTCTTGCGATACATGCGCGCTGCCCAGCCGTCCTCGTGCCGTGCCTGCAGCGCGCGCTCGGCCGAGAGCACGGGCGAGAGCCGAGCGCGCGGATTGAGTGCCTGATACGTGGCGCGATGCATTTCCGTGTCGGCCGGATCGGTGAAGAAACGGAACGGGTTCTCAAGCTTCCACTTGATGTGCGGCGTGGCCCCGGCCGCCGGCGCAATCACGCTCAGCGCCAGCAGGGACGCAAGCAAAAGCCGGATCGGAAAGAAGCGCATGATCAGATGCAAAGCCTTTTGTTCTCGCACACCACTCGCACGCAACACGGCACGCAACCTTGTGCAGCACCACCAGGGCCGGCGCGCACGGCGGTCCCTCAGACCCGCCCCCGCCACTGCGCTAGTGCCAGGCGCGTCACCCTCGCCAGCGGCGAAATGGCCGGCAGATCGCGAACCGGATCGTGTCCCTGATCTTCCAAAACCTTCAAATAGGGCTCTACCAGGGCAAGAGGCAAAAGTGCCGTCTTCATGGGCTTTGGCAAGGCCGCAAAAGTGGACCTGAGTTGCGTCAAGTGCATACGTGCCTGCTGGATCAGGCCATCAAGCCCAGCCCGCGCCGAAGCGGCATCCGGCCAGTCGATGCCGCGTTGAAGCGGCAATGGCGAGCGCTCTCGCGCCAAGGCATAGGGCAGACGCAGCGCCAGCATCGTTGCACCATAGGCGCGGCCGGCCTCAAGCCGCGCGTCCTCATTGGCCGCCACGCCGCTGCCGAGCATCCCAGCGGCGATGGCGAACAGATGCCCCTCCTTCAGATCGAACTCCAAGTCGAGCGCCGCGTCATCGGCGGGCGGTTCGGCATAGAGCGTGTGGGCGTGGGCATCGAGATGGTCTTCGATCAGGTTCAAAGGAATGGCATGGAGGATGAGCGCCTCGGCGAAGCGATCGGCCACCGGATGGCCGGACCGCGTGCCTTTCACGCCGTCATGCAGCGCGTCGCGCCACCATTGCAGGCGGATTTCGCCCAGATGCGGCTCGCGCACCGTCTCGCCGATTCTTCTGATCTCGCCGGAAAACGCCGACAACGCGATGAGATCGTCACGGCAGGCGCGCGGGGCCAGCAAGGCGGCGGCGAACCGGTCCGGGTCGCCGGCACGCGCGGCAGCATAGACTTCATTGTGTAGTACATTGCCGCCCGCCGTGCCGCTCACGCTTGCGTTCCCTTCCCGTGGCCCGTCACGGCACCGCGATCAACGCGGCGGCGACCATGCGGCCTTCGCTCAGAAGCAGGTTGTAGGTGCGCGCCGCAGCGCCCGTCGACATCGGCTCAAGTCCGATCCGTGCTTCCGCGAAAGCGCGCGTGACGGCGGCATCGGGAAAAACCTGCGTCAGCCCGGTGCCGAGCAGAAGCGCGTAGCCAGCCGGCACTTCCGCCAGTACCTTTGCAAAGTCCGAAACCGTCAATGCCTCGGCTGAAATCGCGGGCCAAGCCTCGATGCCGCTCGGCAGACACAGGATCGAGCCCCGGTGGCTCATGTCGGCGAAGCGAAATCCGCCGTTGCCGTAGGCCGCGACCGGCGCCGGATAGGGGTAGCGCGCCACAAGTCCGGTCATCGCCAACCCTCGCTGCTGCTCTGGACGGCGGCGGCACGGCTTATGGACGAGCGCGCCTGCATCCCGACGTCAGGCCTTCTGCCCCACCGCCAGCTTAGGATCGTTGCCGCTCCAGTCGCGCTTGACGCCGAAGTAGCCGAGAATCGGCGCGGCGATGAAGATCGACGAATAGGTGCCGATGATGACACCGAGCAGCATGGCGAAGTTGAAGTTGCGGATCACTTCGCCGCCGAAGATGTAGAGGGAGATCAGCACCGCGATTGCCGTAATACCGGTCAAAATCGTGCGCGACAGCGTCTCGTTGATCGACAGGTTCAACAATTCGTTCAAATCCATCTTCTTGAACTTGCGCAAGTTCTCTCGGATGCGGTCCGACACGACCACGGTGTCGTTGACCGAATAGCCCAGAATCGTCAGCAGCGCGGCAATCGTCGACAGATCGAATTCGAACTGGAACAGCGAAAAAATTCCCGCGGTGACAAGCACGTCATGGGTCAATGCGACGACGGCGCCGACAGCGAACTGCCACTCGAACCGGAACCAGACGTACAACACGATGGCGAGAATACCGGCCGCGACGGCGATCATGCCCGTCGTGCGCAACTCACTCGACACCGTAGGCCCCACGACCTCGACGCGGCGCTGCGTATAACCGCTGCCGACGGCATCGATGATCTTCTTCAAAGCCGCCTGCTGTGCCACTTCCCCGCCCGGCTGCTCCTCGATGCGGATCAGAACGTTGGCAGGGCCTCCGAACTCCTGAATCTGCACCGCGCCAAGTCCCAGGGACCCAAGCTTGTCGCGCAGCGCGCCAACGTCCGCAGCGCCCGATGCCGCCTGCAACTCGATCATCGAGCCACCCTTGAAGTCGACGCCGAAGTTCAAGCCCCGCGTCATCACCAGGGCCAGGGAAGCGATCATCGCCACGATCGACAATCCAACCGCTAGATCCTTGTAGCGCATGAACGGCAGCCGCAGGTTATGCGGAAAAAAGTCGAAGCCCTTGAAGTTCGGGATCAATCGCATCAGCACGGGAACGTATCTCCTGGGCCCGGTCTTAGGTTAGACCGGAAGGTCAACGGTTTTGCGGGATTTCGTATTCTCTTTAAGCCAGTACCAGATCAGCAGGCGCACCACCGTGACCGACGCGAAGATCGACGAGAGAATGCCGATGGTCAGTGTCACGGCGAAGCCGCGGATCGGGCCGGAGCCGAGCCAGAACATGATGAGCGCGCAGCACAGTGTGGTCAGCTGGCTGTCGGCAATCGTCACGAAGGCACGCGTGAAACCGGCGTCGATGGCCGAGATCGGCGCCTTGCCGGAACGCAACTCTTCCCGGATGCGCTCGAAAATGAGCACGTTGGCATCGACCGCCATGGCGACGCCCAGCACGAGGCCGGCGATACCAGGCAACGTCAGCGTCGAACCGATGAGTGTCATGAGCGCAACGGTCAGGATCAGGTGAATGATGAGGCCGGCGACGGCGAAGATGCCGAAAGTGCCGTAGGCCAAAACCGTCAGTACCATCACGGCGGCGCCGCCGATGAGACCGGCCGTCTTGCCAGCTTCGATGGAGTCGGCACCGAGTGAGGGACCAACGGTGCGTTCTTCAACAATCGTCAACTTGGTCGGCAGCGCGCCGGAGCGCAGCTGCACGGCGAGCGCGTTCGAACTTTCCACCGAAAAGTTGCCTGAGATCTGCCCCGCGCCGCCAAGAATGGGTTCGCGAATTACCGGGGCCGAGAGCACCTTGCCGTCAAGCACGATGGCAAACGGGCGGCCGACATTGTCCTTGGTGAAGGCGCCGAAACGGCGGGCGCCCGACTGGTTGAAGCGGAAGTTGATGACCGGCTCGTTGTTGCGCTGATCGAACCCTGGCTGCGCATCGGCCAGATCGTCGCCCTGCACCACCGGCGTCTCGCGCAGCAGGTAATCGCCGCCTTCCGACTTGTCTCCCGGATAGATCTTGAAACCGGCCGGCACCGTCGTCAGCTTGGCATCCTCGACCGAGACGGCCGGGTTCACCTCATGAAACGTCAGCTTGGCCGTATCGCCCAGGATCTTCTTCAGCTGCGCCGTATCCTGGAGGCCGGGAAACTGGATCAGAATGCGATCCTGCCCCTGGCGGACGACGGTCGCCTCGGCGGTGCCCATGGCGTTGATGCGGCGGCTGACCGTTTCAATCGACGAGGCGGCGGCTTGTGTCACGCGCTCGCGAATGCCGGCATCGGTCAAGGCGATCACGAACGATGCGGGCTCGCTGCCGGCCGAAACGTCGATGTCATATCCGGCGCTGCCGATCAGCGCGTTGCCGATCGGCGTGATGAGCTTGCGCAGTTCGGTCTTTGCTGTCTCCGCATCCTCTGCCTTCGACAACTTGACGATGATCTGGTTGCCCTGCACGCCAAGCCCGCTGGTGCCGACCTTGGCATCGCGAAGCAGCTTGCGCGCACCGTCACGGACGTTGGCAAGCCAATCCTTCTTGATCTCTTCCTGATCCATGGAGAGCAGCAAGTGCGCGCCGCCGCGCAAATCGAGGCCGAGCGGCAACTGCTGCTTGGGCATGAACGACGGCCAAGCCGCCACCGTCTCTTTGGAAAACAGGTTCGGCAGCGCCGCGATCAGCCCCGCCAGACACGTGAGAATGATGGCGATGATCTTGACTCGGGAGAATTGCAGCATGGATTGGCTTCTTGTTCTTGAGACGTGAGGGCGTATGGATCGATACGGCTAGACCGGCACGCGCTGGTCAGGACTGATCCTTCACCGGTTCGCCCTTGGAGCGCACGTCCATCAGCGTCGACTTGATGACGCGGATCTTGAGATTATCTGCAAGCTCGACCTCGATCTCGTCGCTGGTGTCGGTCACCTTGGTGACGCGGCCGACCATGCCGCCCGCCGTCACAACCGTATCGCCGCGGCGAACGGCGTTGAGGCGGTTGCGCAGCTCCTGGGCGCGCTTCGACTGCGGACGGATGAGGAAAAAGTAGAAGATGACGAGCATCAGTATCATCGGGATCAGCAAGCCGCCGAACGGGTCCATGGCCGGTGCCGGCGCGCCTTGAGCGAATGCGGGGGTGGAGAACATTTGAGCTCGTGTCCTTGTTGTAACGGCTATACAGCACGCAGCCCGCCCGAAAAGATCGCCTTTACGGGATGCCGCCTGCCAAATCCGGCGCGACTATAGTGCCCAACGCCCCGTTTGCAACCTGAGAGGGCTCTAGAGCCGCCGATCCTCGCCAATCGCTGCGCCTGGCGGGTTGGCTTCCCCGGCAAGGCCGACTAAACACGGGAAAAATCAACCGGATCACCCGATGCCAGATAATGACGACCTTGCCCATTTGCTAGCCCGGGTTGCCGCCGCGCTCGAGCGGCTCGCGCCGCCTGCTGCGCCCGTGCCTGATTTCACGGCTGCCAAGGCCTTCGTCTGGCATGCGGAAGGGGAGCGTTTCCAGCCGGTGGACGCGGTCAACCGCGTACCGCTCGATCTGCTCAAAGGAATCGACCGCACGGCTGCGATCCTGCTCGACAACACGCACCGCTTTGCCGCCGGGCTGCCCGCCAACAATGCGCTGCTCTGGGGTGCGCGCGGCATGGGCAAATCGAGCCTCGTCAAGGCAGCGCACGCCGAAGCCGCCTGCGCCTCCCGCACGTCGAAGCCGCTGATCCTCGTCGAGATCCACCGCGAGGAAATCGCCTCGCTTCCCAAGTGCCTGACGTGCATGCGCGCCGCGCCGTGCAACTTCATCGTCTTCTGCGACGATCTCTCTTTCGACAAGGACGACACCAGCTACAAATCTTTGAAAGCGGTGCTCGAAGGCGGCATCGAGGGCCGGCCGGGCAATGTCATATTCTACGCGACCTCCAACCGCCGGCATCTGATGCCGCGCGAGATGGTGGAGAACGAGCGCGCCACGGCGATCAACCCGGCCGAGGCGACCGAAGAGAAGGTTTCGCTGTCGGACCGCTTCGGCCTCTGGCTCGGCTTCCACAACGCCAGTCAGGACGACTACCTCGAGATGGTCCGGGCCTATGCCCGGCATTTCAAGTTGAAGGTCGCCGACGACGTCCTCATCCGCAATGCACTCGAATGGTCGACGACCCGCGGCGCCCGTTCGGGCCGCGTCGCCTGGCAGTTCACCCAGGACCTCGCCGGCCGGCTCGGCGTGCCGCTGACGATCTGACGCGCACGGCCAGGAGGACGAGGATGGCGAAGCGCAATTGGCCGATGTTGATCCTGGCGGCGGTCTTGGCCTTCGCACTCGGCCTTGCCCTGGCGCGCGCCTTTCAAGTCGCCATTCTGGCTTCCGCGCCACCGCAGCCGTCTATTCCCGAGCGCCGTCCTGAAGCCGTTGCTGGTGAGGCCGTGACCGCCCGAAAGCCAACGGACACCAGCGCCGCCGCCGCGCCCGCCCAGGTGCCTGCCGGCGGGCCTTCCTCACCGTCGCAATCAGCGGCCGCAGGCAAAGCGCTGTTCCAAAAGGCCTGCGCCACCTGTCATGGCATCGGCAGCGGCGACCGGATCGGCCCCGATCTCGCCGGGGTCAGTGCGCGGCGCGAGCGCGCCTGGCTGATCAAGGCCATCACCGCGCCCGACCGGATGCGGCTTGAACGCGATCCCGTCACGCTCGAACTCTATGAGAAGTTCAACCGCGTCGACATGCCGAACCTTGGCCTCGGTGAGGCCGAGGCGGCATCGCTCATCGCCTACATCGATGCGGCGGGCGGCGGCGGACAACCTGCAAAATAGCCGGCCAGCCATTTCGATCCGTCAGGGACGATCCGCGCAGGTCCCCCTCGCTGCCGTTCAGACCAAAGGCCAGCGGACCCGCCGCGCGTGCCGGAACCGCGTGCTCACAAGGCCTGCTTGTGATAAGATACCGCCATTCACTGTCGATACTGATGCAGAACAGACTGTGCTTGCGCATGTTCGACGAATCTAACGCCGCCACGTACATTCGATGATGACGATTCTCCGCGCAGTAGCCTTGCGGCCGCGCCGTCCCGGATACGCAGTCGACGAATTTTGAGGACCGAAGGCAATAGAGGACTCTCGGATACGCGTCGCCCTGTTTGACGATCACGGGCCGATCCGCGACGTGATCGCCTCGGCCCTTGCGTTGTCGGCGGACTTCGCCGTGATCGCCAGCGGAACGTCGGCGGATGAAGCGATCCGTATGACCGAAGCGCTTCTGCCCGACATCGTGGTGATGGATCTCAACATGCCAGGCAATGGCATCGCCGCCGCGGCCGCGATCAATGCCGTGTTTCCCGCGGTCCGGATCGTGATCCACAGCTCCGATGATTCCGAACATCAAATCGGCACAGCGCTCAGGGCTGGCGCCATGGCCTATGTCGTCAAGGGCTCGCCCATTCGCGAACTGGCGTCAACGTTGAAGTCTGTCGCCCGCAGCACCGTATCGCTCTCACCCGCCTTCGCCGAGCAGTTGCTGGCGCCGCGCACGCTCGCAGCTCCGTGGATGGATCTGGGGGCGGCACTGCCTATCGGCATGACGGAACGGGAGGAACAGATCCTGCGCCGCTGCGCGCAGGGACTGACGAACGAGGAAATAGGCCAGGGTCTGGGGCTGAGCGGCGAGACAGTCGCCAAGTTCCTGACCAACGTGTTGCTGAAGCTGCACGCCTGCGAGCGATATCCTGTCTTGCTTCAAGCCGCCTGATCGCAGGCGCCGCTTGTGTTCGACGACGACGGTGCGGCTCTCGGCGGCGATCGATCAGAATCTCTGCCTACGTCTTGCGTTTGACCACCAGCGCCGCCTCGACCCGGTTGCGAACCTGCAGCTTGTGCATGATGTTGGTCATGTAGTGCTTGACCGTCTTTTCCGAGATGTTGAGCAGCCGGGCAATTTCCTTGTTGGTCTTGCCCTCGGCCACCGCATCGAGAATCTGTTCCTCGCGCCGCGTCAGCGCCGGCATGTCGGCCTCGGCGGGCGGGGCATGCTGCGGCGGCGCCTTCATCATCGTCAGCAGCCGCGCGGCGAGCTGCGGCGTCACATAGCTCTCGCCTTGATGGACAGCGTGGATGGTGCGCATCAATTCCTGCGCGCCTACGCCCTTCAGAACATAACCGCGTGCGCCGGCCTCGAGCGCGTCCGACACGTGCTTCTCGTTCTCGGACGCGGTGAGGATCACCACCTTGATGTAGGGACAGAGCCGCGCAATCTCGCGCATCGCCTCGATGCCGCCACCGGGCAGTGAAATGTCGAGCAGCAGCACGTCGGGCAGGAGATCCTGCGCGATCTGGATCGCCTCGTCGGCCGTCGCGCCCTGGCCCACGACTTCCATCGACCGGTCAGCGCCGAGCGTTGCGGCAACACCCTCGCGAAACAGCGGATGATCGTCGATGACGGCAACGCGCAGCCGCTCTGCCGCCGGTGTGCCGGCCGTGTTCGCTGTGGCGCTGGCATTGGTCATGATCACGCCCCTGAAGCTGCCGCATCGCGCCGCTCGTAGGCGCCAAGATCAATCGATGCCAGGACGTTGGTGCCGCAATCGCCTCCGCTGCGAATGTCCAGCGTGCCGCCCAGAGAATGCAGCCTGTCGCGCAAGCCGATGAGGCCAAGCCCCTGCTCACTCTCGCCTCGATTGCCCGGCTTCAGGCCTGGGCCTTTGTCGGACACTTCGATCGTCAGCACCTCATTCTCGAAGCGGCCCCTGACCATCTGTTCCTTGCCGCCGGCATGCCGCACGGCGTTGTTGAGGCTTTCCTGAGTGAGCCTGTAGGCGCAGGTCAAGATCGGCAGATCGGCGGCGGCCGGCAGGTTCGGCGCCAGATCGAGCTTGACACGGGTGCGCGAGCGCCGCTCGTGGTTCAAGACCGCATATTCGATCGCCTTGGCGACGGGCAGACCCTGCAGATCGGGCAAGGCGAGACCGGCGCTCAGACCGCGGATTTCCTTCAACGCATCGCGCAACGCCGTCTCAACGGCGTCAAGTTCTTCAAGCTCGGCGGCCGTGCGGCTGCCATCTACCGGCTGGCGCAAGGTTTCGAGCCGCAGTAGCGCCAGCGCGATCAGTTGAACCGGGCCGTCGTGCAACTCCGCGCCGATGCGGCGCAAGGCACGATCGTTGGTATCGGTACTGCGGCGGTTGACATCCTGAAGCCGCGCCTGCAGTTCGGTGTTCTGCTGCAACAGCCCAGAGAGCGTCGCGACACGCTCGGCCAGATCGCGGCGCTGATCGGCAATGGTGCGGCTGCCCTGCTTGACGGTACGAAACAGCGCAACAACCATCAGCAGCGACACGAGGCCGACGACGCCGAGCGTCTGCCAGCGAATGCCGCTCAAACTACCGGCAAGCGCGCTACCGTCCTCCTCGATGGCGACATAGGCGATGGTCCGGCCCGTCGCCGTCTCATGCACGGGCGCGGTCATCCGTAACCGCGAGCCCATGACGTGCGTGACCAATGCACCAGTATCGAGCGCGCCACCTCTGGCTTCGGCAAATCCCGGACGATCAGGATCGGCGCCGCTGCCTTCCGCGGGATCAGACGAGAAGACGAGGTGGCCATCGGCGGTCCAGATGCTGAGCGACATGAGGCCGAACCCCTGGCCGGGAAAAGCCACCAGACTGCCGAGCGTCGTGAGCGACCGCTCATTGAGACCCTGACCGCGCGCCAATTCCTGCACGTGCGGTTCGATCAGAGCATCGACATGCAACGAGGCGCGCGACACCGCATATTCGATCACGCCACGCTCGATCCGTCCGGAGACCCACCAGCACAGCACCAGCATCGACAGGCCCACAACCGCGATGGCCGCAACGGCAAAGCGAGTCGCAAGATCACGCGCCGCCAACGCCGTCTTGATCGCCGTCATGCTGACGGGTGCCGACGCCCGTGACTGTTGGGGCGGCAACGACACCGGGCGCGCAATGGACCAGTGGCCGATCATAGGACCCTTATGGTGGTCGCGGCACGGCCGGCACGTGCCGGATGACTCGCCCCGGCATTGTGAACCATGCGGCGGCCGTCCTGGAATTCGAAGGTCGCCAGATAGTCGCCCGGCTCGACGCAACCGCCGTGCGCTGAGCCAAGGTCAATGAGAAGATCGTAGCGCGAAGCGGTGGCAAGATGCACCGGCTGGCCGGGTGCAACATCGATCCACCGCGTCCAGGGACGATCCGCACCACCCAGCGTATTGCCATCGACGGCGATAATCTGCGCTGCAAGCCCGTGCAGCTGAACCTTCACGAGCGAGAAGCCGGCATTCATGAGCCGCAAGAGAACCTTTTCCCCGCGCTTTGCCTCGACCGCAACGCCGGCATGGTTGAGCGCTTGCGTATTCGGCACGCCGTTGATCAGGAAGTACTGCGGCTTGAACGCGGGTGCTGGCAGCCCGCGAGTCAACGCTGCACCGTCAAGCGCCACATCATGCCAATTGGGATCGACATCATCGAACACCCAGAGCCGCTCGACGTCGTAAGCGGGGCCATGCCGCGAGGCGCGGCGCCGGCCATCCTGATCCGGGTCCGGCTCGACGACGATGACGCCATAGAGCCCCATTTCGAAGTGGCGCGCGGTTGAGACGTGGCTCTGGTAGAACCAAGTGCCCGAACTCATCGGCTGCCAATGATAGGTATAGCTCTCATGGGTCTCGAACCACACCGGCTCCGGCCTGTGCATTGCAATGCTGCGTGCCGCGCGCCGCATCCGCGACGTTAGCACCTCACGATGCGTCTCAAGGGTGATGCGCGCCTGCTGCTGCTCACAGATGCGGATCAACGGTGAAAGCAGCGATGGCTCGTGCGCAGGCGCGTCTGAATCCTCGTAGGTCCAGAACCGAACCGTTTCTCCATCCGGCATTTCAAACGACACGCCGGCGCGCATGCGGCGGTTGAAGACCGCATCGGCCGGCTTCCACAACGCGTTGCAGGCTTGTGTGGCTGCACCCCCGAGCGCCGTCTCGGAAAACCCGGAAGCGTCATTCGTGGCACGGGCGTGGGCCGATACGTCCGACGCAAGATCATCGGAACGTTCGGGTATCTGACCGGCTTCTAATGCGGTACGCGACGCCATGACGGAAGACCCGCAATCATCGAACAGAATTAAAAATCTTACAAAATGTTACCGTGAGCAGCCTGTAAACTCAATGCTCAATCGCAATGCACGAAAGTCAATTTTGGTGCTGACGCCGCCGACGTTCGACCTCCAAGTACTGAGGAGCATGGTGGCTTTGCGCTCAACTGACGTTACATCATTACATCGTTGCGATGGCTTGCTGAGGTGACCACCACAGGCCGCGTCGCCCTTCGCCGAGGTTATCCGTCAATCCTCCTTGAATGCCCGCGACATCTGATCGGTGAAGGGCTTCATCAGGAACGAGATCGCTTTACGCTCGCCCGTCTCGATGAATGTTTCGACCGGCATCCCGGGCACAAGCCTCAACTCCCGCACCTTGTCGTCGTGCGCGCCTGAGAGTGCGATGCGCGCCAGATAGTAGCTGGCGCCAGTTTGCGGCTCGCGCGTCAGGTTCGCGGCGATCTGACTGATTTCGCCGGTGAATTCCGGTGTCGTGCGCTGGTTGAACGCCGAGAAGCGTAAAATCGCCGGTTGTCCGGCCGAGATTTGATCGATGTCGGTCGGCGCGACGCGCACCTCGACGGCGAGCTTCTCTTCATCCGGCACGATCATCATCAGCGTCTCGCCCGGACCGATGACGCCGCCGACGGTGTGAACCTGCAGATCGTTGACGCGGCCGGATTTCGGCGCGCGGATTTCAACCCGGTCGAGCTGATCCTGTGCCGCGGTGCGCCGTTCCGACAGCTCGCTGAGGCGCGCATCGACCTCGCGCAATTCCTTCATCGAGTCCGACTGCATGGTCTGGTCGAGAGACAGGATCTGCACTTCGATCTCGCTGATCTGACCCTCGGCCCTTGCGATGCTGGAGACGAGAAGACCTTCCTCGCCCTTGAGGCGCGTCACGTCGCGCTCTGCACTTAGCGCGCGCGTGACGGGCACGAGGTTCTTGTCGCGCATTTCCCCGACGCGCGCGTTTTCGTCGGCTGCAAGCGCCACTTCCGACTTCTTGGCCGCGAGCTGCGACGTGAGCCCTTCGATCTCTCGATGCAATTGGCCGATGCGCTCGCGCAGCTGCTTCTTCTGCCCGTCCTTGCTGGCGATCCGCGCCGAATAGAGCCGCCGTTCCGCCGCGGCAATGGATGCGGCCTCCGCCGAACTCTCCTCGAAGCCCTTTACAAACGAAAGCTGCGCGGCCTGATCGCGCTCGGCCTCAAGCCGTGCCTTGCGTCCCTGCAACTGGGTCTGCTCGGCGGCGATGATGCCCAGCGAAGCGCGCGCCTGCGTGGCGTCGAGCCGGACCAGCACGTCGCCGGCCCTCACCCGGTCGCCGTTCTTGACCAGTATTCCGCCGACGACTCCGCCGGTCGGATGCTGAACTTTCTTGTCGCTGCCATCGACGACGATGATACCGGGCGCGATGACTGCACTCGAGATCGAGGCCAGCGCGCCCCATCCACCAAGACCCAGCACCACGAGAAACGTCAGGCCGGTGCCGAGCGTGAGGCGGCGCCGGATCTGCGGCTCGAGGCCGCCGCGACCGGTTCCGCTATCGCCCTTTTTCGCGTCCATGAGCATCACTCCGCAACCGCCGCGACCGGTTTGACCGACCGGCGAATAACTTCATCGCGGGCGCCGAAGGCCGTCAGCTGTCCGTTGCCGACGACCGCGACCAGATCGACCGCCTGCAGAACCAGCGGCCGGTGGGCGACGATGATGGCGATGGCGCCGCGCCCCTTGATGGCATGGATCGCCTTCAATAGCGCTGCATCGCCATCGGCATCGAGATTGGAATTGGGCTCATCGAGCACCACCAGGAACGGATCGCCGTACAGCGCTCGCGCAAGCCCGATGCGCTGGCGCTGCCCGGCCGAGAGCGTCGTGCCGCGATCGCCGATCCGCGTTTCATAGCCGTTCGGCAGTCGCAGGATCATCTCGTGCACGTCGGCCGCCCGTGCCGCCGCCAGGATCTGGTTGGGATCTGGGCTCTCGGCGAAACGCGAAATATTTTCGGTGATCGTGCCTTCAAACAGCTCGACCTCCTGCGGCATGTAGCCGACGTAGCGGCCCAGTACCTCGTTCGACCAGCGCTGCACGGCCGCGCCGTCGATGCGCACCGCTCCGCGCAGCACCGGCCAGACGCCGACCATGGCGCGGGCGAGCGAGGATTTGCCTGCCCCGCTCGGCCCGATGATCGCGAGCGCTTTGCCTGCCGCGATCTCCATGCTGATGTTGTTCAAGACGATGCGCTGCCCGCCGGGGATCGCCACGGTGACGCCGTCGAGAGATAGGCTCTTTTGCGGCCTGGGCAGTTCGAGCGGTTCAGCCTCGGCCGGCAGACTTGCAAACACGGCGTCGAGGCGCTGCGCGGCTTGCCGGGTCGCGACCAGGCCTTTCCATTGGCCAATTGCGATTTCCAGAGGCGCAAGGGCGCGGGCAGCCGCAATCGAAACGGCGATGATGGCACCGGCCGACATCTGGCCGTTGATGGCGAGATAAGCGCCCGTTCCCAGCAGCGCCGATTGCAGCATCAGGCGGAAGACCTTGCCCGAGACCGAGAGCCCGCCCGTCAGGTCCGAGAGCTGCTCAAGCGCGCCCAGATGCCGGTCGTTGGCGTCCATGAAACGGCGGCGCAGGTTGCCGCCAAAGCCCATGGCCCGCACCGCCTCGGCGTTGCGCTCGCAGGCCTGAGCGAGGCCGAACCGCTCGCCCATCGCGCCGGTGGCGGTCCGCGACGGTGCGCGTACGAAGCTCTCGGTCGCAACCATCAGAACGATCATCACGGCGACGCCGGCAAGCGTTACGACGCCGAGCATTGGATGCAGCATGAAGACGAAGGCGAGATAGACAGGCATCCACGGGATATCGAACAGGGCGATCGGTCCAGGAGACGCAAGGTAGCCGCGGATCGTATCGACATCGCGCAAGGGTTGCAGCGATTCCGCCCGTGACCCGCCCAGCAGCGGCAGGCGCATGGCGGCATTGTGGGCCTTGTCGGCCAGGGCCCGGTCGACACGACTGGCGAGCCTGACAAACACCTGCCCGCGCACGATCTCCAGCGCGCCCTGGAAGATGTAAAGGGCGACAGCCAGAACGGAGAGGGCGACAAGCGTCGGCACACTGCGGCTCGACAGCACCCGGTCGTAGACCTGGAGCATGTAGAACGACCCGGTGAGCGCCAGGATGTTGATCACGCACGACATCGCGGCGACCGGCGGCAGAAGCGGCCCCAAAGGTCCCAGCGCTGCCCTCAACTCCCGCAGTTTGCTTTGACCAGCCATGATCACAGCCCCTCTCCAAAGGCTGAAGTTTTACGCATTTACATGTTCAGCCGGTGACGGCTTCGTCTCACAGAGTTCGCAACTTCTCTCATCCCAAGGCCTCGTCAGGTGGCGTTCCTGGCGTGTTGGTGCGAATGACGACGACATTGGTTGTGTCGAACACAATGACGTCCTGGTTCACCTCCACGTACAGGGCGTTTGCAAATTGCAGTGCATCGAAGGCGGCGGCGACCGCGCCGGCCTCTGCGCTGTCCGGCTCCGCGGTGACAGCCAGTGCAGCGTCAGGCGCATCGTTGCCGAAGCCCGTAGCGTAGCTCAGCGTTTCGCTGGCCGCTTCCACCGCAACGGCAGCCTCACCGCCAGCCGGCACCGTCCCGGCGTCAGACCCGCCACCGGTATAGATTTCGATTGCCGCCGCGATATCGGAGGCCGAAGGACCATCGCCGGACGCCGCCGTCAGATCGGACGACAACAGGGCGATATCGGCCGTTCCGTCCGTCGAAATCACCGTCAGCACATCGCGATCGAGATCGGCTTCCACCGCCGTTGCCGGTTGTGCATCGCCCGGCTGTCCGGTTGAAGCCGTACCCGTGTCAGAGACCGCAACAGTGACGGCCGCCAGAACACTGGCGACCGTGGTGACCTGCTCGGCCGTCAGGTTCGGAGCCCCCGCGGCGAGCGCGATGGGTGAGGCAACGGCCACCGTCCCGTCTGCCGCATAGATCTTGGCGCCGATGCCGGCGTCTCCACCGTCCACCTGGGTGTAGACAACCACGAAGTTGGCGTCCGGCAAGGCTGCAGCCTCGGTCCCGGACACGACTGCGGCAAGGCCGCCTTCATACGTATCATCGCGATGGCGGGGGCAGGAGTTGCCCGTCGATAGATCGAACGTGTCGCCGATCTGCTCGCCGTCGAGTCCGAAGCGGTTGCCGATCAGATCGCCATCTTCACGCCATGTCACGATGAGCGACGGGTCAGAGGTTCCGGTGACGATGATCGAAAGCCGATCCGGAATGTCGTCAAAGGTTGCGAGACGCACGGTTTCAGCCGGACGCGTCCACATCCCGTCGGACACGAACTTGTAGATCGCCGCCTCGGCGCTATATCCGCCGCCGCTATCGAGCTGTACCCAGCCGACGACAATATCGCCGCCGAGCGTCGCCTGCAGCGTCGGCTCGGTGCCGTCTGCGAGACCATTCGACATGAAGGGAGTGAGATCGAGAGCGACGAGTTGCGATCCATCGCGGCTGTCGATCACGACACCGGTTACGACTTCCGGCGCGCTGCCGCCGTCGCCGGGCGCGACCCATGCCACAGCAATGGCGCCGCCGCGCACGCCTTCAACCTTCGGATCGCGGCCGACTGCGGGCGCTTCATCGCGCGCGACCTGGAACGGCGCATTGTCACCGTCGTCGCCGCCGTCGCGTCCAAGGGGCTGAACCTTGGCCGGCCCTTCCGCTTCGTCCGGCTGATCGACGCTGAAAAGCTGCAACTCAACGGCGCCATACCCGTTCGGGTCCGCATCCTTGACCCAGACGATGGCGAGGTCGGCCTGCGATGCCGCGGCCGCTGCCTTCGTTGCGTCCGGTGCTCCCCCTCGGCCGCGGTCACCCGACTGACCGGGGCCCGAAGCGGAGATGCCCGCCAAATCAATATCCGAAATGGTCGACGTCTCGCCTTCGGTCACGCTGACAACCACCGGATCGCCGGTGACCGCTTTTCCGTCGCCGTCGTACAGCTGAACCACGAGTTGCTTGGCGCCGGTATGTCCATCGCCCGACGATTGCACCCAGGCGACGCCCGTCCCGGAGCCGATCGCGGCAATATCAGGATCAAGATCAAGATCGGGATGAGCGGAATCGGTTGTGATTGCCTGGTCGGTGACTTCGATCACGCGCGGCGCACCGTCCGCGCCGGCGACAGGAGTCCCGGTCTCGTCGACGACCGCCACCGTGATCGTGCTGGTGCCCGGTTCGGCGCCTGCTTCCACCCGCAACACGATGATCGCGCCATCGGCGGTCACGGCGACATTCGGCATCGTTTGCGCGATCATGTCGTTGAAGGTGCCGGCGAGCCGCAGGTGTGGTGCAAGAGCGTCTGGTGCTCCCGCATCCTTGACGGAATCGCCAGCACGATCCGCGTCCTCGCCGCTTGCTGCCGTTGCGTCTTGCGGGTCCGCGGCGCCTTCGCCGGGATCATCAGGCGCCGCCTCCACTCCGTGTTCGGCGCCATCCGTGAGGCCGGCGCCGCCTTCGGCCAGCCGGTCGCTGGCCCATTGACCGTCTTCGTCGCCAGCCATGGCGCCGTCAGCGGCGGCAACATCGACGGAGACACTTGACGTGCTGCGCTGGCCGTTGCCATCGGCGCTGCTGTAGCCGACGATCAGTCCGCCGGTATCATTGAATGCGATCGTGAGGTCCCGAACGCCGCTTCCTGTGACGGGGACGGGCGGCAGCGGTTTCACTTCCCAGCCGGGTTCGCTCGCATGTCCGTCAGCGCCGTCGCGGCCCAGGGCATCGGCCTCGCGCGTCAAGATTTGACTGGCAAGCGCTGCAGCGATGCCGAACTCTGCGACCCATACGGCAGTGAAGCTGCTGGGGCCATTCGGTGCGACTTTGAGACGGGTTTCATCCTTGCCCTCGGCGGGCGCCGCTTCGCCGAGAGATTGGAACAGCGTTGGCTCCGCAGTGGCGCTCACCCCTTCGTCCGCCGCATAGGCCTGCTCGGCCGCCCTCGCCGCCTCTGCCGGATAGAGCGCGGCGTGGACGATGTTCTCTTCGCCGATCCAGGCGATCACTGTCTTGCCGTCGGGTAGAGTTGCGACGCTCGGCTCGCGGCCATAGAGGCCACCTAGACCGTCGTCACCGACCCACACGGTGTTGTCGTTGGCCGCGCGGCCGGACGAGATCGTGATGTTGGCGGCAACGATGGGATTATCGGCATCAATCACGCCGGCCAACTGGCTCATACGCGGCGCATCGCCGATCAAAGTTTCAGCCGGTGCCGCGGGCCAAGAGATCATGACGCGGCCGAGACCTTCGGGCGCATCAGGGTCGGCCGCGATCCAGGCGACGGGGGACGGCGGCGGCTGTTGCTCGTCATCGACGCCGATCAGCGACAGAAGCTCGGCCAGTTTCGAAGACGAGCGCGCGAGCGCTTGCTCCAGCGCTTCGAGCACCGCAAGTTTTTCAGCAACGGGATCGGCGGTGCCGCTCATCGTTGCGCCGTCTCCCTGCCAAGCTTGAAGGCGGGATCGCCATACTGGGGTTCGTCGAGGATCACAGCACACAAGTGCGCGCCGCCCACCACGCCATCACGGCCGGGGCAGTTGAGTGCGTGCGAGGACACGAGCGACACCATACGCACGGGGCCTTCAGAAAAAATTCAGCGAAGTCTCAGCCTCAGGACAGCCGTCAATTGAACGGCCGCGGCAGTCCAATGATTGCGGAGCGCACGGAGCGCCTGCAAAAATAACCTTGATTACCCGGCCAAAATGACTCCCGTTCGGAAATTGAACAAGCCCAATTCCGCGATCACGGTTTCTGACCAAGGTCCCCAACCCATCAGACCAAGGTCTGAGTGCGCTGCGGCGGCGCCGTTTACCTCGAGCTGCCAGGCAAAAAAAGAAATAAGGCCGGTTCTTGCGAACCGGCCTTCAGTCTTCCCTCTTTCTTTGCGCGCGGCAAACCTTGAGGCTGCCCCTCTCGCCTAGAAACCAGTTAGAGTCTTTCCAAGTATGGAGTCGGATCGACGGGCTTGGACCCCTGCCTCAGCTCAAAATGAACCTGAGGCTGATCGACCGATCCGGTCTTGCCGGCCTTGGCGATCACCTGCCCGCGGGCAATCTTGTCGCCGTGCTTGACTAGAAGCTCGTCGTTGTGGGCGTAGGCCGTCACCCATCCGTTGTCGTGGCGGATCAGGACAAGGTTGCCATACCCTTTGAGCTCATTGCCCGAGTAGGCGACGACGCCCGATTCCGCGGCGTGCACGTCGGTTCCGAGGGGAACGGAGACGTTGATGCCGTCATTGTGCGTGCCATCGGCGCGGCCGCCGAAGCCGGCGATGATCTTGCCCGTTGCCGGCCAGCGCAGTTTACCGGTGGCCACGTCTGCCGCCGGAGCCGCTGCCGCCTTCGGCGCAATGGCGGCCACTTCGGTTTTCGCGGGGGCTGTTCCCGCCGCCGGCTTGTTGAGAATGGTCGGCTGCGTCGCCGGTGCGGCGGTGGGCGTCATGGCCGGCGAGGCGGCAGGAGCCACTGCCGGAGTGGCGGCCGGAGCAATCGACGCCGGAGCCATCGGCTCGGTGGAGGCCACCACGGCACTGGCCGGAACCTTCAGCACCGTACCGGGCCGCACCTTGCGCGGATCGGTAATGCCGTTGACCTGCTGCAGTTCAGCAAAGTTCACGCGGTTGGCGCGGGCGATGGCATAGAGCGAGTCGCCGGGCTTCACCGTATAGGAGCCATTGTACTTGGCCAGTTGCTCCGCCGTCGGCTGTGACAGGGCCGCAGCGGCAGGCGCTGCGGCTTCCAGCGGACGCGAGGGCGCCGCGCCCGCGGTTCTGCCGGCCGGGAGATAAAGCTTCTGGCCAAGTCTCAGATTGGGCGACTTCAGTTCGTTCACCTGCATCAGTTCGTTGATCGACACCTGATGCCGCTTCGACAGGCCATAGAGCGTGTCGCCCTGCTGGATCTCGATCAACTGCCCCTTGGCGGCCGGCGCAGCAGCGGCTACCGCCGTCGCCGGACGATAGGGCTGATACGATGGCGCCTGAGCCGCGGGCCGTTGACCGCCGAATGCCGCCGCCGGGCCGGCAGGCGCGGGCGTGGGCTCGGGAAGCGCCGCCATATCGACGCTGGAATCGCTTGCCGCGCCGACGCCGTAAGGTCCACGCGGAGTCGAGTGCGCCACGGGGCTCGCATAGTCGCTGCCGCCGCGCACGGGTTCCACCGGGCGCTCGACGGAGGCCGTCTGCTCCGGGGGATCGTTAAAATTGAAGGATGAACTGTCGAACCGCGCCACGTCGGCACTGCAGCCTGCAACAGTGGCGGAACACAGTATAGCGGCACACTGCGCGGGCTTGAGGCCAAAACCGCCGCGCCGGCCGAAGCCAGTAATCTTCTTCATGGTACGCACCTCTACTCGCACCATCCATTAACCTTCATCTGGTTAACGAGGGGTTAAGCTTCAGCCTTCCCCGTGCGATTTCGTATAGCCCTCTGACCTTTCCCGGGCTCTCTCGAAAAAAAGCGCCTCGTACGCACCTCTCCAAACGACGCGCGGCGATCGAGACCGGAACCAGCCTCCGCAACGCCTAATGATCGATTGCGCTTTATTGACGGAGGGATTTCGGCAAAGCGGCGGCTTTTTGAAAGCTGCTGCAACCACCCGCGGTCATCGTCAGACGCGCTTTGCAAGCCGCGCGGCAAGCGCGGTGGCTGCGTCCGATGAGGTGAGATCGACGCTGAGCGGTGTCACCGAGATCTTGCGTTCCGCAACCGCGGCAAGGTCCGTTCCCGGAACCAGCGTCGACAATCGCCGCTCGAAGCCGAACCAGAAATAGGGCGTGCCCCAAGGATCGGTGCGGCTATCGATGTGAAGCAGCGATTGATCGCGCACGCCCTGGCGCGTCACCACCGAGCCGTTGATCTCGTTTGGCATCGCGTCTGGGAAATTGAGGTTCATAAGTATGCCGGCGCCCCACTGCTCTTCGAGCAGGTCGGAGATGAGGGACGGCGCGTGCGCCAGAACCGTATCCCAATATCCGCGCCGCCCCTGATCGTCGAAGCCGAGCATCAGCGACAGGGCGATCGAGCGCACGCCGAGCAGTGTCCCCTCCATCGCTGCCGCGACCGTGCCCGAGTACGTGATGTCTTCCGCCAGATTGGAGCCGTGATTGACGCCGGACAGCACGAGATCGGGTGGATTGTCTTTCATCATGTGACGGATGGCCATGATCACGCAATCGGTCGGCGTTCCGCCGACGGCGAATGTCTTGCCGTCGATCTCGCGCAGGCGCAGCGGCGTGTGCAGCGTCATCGAGTGCGAGGTGCCCGACTGGTTGGTCTCGGGCGCAACCGTCCACACGTCGTCGGAGAGACGCAGCGCGATATCGCGCAACACGTCGAGCCCCTTGGCAGAGATGCCGTCGTCGTTGGTGATCAGTATCCGCATCGGGAACCCACTTTCGTCATCGTATGTCCGCGCACTTTGTGCTGAGATCCCTCCCCTCAGGAGGGGTAGTGAGTCGCGGCGGCGATGCGGGTCACTCCCTCTCCCCGTTCTTTACGGGGAGAGGGCTGGGGTGAGGGGCGGCAACAGGAACCGGTCGCGCGGCCGCCCCTCACCCTAACCCTCTCCCCATTCCAAGTGCAGGGGAATGGGGCGAGGGACTGTTTCTCTACGCCGTCGCGATCTTTTCCAATCCGCCCATATACGATCTCAGCGCATCGGGGATGACGATCGAGCCGTCGGACCGCTGATAATTTTCCATCACCGCGATGAGCGTGCGCCCGACCGCAAGACCCGAGCCGTTCAACGTATGCACGTAGACCGGCTTGCCGCCATCCTTGGGCCGATAGCGCGCGTCCATGCGCCGGGCCTGGAAATCGCCGCACACCGAGCACGATGAGATTTCGCGATAGGCGTTCTGCCCGGGCAGCCAGACTTCGATGTCGTAGGTCTTCTGCGAGGCAAAGCCCATGTCTCCGGTGCACAAAAGCACGGTGCGGAACGGCAGGCCGAGACGTTTCAAGACTTCCTCGGCGCACCCCGTCATGCGCTCGTGCTCGTCGAGCGACTGCTCCGGCGTGGTGATTGAAACGAGTTCGACCTTGGAAAACTGATGCTGGCGGATCATGCCGCGCGTATCGCGACCCGCGGCACCGGCTTCGGAACGGAAGCACGGCGTCCAGGCCGTCATGCGCATCGGCAGTTGCGATTCTTCGAGGATGCTTTCGCGCACGAGGTTCGTCAGCGGCACTTCGGCGGTGGGAATGAGCCAATACTCATTTGTAGTTTTGAACAAATCCTCAGCGAACTTCGGCAAGTTCCCGGTGCCGTAGGCGGCCTGATCCTTCACCAACAGCGGCGGGTTGTGTTCGGTGTAGCCCGAAAGCCGTCCATTGACGGGCGCGGTGTGCAGATCGAGCATGAACGCGGCAATGGCGCGTTCGAGCCGCGCCAGGGCCCCTTTCAGCACCACGAAGCGTGCGCCTGAAATCTTCTGCGCGCCTTCGAAGTCCATCAGCCCCAGCGCTTCGCCCAGATCGAAGTGCTGCTTGGGTTCGAAATCGAACTTTTTCGGCGTGCCTACCCGGCGCACTTCCTTATTGTCGTGCTCGTCCTTGCCGAGCGGCACCTCTTCGCGCGGCAGGTTGGGAATGACGGCCAGCGCGTCGCGGATTTCGGCGTCGATTCTGCGCTCGTCGTCCTCGCCCTTGGCAATCGTGTCTTTGAGCGCGGCGACTTCCGCCATCAGCTTCGACGCGGTCGCCTCGTCCTTGGCGCCCTTGGCCTTGCCGATCTCCTTCGACGCGGCGTTGCGGCGGCCCTGTGCGTCCTGCAGACTGGTCAGCAGCGCCCGGCGCTTGTCATCGAGCGCGATCAGCGCCGCGGCCGAAAATTCGCTCTCCTTGCCGCGCCGCTTCATGGCGGCATCGAAGGCGCCGGCGTTGTCTCGGATCCATTTGATATCGAACACGGGAAGGCCTCGTTGCTGGCAAAGTCGGAGATTTCTGTTGAGGTCTTAAATCACCCAAGGGGCCAAGGTCTAGGCGGCAATCGGTCTATGTCACCGGAGCCACCGCGGCCGTGTGTCATGTTTTGCTTGACATATTGTCATGTTTCGGTTTACTGCTCGTCTGGGAAAGCTGTTTCCAGAGCCGCCATAAGGAAGGCCAGCCGTTCGTAATTTAGGGCCACCTACGCCGAAGCGTCGAATGTGATCGACCGAATACGTGGGTGTTTCATGATTGTTACTTTCCGCAGCAAGCTTCTAAAGCGCTTCTGGGAACGCAGTGATGCCAGCAAGCTGCCGCAAGACCGTGTTGCGAGGATTACAATGATCCTCGACCGCCTCGACGCATCAGTGAAGCCGGAAGACCTTAACTTGCCCGGCTTGCAGTTTCATCAGTTGGCCGGCAAATCAAAAGGCAGGTACGCGGTTTCAGTATCTGGCAATTGGCGCATTACGTTTGCATGGGATGGCGAAAACGCCACCGATGTTGATTTCGAAGACTATCACTAGGACGCGAAGAACATGGCCGTAGCCCCGAAACGATCTTCTGACCGTTGCCCGACGCACCCGGGTGCAATGCTGCGTGAAATCGTGCTGCCTTCGATGCCGGTGTCCAAGACAGATTTCGCAAAGTCACTCGGTATTTCACGTCAAGCGCTTTACGATCTGCTGGCTGAGAAGCAGCCTGTAACGCCTCTCATGGCCGTGCGGCTTGGTATCGTATTCGAGCAATCGGCCGCCTCGTGGCTCAACATGCAAACAGCCTATGATCTGTGGCACGCTGAACGCCAGATTGATCGCAGCAAATTGAAACCACTCAAACTAGCCAGCTAACCCGCCGGTTCCGCCGCCGCCTGCTTCTTCTCGACCCAGCCGACGGCATAGATCGACGCCTCGTACAACAGCACGGTCGGCAGCGCCATGATGATCATGCTGAGCGCGTCCGGCGGCGTCAAAAGCGCGGCGGCGGCGAAGATCGCGACGATGGCATAGCGCCGCCCGTCGCGCAGCACCTGTGCGGTGACGAAGCCTGTCTTGGCGAGCAGCGTCAGGATCACCGGCAACTGAAAGACGATGCCGAAGCCGAAGATCAAGGTCATGATCAGGGAGAGGTATTCCGACACCTTCGGCATCAGCTCGATTTTTGGCACGCCGTCACCGGTCGTATGCGTCAGCCCGATCGAGAACTTGATCAACACCGGCATGGCGATGAAATAGACAACCATCGCGCCGATCACGAACAGCACCGGCGTGGCGATGAGATAGGGCAGAAAGGCGCGACGCTCGTTCTTGTAGAGGCCCGGCGCCACGAACTTGTAGATCTGCGTGGCGATCACCGGAAACGACAGGAAGCCGGCGCCGAACATGGCGAGCTTCACCTGCGTCATGATCTGTTCGAGAAAGTGCGTGGCGATCAGGCGGACATCATCGCTGCCCGAGGCCCACATGTAGGGCCACACCAGGACGTTGTAGATATGGCCGGCGACGCCGAAGCAGACCAGGAACATAACGACGAACGCGGCCAGCGCCCAGATGAGGCGCGAGCGCAGTTCGATCAGATGATCCATCAACGGCGCCTTCGACGCCTCGACCTCGTCGTGGCCTTCGCGCGGCGTCTCCCCAGGCGATGTCAGGCGCTCCTGCACGGCCTCACGTTCCCACGGTTGGAGGCATCGACGGCGGCGCCGGCATCGGCGGCATCGGCAGCATCTTGGATTCGGCCGCTGCGCGCGCCTGTGCGGCCGTCGTCGGCATGTTGGCCAGCGCAGAGGCGACGGTATTGGCGCCAGGCGTGACAGCCGTGCCCGCCGCCGCATCGTTGATCGACGACTTGGCGCTCATGACCTCGGTGTTGATCTTGGCCTGCATGTCCTCGATCTCTTTTTTCATCTGATCGAGTTCGGCTTCGCGCATCGCGTCGTCGAAGTGGCGGCGGAATTCGGCAGCCTGCTTGCGGATCGATCCGGCGTAGCGCCCCAGCGTGCGCAGAAAAGCGGGCAATTCCTTCGGACCCACAAACACGAGGGTCACGATGGCGAGGATCAGGATCTCGCTCCAGCTGATCTCAAACATGGTGCCTCGTTCCCGCCGCTTGGGGCCAACGCGCGGTTGGCCGCCCAATTCGATCAGCCGGTCTTGGTGCGGTCGGACGTGTTGGAGGCTTCATTATCGATGGTGCGCGGCGGGACCTGCTTGGCGGTGTCCTCGTCGTCGGCCATGCCCTTCTTGAAGCTCTTGATGCCCTTGGCCACGTCGCCCATCAATTCCGAGATCTTGCCGCGGCCGAACAGCAGCAGCGCGATGATCAGCAACAGCAGAATGTGTTGAGCACTAAGACCCATGATGACAACCTCTTGGCAGCCGATGCTGCGTAGCAAAATTTAACCGCACTATCGCAGAACTGCTTTTGCCCGGCAAGGCGAGCGGCGGCCCGCAAAAGGCCAAGGCCGCATTACAGTTACGACACGTTCGCCCCGTCCGCGGGAAACACCAGGACGCCCGCCGGATCGATCGTGACGCGCACATCCGCGCCCTTCTTCAGCCCCTCGGTGCTTTCGGCGCGGACCTTGAGCGGCCGCTCAAAGCCCTCCACCGCGACATCGAGCCGGGTTACGTCGCCCAGGAACTTCTGGGCCAGAACCCGGCCGTTGAGCCCCTTCGCCGCAGGCTCGGTCACGGCGGTCAGGCGAATAGCCCGCTCCCGCACGCATAAAACCGCGCCCCGGCCGTCGGCGAGACCGCCAGCGGCGAACGAGCCTGCCGCAGTATCGACCCGGCCGCTCTTTACATGACATGGGAGTTCGTTGATCTCAGAAAAGAGCCTTGCGACGAACAGCGATGCGGGGGACGCGTAAAGCTCCTCGGCCCGGCCGACCTGCACGGCACGCCCGGCATTCAGCACCGCGATGCGGTCACCGAGCCGCATGGCCTCTTCCGGGTGATGGGTGACGATCAGCGAGGTGGCACGCGTCTCACGCAACAGCGCCAGCGTTTCCTCCTGCATGGTTTCGCGGAGTTGTACATCGAGCCCGGAAAAAGGTTCGTCCATCAGCATCACCGCCGGCCTCGGCACGATGGCACGGGCGAGCGCGACGCGCTGCTGCTGGCCGCCCGACAGCGTCGAGGGATAGGCCGCGGCATAGGCCAGCATGCCGACGCGATCGAGAATGGCGCGGGCGGCACGCTCCGCTTCTATCCGGTCGAGACCGCGAAGTCCGAACATCACGTTGTCCAGAATGCTCAGGTGCGGAAAGAGCGCGAAGTCCTGGAACATCAGGCCGACGCCGCGCTTTTCCGGGGGCACGAACCGCTCAGGCCCCGCAACTTCCGATCCGTTGATGAGCACGCGGCCCGAGGTCGGCCGCTCGATGCCGGAGATTACGCGCAACAGCGTCGTCTTTCCGCAGCCCGAAGGACCGAGCAGACAGATGATCTCGCCCGGCGCGATTTCGAGGCTGAAACCATCGAGCGCCGGCTTGCCATCGTAGTCCTTGGCGACGGCGTTCAACGTGATGCTGGCGGCAAAGGTCGCGGCGGCGCGGCCCCGGCCAGAAACAACAGGCGGCGGCGGCCCCGGGGCAATCGGTGCGGGCGGAGCGGTCGTCCTAGATTTCAACGGCACTCAAACACACCTTTCGCGGACACGCGACTGAAGCGGCGCGCCTCACGCACCCTCGGTCTCAGGCGGCGCCTCCGCCCCGCCCTGATCGGGATTAGCCGTCCCATCTTCGTCGTGCAAGGGCAGTTCGTCCTGCTGCCCGTCTTCCGTCTCGTCCTCGACGCCGTCGTCGGTTAACGGCAATTCGTCCGGCATCAAGGCGGCAACGTCGGTCGGCTCAGGCACCTTGAAATCGGGCGGCAGATTGGCATCGAGCAGCCCCGACGACTTCAAGTCGGCAAGGCCCGGCAGGTCCTTGATCGAGGCCAAGCCGAAGTGGGCGAGAAACGTCTCTGTGGTTCCAAACGTCAACGGACGCCCCGGCGCCCTGCGCCGTCCGCGAGGGCGGATCCACTCGCACTCCATCAGCACGTCGAGCGTGCCGGGGGAGGTCGAGACGCCGCGGATCTCCTCGATCTCGGCGCGAGTCACCGGCTGGTGATAGGCGATGATGGCGAGCGTCTCGAGCGCCGCCTTGGACAGCCTGCGCTCTTCCTTCTGCTGGCGCTCGAGCAGAAAGGAGAGATCGTCGGAGGTGCGGAATTGCCATTTGCCGGCGACGTGAACGAGGTTGACGCCGCGGCGCGCATAGTCGGCCTGAAGATCGGCAAGCATCGCCGCCACATCGTCTCCGGGCTCGACGGCGATGGCCAACGCCTTTTCGTCGAGTGGTTCCCTGGAGGCGAACAGCAACGCTTCGATGCGGCGCATCTTTTCCCGCTTCGCCTGCTCAGCCAGATGATCGACGGCAGCCTCCGGATCGCCATAGGAGTATTGCGCGGTACCGGCGCCAGCCTCCGCATCCTCCGGCCTTTCGCCGTCGTTGTCGCGCGTGTTGTCGGACACCAGTGTCAGTCTCGGCGGAACCATGGCTTTTTCGAGCCCTCCTTATAGCCGCGAATTACGCCGCTCAACCCACCCGTTCCCAACTGGCCCCTGCTACACGTTTGCGCATGTAGATGGGGGCGAACGGGGCATCCTGACGAATTTCGACGAGGCCCTCGCGCGCCATTTCCAGGGTCGCGCCGAACGAACTTGCGACCGCGGTGCGCTCCTCCTCGCCTTTTGGTAAATAGGCTTCGAGGAAGAGATCGAGCTGCGTCCAGTCTCCTGCCGACGCGCCAACCAGCTTTTCAAGCCTCAAGCGCGCATCCTTGATCGACCAGAATTTGCGGGCCTTGACGACGTGCACGACCTTGATCGTTCGCTTCCTCTGGTCGGCATAGGCCTTGAGCAGATCGTAGACGGTCGCCGTATAGGTCGTGTCGCGCACCGTGCGCACGACTTCCGGCGCGCCTCGCGCAAACACGTCGCGATCGAGCCGCTTACGTGTCATCAATCGCGCGGCCGCCGTACGCATCGCGTCGAGCCGCATCAGGCGGAAGGCGAGCCGCTGCGCCATCTCTTCGGCGGTCGCCGTGTTGACGTCTTCCTTCTCGCGCGGCAGCAGCAGCCGCGATTTGAGATAAGCGAGCCACGCCGCCATGACGAGATAGTCGGCCGCGAGTTCGAGCCTGATCTTCTGCGCCTCGGCAATGAACAGCAGGTACTGTTCGACGAGTGCGAGAACAGAGATTTTCGCGAGGTCGACTTTTTGCGTCCGCGCCAGCGCGAGCAGAAGATCGAGCGGACCCTCGAACCCCTCGATGTCGACGACGAAGGCTTCGCCCGCTAACGCCATATCGTCGAGCCCTGGCGCCTGCCAGGTCTCGTCCGATTGGGGCACGGAAGCGGGGTCGGACATTTCTTGGGGTCTCGATGGATCGGTAAGTCTCAACGCGGCGCTGACGCCTTGGCCGCACCAGCGGCGCGGGCAAACCTTACACTGATTCAGCAACGCCGTGGATTCACACCATTTGCGGCGTCTCCGCCATGATTTCTTCGAGAAACGCTAACGCTTCACCTTCATCAAAAGCCTTGCATGAGGACGAAGCGGCAACGGCGGCCGCGAATCGCTCCTTTGCCTTTCCGGCAAGCCGGGGCACGCCCTGCGCCGCGTGCCGCATCTCGGTCAGGTTGCCATTGCAGTGAAGCGCCACGTCGCAACCGGCGTGGATCACCGCACGGGCCCGGCTGCGGATCCGGCCTTCCAGCGCTTCCATGCTCAAGTCGTCGCTCATCAGCAAGCCGTCAAAGCCGATCTCGCCGCGGATCACATCGCTGACCACGCGCTGCGACGTACTCGCTGGCTCGTGCCGATCGATCGCGGTGAACACCACATGCGCCGTCATCGCAGCCGGCAGACCGGCAAGCGCCTTGAAGGGTGCGAAATCCGTCGCCGAAAGCTCGGCGTGCGGCGCCGTCACAACCGGCAGAGCGTGGTGACTGTCTGCGGTGGCCCGGCCATGGCCTGGGATGTGCTTGATGACCGGGGCGACGCCGCCGGCCATCAGTCCGTTGGCAACCTCTCGCCCGAGAGCGATCACCTGCGCGGGCGTCGTGCCGTAAGCGCGGTCGCCGATGATGTCGTGCGCGCCGGGCACCGGCACGTCGAGCACGGGCGCGCAGTTCATGGTGATGCCGTAGCGCACGAGTTCAGCGGCGCATAGCCTTGCGATCGCGAACGCGGCGCGTCTGGCGCGCTGCGGGTCGCGGCCGTAGATCGCATGAAAGCACGCCGCGCGCGGCAACGCGCGGGCCGCGGGGGGACGCAAGCGCTGCACACGCCCGCCTTCCTGATCGATCAGAATGAGAAGATCGTCGCCTTCAACCGCATCCTTGACATCGGCAACGAGCCCCGCAACGCGATCGGGCTCCGTCACATTGCGGGCGAACAGGATCAATCCTGCGGGTTTGGCGTCCTTGAAGAAGGCGCGCTCGTCTGCGGTCAGCGTGGGCCCAGACACACCGGCGATCAGAGCGGACGTCATGCGCGCTATCCTTGCCTTCCCTCTAAACGGCAACGGCCGGCAATGGCTGCCGGCCGCCGCAAATTTTCAAACGGGCCGTCCGCTCAATAGGACGTGACCCAGCAGTCGTTGAAGCCCTGGGACTTCAACTGCGAGCACAGCGTTGCCGCCTGATTGCGCGAGCCGGGTGGCCCGACGACAAGGCGGTGATAATTGCCCTTGGTGCCGAGGTTGGCTTCGGCCACGTCCGGCGTCTTGCCGGCGAGCACGGAGCCGTACTTCTGCTGCATGTCGGCGAACTGCTTCAATGCCGTCATGCGGCTTTGCTCAGAGCGCGGCACGGAGGCGAGGACTGCGACATATCCCGATCCCGTGGTCGCAACCGAGGTCGACGCGGCGGGCGCGGCAGCGGCTGGTGCGGCCGCGGCGGTCTTCTTCACTTTCTTGGCCGGCGGCGGGGCGGGCTCCTTAACCGCATCGGCGTCCGACGCGATGCTACCCGTCTCAGGCGTTTCGGCAGGCGTTGCCTTGGCGATCGTCACCGGCTTCTGCGGCGGCGCGGCCGGAGGCGATACGACGATCTTCTGATTGGCAGGGGCGGCGGGCGGTGCCACAGCCGCTACTTCGGCAGCCGAAGGTTTAGGCTGGTTGCCGAACGCATCGACCACCGTCATACCCGGGACGCTGACTGTTGCAACCGCGACGGGTGCGGCCGGCTGAGCCGGTTCAACAGGGGCCGCCGTCGCAGCCGGAGCCTGGATACTGCCATCGCGTCCGACGACGAGAGTCGCCACCTTGCGCGAGCCATTGGGATCGGAATCGGCCGCTGCGGACGCCGATCCGGTCGCCGAAGCACCGTCGCCGAGACGGCCCATGATCTTGCTGTCGGCGTGCGGGAACTGCTTGCCACCGGCATCGGCGGGCTTCACCTTGGCCGGGCCGCTGGCGCTCTTGATGACGGGGGGATCGCCGCCAGCGCCGCTGCCGAGGAAATACTTGTAGCCTTGAGCGAGCCCACCTCCGACGACGATGGCGCCGACGAGAGCCACGGCGATCATCATCGGCCGGCGGAACCGGCTCGGGGCTTCTTCCTCGTACTCTTCCTCGAGTTCCTCTTCGCCGTAACCGGCATCGAGTTCGCCACCCGCAGGCTGGGCGAAGCCCATGTCGTCATGGCCTTCGGCCTGATAGCCGCCCTGGTAACCGCCGTGCTGATGCTGCGGCTGTTGCCAGTCACCGAGTGTCGGCTCTTCCTGATAATGTGGCTCGGGCTGATGACCGTAGGAGGCGTGCTGCTGTGCATGCGCCGGCTGATGGCCGAAACCGCCGATGTCGAACCCGCGCGGATCGGGCTGCTGCGGCTGCTGCCCCCACGACGGCTGATGCGCAGTTTGATGAGCCGGCTGGTGACCGGTCTGATGAACTGCCTGATGTCCTGCCTGATGACCATGCGTCTGCTGCCGCGGAGCCTCTTGACCGAAGCCCTGATACTGCGGTTGCGCGGCCGCCACCGGCGGATAGGCTGGAGCCTGCGGATAGGATTGCGGCGCATAGGCAGGCTGCGCGCTCTGCTGCGGAGCGCGTGCCGGCGCGGCAGGGACATAAGGTTCGAACTGCGGGGCATAGGGATCAGGTGTCCCACCGCCATAGCCCTGCGGGGCTGACTGCTGCGGCCCTGGCGGCTGCGGGAAGTGATAGTCCTGACCCTGGCCGAAGTTCGAGGCCGGTGCATAACCCTGCGGTGCGTAAGACGGGGACGATGCCTGCGGAGGCCATTGCGGCTGCTGGGGCGCGCCTGAGTGCGTCGGATGCCCGCCTTGCTGTCCCCAATTCGGAGACGTTGCGGAATGTGCCGGATCTTGCGGACGGCTCTGCGGCCGTGCCGCCTGCTGACCCTGGTAACCGTTCAGCACAGACATCTTGAAAAAACCCCTCGAACTGTATCGCGCTTAATCCACGACAAGCGATGGCGCGTTATGACCCCACGACTCACAAGTCTAGCGCATTGCGTCAGGCGCCTCGACGCCGAGGATCTTAAGGCCTGAGTTTATCACCGTCTTTGTGGCGGCAATCAGCGCCAACCGTGCCGTGGTCGCAACCCCGTCATTTAATTGGATAAATCTCAAATGTGGCGAATCATTGCCCCGGGTCCACTGGGCGTGGAGCAGGCTCGCGAGATCGTAAAGGTAGAAGGCGAGGCGGTGCGGCTCATGCGCCTTCGCCGCTCCCTCGACCAGGCGCGGGAAGGCGCCGAGCCTCTTGATCAGCTCAATCTCCCCCCCATCCGTCAGCACCGAGAGGTCCGCATTTTCAAGGGCTTGCCGTGAAAGGTCGAGCCCGGGCAACTGCTCTTTGGCGTTGCGGAAAATGCTCGCCGAGCGGGCGTGCGCATACTGGACGTAGAACACCGGATTGTCCTTCGACTGCTCGGTGACCTTGGCGAAGTCGAAGTCGAGCTGCTCCTGGTTCTTGCGGTAGAGCATCATGAAGCGGACCGGATCTTTACCAACTTCGTCGACAACGTCGCGGAGCGTGACGAACGTCCCGGCCCGCTTCGACATCTTGTAGGGCTCGCCGTTCTTGTAGAGCTTGACGAGATTGACGACCTTGATGTCGAGGTCGGCCTTCCTGTCCGACAACGCCGCGACGGCAGATTTCATGCGGCTGATGTAGCCGATGTGGTCGGCGCCGAAGACGTTGACCATGTGCAGGAAGCCGCGCGTGAGCTTGTCATAGTGATAGGCGACATCGCCTGCGAAGTACGTGTAGCTGCCGTTCGACTTCTGCAGCGCGCGGTCTTCATCGTCGCCGAACGCGGTCGACTTGAAGAGCGTCTGCGTCCGGTCTTCCCACTCGTCGTCGTCGTGACCCTTGGGCTTTTCGAGCTTGCCTTCGTAGATGAGGCCCTTGGCGCGCAACACATCGATCGCCGCCTTCACCTTGTCGGTGCCGGCTTGCGTCAGTGACGCTTCCGAGAAGAAGACGTCATGGCGGATGTTGAGCGCGGCAAGATCGTCGCGGATCATGTCCATCATTTTCGAGATCGCGAACGAGCGCACCAGCGGCAGCCACCGCTCTTCGGGCATGTTGAGCAGGGCCTTGCCGTGCTCCTTGGCCAAGGCTTCGCCAACCGGCTTCAGATACTCGCCCGGATAAAGCCCTTCGGGAATTTCAATCGTCTCACCCAGCGCCTCGCGATAGCGCAGCAGCGCCGAGCGCGCGAGCACGTCGACCTGCCCGCCGGCGTCATTGATGTAATACTCGCGCGTCACGTCATAGCCCGCGAACGCGAGCAGGTTGGCCAGCGCATCGCCGAACACGGCGCCGCGGCAATGCCCGACATGCATCGGCCCGGTCGGATTGGCGGAGACGTATTCCAGATTGAGCTTCGGCGAGCCTTGAATCGCGCCGCCGCCGAAGGCGGCAGCGTCTTTGAGGATCGTCTTGACGAGGTTGTGCCAGACTTGAGGCTTGAACGTGATGTTCAAAAAGCCCGGACCGGCGATGTCTATTTTGGCGATGTCGGACGCGCTCTCGAGTTTCGCCTTCAAGGCGTCCGCAATGTCGCGCGGCTTCATCTTCGCCGCCTTGGCCAGCACGAGCGCCGCGTTGACCGCCACGTCGCCATGCGTGGGATCGCGGGGTGCTTCTGCATCGATCGATGGGAGGGCGAGATCAGCCGGCAGCGTGCCTTCGGCCTTGAGAGCTTCGAGGGCGGAGAGAACGCGCGCTTCGACGTCGGCGAAAATATTCATGTGTGGTCCTTGATCCCCCTCCCCCTTGCGGGGAGGGGCTAGGGTGGGGGTGGGCCTGGCACTGGCCGGGGTCACACTCGGCGCCAGTGGTTACCCCCCTCCCGCCCTCTCCCACAAGGGGGGAGGAGAAGGGAATAGGGGTTAGGGGGCAGGTGAAGGGTTCTGGAATTCCCTCTCCCCTTGGAGAGAGGGTCAGGGTGAGGGGGCGGTCATCGCGACCGTCCTGTCCGGCGACAGCCCACCCCCTCATCCTGTGCTTCGCGCCACCTTCTCCCCAAGGGGAGAAGGAAGAGGTCGTGCCCTCTCCCTAGATCCCTGTCCCTAAAAATGCCCTCACGCCTCCATGAAGCGCACGGCATAGACGGGCGGCAGACGGGCGGCGAGCGCCTGCCAGCTATCACCCTGATCCTCCGAAACCCACACGCCGCCCGTGGTCGAGCCCATGACGAGGCAATTGCCATCGCCGCTGACTTCCAGCCCGTGCCGGTAGACGATGTCGTAGGCGGGCTCGGTCGGCAGTCCCTTGCTCAGCGTCTGAAACGTCTTGCCGCCGTCGCGCGTGCGGGTCACGACGAAGCGGCCATCGGCGGGAATGCGCTTCTCGTCCTTGATCTCAGGGACAAACCACGCGGTGTCGCCATCGCGGGGATGAACGGCGACCGCGAAGCCGAACGACGACGGCTCAGCGAAGCACTCGTTCCACACCTTGCCTGAATCATCGGAGCGGAAGATGCCGTTGTGATGCTGAATCCACATGCGCTCGGGTTGCCCGGCACACTGCGTGAGGCGATGCGCATCCTGGCCATTGGGATTGAACTTGTGTTCTTCCGGCGCATGATCCTGCCACATGCCGGTGTTGTCGTTAGTCCACGTCGCGCCTTGATCTTTCGTCTGCCACACGCCGCCCGACGACACGCCGACGCGCACGGTCTTGCTGTCGCGCGGGTCGATGCTGATCGAGTGAAGTCCAGGCAGATCGGCGCCGCCGCCCATCCATTCGGTCCGCTTGGGATGACGCCATAAACTCTCGACGATGGACCACGACGCGCCGTGATCCTCGGAACGGAACAATCCTCCAGGAAGCGTGCCGCACCACAGCACGCCCGGCTCATCGGCGCCGCCCGCTTCAAGCCCCCAGATGCGCACTGTGCTCCAGGGAATGGGGTTGCCCCACATGTCCTTTTCTGTCGCATCCTCGGGCTTTTCCGGATAAGCGGGCGCAGCACTCTCGCGCCATTCCGCGCCCGGCGCGTCAGCCGTGTGCAGCTTGACACCGAAGTGGCCGTGATCGAGCGCGGCATAGAGCTTGCCGCTGCGGCGGTCGTGGAGAACCATCGAGACGTTGTCAGCGAGAAAGTCGGACCTCTCTATCTTCCATCCTCCGTTCGCTTTCGCCAGCGTGAACAGGCCCTTGCGGGTTGCGGCCAGAACTTTCAACGCCATCACGACCTCCTTCGCACACGCACGCCTTCACCTGCGCGATGCTACCCGCCGGAGAGCGCCGGGACAATCAAGATCTGACTGCCGTCAGATATCGAGTCCGTAAGCTTTGTGCGATCGCGGATCAGCCGGCCGTCGATGAAAATCGAGACGTGCTTGCGCACGTGCGCCTGGTCATCGAGCACATAGCTCCTCGCACGGTTATGAATCTCGAACGCCGCATCGAGCGCCTCGCCGACCGTCGCACCGGCGACTTCAACCGGCTCGCAGGCGACATGTCGTTGAAGCGCTGAACCGAACACGACGCGGGGCATTGAAACCTCGGCGGCGTCAAGCGCGCTGCACGCGCGACATTTCTAGATCGAAAAGCTCGTCCCGCATCCGCACGAGGCGGTGGCGGCGGGATTCTTGATTTTGAACGACGCGCCGATCAGGTCGTCGACGAAATCGATCTCGGCGCCTTGCATGTATTGCAGCGACACAGGATCGATGAGGACCCGCGCACCGTCTCTCTCAAGAACGAGATCATCGGCATCGGCCTCAGCGACGAGATCGAATTTATATTGAAAGCCTGAGCAGCCCCCACCCTCCACCGTCACGCGCAAATTCGGCGCCGCGGGATCGGCGGCCACGATTTCGGCAATCCGCTTGGCGGCGCGTTCCGTCACGGATACGGGTGTGGTCATCGGGACATTTTCCGGTTCATTAACGCCAATCGGGCGAACGGGCGCGACTGCCGCCTCTGGCGGCTGTTCGCTATTATAGATAGGACAGCGGCACGTGAAGTCAAATCGGCCGCGTGACGTGTCATAAGTAGGAGATGGTCATTCAGTTGAAGGCGATCGGTGATCCGGCCGACTACGGGGCCATGTTGAGGCCCGGCGAGCGCGCGCCGGCCGTCTATGCGGCGAGCGCCATCGCCAGCCGCGGCCGCTTTCATACCGAATCTGAATGTCCGGCGCGCGCACCGTTCCAGCGCGACCGCGACCGCATACTGCATTCGACCGCCTTCCGCCGCCTGACCTACAAGACCCAGGTGTTCCTGTTCCACGAAGGCGACCATTTCCGCTCGCGCCTCACCCATTCGCTCGAAGTTGCACAGATCGCCCGCACCATGGCGCGGCAACTCAGACTTGATGAGGATCTGGCTGAAGCGGTGGCCCTCGCTCACGATCTCGGCCACTCGCCCTTCGGCCACGCCGGAGAGCGCGCGCTCGATCTCGCCATGCGCAACTTCGGCGGCTTCGATCACAACGCCCAATCGCTGCGCGCCGTCACCACGCTCGAACGCAAGTATCTCTCCTTCGACGGGCTCAACCTGACGTGGGAGATGCTGGAAGGCCTCGCCAAGCACAACGGGCCCGTGCATGGGCCCGAAAGTCCGGTCGACAAAGCCGTCCGCCGCATCGAGGCGTGGAAACCGCTCGGCCTCCATACATGGGCCTCGGCCGAAGCGCAGGTTGCGAGCCTCGCCGACGACATCGCCTATCTCTCGCACGACGTCGATGATGGGCTGCGCGCAGGTTTGCTGTCGCTGGAGACGTTAACGGAGGCGCCGCTCGCCGGCCCCATTGCGGCATCGGTCTCAGCCGTGGCGCAATCGGCCTCCGGCAACCGCGCGATCTACGAGGTGACCCGGCGCATGATCACCACCATGGTCTCCGACGTCGTCACCGAAAGCCGGATACGCCTTGCCGCCGTGGCGCCAGGCTCGCCCGAGGACTGCCGCAACGCCTCCGCCGCCGTCGTCGCCTTTTCGACGGACATGGAGGCCGGCATCAAGGCGCTCAAATCGTTCCTGTTCGCTCACGTCTACCGGCATGCCCGCGTCATGCGCGTCATGGAGGCGGCCGAGAGCATCGTGCGTGATCTTTTCGCGCGCTATCTGGACGACCCCGGCGTCATGCCCGACGCCTGGCGCAACGCCGCCCGCGATTTAACCGAGCGCCGCCGCGCCCGTCTCGTCTCGGATTTCGTCTCCGGCCAGACCGACCGCTACGCCATCGCCGAGCATGAACGGCTGTTCGCTGAAACGCCGCAGTTGCGCTAAGAAGTCCTGCCCACCGCACAGGCTCCTCATTCACTCCGCTTCATCCGATCGCTGGACCCATGAAAATCACCACCTGGAATATCAACGGCGTAAAGGCGCGGCTCGAAGCGGCGCTGGCCTATCTGAAGCAGGAAAGCCCGGACGTCATCTGCCTGCAGGAAATCAAATCGGTCGACGAAGGCTTCCCGCGCGAAGCGTTCGAGGAGATCGGCTACAACGTCGAGACGCACGGGCAGAAAGGCTTCAACGGCGTCGCGCTGCTCTCGAAGATGAAGCTCGACGACGTGACGCGCGGCCTGCCCGGCGACGATTCCGATCCGCAGTCGCGCTACATCGAGGCGCTCGTTCCAATCGGCCGCAGCGCCATCCGCGTCGCCTCCATCTATCTACCGAACGGCAACCCCATCGGCACCGGAAAGTTCACGTACAAGCTCGCGTGGATGAAACGCTTGAAGGCGCACGCCAGCACGCTTCTGAGCGACGGCACGCCGCTTGTCCTCGCCGGCGACTTCAACGTCATCCCCGAGCCGCAGGACGCCAAGCGCCCCGAAGCCTGGGTCAACGACGCCCTGTTCCAGCCGGAAAGCCGCCGTGCGTTCCGCGCGCTACTCAACCTCGGGCTCACCGACGCCATCCGCGCCACCCATCCCGAAGGCGGCATCTATACGTTCTGGGATTATCAGGCCGGCGCGTTTCAGAAGAACGACGGCATCCGCATCGATCATCTGCTGCTGTCGGCCGACGCCGCCGACCGCATGACCGCCGCCGGAATCGACAAACACGTGCGCAGCTGGGACAAACCCTCCGACCATGTGCCGGCATGGGTGGAGTTAAAGACGTGAAGCGTCGCGCTTTCGGCCAGACACCGGGCTAACTTCGCAAGACATTGCCAATTCGACCCTATCGGCCTACTTGGCGCGCATCCGGTTGTTGCGCGGATTGTGCTCCACCTCCGCCAGTCCCAGTTCCTCCATCAGTGGCGGCACGTACATGCCGAAGCGGCCGCGCAGGCCCTTCTTGAGGCCGTACCAGCCCCCGACAGGATTGCCGGGCGATCGCCCCCAGGCCTCGACCGTTCCCGGCTTCACGGGCTTCTGTTCGTCGGCGGAGCCGAGTTCCACCCAATCGCCATTCGCTTTCAACATCGCGTGCAAATCGTCGATACAGCGCGCGTCATAGTGCAAGACCGTCTTGCCGACCGTGCAGACGAGCACGTTCGTGCCATTGACGGTCGCGCGGTGCATAGTGAATTCCGATGTTTGTGGCGGTGTCTTCAACCGCCAAGGATGTTCGGCAGTACCGCTTTGCGATTTGGCCACGTCAACCTCCGCATCAACATTCAACATGCGACATGCGACATGCGACATGCGACATGCGACATGCGACAACTTCCGGCGTGCGTTCGGATTGATCGTGGAATGAATTATCTGCATATACAGATAGTGTCAATAAATAATCATCCGCCTACCGATTGGCTGTGCGATGAGCGGCACTTCATATGGAAGGTCAAGTGCAATGCGACGTGGCACCGTGAGGCGCAAAGCCGGGACCAGATCGAAAGACCTGGCACGGCATCTTGGCGAATTGGACCCGAGCCTGTGCATCTTTCGCCATGTGACGAAGACATCGCGCGCCGTGGCCGCGTTATACGATGAGGCCTTCGACGCCTCGGGCATGACGGGGCATCAGTTCAACCTGATGATGACGCTGCACCGGGCCGGTCCTCTGACGGTCGGCGCGTTGGCACGGCTCGTCGGCATGGACGCGTCGACCGTGCCGCGCGCGGTTGGCCCGCTCGTCAGAATGTCGTGGGTTTCGATTGCAGCTGGCAAGGACCGGCGCCAACGCATCATCGCTCTGACACCGGCGGGTGAGAAGCAATTGGCCGCCGCCGCACCTGCGTGGTCGGGCGCCCAGAAGCGGCTGATCGATCATATCGGCGCTGGCCGTTGGCAGGACATCGTCGTGGCGTTGAAGTCGATCCGCGACGGTGCGGCGCGAGCGGTCAAGCGCCGGTGACGCACTCCGAAGCCCATCGGCATCAAGCACACTAGCGCGCTGCCATCCGCTTGCCCCGGGCTGGCCTTAGAAATTCTCGACGTTCTGCGCGCTACCGGACACACGTCCGCGATCCGCCAACATCAGGTTCCGTGGTGGATGCCGCGTCGCAGAGCGCATCGCCATGTCGCCGGGCCACATGCGCGGCCCGTGCACGATTTGCGCATTGAGGGCCGGCAGCAGTTCGTCGAGCGTCGGGCTGCGTTGATGCTGATATTTGCGAGCTGCCGAGGTCTGGAATCTCTGCGTTGCGGTTCGCTCCGCCTGCTCCGGCAACACACCCGCAATCCATCCACGCCCGCACGCGGGCAGCCCCGCGCGCCGATGCTTTCCGTCATCGCTGGAAATGATCCACCACCGCGAGATCGCCCGCGCCAGCCACGCCCTTACTGCGGCGCGAAGCCGACGCCCAATCCGCCATTGGGAGCCGCCGGTGCGTCCGGGACAGGGGGCGGCGCCGCCGCGGGAAGGCCCGCGGGTGCCGCACCGTCGGCGGCCGGCGCCGAGACGGCAATCGCGCTGCCCGACATCGGCTTCACCACTTCGCCGTTGGCGCAGGTGCGCACCGGTTCGGCGGCAAGTTCCTGCAAACCCGATTTGCTGGCGCGCGTTTCATTCTGCCGGCCATAACGGTCGTGCCAATCGGCGACCTGCCCGGTCGCCTGCTGACGCACGCCTTCGCCCGCGTTGCAGAAAATGTTCTGATAGATGTCCTCGATCCACACCCGTTCGCCGGGCGGTGCGTTGGCGACAGCAACGTCGATCAGGTTCAAGGCCGCGATAGGATCCTTGCGCACGAATTTCCCGCGCCACAACAGATCGGCGAGAAACGCCTGCGCGCCGGCATGCCCCTGGCGCGACAGGCGCGACAGCCAGTGGCGGCCATTCTCGATCTTGCTCGAGGGATCGTCCATGCCGCCGAGCGCCATGTCCGGGCCCTCGCCGCGCAGCAGGACTTTCGCGAGTTCGAATTGCGCGTCCTCGTTGTTGAAGGTCAGCGCCGCGCGCTGCAACGCGCGGTCGGCGGCTTCGACATCGGCGTTGAGACCCGCTTCCGGCAGGCCGGTGCGCAGATAGCCGGAGACGGCCGTCAACGCTTTGGCGGCAATCGGCGCCTGCTCTTCATCGTCGGGATCGATGTCCTGCAAGTCGTCCGCGAGCTTATTGAAGATGCGATAGGCTTTCGCGTGGTCGGTATACGCGCCTTCGTTGTCGGCGTAGATGCGCGCCAGATAGAACTGGCCGGTCGCCGGCCAGCTTTCGGACGCCGTCTCCAGCGCCGGCAGCGCCAGTTCGTAATAGCCGCCGTTATAGGCGGCGATGCCCTGCCGCAACGCATCGTCGGGCGTGCGGAACGTGACCTTGCCGTCGGCGGCGGCGGCCGCAGCCGCCGAAACCGATACGAATAGACCCGCAACGAGAAGCTTAAATGTCCGCATAGCAGATGACTTCAGCCTTTCCTCCCGCATGGGTAACGGCGCCGTACCGCGCCGGGCCCACTTGGTCCGCGAATTTTCTCAAGGCCCCCGACTGATAGGGATTGGCGGGCGCCTTCCATTCATTCCTGCGCTTCGAAAGCTCGGCCTCCGAGACTTCCAAGTCGAGCGTGCCCTTTTCGGCATCGATCGAAATCATGTCGCCGTTTCTGATGAGCCCGATCGGACCGCCGACGGCGGCCTCCGGTCCCACGTGGCCGATGCAGAAGCCGCGCGTGCCGCCCGAGAAGCGGCCATCGGTGATGAGCGCAACCTTGTCGCCCATGCCCTGCCCGTAGAGCGCCGCCGTCGTCGACAGCATCTCGCGCATGCCGGGCCCGCCCTTAGGGCCCTCGTAGCGGATGACCAGAACTTCACCTTCCTTGAACTGGCGGGCCTGAACGGCGGCGAAGCACTCCTCTTCGCAATCGAACACGCGGGCCGGACCGCGGAAGGTCAGCGTCTTCATGCCGGCCACCTTGACGATGGCGCCATCGGGGGCGAGAGAGCCTCTGAGCCCGACGACCCCGCCCGTCGGCGTGATCGGGTTCGACACCGGATAGACGACTTTCTGGCCGGTATTGAATTTCACGTCTTGCAGGTTCTCGGCCATGGTCTTGCCCGTCACCGTCAGGCAATCGCCATGCAGAATGCCGCCGTCGAGCAGCGCCTTCAAAATCTGCGGCACGCCGCCGATGTCATAGACGTCCTTGGCCACATACTGGCCGCCGGGCTTCAAGTCGGCGATGTAAGGCGTGCGCTTGAAGATCTCGGCGACGTCGAACAGATCGAAATCGATGCCGACTTCGTTGGCCATTGCCGGCAGATGCAGTGCGCCGTTGGTCGAGCCGCCGGTGGCGGCGACGACGATGGCCGCATTCTCGAAGGCCTTGCGGGTGCAGATATCGCGCGGGCGTATGCCCTGGGCGATGAGGTTCATGACCGCGCGGCCGCTTTCGAGCGCGAACGCATCGCGGCTTTCATAAGGAGCGGGCGCGCCGGCCGAACCCGGCAGCGCGAGGCCGATTGCTTCCGACACGCAGGCCATGGTGTTGGCGGTGAACTGGCCCCCGCACGAACCCGCCGACGGGCATGCGACGCATTCCAGTTCATGCAGGTCCTTTTCCGACATCTTGCCGGCGGCGTGCATGCCGACGCCCTCGAACACGTCGACGACGGTCACGTCCTTGCCCTTGAATTTGCCGGGAAGTATCGAGCCGCCGTAAAGAAACACGCTCGGCACGTTCAAGCGCAGCATCGACATCATGATGCCGGGCAGGCTCTTGTCGCAGCCGGCGATGCCAACAAGCGCGTCATAGCAATGCCCGCGCATTGTGAGCTCGATCGAGTCGGCGATCACTTCGCGCGAGACGAGCGATGACTTCATGCCCTGGTGGCCCATGGCGATGCCGTCGGTGACGGTAATGGTGCAGAACTCGCGCGGCGTGCCGCCGGCCTCGTCGACGCCCTTCTTGGCGGACTGGGCCTGGCGCATCAGAGCGATGTTGCAGGGGGCGGCTTCATTCCAGCAAGAAGCGACACCGACGAACGGACGCTTGATCTGCTCTTCGTTGAGCCCCATCGCGTAATAGTATGAGCGATGCGGTGCACGCGACGGACCCTCCGTCACGTGGCGGCTTGGCAATTTCGATTTATCAAACGTCTTGGCGTCCATTGGTTCCTCTGCAGCTCTCCTGACGGCAACGTACGCCGTTCAGTGAGGCGCAATCGGCATTCGTGCAAGTGTCTTTGAGCCCGCACGGCAGATGATGCGCTCTCGCCTCATCCCTCATCGGGGGCCGGCAGCCGCGTCTCGTATGTGGTGTGGTGCGCGGCCATTGTGGCTCGAAAGTGGCGTAGGGGGTCCAAAGAGTTGCCCAACAGCAACAATTGGATAACGACCGGTTTCCACCATGCACATCCTCAAGCCAACCGGCTCTTGCCATTAGCGGCCAGTGCAGCGGCCTTGACGGCTCGCACGCCCGCTATTTCAGGCGCTTCCGAAGTGTGACGCGCCGGCATTTACTCTGGTGCACCGAGACTTCGGCAACCGCTGGGCCCCAAAGAGGCACCGGGGCGGCATCTTGATGGGATTTGTGCAGTCTTCGCGTGCCATAGTCGTGGCGCGATTGATTCTCCTCATGCCTGCAAGCCGCCGATGCCGCGGCTGGCCGGTTCAACCTTATGCTTTCGCGACCAACGGAATTTCACTGATGACGACCGGCCTCGATATCCGTGCCTCCGACAACCTCCAGCCCGTCAGCATCAGCTTCAAATCCGGTGGCGACCGCTTGATCGTGCTCGGCATCTTCAACGCCATCCTGCGTATTCTGTCGCTCGGTCTCTACTCATTCTGGGCCAAGACCGAGGTGCGCAAACGCCTGTGGTCGTTCACCCGCATCGACGGCGAACCGCTCGAATATACCGGCACGGGCAAGGAGCTTTTCCTCGGCTTCCTGATCGTCTTCGCTGCCTTCATCCTGCCGCTGATGGCTGCCGGCATCGCCGTCGCGCTGCTGTTTCGATCGTACAGCGCGGCGCTGCCGCTGTATCAGGGCGCCGTCTATCTGCTGATCTTCCTTCTGATCGGCAACGCCATGTACCGGGCCCAGCGCTACCGCCTGTCGCGCACCCGCTGGCGCGGCATCCGCGGCGCGCTCACCGGCTCGCCCGCCCGCTACGGCTGGGCCTATTTCTGGACGCTGGCGCTGCCGGCCGTGCTCGTCATCGCGCTCTCGTTCGTCATTTCCGTCGCTGTCGGTCCCCAGGTCGGCGGCGCCATCGTGCTGCTCGGCATCGTGCTGGCGCTGTGGGTGCTGCCCTGGCGCGCCAACAAGCTGCAGGGCATGATGACCAACGACATGCACTTCGGCGACCGGCCGCTCAGCTACACGGGAACCGCAGGGCCGCTCTACAAGCGCTATCTCTACGCCTGGCTCGGCTCAGCGCTCGTCTATCTGGCGGCGATCGGCGCGACCGCGGTTTACGTGATCCGCTCGGGCGCGCTCATCAACTGGCAGATGGCCAAGATCCCGCCCACGCTCGTCGACATCCTCACACTGGCGGCAATCTGGATTGTCGCGCTGTTCGTCATTGCTGTTTTGACGGCATGGTACCGCGCCAGCCAGTACCGGCACTTTGCCGGACACACGCACTTCGAAGGTGCGACGTTCGCCATCGATGCAACAGGCCCGAGCCTGATGTGGGTCGTCGTCACCAATTGGCTGATGCAGGTTCTGGCGCTGATCCTCGGTTTCGCCGCCGGCACCGCGTTGCTGATCCTCATCGGCCCCGCACCCGAAACCGAGGCCGCAACCGATGCCGCGGCCATGGCGGCGCGCGAACCGGGACTTCTCGCCACCATCTCGGTCCTCGTGCCGATCGTGCTCTTCACGACGGTTGCCGCGACATTTGCCCAGTTCCGGTGGACCCGCTATTTTGTCTCCCGTCTGAAACTCAACGGCGCCATCGACCTTGGCCGGGTTCTGCAGGGACAGGATCAGAGGTTGAAACGCGGCGAGGGACTTGCCCAGGTGTTCGATCTCGATGCCTTCTGACACGCACTCGGCGACCGCGGCGGTCGAAACGCACTTCGCCCGCTACAGCGCCGGCAAGTCGGCGCATGCCCGCAATGCCACCGTGCGGGCAACCGATAAGGGCGTGGAAATCTCTGTCGAGAACTCGGCTCAGAAATACTTGTGGAGCTACGCGTCGCTTTCGGCGGCCGAGCCGATCCGTGCCCACTCGGTCGACGTGCTCATTACGTCGTCGAGCCAGCCCGGCGCCAGCGTGTTCGTGCCCGCGCCGGAGTTCGCCGCCGATCTGAGCCGCCGCGTGCCCCGCCTTTCGGCGCGCCGTGCCCGCTGGCGCCATGCGCGCTACTGGGTGATGGCCGGGCTCGCGCTCATCGGCCTTATCGTGGCCGCGCTCTTTGCCGGCTGGAGCCCGCTCCGCTCGATGGCGGCGATGTTGCCCGACAGCTGGCGCGGCCGGCTCGGCCAGGAAGCGATTTCGTCCATGACCGAGGGCTACAAGAAGTGCACCGACGCCGATGGCGTCGCGGCCCTCGCCTCGCTGACCGAGCGGCTCGCCAAGGGCTCGGGCAAATCCTCGCCGTTCAAGGTCGTCGTCTATGATTGGTCGCTCATGAACGCCTTTGCGGTGCCGGGCGATCAGATCGTCGTCACCAAGGGGCTGATCGACAAGGCCCAGAGCGCCGATGAGGTGGCGGGCGTGCTCGCCCACGAGATGGGCCACGGCATCGAGATGCATCCTGAAACCGGCATCATCCGCGCCATCGGTCTTGCGGCGGCGGTCGAACTGATGCTCGGCGGCTCGTCGGGCGCGCTTGCCAACGCCGGCCTGCTTCTCGCCCAGCTCGGCTACACGCGCGCCGCCGAGCGCGAGGCCGACCAGCAAGCCTTGAAACTGTTGCGTGACGCCGAAATTTCCTCCGACGGCCTCGAAGCCTTTTTCAAGCGCATCACGGAAATAGAAAAGGACGACACCGGCCTCGATTCCGCGGTCAAGAAATTCAACATCCTGCGCTCGCACCCGCCGACCGAGGAACGCGCCAAGATGGTCGCCGCTCAACCCAAGTATCCGGCCACACCGGCACTGACCGACAAGGAATGGAGCGCGCTCCGCGGCATCTGCCAGACCACGCAAGAGCCGCCCAAGTCTTGATTGCCCGCGGGCAAATCCTACATCCTGCGCAGATGTTGCATCCGCAACGGCAAAGCTGTTATCCACGGCGGCCACAAAATGCCATGGCGCGCCCGGTCTGATGCCAGACCTTCGCCCGAATTCTGGGGCCTAGTGAACCTGCCGCGCCGCTTTTGCGACCAGATCCTTGCCCGTGTCGCAGATGAGAGTACCACTGCAGACCGCAGCCGCGACGAGAGGGGACACCCGCGCATGAAACGTTTGATCTTCAAGGCGCTGTTGGTGCTGCTGGTGGCCGGCGTCTACATCGCCTCGCCCTTCATCACCGCCTGGTCGATCCGCGAAGCGGTGCGCGACGGCAATTCCGATTATCTCGCCCGCGTCATCGATTGGCCGGGCGTGCGCGAAACGCTGAAACCTCAGCTGAGCCGCATCGCCCTCGACCTGCCCGATCCCTCCGCCGCGCCGATCACAAAGCCCGGCCTGTGGCAGCGATTCAAAGCCTACTGGGGCCAGGGCGCTGTCAACCGCGCCATCGATGGTTACATCACGCCCGAAGGCCTGCCGCAGCTCTTCACCGCCCGCAAGCTCTATCGCGACTACATCTCGGGCCAGCCCGAAGAGTCGAAGCTGCCCGTCATCGAGCGGATGAAGAAGGCGTGGGCCCGCGTCAAGCGCGCCGAGTTCACGAGCCTGACGACCTTCGAGATCGACATGGCGGACAAGCATGACGAAAGCCGCGTCTATCTCGGCAAGCTGCACCTGACGGGCAGCGGCTGGATGTTGAAGGAACTGCGCATCCGCTTCGAGACCACGGCCGATGCCTCGGTGAAGAAACTTTCGAGCGCACCGATAGTCCAGGCCCGCCGCGGCTGGAGCCCGAGCTTCATCACGCCGGCCGAAGCCGCGCCGCTTGATGCTGACAGCGAGACCGCCTATGACGCGCGCCCGGCCAAGTTGAGTTTCTGGGCCAAGGCCAAGGCCGCCGCCAGATCCGCATATCGCGGTGATCGCTAACGCCGCTTCCCATCGCGCCGCTCTGATGAGCGTTCACCCTGCGATGAGCAATGCAGGCCGTGTAAACCCTGTTTGCCGTCCGAACCGTGACAGCTGTTGCAACGCCGCGCGTTCCTCCGTTAAAGCAGGAGCGTTGCGTCACCGGGGCCCTTACTATGCCGAAAGGCCATCTGCTCAATCTCGCGCTCATGCTCGCGTTCGACATCATGCCCCAGACCCTCGGCAATCACGGCCTGGTGGGCAAGGTGCGCCGCCGGCTCGACAAGGGCGGTCATGATCTCGGCCTCAGTCTCGCACGGCGCTACAACGGCGCGCTCTACCAGGATAGCGCCGACCGCCTGGTGCTGGAAAACCGGATCTTTCCCTATTACCAGCTGAACCACGAGCACAACCGCATCGTCTTTGTCGGCTGCGATTGGTACACGAGCGGCTACGCGCGCCGCTTTGCGCTGAAGTCGTTCCAGACCATCGACCGCGATCCCGATCGCGCAAACTTCGGCGCCGAAAGCCACCACGTCGGTCCAATGAAGGTGATCAGCGCGATCAATCGTCCAAGTTCCATCGATGTCGTGTTCTGCAACGGCGTCATCGGCTGGGGCCTCAACGACCGCGACGAGGCCGAAGCGTCTTTCGCAGCCGCTCATAACGTCCTGCGGCCGGGCGGTCATCTGATCGTCGGCTGGAACGACCTGCCGCAGCACGCGCCCTTCGATCTCATGAGCCTGCCGAGCATCGGCCGCTTCGAGAGGTTCACGTTCCCTCCCCTCGGCGTCGAGCGGCATCGCGTCGATCATGACATGAAGCACGTGTTCGACTTCTTCGCCAAACCGAAGAGCGGCTGAGGCTCTCAGCCGGGCGATACGCAAAGGCGGCTGATCTAATCGCCAAGCCGGGAAAACGCGGCCTTGAAGCGCTTGATGTCGGCTTCGAGTTCCGCCTTGCGGTCGCGCGCTTCCTTGATCGCCTCTTCCTTCGCCTTCTCGACGAAGTTGGGGTTTGAAAGCTTGGCGTCCATCTTGGCGAGATCGCTCTCGGCCTTCTCGATCTCCTTGGCGAGACGCTTCTTCTCCGCCGCCATGTCGATGATGCCGGTCAACGGCAGTGCCGCCGTCGTCTCACCCGTGACGATCAATGCCGCGGCTTTCGGCGCCGTGTTCTCGAACGTGATTGCATCGAGGCGCGCTAAGCGCCGGATCGTGTCGTCGTTCCTCTCGGCGCGATCTCTCAGCGCCGCATCGGCGCCGACGAGCACGAGCGGAATCTTGGCACCAGCCGGCACGCTCATTTCGGTCCTGACCGAGCGGATTTCCGAGACGAGCCTGACGATCCAATTGATCTCGTCGACTGCATCGCGATCCACGAGCCCGTCGAGAACCGGCCACTCGCTCAAGCACAGCAGCGAGCGCCGCGCCACGCCGTGCTCCACCATGTGAGCCCACAATTCCTCGGTGATGTAAGGCATGAACGGGTGCAGAAGCTTCAGGATCTGATCGAGCGCCCAGGCCGTCACCGTTCGGGTCTCGGCCTTGGCCTCCTCGTCGTCACCTGCGAGCAGCGGCTTGATCAGCTCCAGATACCAGTCGCAGAACTGGCCCCAGACGAACTCGTAGGCGGTGATCGCCGCCTCGTTGAACTTGTAGGCTTCAAGTGCCGCCGTCACCGCCTTGGCCGCGATCTCGGTTTCGCCGATGATCCATTTGTTGATCGTCTGCTTGGCCGTGCGCGGATCGAACGCCTGCTGGCGCACGCACTCGTTCATCTCGGCGAAGCGCGACGCATTCCAGAGTTTGGTTGCGAAGTTGCGATAGCCCTCGACGCGATCGATCGATAATTTCACATCGGAGCCCTGGGCCGCCATCGCCGCCATGGTGAAGCGCAGCGCGTCCGTGCCGTAGGACTTGATGCCGGCCGGATAGTCCTTGCGGACTTCCTTCTCGACCTTGTTGGCCTGCTCCTTGTTGAGCCCGGCCGTGCGCTTCTTGATGAGCGTGTCGAGGTCGACGCCATCGATGATGTCGAGCGGATCGATGACGTTGCCGCGCGTCTTCGACATCTTGTTGCCCTGCCCGTCGCGGACGAGGCCGTGGATGTAGACATCGTGGAACGGCACGTCCTTCATGAAGTGCACGCCCATCATCATCATGCGGGCGACCCAGAAGAAGATGATGTCGAAGCCGGTGACGAGCACGCTTGTCGGATAATAGGTTTTGAGTTCCTTGGTCTCGTCGGGCCAGCCCAGCGTCGAGAACGGCCACAGCGCGGATGAGAACCAGGTGTCGAGCACGTCGGGATCGCGTTGAAGTTGGATAGCGGTGACGCGAGTGTCGGTCTGCGCTCGGTAAGTCACTCCCGGTCCCGCCACTAGGTCTCGCAAATCGTCGGGCTGAATTTCAATGCGAACCCCTGGGTATGCAGATTTCGCTTGGTTGATTGCTTCTGCTTCGTTAGCCGCCACGAATGCAATCTTTTCATCGCCTTCGGGAAGACCGTCGTTGCCCAGTTTTGGGCCGTACCAAGCCGGAATCCGATGGCCCCACCACAGCTGGCGCGAGATGCACCAGGGCTGGATGTTTTCAAGCCAGCGATAGTAGTCGTTGGTGAAGCGCTCCGGCACGAAGCGGGTCTTGCCGTCCTTCACGGCCTTGAGCGCGGGCTTCGCCAGTTCGGCGGCGTTGACGTACCACTGATCGGTCAGCCACGGTTCTATGACCACGCCCGAGCGGTCGCCGTGCGGTACCGTGTGCGTCGTCGGCTCGATCCTTTCCAGCAGACCCAGCGCATTGATGTCGGCCACAACACGCAAGCGCGCCACAAACCGGTCCATGCCACGATAGGCGGCAGGTGCTTCCTCGTTGATGTTGCCGTGCGCATCCAGAATGTTTATCGGCGCGCCCATTTCGGGATGCCGCCTGCCGACTTCGAAGTCGTTGAAGTCGTGCGCCGGGGTGATCTTCACCGCGCCCGTACCCTTTGAAGGATCGGAATAGTCGTCCGCCACAATAGGAATGACGCGGCCGACGAGTGGCAGGGTCACGGTCGCCTTGGCGGCAATCAGAGCGGCATAGCGCTCGTCCTCGGGATGCACGGCAACGCCGGTATCGCCCAGCATGGTCTCGGGCCGGGTGGTGGCGACGACGATGTAGTCCTTGCCGTAGCCCTTGACCTTTTTGGTCAGCGGATAACGGAAGTGATACATCTGGCCGCTGGGATCGCGCGCCAGAGCCTTGGCGAGCGCGGCTTCGTCGAACGATTTTTCCGGGTCGCCACTCACCCACGCAATCGTGCCGCGCTTTTCCATCTGCACGACTTCCAGATCGGAGATCGCGGTCTGGAACTTCGGGTCCCAGTTGACGAGCCGCTTATCCTTGTAGATCAGGCTTCGCCCTTGCGAGTCTTTGGCCCGATAGAGATCGACGAACACTTTGACGACGGCTTTCGACAGCCCCTCGTCCATGGTGAAGCGCTCGCGGCTCCAATCGCACGAGGCGCCGAGCCGCTTCAGCTGGTTGACGATGGTGCCGCCGCTCTCGTCCTTCCACGACCACACCCGTCTCAGGAATTCTTCGCGGCCCAGATCGCGGCGCGAGGGCGCGCCGTCGGCGGCGAGTTTGCGTTCCACCACCATCTGCGTGGCGATGCCGGCGTGATCGGTGCCCGGCTGCCAGAGCACGTCGCGGCCGCGCATGCGCTCGAAGCGCACCAGCACGTCCTGCAGCGTGTTGTTGAGGGCATGCCCCATGTGGAGCGAGCCGGTGACGTTGGGCGGGGGAATGACAATCGAAAACGCCGCGTTCTTACCGCCGCTCGCGCCCTGTCCGGCCTTGAAGGCTTCCGCCTTCTCCCATTCAGTGCGGATGCGCGGCTCGATCTCGGCCGGCTGGAACGTCTTCTCGAGCATGGGTGGGATTTTCGCTTGTCACTCGTGGTTGCCCACGGGTGGTACGGCCCCGCTTCCCATGCTGTCAACCGGGCGGGCCGAGTTGCCGCCGCCGCGCCCCGTTTGCAGCGCCACAACGTGGCTTACGCCCACCCTTGGAGGCCCGGCTTGCCGCTATTTCCGCTTGTCGGGATCGATCGCACCCTCGACTTCCGAGAGCAGCGCCTTTTCCACGATCTTGGGCATGTTTTCCGACAGCCACTGCCGCAACATCGGACGCAGCAGCTGAGCAGCCGCGTCCTCGACCTGGAGGTTTGCCGTATGCTGAGCGGCGTGGGCCGAGTCGATCAGCTGCGGGTTCTTGAGCGGCGGCGGGGCCGATTGCTGAGGCTGCGCCACGGGCTTGGGCTCGGGCTTTGGCGAATAGGCTTGGCGCGTCATTTCGCCGAGCTTGTTCAAGCGCTGATCGAAGAACGAAGGCATCTCGCGCTTGACGTTCGGATCGGGCCCCGCCTGCGGCGGATTTTGCGGAGCTTCAGCGCCAGACGCCTTTGTCTGTGTCTGTGGGCGTGCCGCCTGCTGCGGCGGCTCGATCATGCGCCCGCCGGCCGGCTCGAAGCGGATGACAGTGCGCGAGCGATCGGCCTCGGGAGCCGCGGGTGATTTGAGCGCGTCGGAGAGACGGCCGAACAGTTTTGGCTTTTCGGGCTGCATGGAGTGCCCCGGCTTGAAGATGGCTGGCAGTTCGAATTCAGAGGCTTCTTCGGCGATGGGCGTCTCGCGCCCAGCCTCTCGTGCCGGCTCCCGCCTCGGGTAAGGAACCTGGATTTCGCCGTTGAGCGGGCGGCTTGCGGCCTCCTCGTTCAGGCTCGACCGTATTGTCTGAAGAAGATCGTCGACGTTGTTCGTGCTCGCCCCATTATAAATCGACATGACGCTACCTCGTCTGCGTACTCAACCAATGACCGCAGAACCGCGCCGGACCCCGCACATCCCCCGTGGTTCGTCCCTTTATCCAGAAACCTTTCGATGCTTAGTTATGCTCAACACCGTGGTTCCTTTTCCGCGCTCTTTTTCATCGCCCCGCTCAACGAAAGAGAATTTTTCGCGCGTGGTGTTGCAATAGAGCCAATACGCGGCGGACTTGTGGCGAAGCTGGAAATTTCCTTGAATTTACGACGAAAGACGAAACAAAAAGGCGAAGCACGATGTGCTCCGCCAATATCTAATTCATATGCTCGAATTCGGCTTTATTCGAATTCCTATTCGGCCGCCGTTTTCTGGTCGGCGCTGATTTGACCCGCCAATTCCTGCCGCAAGGCACGCTCGACGATCTTCGGCATGTTCTCGGCGAGCCAGGTGCGCAGCATCGGCCGCAACAATTCAGCGAGCGCATCTTCGGCCGTCCGCTGCACCGGCGGCAGCACGCTGGCTGCAGGCTCGATCACAGCCGGGGCATACCCAGCAGCCGGGGCCGAGAGATACTCCGCCTGGGCCTGCGAGCGCATCAACGCCTGCAGTCCCGGCACCGGAGATACCGCGGAGGCAGCGGCCGCGGACACGGCATCCACGGTGTGATGAGCCGGCGCAAGCGGCAGGATATCGCGAACCTTTTCGGTCTCACGCGGTGCCGGCTCCACCGCCGCAACAGGCGCTTCGATATGCGTATCGCCCGGAGCAGCGGCCACGGGGACCGCCGGTTCGGCTTCAACGGCCTCAACGGGCTCCATTGCGGCCGGAGCAACGTTGGCATCATCGGAAATGGCCCGGACCGCCTGAACGTCAGAGGCCGGCGCATCTGCTTCCCGCGTGTCGTTGGCACCACCGGCCCTCGCCGTCTCGCTCTCAGGAGCCGCAGGCGGAACGTCCGCCGCCGCTGTCTTGGACGCTACTTCGGCGATCAGCGCATCGATGTCACTGGCGAACGACTTGGGCGCGGCGGCCACCGGCTCAGCGGCGGCGAATTCGGGTTCGGGTGGAACGGCGGGCGCCGTCTCAACGGCCGCATCTGCCTCTTCCGCCTTGGCACGCGCGAACGGCGATGGACCGAGATTGAACTCGAAGGGATCGTCCTCGGCCTTGGCCGGCGCAAGTGTGGTCTCTTGCAGCGGTTCAGCGAGATATCCGACACGCGACACCGTAAACCCTGGGCGCGGCTCGGGCCCGCGCACCTCAGGGCGGAACCGGTCCGCCTCTGGTGCCGGCGCAGGCTCGCTGGCACGCGCCAGATTGGCGAAGCTCGGTCCGACCGACAGACGGCCCATCGCAGCCGGTGAAGGTTCGGCTGACGTCGAGGGACTGGGACTGGGAAGGCCTCCGATCGGCAGCGCTGCCTCACCGAGAAGATCGGAGAGTTGCGCATCGATGCGATCGGCCGGCTTTGGAATTTGCATCGGCTGCGATGGACGCGGCGGCGCGCCGAACGACAGTGAAGGGCTGAAATTCTGCGGCGATGAGACGCCAGGCGTTGCCTCGCTCACCGCTGCGGATGTCGCAGATTCGTTAACCGGCTGCGGCAGAATCGGATCGATGCGCTGCTGCTGACCTGAGCCGAACGGATCGGCAGGTGCGGCTGCGGGCGACTGTGTCGCCCGGCGCGCGGTCGGCGCGGGGAACGCGGAGGCGAATGACGGCATTTCGCGGCGGAAAGGATCCGCACCCGACGGACGCGGCAATTCGGGCTCGGCCGGAGCGTCGAACGGCGCGGGCGATAGGGTCTGCATCGGTCGCAATGGCGCGGACGCAGACGCCGGCGTTGCGGGCGCCGGCGCTGCGGTTGAGGGTGCCGGTGCGGCTGCGGAAGGGCGTGAGCCCGGCGGGTCCTCGGCAATGATCCGGCGGATCGAAGCGAGGATGTCCTCCATGCTGGGTTCGCTCATGGCGTCTGCTTTCATCATACCCGCACCTTCATCGCTTCTGCCATCGTCCTACCCGGCGATGGGCAGTGCACACGTTCCGACGCAAAGCGTCAATTTGGACCGTGCCGTCATACGTCTCGGCCGCGCGGCTGCCGAAGCCATCCGCGCATGCCCAATCCTCGCCGCATCTATAGCAGCATCGTGGCAGCTTGCAGAACCCCGAGCAACGCTTGTTGACGCACTTATCCCCCAAGCGCGGCGCTCTTGCGGCAAGCCGGCGGGGATCAGGCGCACCAAAACGAAACAGCGATCACGATTGCACAGGCAATCACCGGCCGGAGGGGTCCAGCGCGTCGGCCGGTGCATTGGGATGTGCGTTGGGAGGTGCGGAAAGCTACTTGATGCTTTCGTGCTTCACATCGCCTTGCCAGGCGTCGATATGCTCACGGCGGCCATCATCGTGGGTGATGTCGATGCCCCACCACTTGCGGCGCACCTCGTCGTAATGGGCTTCCGGATCATAGACCACGCTCGAGGCCCCGACTTCGGCAATGCTCAATCGGCCGACGGATGAAATGACCGTGTAGGCGGCGACGAGCACATTCCGCTTGGTGATTTCGAGCTGAACCTGCGAGTTCAGCAACTCCTGCTGGGCGTTGAGCACGTCGAGCAGCGTGCGCTGTCCAACTTTCTCTTCCTCGCGGACGCCGTTCAAAGCTGTCTGGTTGGCTTCGATCTGCGCCTTGTCGGACTGCATCTGGGCGCGGAAGCCAACGAGCTGCGACCAGGACTGCGCCACCTGCGATTGGGCAACCGCGCGGGCCTGCTCGATTTCCTGAATGCGGGCCAAGTGGATGTGCTTGGCCTTGCGGACACGGGCGTGAACTTCGCCTCCGTTCGCATAGATCGGCACGTTCAAGCGGCCGATAAGGGTCCCGCTCTGGACTTCATCGACGTTCTGCGACGTTTCAAAGCGATCCTGATAGGTCGCTTCAAGCTGCGCTTCGGGCAACAGTTCACCGCGCACCGTCTCGACATCGTAGCGCGCGCCCTGCTCGCGATAGAGCGCGGCGACGACCTGCGGATTTTCCTTGGTGCCGATGCCAATGGCTTCATCGAGACTCTTGGGCAGCAATTTGCTGTTGCCGTTGGCTTCCTTGAGATTGCGCGGCGGATTGCCGACCACCTGCTCGTAGAGGGCGCGGCTGGATTTCAGGTTGGCCTTGGCCAGATCGAGCTCGGAAAGTGCGAGCGCGCGCCGGGCCTGAGCCTGGGCCACGTCGGTCTTGGTGACTTCGCCGACGGCGAAGCGATCCTGGGTCGCCTTCAACTCGCGCGAGAGGAATTCCAGGTTGTTCTCGCGCAGCCGCACGATCGACTGATCGCGCACCACGTTGCCGTAGGCCGTGACGGTATCGAGCAGTACCTGCTGTTCCACATCGCGCAGCGTTTCGCGGCCGGCGCGCACCGAGGCTTCGGCCGAGTTGACTGCGTTGGTGACGCGGAAGCCGCGGAACAGCGGTTGCACCAATTGCACGGCGTAGCCGCGCGGCGTGGTCGTGCCGCTGCTGCCGAAATCGGGGCGCGTGCGCGTCCATTGCTTGCCGACGTCGGCCGTCGCGTTGATATCGGGGCGATACCCGGCGTTGGCGCGCGAAACGTCTTCGTCGGTCGCCCGCAGCGCCGCGCGCTCGGCATCAAGCCGCGGATTGTAATGATAGGCCTGGGCCAGGGCATCCATGAGATTTTCCGCGCTCGCCGGCCGGGCTGCAAGACACGGTGCCAGCATCACCGCGGCCAATGCCACGGCGGATACGGCCGAGCTGCGCAAACGGAACCGGTCCCCCAACGCCATTCCCCTTTGTCCCCAATGCGGTCCGAAATCTGCCGTCCGCAAAACCCTTGGACGACACGGGCCAACGTTCCTCCCCCGGAACGAAAACCCGAACGCTTCACCAGCCAACCGGCCTAAAGCGATTCGGAGTGAGCAAAATTCACTTCGCCTTCAATGTCCACAGACATTAGAGGAAGCATGGGCTGATTCGGGCATGAGGTGTTGGCCGCAGCCGCCTTTGGCGGCGTTGCGTTGCGCAATTCCCACAGCGGTGGGGCGCGGGATCGTTCTACTCAAACAAGGACTTACTCAACAAATTCAGACGCATCGTCCTCCGGATCTGTCAGCTGCATCACCTCGCGCCGGCCGTCCGGATGGGTAATGTCGATGCCGAACCAGTTGTTGCGCGCTTCCTGGTAGTGAACCTCGGGGTCGTAGACCTCGGACGTCAGGGCCAACTCTTCAGCGCTGAGCTTGCCGATGGTGGCCAGCACGGCATAGCTCGCCACGACGACGTCGTGCCGGGTGCCTACCAGCTGAATCTGGGCATCCAGATATTCCTGCTCGGCATTCAAGACTTCGATCAGCGTCCGCTGGCCGACGCGTTCTTCCTCTCGCACGCCTTCGAGCGCCATCCGGTTGGCCTCGACCTGGACGATATCCGACTTCAACTGGGCCCGGGCCGCCATCAGCCGCGACCACGCGGCCGTGACATTGGCCTGGGTTTCGGTCCGCGCCTGCTCGATCTCCTGGATACGGGAGACGTGCGTATGCTTGGCTTGGCGGACGCGAGCGCGCACTTCGCCGCCGTCATAGAGGGGCACGGTCAACCGGCCGGTCACGCTTGCCGCTTCCTGCTCGTCGAAGGCCGCATTGGGGTTGGCGCGGTGGCCATAGCTTGCTTCGACGCCGATGTCGGGCAACAGCTCGCCGCGCACCTTGTCGACGGCGTAGCGTGCGGCCTCTTCGCGGAACAGCGCCGAGTTGACATTGGGGTTTTCGCGCTCGGCGATCTGCCACGCCTCTTCGATGGATCTGGGAAGCAGTTTGAGCTTCATCGACGGCATGCCGAGACCTTGCGGCGCGTGCCCGACGATGCGCTCGAAATTGGCGCGAGACACTTTCAGGTTAGCCTTGGCGAGATCGGCGGCGGAGACCGCGCGGGCACGCCGCGCACGGGCTTGCGCCACGTCGGTCTTGGTCACTTCCTTGACCGCCCGGCGGGTTTCTGCCGCTTCCAGATCGCGCGAGAGCACTTCGACATTGTTTTCGCGCAGCCGCACGATCGCCTGATCGCGCACCACATCGACGTAGGCCGTCACGCCGTCGAGCAGCACGCTCGCCTCGATCTGGCGCAGCGTCTCGCGGCCGGCCTTGACGCCCGCTTCGGCCTCGCTGACCTCGTTCGTCGTACGAAAGCCGCTGAACACCGACTGGCGGACCGTGATCTGGTAGCCCCAGGGATCGGACGCCCCCATGGTCGTGCTCTTGGGCTTGGAACTCGTTTCCTGATGGCCGATATCCGCGGCGCCGGAAATCACCGGAGCAAAGCCGGACTGGGCGCGGGAGACCTCTTCGTCGGTGGCTCTGAGGCGCGCTCGTTCCGCATCGAGCCTGGGGTTCGTCATGTAGGCCGAAGCCAGCGCGTCACGCAGCGTTTCGGCGATGGCGGCTTCAGGCGCGCCGGCAAGCATGCCGGCGGCAAGCGCGACAGCACTCACCCCGCCGAGCCAGGCCTTGACGGCCTGCCGTTCGCCAACCCGACGCCTCAACCGCGGCATCCGCTGCCCCTTCCACTCCCAAGCCCGCGCAATGCGGGCACAATTCCTGGGGTGGATTGGCGGCTGATTCGCTAAAGGATCGGTAAAGGCGGCGGCGGCGCGTTAGCAAACCGGTAACGCCGGAGGCGCCGGCCCTCCTCCGCCCTCGACCGGAAGGGTGTGCCCGCTGCGCGTAAACGGACGCGCTAGAAAACGAAGCTCTTGGGCTTGTCGAAGCCCGGCAGCCGCGGCGCCGCGGCGTCGAACCCGATCCGGCGGGCGATGCCGCTCTGGCTCTTCTTGAGCACCACCGCCTGGGGCGCGCCGCCGTCGCTCACGATCGCCACCAGACGGCCGCCGACACCCAACTGATCGATGAGCGATTGCGGGATCACTTCGACCTGGCCCTCGATGACGATGACGTCGTAGGCCGCTCCTGGCGGATGACCGGCGGCAAGGTCTCCGCTGACCACGGTCACGTTTTGCGCTCCCGCGGCTGCGAGCGCCGTCTTTGCCGACGCAGCGAGCCCGGAATCCTGTTCGAGCGCGACGACCTTGTGGGACAACCGCGACAGCACCGCGGCCGAATATCCCCCGGCCGCGCCGACATCGAGGACGTTGTCGCTCACTTCGATACTGGCAAGTTGTAGGAGCCGGGCGAAGGTGCGCGGCGCCATGATGCGGCGAGAGGGCGCAACCTCGAGCGAGTCATCCATATACGCGAGGGGTTTGACCGTATCGGGAACGAACGTTTCCCGGGCCACGTCCAGCATGGCGGCGGTGATGCGCCGGTCGGTCACGTCGCTCGGGCGCACCTGGCTTTCGACCATGTTTTTGCGCTGTAAGGTGATATCGGCCATGCCCGCTCTACTCCTCTTGTGGCCCCGCCGGGGCACCGCTCAAGGCTATAATCCAGCTGACGCGCGGTTGCGACGGGAAAGCCGTCGCATCTCCCCTGACAATTGGGCCAATGGGCGGCGTTGCGCGTTGTGCCTCGCCTGCTTGTGAACGCCTTGTATAATCTTTACGGACTATGCTAGAGGGCCCGGATCGCCCCCCGCCGGGGCACCGTTTCCCGGCCAACCGGCGATCCAAGTCTAAGACCAGTCGAGGCCACGTGGCGGAGTGGTGACGCAGCGGACTGCAAATCCGCGTACCCCGGTTCAATTCCGGGCGTGGCCTCCAACCCAAGCTGTAGCAAGCTCAAGCAGAAACAAGCCGTTGAGCGGCCCTGCGCATCCGCGACGGGAACAGGTCGGCTCTATGACCGTGCGCTCCAAGAGCTGCCGCTTCCTGCTGACTCGGCAATCTGATACTCTCGACTACATTAAGTGGCCAGCCACGGGAGTGGAGCGTGCTACAAAGATTTTTTCGGCGCAAACAGGCGCAACAAAGTATTTTTTTGTCATATGCTTCCGAAAATCGCGCCGCCGCGGAAGACATTGCGCATGCGCTGGCGAATGACGGTCATCGCGTCTTTTTCGACAAGGACAGCCTCGTACCGGGCAGCAACTTCAACGATCGCATCCGTTCCGAAATCCGCATGTCGGACCGGTTCGTCTTCCTTCTCACCAAGCCCGCGCTTGAGCCGGGCCGGTTCACGCTGAGCGAACTCCAATTTGCCAAGGAACGATGGCCGGCCGCCAAAGACAACGTCCTGCCGGTGCTCCTCGATCCCTCGCTGCCCGTCCATGATATCCCGGCCTACCTGAGGTCCGTGCACATCCTGCACGTCGAGGGCAACGCGCCCGCTGAAGTCGCCGCAGCCATCGCGCAAGGCTCGACCCGCAAGTTCCGGACCCCCTTCATCGGAGCCACCGCCGCCGCCTCGATCGGTTTGGCGGCGTTCTTTTACTACTCCCACGAGTTCGGTGGGGCAAAACAGGCCCATTTCAAACTCCTGCCGCCCGATCAGGTCGATTTCCGCCCGTTGAAGCAGCCCACGGCTTCGAACTTGGATTGGCTCGACAGCGACGTTGCGGTCACCATGGTCCCGGTCCAGTACAGCAACATGGGCAACCGCCCTGTGCGGATCCATAACGAGAAGGTCGAACTGCGGTTGAAGGACAAGAGCTACGGCTACAAGCGCTTCAACGAAGTGGAGTTCAAACCAGCGCCGTGTCCGGGCGACTGGCTGTGCACGCTGAAGGGTGTCGGCGCCGAAAGTCTTGAGCCGGGCCGTACGCTGAGCCGCCAGACCATGTTCATCCCCGATGGCGACGCGAAGATGAATTGGCGCCAGTTCCTTGCCACAATCATTGACGAATCGGCCGAGGTCGCCGAGGCGCGCCTCGTTTCGATCTCGGAAGTGACCGGCTGGACCAACACCTCAGAGGCCTCGCTCGACATCGTCTGCCACATCAATTTGAAGAGACTGAAAGAACAGCTCGATGCGGCGGGCTACCGCACAAGCCAGATGCCGCCCCCGCGCCTCAGCCCATACTGCAGTGCCCAGAAATAGTTGTCTTCAAGCCATTTTGGAGGCCGATGATGAAACGCGCCATTGCCCTACTCGTCCTTGCAGTGCTCGTCGCCAGCCCTTCGTATTCTCAGGAAGATGCCGGGCAGGTGTCGACCGACGCCGAAGGCGGCGTCGTACCGAACGACACGGTGGGCCTGGCCCAGGTCAGCGAGGTTCCTGCCGTGTGCGCTGAAATCGTGAGCGCGGGGACGTGCAACCAAACTCCGAGTGGAGGTGCGCCCGTTCAGGGGGCCCAGGACGGCGCCGCCCCGGCGAACGCCGACCCGTCCGCTGGCAAAAGCTGGTGGGACTGGATCACCGGCAATTAGCCAGCCAAAGCAGCCGCAACTGCCATTGCGGCTGCGGCAACTTGCTCGGGCTAGGCCGCCCTGCCGCGCGGCCCGCCAGCTGAATTTTTTTGCTCGCCAAATCGGGTCCGTGCTGGTAAGGCGGGCGCTCGGCTCGGCAAGATGCGCGCGGCGCGTCCGGTGCCGGGTATTCCGCGGTAGCTCAGTGGTAGAGCGTCCGACTGTTAATCGGATGGTCGTAGGTTCGAATCCTACCCGCGGAGCCAGCATTTCTTCACAAATCGCACGAGAGGGCGGCGGCCACACGCCGAAGGGGTACAGCACGCGCGCTTGCGGCGCACCGCTATTCCTCATCCTCGTCGCACGGCACCGGAAATTCGATGTCCGGATCGATGCAGATGCCGCCGTCAGAGGGCTGCGCCGCGGCCGATAGAGAGGCCGCCGTCAACATCATTGCCGCCAGGAGCGTCACCGCAACACCGCGTGCGGTTAGCCGCTGCCCGGCATGGGCTCGTACACGCATAGCTGACGCTCCACTCCTCTACGCCGCCACGGCAAGGTTCCTGCATGCCCAAGAACGGCACCGCCAACCCGGACGCCTTGGTGTCAACGCGGCACGATCCGTCTCACGCCAGGGCCGGCGGCGAACAACGAAAACGCGCCGGACATAACAAAATTCTTTCCGGCGCCTTGCCGGCGCGCCGGGCATTTTACGTTAATTTTCTGCAAATTGTAGCCAGCAACGCCGGAAAATCGGGCCTGCGCAGGTCTCCGCCGCGCACAAATCTGGCCTGAAGGTTTTTCCGGTCGTTCGACTTTTATTCAATCTGCGCGGCGTCCCTCAACTTCGCTGCAAATTCGCGTCGATTAGATCGCCTCCGGCTTCCTCTTTGGACGGACGGTACCGGTCATGGGTTCTTCGACGCAGTACGGCGTGCAGGTTCTCTTCCAGAACCAGGTTCTCTACGACCGCGCCGGTGGCGACGTCATCGCCGCCATGAAGACCCACGTTGCCGCCGCCGCGGAACTGGGCGTGAAGCTCATCCGCTTTCCCGGCGATTGGCGGGCGATGCAGCCGGACAATGCGTCGAGCTACAGCGCCGGCTATCTGAAGCAGGTCACCGACACGCTGACCTACGCCAAGAGCCTCGGCATCAGCGTGGTGATGACGTTCGCGCAGACGCCGTTCTGGGCCACCAGCGGCACGGGCGATCCCGACAGTCAGGCGGCCATCTGGTCGCCGCCCACGGGTGCTGCGGCGGACGCCTATGCCCGGGCTCTCGTCAAGCTCTACGACACGCTCAAGGCCGCCGGGCTCGACAGCACCGTCAAGGCGTGGGAAATCTGGAACGAGCCCAACACCACGACGTTCTGGCCAACGGCCAATCTGCGTCCCGGCACCGACGTACAGGTGACGCTCGATGCCGCCGCGCAATACGTCGATCTGCTCAACACCGCTTATGATGCCTTGAAGGCCAAGGCGCCCGCGGCCGTCGTGCTCGGCGGCTCGCTCGCCGCCTGCGATACCGACTATCTGAAGGCCATGTATGCGGCCGGCGCCAAGTTCGACGGCTTCGCGCTCCATCCCTACACCAAGGCCAATCCGTTCCACGGCGGCGTCGCCTACGGCCCCGCGGAGACCGATGCGCAGGACGAGCTTTCTGACGTGTGGAGCTTCAAGGCCGGCGTCGAAGCGATCCGTGCCCTCATGGTCGCCAACGCAGACGCGGCCAAGCACCTGTGGTTCACCGAGTTCGGCTGGTCGAGCACGAGCGCCTGGGGCGGCGCGGGCTGCGCCGCGACCCAAGCCAAGTTTCTTGGCGAGGCGTTGAACATCATCAAGGGCTGGGACTTCGTCGATGCGGCCATCGCCTACCGGCTGTTCGATGGCCAGGGCGAAGAGTTCGGCATGCGCACCGCAGAGGGCACGCTGAAAGCGTCGGGCATCGTGTTCAAGGATTTTCTTGCACACCTGACTTCACCGGTCACGGCGCCTGTGACGGCTGCTCCAGTTGCCCTCGCCACCACGATCAACGGCACCAACGCCGCCGAGACCCTGAACGGCACCGACGGTCAGAACACCATCCTCGGCAACGGCGGCAATGACCGCATCGACGGCAAGGGTGGCAATGACGTCCTCTCGGGCGGGGCCGGCGACAACTGGATCTTCGGCGGGGCCGGCAACGACCGCATCGTCGGCGGCGCCAACTGCGATTGGATCGAAGGCGGCGCGGGCGCCGACGCCATGACCGGCGGCGGCTATCACGGCCACATTCTCTATTGGTCGTCGAAAGCCGGTGTCAGCATCAATCTTCTGACCGGCAAGGCCGCGGGCGGCGACGCCACGGGCGACACCTTTTCCGGCATCATCGCCGTCGACGGCTCGCAATTCGCCGATGCGCTCACCGGCAACTTCGGCGACAACTGGCTGATCGGCCTGGGCGGCAACGACACGCTTTCTGGACTTGCTGGAGCCGACCGGGTCGATGGCGGCGCAGGCGACGACATCCTGACCGGCGGCAGCGGCGCCGACCGGCTGATCGGAAGCGCCGGCCGCGACGTCTTCAACTTCGATCATTTCGCTGAAAGCGGCCTGGCGGCCACGACGCGCGACGTCATTGCCGACTTCGTGCGTGGCGCCGATCGCATCGATCTTGCAACCATCGACGCCAACCTTCTGGTGGCGGGCAATCAGGCGTTCCGCTACATCGGCGCGCAGCCGTTCCACCGCTCAGCCGGCGAACTTCATACGCGGGCGACGGCGACGGGCCTCATCGCCGAGGGTGACGTCAATGGCGACGGTCGCCCCGACTTCCAGATCGAATTGACGGGCGTGAAGGCGCTTGCCGCCGCCGACTTCGTGCTGTGACCAGCGCGGTCTAGCGCGACATCGTCTCGCGAATGGCCTCGGCGACACTGTCGCCCTTGTTCGATGGACGCGGCGAAGTTTTGGCGATGGCGCGTTTGCGGCGCGGCTTCGGCTGAGCGACCGGCGCCGTCATGTCTGCAGCCTCCGCCGCAACGGCGGCGCCCGCCTGTTGCGGACTTGCGGGAGAATTGGCCGGCCGCGCTGCCGTTTTGTCGGTCAAAGGATCTTGAGCCTTGGCGGCCGGCACCGGCGCGGCAGCGGCGGCGGCCGGCTTATCCTTGGGAATGACGAGCCTCTCCGCCGTGGCGATCACGGCTTTGCCCTCTCCCAGTTCCAGCGGCCCGGCCCAGGTTGCCAGATAATAGCCGCCGTCCGATCCCTTGATCTCGTAACGCCGTCCGCGCGGCGTCTTCACTTCGATCAGTTCGTCGATCGTCTTTTTGCCCGTGCGCAAATGCCATTCGGCAAAGCGCTGGCCTTTGGACGTGCGCCAGATCGTGAGCTTACCCGGCAGCGCCGGTGCCGAGGTCAGCCACACGCCCTGAATGTCGCGCGTATCGGCCGCCGCTTCGGCTGTGAATGCCTGCACTTCTTCATGACGCAGGCCGCTGATGTCGAGGTGCGCGTCCTCATGGAACCGCATCACCGCCCACGGCGCGTCGCTGAGCGCCATTGCGGAGAGATAGAAGCGGACGACGGCTGGGGCCTTGCCGGGTTTGGCCTTGTCGCGCAGCGTGAAGGCCAGCGCCTTGATGTCAGCTTCCGGTGCGCGCTGATCGATGCGCACCGCGATGGTGCGTTCCTGCCCGGCGCCATCCTCGCTGACGATCTTGTGGCGAAGTGCCCCTTCATCCGCGAGCGCTGGCGCGCCGCAAAGGAGGCAAAGAAGAAGTCCCAACGTTCGCATGGTCGCAACGCCCGTCCGCTGGTGGAAGGATGCGGACGCGCGGTAGCCTCGCGCCCTGCCTAACCGTAAGCGGTAGACGGACAGGGTTAACGAGGCGTTAAGAGCTGCCCCGCCGCCGGTCAAATGCCGGAAGAAGGGTGATCACGATCAGGGTGCGAGTGCGTTTGCGGCTGCGGCCGGCGGCGCATCCTCGGCATCCTGGGCGAAGCCGCCACGCGCCGCGCCGCCATCACGGCCATAAATGTCGGGGCGGAATTCCACCCTGCCCGTTTCAGGCTCGGCCCAGGCGGTGATGTAGGCGAAATAGACCGGCACAGGCCGCGTCAGATTGAGGTCGAGCGCCTGACCACCGCCCAATACTTCGGCGACCCGGCCCGGCTGCTCCCAGCCGGCCTCATACTTCGCCACCCACTCGGCCAGCTGAAAGACTTCCTGCACGCGCACACAGCCGGCGCTGAAGGGGCGCGAGCGCTGCTCGAACAGCTTTTTCATCGGTGTGTCGTGCATGTAGACGCCGTGCTCGTTCGCCATGTCGAGCCGGACGAGGCCGAGGGCGTTCTTATCGCCCGGGTCCTGCTTGAACTTGAAAGCCGAAACGTTGGGCGAATACCAATCGATCGTGGCGCGGTCGACTTCGGGTCCATTGTAGCCGTTGAAGACGCGAATGCCTTCCTGCTCCAGATACTGCGGCTCCTTCTGCAACCGGGGCACGAGGTCGAGCATGGCGACGCTGTCGGGCACGCGCCAGAAGGGGAAGAAGTTGAGCGCCTTGATGGTCGCGCGCACGTCCGGCGTCTGCCGCTCGGAGCGCCCGACTATGACCCGATGGCGCAACTGCACCTCGTGACGCTCCACCGCTTCGAGCTGGAACGCGGGTACGTTGACGAGGACGTACCGGTCCTCGACGCCGCCGGCCATGAGGCCGCGGAGGCGATCGTAGTTGATCCTGCAATTGCTCGAGCCGCTGTTCGGCCGTGACGTTCAGGACCGGATAAACCGACTGCTCGATGCGGCCGGTCGGACGGATGCCGTGGCGGAGCTGAAAGCGCTTCACCGCCGCTTCCAATTCGGTGTCGAAGGTCTGGCTGTCGTAATACTGCGTCTTGGAGGGCAGATCGCCGCCGATGCGCAATCGCTTGCGCAAAATCGGCACGCGCGGATCATCGTCACCCGCACGCATCATCCGGCCCGGCGGCACGACCGGCCAGCCGCCGTTGGCGACCAGTTGCTCGTAGCGGGCGATGGCGGCGGAGATGGCGTCGAGCATCACGA
>CXWK01000269.1_pt1 | contig 175409 bp, 155 predicted proteins | sample 590851 | NCBI WGS metagenome assembly CXWK01 (sample SAMEA3498364, study PRJEB10139) | wastewater metagenome | biome: wastewater treatment plant; material: activated sludge | place: Denmark | collected 2014-08-01
GATAGGCCCCGTGCGACCGGACCGATCCGAGCCGTGCCGATGTAGATCCGGCCGTTCCAGCCGTTAGATTCGATCTTCGTGTCCGCCGCAACCGCAGGGCCCTCCGGGCGTCGGTCCTGGCCCCAACGCCTCCTCATCACCTTCAACGTCGGGCTGATCGTCATGTGCCTCGTGATCGCCGGCGGGCTGGGCTACTTCAACTACAAGTTCGCCCGCCTGCCCCGCGTCGCCATCGATCCCGGGGTCCTCAGCGCCGAGGAGGCGCCGGGCGAGCCGCAGAACTTCCTCGTCGTCGGCACCGATGACGCCGCCCGCCTCGACCCGTCCGACCCCGTCACCAACGGCCGTGACGACCTCGGCGTGCTGTCCGACACGATCATGGTGCTGCGGGTCGACCCGAGCCAGACCGACGCCCAGCTCCTCTCGCTCCCGCGCGACCTGTGGCTGCCGATCGCCGGCGGAGGCGAGCAGAGGATCAACACCGCCCTCAGCGTGGGCGGCCCCGAGGCCCTGATCACGACGGTGCAGGACTACTTCGGCATCGAGATCAACCACTACATGCAGATGGACTTCCTGGGCTTCGAGGAGCTGGTCGCCGCGGTCGACGGCGTCCCGATCTACTTCGCCAACCCGGTCCGCGACCACAAGACCGGGCTGAACGTCCCCTCACCGGGCTGCATCACGCTGAGCAGCGAACAGGCCCTCGCCTACGCCCGGTCCCGCTCCTTCGAGTACCAGGACGAGGACGGATGGCACACCGACGGCACGGGCGACCTCGGCCGGATCAGTCGCCAGCAGGACTTCATACGCAGGGCGCTGCAACGGGCCGTGGTGAAGGGCGTCCGCAACCCGGTCACGCTCAACCAGCTCATCGACGTGGGCGTGGGCAACATCACCGTCGACGACACCCTGACGGCCCAGGACATCTTCTCGCTCGGCAAGCGCTTCCGGACCTTCGAGCCGAGCGAGCTGGTGACCCGCTCGCTCGTGGTGGTCGACGACGTCATCAACGGCGCCCAGGTGTTGGAGATGGCCGACAGCGAGGAGAACCAGGCCACGCTCGACATCTTCAGGGGCGTGGCCGGCGGCGGTGAGGACCCGGCGAGCGTCCAGGTCCAGATCCTCAACGGCTCGGGCGCCAGCGGGCAGGCCACGACGGTTGCGGACGACCTGGGCGCGGTCGGCTTCACCGTCATCGGCACCGGCGATGCCGAGCGCTTCGACTTCGCCAACACCGTGGTCCGCCACACCCCGGGCAACGAGGCGGCCGCCGACCTGACCATGCGCTACCTGGCGGCCGGCGCCCAGGTCGAGGAGGTGGCCGAGCTCCCCGCCCCGGTCGTGGTCGTCACCGGGCTGGACTACGCCGGTGTGAATTCGGACCCGGCCCCGTCGGCGCTGCCCTCGACGACCACCTCGACCCCTGCGGGCCCGGGCGCGACCACCACCACGACCCCGGTCATCGGTGAGGTCCCCGGACCGCCTCCCCCCGAGGTCCAATGCGGTTGAGCGCGCCGGCGCACGCTCGTGGCCGCTGCCGGTCCCGTGCTACAAACGGACGATGAGCAGCAGGGTCGCCATCATCGGAGCGGGCTACGTGGGGCTCACCACGGCTGCCTGCTTCGCTCATCTCGGCCACGAGGTGTTCTGCGCGGACATCGACGCCGACCGCATCGACCGCCTGAACCGTGGCGAGGTCCCGATCCTCGAGGCGGGCCTCGAGCAACTCATCATCGAAGGGGTCGCCTCGGGCCGCCTGCGGTTCATGCACGGTGCCGCGACGGCGGCGGAGCAGGCCGAGTTCTCGTACCTCAGTGTCCCCACGCCCCAGCGGCTCGACGGGCGCGCCGATCTGTCCTACATCGAGGCCGTCGCCCGTGAGATCGGCCCTGTGCTCCCTGCCGAGGCCATCGTGGTCAACAAGTCGACCGTTCCCGTGGGCTCCACCCGGGTGGTCGAGCACGCGCTGGGGCGCAGCGACGTGTACGTGGTCTCGAACCCCGAGTTCCTGCGCGAGGGCTCGGCCGTCTCGGACTTCCTCCATCCCGACCGGGTGGTCATCGGCAGCGAGGACCAGGGCGCGGCCATCCGCGTGGCGTCGCTCTACGTCGGCGTCCCGGCGCCCCTCATGGTCACCGACCCGGCGTCGGCCGAGACCATCAAGTACGCGAGCAACGCGTTCCTCGCCACCAAGCTGTCGTTCGTCAACGCGGTGGCCGCGGTCTGCGAGGCCGTCGGGGCCGATGTCAACGACGTCGTCCTCGGCATGGGCTACGACAAGCGCATCGGCCACGACTTCTTGAAGCCCGGGCCCGGGTACGGCGGGAGCTGCTTCCCGAAGGACACCTCGGCGCTCGTCCGGATCGCCGAGGACGGTGGCTACGACTTCCGGCTCCTCAAGGGCGTCGTCGACGTCAACGAGGAGCAGTTCGACCGGGTCGTCCGCAAGGTGGCCGACATGGTGGAGGGCGACCTCGCCGGCGCACAGGTCGCGGCATGGGGCCTCACGTTCAAGGCCCGCACCGATGACCTGCGCGAGTCGCCCGCCCTCCAGATCCTCGGTCGCCTGATCGCCGCGGGCGCCGCCGTCCGGGCCTACGACCCGGCGGTCGAGGGACGGATCGAGAGCCACCCCGGGATCGAGGTGGTCGACGACCCCTACGCCGCGTGCGCCGGGGCCCGTGTGCTCGTGGTCCTCACCGAGTGGGACGAGTTCCGCTGGCTCGACCTCGACAAGGTGTCCGACGTGATGGCCGAGCCGGCGGTGGTCGATGCCCGGAACCTCCTCGACCGGGCGGCCGTCCAGCGCCGGGGCTTCCGGTTCGAAGGCATCGGGCGTCGCTGAGCGTGGCTCGTGTCGTCATCACCGGGGGGGCCGGCTTCCTCGGCTCACACCTGTCCACGCTGCTCATGGAGCGCGGCGACGAGGTGGTGGCCATCGACAACCTCGTTTCCGGATCGGTCGACAACATCGAGCACCTCTTCGGGCGTGACGGCTTCGCCTTCGTCCGCCACGACGTGAGCCAGTACATGTGGGTCCCCGGGCCGGTGGACGGGATCGTGCACATGGCGAGCCCCGCGTCGGTGAAGGACTACCTCGACTTCCCGATCCAGACCATGAAGGTGGGCAGCCTGGGCACGCACAATGCGCTCGGGCTGGCGAAGGCAAAGGGTGCCCGCTTCGTGATGGCGTCGACCAGCGAGGTCTACGGCGACCCCCAGGTCCACCCGCAGTCCGAGGACTACTGGGGCCACGTGAACCCGGTGGGGCCGCGCAGCGTGTACGACGAGGCCAAGCGCTTCGCCGAGGCGATGACCATGGCCTACCACCGTGAGCACGCGGTGAGCGTGGGCATCGTGCGCACCTTCAACACCTACGGCCCCTCCATGCGGCCCCACGACGGGCGGGTGGTCTCCAACTTCCTCGTGCAGGCGCTCCAGGGCGATCCGATCACGATCTACGGCGACGGTTCGCAGACCCGCAGCTTCTGCTACGTCGACGACCAGGTGCGTGGCTACCTGGCGCTGCTCGACTCGCCGGACTTCACGGGGCCGGTGAACATCGGCAACCCCAACGAGTTCACCATGATCGAACTGGCCAGGGAGGTCATCGACGTCACGGGTTCGTCGTCCGAGATCGTCCATGAGGCGCTGCCGGTGGACGATCCCATGCAACGCCGTCCCGACATCACCCTTGCGGGGGAGCGGCTGGGCTGGGCGCCAACGATCGAGCTGCGCGAGGGGCTCGAGCGCACGGCCGTGTACCTGCGGGAGCGGCTCGCGCTGGCGTGAGCCGATGTCAGGCGGGTCGGGCCTCGGCCTCCTGGCGGTTGGCCAGGTACCACTCGTGGGTGCGGGCAAGGCCATCGGCGAAGGTGGTGGTGGCCGAGAAGCCGAAGAGCGCCGCGGCCCGACCGGCGTCGACGCGGCGGCGGGGCTGGCCATCTGGTTTGGAGTGGTCCCAACGGACCTCGCCCTCGAAGCCGGTGACGGCGACGATGGTCTGCACCAGCTCGGAGATGGGTGTCTCCCGGTCGGCGCCGAGGTTCACCGGGTCGCCGCCGTCGTAGTGCTCGGCGGCCGCCAGGATGCCCTCGGCCGCATCGTCGACGTAGAGGAACTCGCGGCTCGCGGCGCCGGTGCCCCACACCTCGATGTGGTCCGCGCCGGCATCGATTGCGTCGACGCACTTCTTCATCAGCGCCGGGATCACATGCGAGACGTCAGGGTGGAACTTGTCGCCGGGGCCGTAGAGGTTGGTGGGCATCAGGTAGATCGCGTTCTGGCCGTACTGCGCCCGATTGGCCTGCGCCTGCATGAGCTGGGCGAGCTTGGCGATGCCGTACGGCGCGTTGGTCTCCTCGGGGAAGCCCTGCCAGAGCGAGTCCTCCCGAAAGGGCACCGGCGTGAACTTGGGGTACGAGCAGATCGTGCCGATCATCACCGTCTTCGGGGTCTCGCGGCGTCGGGCCTCCTCGAGCACGTAGGTGCCCATCAGCAGGTTGTCCAGGTACAGATCGGCAGGGCGGGCCTGGTTGGCGCCGATGCCGCCCACGCGGGCGGCGAGGTGGATCACGATGTCGGGCTCGGTGTCGTCGAAGAGCCGCTTCGTGGCGTCGGCCTGTCGCAGGTCGTAGTCGGCACTGCTCGGGGACAGGACGGTGTCGGCGGCTCGGGCATGGAGGCCGGCGAGCACCGCCCGGCCGAGGAAGCCGTGCCCACCGGTGACGAGCACGCGGCGGCCTGGCCAGAACGTGGGCGTCATGGCGAGGGCTCCACGGGCCCGGCACTCGTCGGGCCCGTGCGGTGGCGCGTCGCCCACCGGGCACCCCGGTCGCGTCGGCAGTGCCTCGTCCGTCGTGGCCCTGCGGACCTCGTCGCCCGGCACAGGGGGCCCAGGGCAGCGCTCATGGGTCGCAATCGTATCGGGCGACCTGACACACTCCCGCGGTGGTCGCCGTGCCCCGGGTCGCCGTGACCCTCGAGCAGTGCTGGCACGCCGTGCCCGGCGGCACGGCCATCTCGGCCATCGCCACCACACGCGCCCTGGCCGATCGCGAGGACGTCGACCTGGTCGGCGTGGCGGCCCGCCACCGGCGACCACCGGCCCCTGGCTGGGTGCCCCCCATCGTCACCGACCAACTGCGTCTGCCGAGGCTCGCCCTCTACGAGGCGTGGCACCTCCTCCGCGCCCCGAAGGTCGAGTCGGCGACCGGCCCGATCGACGCCGTCTACGTCACCGGCGTGGCCGTGCCTCCGCGGTCGGTGCCCCTGGTGCTGACGATCCACGACCTGGCGTTCCTGCACCGTCCCACGCACTTCACCGCGAAGGGCAGGCGGTTCTTCCGCCAGGCCCTCGACCTGGCGCGGCGCGAGGCGGATCTGGTGCTCTGCCCCTCGGCCTCGACACTGGACGACTGCGCGGCCAACGGGTTCGACCCGTCGCGGTTGCGGCTCGTGCCGTGGGGTGTCGATCAGGGCCGCCCGGGGGTCGACGAGGTCGACCGGGTCCGCGCCGGCTATGGCCTCGAGCGGCCATACGTGCTGTCGGTGGGCACCGCCGAGCCTCGCAAGAACCTCGGTGCGGTGCTCGCTGCCTTCCGGCGACTCGACCGCCCCGACGTCGATCTGGTGATCGTGGGCCCGCGGGGATGGCACGAAGACCTCGAGGCGATCGTGGGCGACGCCCGGGACCGGGTCCGGCTCCTGGGCTTCGTCCCGGCGGAGGACCTGACGGCCCTCTACGCCGGCGCTGCGGTGTTCTGCTATCCGAGCCTGCTGGAGGGCTTCGGGCTGCCGGTGCTCGAGGCGATGGCCCAAGGCGTGCCCGTGGTCACCTCCGAGGGCACGGCGACGGCCGAGGTCGCCGGAGAGGCGGGCCTGCTCGTCGAACCCACCGACCACGAGGCGATCGCGACGGCCCTCGCCGGCGTGCTCGACGACGAGGCCTGGGCGCGGCGACTCGGCCGGGCGGGTCGTGAGCGGGCCTCCGAGTACACCTGGGAGCGGACGGCCTCCCTGGTCGCCGCCGCCATCCACGAGGTCACGTCATGAGCGCGCCCAGCGGCTCGAACGTCGGAGCGAGGCGGGTCGGCGTGAACCTGCTCTGGCTCGTGCCGGGAGTGGTGGGCGGCAGCGAGGAGTACACGATCCGGGCCCTGCTCGGACTGGCCGAGCAGGCGCCCGACGACCTCGAGCTCACGCTGTTCAGCCTGCGCGCCTTCGTCGACTCGCACCCCGAGGTCGCGGCGGCCTTCCCCACCGTCACCCTGCCGTTGACCGGTCGGGAGAAGTCGATCCGGCTCGCCGCCGAGAGCTCTTGGCTCGGCTACCAGAGCCATCACCGTCGCATCGAGCTCATGCACCACGCCGGCGGCATCATGCCCGCCATCCGCGGGGCGCCCGGGGTGCTCACCATCCACGACCTCCAGCCCCTCGTCATGCCCGAGCACTTCAGCGCGGTGAAGCGGAACTTCAGCCGCGTCGTCGTCCCGCGCTCCGTCCGGGCCGCCCGCCTCGTGCTCACGCCGAGCGAGCACACCCGACAGTCGGTCATCGAACTGATGGGCGCCACTCCCTCCGAGGTCGTGGTCGTCCCGCACGGTGTGGCGTCGACCCCGCAACCGGCCACCGCAGCCGAGGTGCTGCGAGCGCGCTACGAGCTCTTCGGTCCCTACTTCTTGTTCCCCGCCATCACCTACCCCCACAAGAACCACGCGCTCCTGGTCCGCGCCCTCGCGGCGGTTCCGGAGGCCCTGCTCGTCCTGACGGGTGGCGCCGGGCCGTCCGAGCGGGCGCTGGAGGAGGAGGCCGAGCGCCTGGGGGTGACCGACCGCATCCGCCGGCCCGGTCGCGTGCCCCGGGCCGACCTCGACGGGCTCATCGACGGCGCGACGGCGCTGCTGTTCCCCTCGAGGTTCGAGGGGTTCGGCGCGCCGGTGCTCGAAGCCATGAGCCGGGGCTGCCCGGTGGTGGCCGCCGACGTGACCGCCTTGCCGGAGGTGCTCGGCGACGCCGGTATCTTGCTCTCTCCCGACGAGCCTGAGGAGTGGAGCCGGGTGATGCTGGACTTGCTCGAGCACCATGATCGACGACGGGCCCTGTCCGATGCCGGCCGCGGCCGCGCCGCGTCCTTCTCGTGGCGCCGCTCGGCCGACGCCCTCCGTCACGCGTACCTCAAGGCGCTGGAGGGCACGTGAACCTGACGATCCTGTGCCCCCACTTCGCGCCCGACCTGGCCCCGACCGGCGAGGTGATGACGAGCATCGCCGAGGGATGGGTCGCGGAGGGCCATCGGCTGCACGTGGTGACCTCGCTTCCCTGGTACATGCATCACCGGATCGAGCCGGGATGGGGCGGGCGCCTCGTCCGGCACGAGGACGTGGCCTGGGGTCGGATCACCCGGGTCCACCCGTTCCCGACGGACAAGGCCAACATCCCCGCCCGGGCCTTGGCGTTCGGCGGGTTCACCGTGTTGGCCGGGATCGTGGCCCTTGCCGGACGCCGTCGGCCCGACGTCGTGGTGGCCATGTCCCCCCCGCTCACCCTCGGCCTGGCGGGTTGGCTGGTCGCCCGTGCCCGTCGAGTGCCCTTCGTGTTCAACATCCAGGACGTGTTCCCCGACGTGGCGATCGAAGCCGGCGTGCTGCGTGGGCAGCGGGCGATCGAGGCGGCCCGCAGCCTCGAGCGGTTCACCTACGGACGCGCCGACGCGGTCACCGTTCTCTCGGACGATCTCCGCGAGAACGTCGCGGCCAAGCTCCCGGCCGGCCAGGCCGCCAAGGTCCATGTGATCCCCAACTTCATCGACACGGGGCGCATCGGGCCCGGCGAGCGGGAGAACGCGTATCGGCGCGAGTTCGGCCTGGTTGGCAGGACCGTGGTGATGTACGCCGGCAACCTCGGCTTCTCCCAACCGGTGGACCTGTTGCTCGACGCGGCGGAGGCGCTGCAGGGCAGATCGTCGGTCGTGTTCGTCATCAACGGTGGCGGCTCGGCCCGGCCGGCGCTCGTCGCCCGGGCCGCGGGCATGGACAACGTCCGCTTCGTCGACCTGCAGCCGAAGGACCGGCTCGCTGAGGTGCTGGCGGCCGCGGACATCCACGTGGTGCTGCTGCGGTCGGGCCTGGCCCGTTCGAGCGTGCCGTCGAAGCTCTACTCGATCCTCGCCGCGGCCCGACCGCTGGTGGCCTCGGTCGACCCCGGCACGGAGGTCGCCCGCACCGTCGAGCAGGCCGGTGCGGGCCTCGCGGTGCCACCCGGTGATCCTGCCGCGCTCACAGAGGCACTCGGGCGCATGATCGAACGACCCGACGAGGCCGAAGCCATGGGCGCGGCCGGTCGAGCCTTCGTCGAGGAGTGGCCGTCGCCCGCCGAGGTGGCCGGCCGGTACGAGCGGTTGTTCGAGAACCTGAGGGGCCGCCGGTGAAGTTCCGGTCGGGCCTCCGCTGCCACTGCGCCGACGAACCGGGCTTTCGCGGCGGGTGACGAGAACCTTCGCTACCCGCGGGTAACATGTGGGCCTCATGGGTAAGGCATCGTCAGCGAAGAAAGTGGCCCGCGTGGCTCGTGCGGGAGGCAACAGCAAGGGCACCAAGCGTGGCCGGAACCTGCTCTTCCCCGTCGGCATCGGACTGATCGTCCTCCTGGGGACGTCACTCGTCGTGTTCGCCCGCACCTCACGTGACGAGGCGGCAGCAACGCCGCCCGTGGCCAACCAGGACCATTGGCATGCCGCCTACGGCGTGCGCCTGTGCGGGCAGGGCTTCTCGGCGCCGACACAGGTGCAGGACGACCCGGTCGGCATCCACACCCATGGTGACGGCGTCATCCACATCCACCCCTTCACCAATGCGGCGAGCGGTGACAACGCGACCTTGGGGCAGTTCTTCGACGCGGCCGGCTTCAACATCGACGATGACCAGATCGACCTCGGTGGCGACGTCTCGGTGAAGGAGGGGGAGGACACCTGCGGGGCCCGCGACAAGCCCGGCATCGTGCAGGTCGCCCACTGGGCGAACGCGCGCAAGGCCGACACCGATGACCCCGTGATCATCACCGAGAACATCCGCGACATCGCCTTCAAGCAGGACGGGTCGGCATACACCATCGCCTTCGCGCCTGAGGGCGCCACCATCCCGCCGACGCCCACGATCCCTCAGCTCGACAACCTCACCGACGTGCCGTCGTCGGGATCCACCGCCACCACGGTCATCGACCCGGCCACGGCCACGAGCTCGGTCGTGGTCACGCCCACCACCCAGGCGGGAGCCACGGGCAGCACGCGCACCACCGCCGCACCGTGAGAGCGGTGGTGCTGGTTGGCGGGTTCGGCACCCGTCTGCGGCCCCTCACCGCGCACACGCCCAAGCAGATGCTGCCGGTGGTCGACCGGCCCATGATCGAGCACGTGATCGCGCACCTGGCCGCACATGGGGTCGATGACGCGGTCCTCTCCCTGGGGTACCGCCCCGACGCCTTCACCGAGGCCTACCCCTCGGGCCACTGCTGCGGGGTGTCGTTGCACTACGCCGTCGAGCCTGAGCCGCTCGACACCGCGGGAGCGATCCGCTTCGCCGCACTTGATGCGGGCATCGATGACACGTTCGTCGTGCTGAACGGCGACGTGCTCACCGATTTCGACCTCGGCAAGCTCCTGGCCCGGCATGCCGAGACAGGGGCAGAGGGCACCATCCACCTCACGCCTGTCGACGACCCGTCGCGCTACGGCGTGGTTCCCACCGATCGCGAGGGACGAGTGGAGGCATTCATCGAGAAGCCGCCCCGCGAGACGGCACCGAGCCGCTGGATCAACGCCGGGACCTACGTCCTCGAGGCGAGCGTGATCGGGCGGATCCCCGACGGGGGCAGGGTCTCGATCGAGCGGGCGACCTTCCCGGCCATGGTCGAGGATCGCTCGCTCTACGCCGTCGAGTCCGACGACTACTGGATCGACGCGGGCACGCCGGCGGCCTATCTCGCGGCCCAGCTCGATCTGATCGACGGTCGGCGCCGAGGCGTCCGACCGCCAGCGGTGCATCCCGCTGCCACCGTGGAGCCCGGGGCCGATGTCGGACACTCGGTCATCATGGAGGCGGTCACGGTGCACGACCGAGCCCACGTGGTCGACTCGGCGATCCTGCCGGGGGCCACCATCGAGGCGGGAGCGACCGTCGTCGGCTCGATCGTCGGGCCCGGTGCGGTGATTGGCGCCGACGCCTCGGTGACGGGGCTCTCGGTGGTCGGCGGGCGCGTCACGGTGCCGCGCGCGTCCGTGTTGAATGCCGAGCGCTGCCCGCTCGAGGAGGAGCCCAGATGAAAGCGCTCGTCACCGGCGGTGCCGGCTTCATCGGATCGACCCTGGTCGACCGCCTGCTCGCCGAGGGGCACCAGGTGGACGTGGTCGACGACCTCTCGGCCGGCTCGCTGGCGAACCTGGCCGACGCCCGGTCCGACAGTGAGAACCAGCTCACGTTCCACCAGATGGACATCCGCGACCCGGCCCTCGTCGACCTGATGGCCCGCCAGGCTCCCGAGGTGGTCTTCCACCTGGCCGCCCAGGCCGATGTGCGGGTGTCGGTGGCCCGCCCGGTCTTCGACGCCGAGGTGAACGTCGTCGGCAGCCTCAACGTCATGGAGGGTGCCCGTGCCGCCGGCGCCCGGAAGATGGTGTTCGCGTCGAGCGGCGGCACGATCTACGGCGAGCCCGACCCGTCCGACCTGCCGGTCAGGGAGTCGCACCCCCAGCAGCCGCTGTCGCCCTACGGCGTCGCCAAGAAGGTCGTGGGCGACTACCTCTTCGCCTACCGGGCGCTCCACGACCTCGAGTTCACGGCCCTCGCGCTCGCCAACGTGTACGGGCCACGGCAGGACCCGCACGGCGAGGCCGGCGTGGTCGCCATCTTCACCGGACGCCTGCTGGCCGACGAGCCGTGCACCGTCTTCGGCGACGGGACCCAGACGCGCGACTTCGTCTACGTCGACGACGTCGTCGACGCCTTCGTGCGGGCGGCCGACAAGGGAAGCGGCCTGCTCGCCAACATCGGCACGGGTCGGGAGGTGTCGGTCAACGAGCTGTACCAGACCATGGCCGCGGCCGCGGGTGTCGATCGCCCGGCCGAGCGGGCCCCGGCTCGTGTTGGCGAGCTCGCCCGGTCCGCCCTCGACCCGGGTCGCGCCGGCATCCATCTCGGCTGGTCGCCCTGGACCACCCTCGAGGTCGGCACCACGCAGGTGATCGACTGGTTCCGCGCCCGTCGCTGAAGGGCCACCGGGTCCGGCTGCACGACCAGCGGACGACGATCAGCGGACGAAGATCAGCGGAAGAGGTCCTCGGCAGGCGACCGGACGATCTCGTCCTTCACGGATCCTGTGCGGAGCCAGCTGGCATCGACGCCGCGGACGACGGCCACGGGGACACCCGCGGACTTTCCCATGACGAGCTCGGCGGCGCCGGCCAGCTCGTCCACCACGGCCACCTCGGTGACCTGCATCTCGCGACCCACGGCGTCGGGGGTGCCTCGCAGGTCGACGATGGCGCCGATGCCGGCGCAGCCGAGGGCCACGTCGGTCAGGCCCCGGCGCCAGGGACGGCCGAACGTGTCCGACACGATGACCGCCACGTCGACGCCCGCCCGGGCCGCCAGGCCGTCGCGGATTCGGCGGGCCGAGCGGTCGGAGTCCACGGGCAGGAGGGCGGCGCGGCCCCGCTCGACGTTCGACAGATCCACTCCCGCGTTGGCGCACACGAACCCGTGCCTGGTCTCGCTGATCACCAGGTCGCCGCGGCGGCGCAGCACGCGCACCGACTCGTCCTCCACCACCTGACGGTGGCCACGGGGATCGTCGGGGTCGACGTCGACCATCGCGCCCTCGGCCTTCGACACGACCTTCTGGGTCACGACCACGACATCGCCGTCGAGCAGGTCCACCGCGGCCGCGATGAGGCCCGCCAGATCGTCAGACCGCCTCACCTCGGGCAGTCCGTCCACCCCGATGACCTCCAGCCGCCGGCTCATCGCCGCCGCCCGCCGAGCGCCGTGCCCGGACGACGATCGTCCGTGGCTGGCACGGTCACAGGGCGCAGACCGCCCGGCCGAGGGCGGCGGCCTCGTCGGGGCCGGACATGATGGTGGGGGCCACGACGCAACGCACGCCCTCGGCCTCGACCGCAGGGGCGAGGTCGGCATCCGCCGTGTCCACGATCAGGGTGGCGGCCAGGTCCCGGTAGAGGCGGGCGACACCGACCACCGACGCCTCGTGGCCGAGCTCGCGCAGCAGGCGGTCGGCGGGTCCCTTCAGCGCCGCGCCCGCCACGATGGGGGAGACGGCCACGGTGTCGGCCCTGCGGGCGGCAACGGCGGCTCGGAGGCCCGGGACCGCCAGCAGGGGGCCGATGGAGACGATCGGGTTCGACGGCGCGAAGACCACCAGACCGGCGGCGCGGATCGCGTCGAGGACGCCGGGCGCGGGGCGGGAGGTCAGGTCGCCGTCGAAGCGCACCGAGCGCACCGGCACGTCGTGGTGCCGTTGCACGAAGTACTCCTGGAAGCCGATCTCGCGGACGACGCCGTCGCCGTCGTCCACCGTGACCATCGTCCGTAGCGGATCGTCGGTCACCGGCAGGACGCGCAGGTCGAGACCCCACGCCCGGACGATCTCTCCGGTCACCTCGGAGAGGGGTGCGCCGTCGGTGAGGCGCTGGGTGCGGTACAGGTGCGTGCCGAGGTCCCGGTCGCCCAGGTTGAACCAGGTGATGCCGCCGTAACGGCGTACCGTCTGCATGGCCTGCCAGCTCTCGTCGACGAGGCCCCAGCCGGTCTCGGGGTTGATCTGCCCGGCGAGCGTGTACGTGACCGTGTCGAGGTCGGGGCTCACATGGAGCCCGTGCAGCACCACGTCGTCGCCTGTGTTGACGACGGCCGTCACCTCCGCGGCCGGGTGGACGGCGAGGATGCCGCGTAGCAGCCGGGCGGCACCCACCCCCCCGCAGAGGACCGTGATCATGGCCGGTGCAACGTCAGGACAGGGCCCGGAGCTTCCCCGTCAGCAGGTCGATGTCGGCATCGACCATCGATTCGACCAGCTCGGTGAAGTTCGTGCTGGGTGTCCAGCCGAGCACCCGCTCGGCCTTGGAGGCGTCCCCGACGAGGAGATCGACCTCGGCCGGGCGCATGAACCGCTCGTCCACGACCACGTGGTCGTTGTAGTCGAGCCCGACGTGGGAGAAGGCCACCTCGCAGAACTCCCGTACCGAGTGGGTCTCGCCCGTCGAGATCACGTAGTCGTCCGGCTCATCCTGCTGGAGCATCATCCACATGGCCTCGACGTAGTCGCCGGCGAATCCCCAGTCGCGCTGCGCCTCGAGGTTGCCGAGGGGGAGCTCGGCGGCCCGTCCGAGCTTGATCTGGGCCACGGCGTGCGAGATCTTCCGCGTCACGAACTCCATCCCCCGTCGGGGACTCTCGTGGTTGAAGAGCATGCCCGACGAGGCGTGCAACCCGTAGCTCTCGCGGTAGTTGATCGTGATCCAGTGCCCGTACACCTTGGCCACGCCGTACGGGCTGCGGGGGTACAGCGGCGTGGTCTCCCGCTGGGGGACCTCGACCACCTTGCCGAACATCTCGCTGCTGCTCGCCTGGTAGAAGCGCACGTCGGGGTCGACGATGCGGATGGCGTCGAGCAGACGCGTCACGCCGAGGGCGGTGGTCTCACCGGTCAGCACCGGCTGCGAGAACGACGTCTGCACGAATGACTGGGCCGCCAGGTTGTAGACCTCGTCCGGTCGATGGGTGCGCAGCACCTCGATCAGCGATGCCTCGTCGAGCAGGTCGCCGGGAGCGAAGGTGATGCGGTCCTGGATGTGGGCGATGCGCTCGAAGTTCACCGTGCTGGTGCGACGCACCATCCCGATCACCTCGTAGTCCTTCTCGAGGAGCAGTTCGGCCAGGTACGAGCCGTCCTGGCCGGTGACCCCTGTGATCAGCGCGCGCTTCTGCATGCCACCGTTCTACCCTGGGCTCTCCAACCCGTCTGCTAAGTGGATTGGCACATGCCTACCGACGCCCATTCTCCGTTGCTCGCCGGCGACGACCCGCCTCCGCCCGAGCGCCTGGGGCGTCGTATAGCGGGCCACCGGGCCAAGCTGGGCTGGACGCAACAGGAGTTGGCGGAACGGCTCGCCGTCTCCCGGGTGGCCGTTTCGCACCTGGAGTCCTCGCTCAGCACGCCGGGGGAGCGGACCGTGGCCCTGCTCGCCGGGGTCTTCGGCCTCGAGCCCCACGAGCTGGTCGCGGGCACCTCGTACCCCGTGGCGAAGGCCGATCGCCTGCCACTCGTGGTTGCCCGCCACACCGAGCTCGAGCTCCAACTGGCGCTGCTCGACCAGGACCTCGCGTGGATCGAACACACCGCCGACCGCCATGCGGTGGCACTGCTCGACGCCTGGGAGGCCCGACTCAGGGCGTTGCGGTCCTCGCTCCACGACCACCGACAGCGGGCTCTGGCCGAGGAGGCGACCGAGCGGCTGCGCCTGCTCCGGGACGACCGCTCTCGCTGAGCGCGCCTCCGTCAGGTCGAGGCCCCGGTGGGCGCGATCACCGAGCGCCAGTGCGCGAGCAGGTCGGCGAGGGTCTGGTGCAGCGGGATCTCGGGCACCCAGCCGGTGGCGGTGCGAACGCGGGTGTTGTCGCCCCGCAGCACCGGGATGTCGACCGGTCGTTCCAGCAGCGGGTCTGTCTCGAGGCGCATGGGCCGCTCGGCCAGCGCCACGAGCTGGTCGGCCAGGTCGGACACGGCAACGTCGTGGCCGCTGCAGACGTTGTAGACCTCGCCCGGTGTGCCCTTGGTGACGAGGAGCCGGTAGGCCCGCACGACGTCGCGCACGTCGGTGAAGTCGCGCCGTGGGGTCAGGTTGCCCACGGGCACGACCCCGCCACCATCCCGCTCGTTGCGGGCCACCCGGTGCGCGAGCGCCGAGGCGACGAACCGGTCGGTCTGGCCCGCCCCGAGGTGGTTGAACGCCCGCACCCGCAACACCCCGAGCCCACGCCCCAGGAACGCCTGGAGCGCCAGGAAGTCGGCGGCGACCTTCGACGCGGCATAGGGGCTCACGGGGCGGAGCGGGGCCTCCTCGTGGAGCGGGAGCTCGGCCTCGGTCACCTGCCCGTACACGTCCGCACTGCTCACGGCCAGGACCCGGGGCACCTCGACGTCGGCGCAGGCGCTCAACACGTTCAGCGTGCCCTCGGCGTTGGCCCGGAAGGTCTCGACCGGCGCCGCCCAGGATCCACCGACATCAGCCTGGCCGGCCAGATGGTAGAGGGCATCGGGCCGTTCACGATCGACGAGCGCGCGCCAGCCTTCGGTGTCGAGGAGGTCCGGGCCCTCGTGGCGGTCGACGCCGACGACGCGGTCGCCCGACGCCTCGAGATGGGCGACGAGGTAGCGGCCCACGAAGCCGTGCGCACCGCTGACGAGGGCCTTCACCGAGCCGAGTGTACGGCCCGCCGGTAGAGGTCGATGAGACCGTCGACCGCGGTGTCCCAGGAGAAGCGCCGGATCCGCTCGAGTCCCGCCGAGCGGAGCTGCCGGCGGAGGCCCTCGTCGTCGAGGAGACCGGAGATGCCGGCCGCCAACCGCTCGATGTCGCCGACGGGCACGAGGAGCGCGGCGCCACCGAGGACCTCGGGGAGCGACCCGGCGTCGGATGCCACCACGGGGATGCCTGCGCTCATGGCCTCGAGAGGAGGGAAGCCGAACCCCTCGTACTTCGACGGGAACGCGAAGACGGTGGCGCCGTGGACGAGCGCGTCGCGGTCCGGGTCGTCGACCCAGGGGATCCGGGTGATCCGATCGTGGTGTCCGCTCGCATCGACGGCGGCCTGGAACGCGGTCGCTCCCCATCCGTCGGGGCCGGCGACGACGAGCCGCACGCGGGGGTCGTCGGCGGCCACCAGATCGAAGGCGCGCACCAGGCCGGGGAGGTCCTTGCGCGGCTCCACCGTGCCGAGCGCGAGGATGTAGCGCTCGCCCCCCGCCAGGTCGCGGCCGCGGCGAGGGTCCGCCGGCGGGAGGGGCGTGACGCCGTCGTGGATCGCCACCACCCTGTCGGGGTCCACGTCGAAATGTGATCGGATCTCATCGGCGACGAACGATGATCCGGTGTGGACCCATGCGCCGCGGTCGATGGCGGCCTGAATGAGCGGCGGGAAGCCCAACGTGTCGGCGGTGCACAGCTCGGGGTAGTGGACAGGAGTCAGGTCGTGCACCGACACCACGGCGGCGCCGCTCCGGGTGGGTGGCACGACGTAGTTGGGGCCGTGGACCAGGTCGACGGGCCCGCTCCACCATTCGATCGGCGGGCCACCCACCCGGGACCAGGCGGCGCGCAGCGGGCGCGCCGCCATCGGCCGGTTGATGGCGCGGACACCGGACGGCACGAGCGAGGGCAGCAGCCCGCGGCCCCGCCAGGTGGCGGCGTAGGCCGACACCGAGAGGTCGTGTCTCGACCCCAGACGGTGGAGCACCTCATGGGTGTAGACGCCGACACCCGTGCGGGGGCCGAAGAGGGGCGTGGCGTCGAGGACGACCCGCAGCGGCGTCGTCACGGCCGCCGTCTACCGGCTGACGACCTGTGAGCCGAGCTTCTCGAGGCGGTCCTGCAACTCGCGGCGGCGGACCTGGGCCTTCTGGTAGGTGAGCACCCCGGCGCCGACGCTGAGGTAGACGGCGTCCATGGCGACCTCTGCCAAGTCGGCGACGACCGGTTGGACCTTGCGTACGAGCACCTGTCCGACGCTTCCGCTCATGCTCTCCACGGTATCGGTCGGTCGATACTTCAGCAAGCACCCCGGGCATCCTCACCGGTGGCCTCCGGGGCAGGGGGGGTCCCCGAAACGACGGGCTGTGGGGGCTACGTTGGCGCCATCGTGGACAGTCCGATCGCCGATCCTGACGCCGACGCGCCCGCGTCCCTGCCGTCCGTCGTGGCGGTGGTCGTCGCCCACGACCCCGGCCCCTGGTTCGAGGCCACGATGCAGAGCCTCGCCGACCAGGACTACGACCAGTTGGCCGTGCTCGTCATCGATGCCGCCAGTCGAACGCCCGTACGCGATCGTGTCGCATCGGTCTTCCCGTCCGCCCTCGTGCGTCGGGTCGAGGAAGACCCCGGCTACGGCGCGGTCACCAACCAGGCCGTGGGCATGGTCGAAGGTGCCCCGTTCGTCCTGCTGTGCCACGACGACGTCGAGCTCGCGCCCAACACGGTGCGGGTCCTGGTCGAGGAGGCCTACCGCTCGAATGCGGGCATGGTCGGTCCCAAGCTCGTTCGTTGGGACAAGCCCCGCGAGATCCTCCAGATGGGTCTGGCGGTCGACAAGACCGGGTTCCCGACCCCGATCGTCGAACGCGGCGAGTTCGACCAGGAGCAGCACGACTCCGTCCGCGACGTGTTCGCGCTCCCCAGTGCCTGCCTGCTCGTCCGGGCCGATCTGTTCACCGCGGTCGGTGGTTTCGACGAGGCGATCGACTTCCTCGGCGACGACGTCGAACTCGCCTGGCGGATTCAGCTCGCCGGGGCCCGGGTGGTCCTCTCGCCCGATGCCAGGGTGTGCCATCTCGAGGCCCTCGGTGAACGCCGAGGGGTCGACGACCGACGCCGCCTGCAGGCGCGGCATCGGCTCCGCGCCACGTTGGTCTGCTACGGGCCCTGGCACCTGTTGCGGGTGGTGCCTCAGGCGGCGCTGCTGAGCCTGGTCGAGATCGTCTACGCGCTGCTCGTCGGCCGAGGTCGCCAGGCGCGCGACATCGCCACCGCATGGACGTGGAACCTGCGCAGCATCGGCTCCATCCACCGCGCCCGCCGCCAGTTGGCCGGCGTGCGACGCGTGCCTGACCGCGACATCCGCCCGCTGCAGAGCAGCGGCTTCGGGCGGCTGAACGCGTTGGCGCGCGGTCAGATCGGGCGCACCGGTGATGACCGCCTCACTTCCATCGGCACCGCCAGGCGCGATGTCGTCGAGTTCTTCCGGCGTGGCCCGAGCCGGGCCTCGGTGCTCGTCTGGGTCGCCGTGGCGATGCTGTTCGTCGTCGGGAGTCGCCACCTGATCACCCGCGAACTGCCCGCCATCGGGCAGTTCGCGGACTTCCCGGGCTCGCCCGGCGCGCTCATGGACCAGTGGACGAGCGGCTGGAATGCCGCGGGGTTGGGCTCTGTGGCACCCGCCCCGACCGGCCTCGGGCTGCTCGGGGGGGCCGGCTATCTGTTCCTCGGGGCGATGGGGCTGCTCCGCAAGGTGCTGATCCTCGGCATGTTGCCGTTGGGTGCGTTGGGTGCGTGGCGCATGCTCGCGCCCACGCGCTCGCGGTGGACACGGCTGACCACGCTGATCGTCTACGTGGCGATTCCGGTCGCCTACAACGCCATCGCCGTGGGGCACTGGGCGGGTCTCGTGATGTACGGCGCGGCACCCTGGATCCTGGCCCGACTCGCCCGAGGCTCCGGCCTCCCCCCCTACGGGCCCTTCGAGGCGGCCGCACCCGGGGAGGCCGTCGACTCCGACACGCCGACCGAGGGGGTCGTCCCACGGTCGGGTCGGCACCACGTCCTCGCCCTGGGCGTCCTCATCGCGGTGATCAGCTGCCTGGTTCCCCTGGCCGGCCCGGTGGTGCTGGTCATGGCGGTGGGCCTCGTCCTCGGTGGGCTGCTGAGCGGCACCACCGCGGGCGCCGTGCGCATCCTCGGCGTGGCCGTCGGCGGCGCTGCGGTCGGTGTCGTCCTGCAACTGCCGTGGGCACTCGACCTGCTGCCCCCACGTTTCCAGTGGTCGGCGGTCGGGGCCGAGGCCACGGCGTCTGTCGGCGGGATCGACCTTCCGCACCTCCTCCGGTTCGAGAGCGGCCCGCTCGGGGCGGCCCCGTTCGGTCTGGCGTTCCTGGTGGTCGCCGCGCTGGCGTTGCTGCTTGGACGCGACTGGCGACTCGGCTGGGCCATCCGGGGATGGACCATGGCGCTCGCGTGCTGGGGGCTGCTCTGGGTCAGCGAAGCCGGCTGGCTCCCGTTCGGCCCGTCGTCGAGCGAGATCCTCCTCGCCCCGGCCGCGGCTGGGCTCGCCCTGGCCGCGGGGCTCGGGGTCACGGCGTTCGAGCGTGACAAGTCGAAGGCGTTCTCGTGGCGGCAGATCGCGTCGGTGCTGGCATGGGGCGCGCTCGTCGTCGCCGTCCTCCCGGTGTTCGGCGCGATGTTCAACGGCCGCTGGTCGGCGCCTCGGGGCGACTTCTCCTCGTCGCTCTCGTTCCTCGACGACGAGAGCGAAGTCGCGCCCTTCCGGGTGCTGTGGCTCGGCAATCCGGAGGTCATGCCGCTGTCCGGCTGGGAGCTCGAGGACGGTGTCGTGTACGCCACCACCGATGACGGCGAACCGACCGTCGCGAACCTGTGGGCGGGATCGTCGCACGGGGCGACCCAGCTGCTGGGGGACGCGCTGCACGCCGCCGACTCGCGGCAGACCAACCGCCTGGGCCGGCTGCTGGCGCCGATGGGCGTCCAGTACGTGGTGGTGGTCCAACAGTTGGCACCCGAGCCCTTCAGCGACATGGCCCGACCCGTGCCCCCCCACCTCACCGGTACCCTCAACGAGCAACTCGACCTCGAGGCGATTCAGGTGAACCCGGCGCTCGACGTGTACCGCAACATCGCCTGGGCGCCTTCGCGGGCGATGCTCACCGATGAGAACGCGGGGGCGGGCACGGGGTCGGCGCTCGCCCAGTCGGTCGCCACCGACCTGGCCGGGCTCGAGGTGGCGCTGCCCGACCAGCAGGGGTTCACCACCTACAACGGCCCCGTCGAGTCCGGCGACGAGGTCTACCTCTCGGCCGCCGAATCGCCCCGTTGGCAGTTGCGGTCGGGTGGCGAGTCGGCCGAGCGGCGTGAGGCGTTCGGGTGGGCCAACGCCTTCAGCATCGCCGCCTCCGGCCCGGCCACCCTGACCTTCCGCACGCCGGCGAGTCGTTATCTCCTGCTCCTCGTGCAGGTCGGTCTGTGGGGGCTCGCGCTGTTCGCGCTCTTCCGCGGCCAGGTGGCGAACGTCGATCACCGCAGGGACGCCCCATGAGCCCGAGGTACGAGGGCGGGGACCCCGGCCTGCGTGGCCTGAACGCAGAACGAGCGGCTCGGCGAAGCCGAGAGCGGAAGACATGACTGCCGGTCGCTGGCCCGCGCTCCTGGTCATCCCTGCCCTGCTCATCGCCGCCGTCGTGGTCGACCGGAGCCGCGACGAGACGATCGCCACCGAGGCAGGTGGCGACGCCACCCGCAGCCTCGAAGAGCAGGGCCTCCTGCCCGTGGCGGCGCCGGCCACCGCGCTGGGGGCGACCTGGTACTGCGCGGGCGGCACGGTCGGCGAGGAGGGTGACGCCGACCACACCGTGATCGTGGCCAATCCCGGCGACACCGACCTTGCCGGCACCATCACGGTCTACGGGGACGCGACCGCCGAGGGCGAGTCTGGGCCGGTCGAGGCGATCTCGGTGGGCGCACGGTCGACCATCGAGGTCCGCGTCGCCGACATCGCCGAGGTGGCGGACGGCCAGGCTGCGGCCCTGGTCGAGCTCGCCGGTGGCGAGGCGGTCGTCGAGCACCGGATCAGCGGCCCCGATGGCACCGATGTGAGCGCCTGCTCACCCACGGCGTCGCCGACCTGGTACTTCGCGGCCGGATCGACGACCAAGGACGCGGTCGAGACGCTGGTGTTCTTCAACCCCTTTCCCGACGATGCCGTCGTCGACGTTTCCTTCCGCACCGATCAGGACCTTCGGACCCCCCAGGAGTTCGAGGGGCTGGTCGTCCCCGGCCAGTCCGTGATCGCACGGGACGTGGGTGAGGTCGTCACCCGCCGGGAGCACGTCTCTGCCAGCGTCGTCGCCCGCTCGGGCCGGCTCGTGGTGGACCGCATCCAGAGCTACGACGGCTCCGAGGGCCCGAAGGGCCTCACGGTCTCCCTCGGGGCGCCGGTCCCGTCCGACACCTGGTACTTCCCGGACGGCGCCGTGGGCAACGGCGTCGAGGAGCGGATGGTCGTGTACAACCCCACCGACTCGCTCGCCGAGGTCGATCTCGAGATCGTGGTCGACGACGTCGCGCGGTCCGGCGAGGTCGAGCCGTTCGAGCTCACCGTGCCGCCCGAGGGGTTCGAGGAGATCCTGCTCAACGAGGAGGCCCGCATCACCTCGGCCAGAGGGGGAGGAGAGGGCTCGCTCACCCACGCGAGCATCGTCAGATCGGTGAACGGCGTGCCGATCGTCGCCGAGCGCCAACTCGTGGGTGGTTCGGACAGCGACCTGGCCGGGGTCGACCTGACCCTCGGTTCGCCGCTGCTGTCCGATGAGGTCGTTCTCGCCGCGGGCCCCGTGGACGGCGGCGCCGCGACGGTGTCGATCCTGAACCCGGTGTCGGCGCAGGCGGCGACGGTCGCCATCATGGCCCTCGAGGACGGCGAGCTCTCCCCGGTCGACGGGGTCGACGACCTCACCGTCCCCGGCGCCGGGCGGCTGCTGGTGCCGCTCGATCGGCTCGCCGACGGCACGTCACTGGTGGTGTCCGCTGACCAGCCGGTGGTCGTCGAGCGCAGACTGGTCTTCGACGGTGATGTGTCGGGGGCGATTGCCGTGCCCGTCGCCGGGAGCCTGTCGAAACCGCCGGGCTGACCGCCGTGGATCGCCTGCTCGTCGCCGGACTGCTCGTGCTCGGTGCCGTCGCTCTTGCCTACGTCCTGCAGCGGCGTCAGCCCGACGAACCGATCCGCTCGGCATGGAGTGCGCCCTCCTGGGTGGATCGAGCCGACTTCGTCGCCCCCGATGCTCCTTGGCTCGTGGTCGTGTTCACCTCGGCAACGTGCCGGTCGTGCCGGAACGCCGCCGAGGGGGCCCTGGCGCTGGCGGACGAGGCCGTCGCGGTGCAGGAGGTCGAGGTGCAGGAGGCGCACGAGCTGCACGAGCGTTACGGCATCGATGCCGTGCCCACCGTCGTGATCGTCGACGCCGCGGGGGAGGTCCGGGCATCCTTCGTCGGTCCACCGGCGGGCACCGAGCTGCCCGACCGTCTGGCCGAGCTGTGTGAGCCGCCCGGGAGCGCGCCGCCCGGAGGTGGGCCCGCCTGATCAGTCGTCGGCGGTGACCGTCTCCGGATCTCGCGCCGGGCCGTCGGCCGCGGGGCGGTCGTGGCTGAGGGCGATGAGGCGATTCACCTCGTCGCCGTCGATGGTCTCGTGCTCGAGCAGGGCCCGCGCCACCAGGTCGAGTGCGTTTCGTTCAGCGATGAGCGTCTGGCGGCAGCGTTCCTCGCCCGAGCGCAGGATCTGCTCGACCTCCTCGTCGATGATCCGGGCGGTCTCGTCGCTGTAGTCGCGGGTGTGCATGAGGTCCTCGCCGAGGAAGACCTGACCCTGTGAGCCCCACGCCATGGGCCCGACCCGTTTGCTCATGCCCCATTCGCGCACCATCTTCCGCGCCAGCTCGGTGCTCCCGACGAGGTCGTTGTTGGCCCCGGTGGAGTAGAGCCCGAACACGAGCTCCTCGGCGATGCGACCTCCCATCCGGACGACGAGCGAGTCCTCGATGAAGTCCTGGCGATGGATGTGGCGTTCCTCGATCGGGAGTTGCATGGTGACGCCGAGCGCCATGCCCGTGGGCAGGATGGTCACCTTGTGCACGGGGTCGGCGTGGGGGAGCACCGCGGCGCACACGGCATGGCCGGCCTCGTGGTAGGCGATCGCCTCCTTCTCGTCGTCGGAGAGCGCCATGGACTCGCGCCGCTGGCCCATGAGGATGCGGTCCCGGGCCGCCTCGAAGCTGGGCCCGTCGATCGCGTCGGAGCCGTGGCGCACGGCGTAGAGGGCCGCCTCGTTGACCAGGTTGGCCAGATCGGCTCCGCTCATCCCCGGTGTGCCGCGGGCGACCAGGTCGAGGTCGATGTCCTTGCCGAGGCGCTTGTGCTTCACGTGCACCTCGAGGATCGCCCGGCGGTCACTCAGCTCAGGAAGGGGCACGGTGACCTGCCGGTCGAAGCGGCCCGGACGGAGGAGCGCGGAGTCGAGGATGTCGGGACGGTTGGTGGCCGCCATCATCACGATTCCTTCGGTTGCCTCGAAGCCGTCCATCTCGGAGAGCATCTGGTTGAGGGTCTGCTCACGCTCGTCGTGGCCGCCGCCGAGGCCCGCTCCTCGCTTGCGGCCGATGGAGTCGATCTCGTCGACGAAGATGATGGCGCGTCCCAGCTTGCGGGCCGACTGGAAGAGGTCACGGACACGGCTCGCGCCGACGCCGACGAACATCTCCATGAAGTCGGAGCCCGTCACCGACAGGAAAGGAACGCCCGCCTCGCCCGCGACGGCGCGGGCGATGAGGGTCTTGCCGGTGCCCGGCGGACCCACCAGGAGCACTCCCTTCGGGATGCGGGCACCGATCTCGCTGAAACGGTCGGGATGCTTCAGGAAGTCGACGACCTCGGTGATCTCCTGTTTCACGCCCTCGTAGCCGGCGACGTCGGCGAAGGTGGTCCCGGGCCGCTCGGTGGAATAGGTCTTGGCCTTTGAGCGGCCGATCGACATGATGCCGCTCATCTGGCCCTGGGCCCGCCGCTGCATCCACCAGAAGAAGCCGATGAGCAGTGCGACGGGGAGCAGCAGTGGAAGGACCGTCGCGAGGAAGCTCGACTGGGGAGTCTTGAACTCGACCGAGACGCCCTGCTCGCGCATCAGCGTGAGATCTGCTTCGGGGATTCCGCCCTGCAGTGGGCCGACGGTGGTGAACTCGGCGCCGTCGGTGCGCTCGCCCCTGATGTGGGCGTTGTCGTTGTTGATCTCGACGCTCTTGACCTGGCCCGCCTCGACGCGGTCGAGGAACTTGTTGTAGGTGATCGAGTTGTCCTCGCTCGTCGACAGCAGGCTGGAGGCCACGATCGAGGCGGTGACCAGTCCGAGCAGCACCCACAACGACCAGCGCGGCCACCCGGCATCGGAACGACCGGAACGGCCCGGCCGCTTGCCGCCGGACGGGACGGGCGGGGGAGGGGGCGGCAGGTGGTCTGGGCTCACGCGCTGCACCCCTGGCTGTGGTGGGCCGCTCGGGACCCGCCCTCGTTCCTCGGACTCATGACGTTCCATGCTAGGCGCCGCGGCATCCACCGCCACGGAGGCCTCGAGCCCTATTCTCGGCCGACATGAACCGATCTTGCGCCCGGCCCGGATGCAGCGAGCGGGCGACGGCCACACTCGCCTTCGACTACCACACCAAGACGGTCTGGCTCGAGACACTCGCCTTCGAGGTGCATCCGGCCGCCCACGACCTGTGCGCGCGCCATGCCGACCGGTTGTCGGCGCCGCAGGGCTGGGAGCTCCACGACCTTCGTGTACCGGTGGTCGAGCCGATGTTCCGCACCGCACGCGCCTCCTGACCCGGCCCTCTCGGTCGGGGCGTCTCGACCCTCGGTCATCCGGCGTCGCCGGTACGATCGGCCGTCCATGCGACCCTCACCGACGTTGACGGCCGGCCCGCCCGTTCGCTGGGGTCTCGGCGACGCGTGGCTCGGCCTGCTCCTCGGCAACGTCGCGTCGGTGGTGGTCGGGGTGGTCATCCTCTCGCTCACCGGCCATGTCGGCACCCCGCCGGACGAGTTGCCCCTCACCGTGATCGCACTGCTCCAGGTGCCGCTCTGGGCCGGCTACCTCACGATGCCGATCGTGGCCTCGAGCCGGAAGGGAAACGGCCTGGTCGCCGATTTCGGCCTGCGGGCCCGAGCGCTCGACGTGCCCCTCGGCATGGCGATCGGCGTGGCCACGCAGCTGATCGTGGTGCCGGTGATCTACGTCCCGATCTTCTGGATCATCGGCGAACGGGACGTCTCGGCAAGCGCTCGGGCACTCACCGACCGGGCAGACAGCCCCGTCGGCGTCGTGCTCCTGATCCTGATCGTCGTGGTCGGTGCGCCGATCGTGGAGGAGCTCTTCTTCCGCGGGCTCCTCCTTCGCAGCCTCGAGAACCGATGGGGGAGAGCGTGGGCCGTCGCGCTCTCGTCCCTGATCTTCGGCGCGGTGCACCTCGAGCCGCTCCAGTTCCCGGCACTGGTCGCGGTCGGCGTGATCCTTGCGCTCCTCGCGGTCCGGACGGGCCGTCTGGGCCCGGGCATCTTCGCCCACATCGCCTTCAACGCCGTCGCCGTGACCACCCTCCTGATCGATCGATGAACGCGCCGCCTGCATCCTCAAGTCGTTCTGGCGCGCGCCGATTGGTCACGGCCCGCCCGCTTGGAGATCCGTACCGTGCCTGCTCATCGTTGCCCCCGTTGCGACGCCCCCGTCGTGGAGATCACCATCACCCTCGGCGGGACCGAGGCGACCATGCGTTCGTGCTCGGAGTGCGATCAGCGGGTCTGGACCTCGGACGGTCGAGACGTCGACCTGCATGGTGTCCTCAGCGACCTGAGCGTCGAGCCCCGGCAGACCTGACCCTCGGGGCCGCCCGGCGGGTGCCACGATGAGTGGCGCCATGACAGACACGAGCCAGGCCGAGCGCGTCGCGGTCGCCGACCCAGCCGACCCTGCGGCCGCGCCCATCGCCGACACCCCGGAGCCGGCGACGCTCCCGCGCTGGCGCCGTTTCCTGGCGATGCCCGCCGAGGGCTGGATCACCCTCGGTGTGGTGACGGCGTGCGTCGTGTTCACCCTCTCGCACCTCCAGCCGGACCTGATCCTGGCGAACACCACGCCGGCGGGTGGGGACATGGGCGCCCACGTGTGGGGACCGGCGTACCTGCGCGACCACCTGCTCACCCACGGACGCCTCACCGGTTGGACCCCGGACTGGTACGCGGGCTTTCCCGCCTACCAGTTCTACATGGTCATCCCGTCGCTGCTGATCCTCGCCCTCGACGTCTTCCTGCCCTACGGCGTCGCCTTCAAGCTGATCACGGTGTCCGGGGTCCTCACCCTGCCGATCGCCGTGTGGGCGTTCGGCCGGCTGTCCGGCCTGCGGTTCCCGACGCCCGCCATGCTCGCCGTGGCCACCGTCCCGTTCCTCTTCGACCAGAGCTTCACCATCTACGGCGGCAACATCGCCTCCACCCTTGCGGGCGAGTTCGCCTTCTCGATCAGCCTGTCGATCGCCATCGTCTACCTCGGGGTGGTGGCTCGCGGGCTCGAGACGGGTCGACACCGGGCGTGGGCCGCGGGCCTGCTGGCGCTCTGCGGCCTCTGTCACCTGATACCGGCGTTCTTCGCCCTGGCGGGCACCGCGCTCTGGCTGCTCCTGCGGCTCGGGAGGATGCAGGTCAGGTGGTTGGTGACCATGCTGCCGGTGGCGGGCCTCTTGGCGTCGTTCTGGGTGCTCCCCTTCTTCGCCAGGCGCGCCTACCTCAACGACATGGGCTGGGAGAAGCTCACCGACTACTGGGTCAACCTCGTCCCCCACGACAACCGCTGGCTGTTCGTGTTCCCGATCGTCGGGGCGGTGCTGGCCGTCGTCCGACGGAGCCGTGCGGGGATATGGCTGGTGCTCAGCGCCGGCGTGTTCGCCCTCGCCTTCGTGGTCATGCCGCAGGGCCGTCTGTGGAACGCCCGACTCCTGCCGTTCTACTTCCTCTGCCTCTACCTGCTCGGCGGGTATGCCATCGCGGAGGTGGGCAAGCTGCTCGCCCGCCTGTTCGCCCCCGCCGGTCAGGCCGGCGTCCGAGGCGTCCGGCTGTTGACGCCCGTCGCCGGCCTCGGCGTCGTGCTCGTGCTCGTCGCCCTCCCGCTGCACGCCCTTCCGCTCGGCCACACCGGTGCTGACGGCGTCTACCGTTGGTTCGGCCTCCACACCGCCGATCGCAGCTTCGTGGACGGTTGGGCCCGCTGGAACTACTCGGGGTACGAACAGAAGAAGGCCAACGCGAGCGGCGGGGGGTACACCGAGTACTACGCCCTGATGCAGACCATGGCCCGAATCGGTGACGAGAACGGCTGCGGGCGGGCCATGTGGGAGTACGAGCGCGAGCTCGACCGGTACGGCACGCCGATGGCCCTGATGCTGCTGCCGCACTGGACCGACGGGTGCATCGGCTCGATGGAGGGCCTGTACTTCGAGGCGTCGGCCACGACCCCGTACCACTTCCTCAACCAGTCGGAGCTCTCGGTGGCGCCGTCGCGTGCGCAGCGCGACCTTCCCTACCGGGACTTCGACCTCGATGCGGGCCTTCGTCATCTCCAGCTCATGGGTGTCCGCTACTACCTGGCCTTCTCCGAGAAGGCGGTGACCGAGGCCGACGGGCATCCGGACCTCACGCCACTGGCCACCTCCGGGCCGTGGCACGTCTACGAGGTCGCCGACTCGGAGCTGGTCATACCCCTCAGCAACGAGCCGGCCGTGCTCGAGGGCGTGACCGACGACGGCCGATCGTGGCTCGCTCCCTCGATCGCCTGGTACCAGGACAACGCCCAATGGGACGTCGCCCTCGCCTCCAGCGGGCCGGCTGCCTGGCCGAGGGTCGTGCCCGGTGAGACGCCGCTCCAGGTTCCGGTCGATCCAGCTGAGGTCACCGCCATCTCGAGTGACGACGACTCGATCTCCTTCGATGTGGATCAGGTGGGCTCGCCCGTGCTCGTCAAGGCGAGCTACTTCCCGAACTGGCAGGCGTCCGGTGCGGACGGCCCCTACCGGGTGGCACCGAACCTCATGGTGGTGGTCCCCACCGGTCGCCACGTCGAGCTGCACTACGGCTACACGAACGTGGACTACCTGGCCTGGTTGCTCACCCTCGCCGGACTGATCGGCCTGGTCTGGCTGGCCCGGGTGCCCCCCCTCCGGGTGCCGCTTCGCACGGCCGTCAGCGTCGAGACGGGCCCGCCGTCACCCGATCCGGAGGACGGCGCGCGTTCCCGGACGGGCCCCTCCGAGGGCGAGGGCGAGGGCGACGGCGACGGCGACGGCGACGGCGACGGTCTGGTCGTCGCCGTTCGCGCCGGTCCCGAAGAGGCCGCACAGGTCGGCGCCGTCGACCCGTGAGCCACGGGCTCCGCCGCCTCGCCGCCGTCGGCGGGCTGTCGACGCTCGCGGACGTCGGCATCTTCGTCCTCCTGCGACAAGTGGGTGGGTGGCCGCTCGTCCCGGCCGACCTCGTTGCTCTGGGCCTCGCCGCGTGGGCGTCCTTCGGCCTCCACCGCGCCACGCTCACGCCGGGCGACCCGTACGAGCGATGGGTCGACCGGCCCTCCGCCTTCGCGCGCATCGCCGTGATCGGCGCCGCCGTCGACGTGGCACTGGTGCTCGCCCTCGCTGCGATGACCGGTCCGACGACGGTGGCGGGGCTCCTCCTCGTCAAGCTGCCCGCGGTCGCGATCGCGGGCGCGGCGCGGCTCGCCGGGGAGCGGCGTCTGCTGTTCCGTGTCGTCCGCGGGGACCAGGACCGGCGGGTCGGCCGTGCCGACCCCGTCGGCGACGTTCGCTTCAGCGTGGTGATCCCGGCCTTCCGGGAGCGCGACGGCATCGGTGCCACGGTCGGGTCGCTGCGCCGGGCGCTGGCCTCGGTGGCCGAGGACGGCGGCCTCGAGATCGTGATCGTCGATGACGGGTCGGGCGACGGGACCGCCGAGTCCGCGCGTGCGGCCGGGGCCGACCTCGTCCTGGAGCAGCCGGTGAATCGGGGCAAGGGGGCGGCCGTGCGTCGCGGGGTGCTCGCTGCCCACGGGCGCGCCATTGCCTTCACCGACGCCGACCTGGCGTACTCACCGGACCAGTTGCTCCGGCTCCTCGCCGAGGTCGAGGACGGGTGGGATGTCGTCGTGGGCAGCCGCCGCCATGACGACACCACGACGCTGGTGCGGGCGGGCCGGCTGCGAGAAGTGGGCGGGCGGGCCATCAACCTCTTGACCCAGGCCGTGCTCCTCGGTCAGTACCGCGACACCCAGTGCGGCCTCAAGGCCTTTCGCGGCGACGTCGCGAGGCTCCTGTTCGGTCGGGGCATGGTCGACGGCTTCGCGTTCGATGTCGAGCTCTTCCATCTCGCCGAGCGGTACCGGCTCTCGCTCACCGAGGTCCCGGTATCGGTGGCCAACTCCTCACGGTCCACCGTTCGGGTCGCCCGCGACGCCGTCGTCCTGGTCCGCGACCTCCAACGTGTCCGGCGGTGGGGCAGGCAGGGACGGTACGAGAGCGGCGCTTCGCCACCGGATGGGCGAGCACTCCCGGTCAACTGAGGCCCGATCGACGGCCCTTGGCGCTCCGGAGCCGGGGGGCCAATGTAGTGTGCTCTAGCTCATGGCACAGATTGATGCGGTCTTCAAGGCCTACGACATCCGCGGGACCGTGCCCGACCAGCTCGATGCCGAGTTGTGCGAAGCCATCGGTGCCGCCTTCGCCCGGTTCGCGACCGCCGACATGGGGTCGCCACGGGTGCTCGTGGGCCGCGACATGCGGCCCTCGGGAGTCCAGCTCGCGGCGGCGTTCGCTCGCGGCGTGCGCGCGCAGGGCGTCGACGTGGTCGACCTCGGCCTGTGTTCCACCGACATGCTCTACTTCGCCTCCGGGCGCGAGGATGCACCCGCCGCGGTCTTCACCGCCTCGCACAACCCGGCGGCCTACAACGGCATCAAGATGTGCCTGTCCGGTGCCCGCCCGGTGGGCGAGGAGACCGGCCTGCGCGAGATCAAGGCAGCTGCCGCGGCGGGGGTGCCGGTGGCGGGGACCACGCCGGGCGAGGCCACCAGCATCGACGTGCTCGACGACTTCGCCGCCCACGTCCACTCGTTCGTCGACCGTGATGCCCTGAAGCCCCTCAAGGTCGTGGCCGACACCGCCAACGGCATGGGCGGCCTGGTGGTCCCCGCGGTGTTCGCGGGCCTGCCCTTCGAGCTGGACCTGCTGTATGGCGAGCTGGACGGCACCTTCCCGAACCACCCCGCCGACCCCATCCAACCCGAGAACCAGGCCGACCTGCGGGCGAGGGTGCTCGCGACCGGCGCCGACATCGGCCTGGCCTTCGACGGCGACGCCGACCGGGTGTTCCTGGTCGACGAGAAGGCCAACCTGCTGTCGGGGTCGCTCACCACGGCCCTGGTGGCCAGCGGCATCCTGGCAAAGCAGCCGGGCTCGACGGTGATCCACAACCTCATCTGCTCGAAGGCGGTGCCCGAGGTCATCCGCGAGGGTGGCGGGACCCCGGTGCGCAGCCGGGTGGGTCACTCGTTCATCAAGGCGTTGATGGCCGATACCGGCGCCGTGTTCGGCGGCGAGCACTCGGGCCACTACTACTTCCGGGAGAACTACCGGGCCGACTCGGGCCTGATCGCCGCGCTGGTGGTGCTCGAGCAGCTGTCGCAGGCGGGGGTGCCCCTGAGCGAGTTGCGCACGCCCTTCGAGCGGTACGCGGCATCGGGCGAGCTGAACCAGGAGGTCCCCGACCCCCGGGCAATCATCGACCTCGTGGCCGATGCCTTCGCCGACCAGTCGCAGGATCGGCTGGATGGTCTGACCGTCGACCTCGGGGGCTGGTGGTTCAACCTGCGTCCGAGCAACACCGAGCCGCTCTTGCGGCTCAACCTCGAAGCGGCGGACGAGGCGGCGTGTGCCCGCCACGTGGACGAGGTCAACGATGTGATCGAGGCGGCTGCCTCGAGCCTCTCCCACCGAACGGAAGACTGATGGCACTCGACCGGCAACTGCTCGACATCCTCGCCTGCCCTGAGGACAAGGGCCCGCTCCTGTACTTCGAGGACGAGGACGCGCTGTACAACCCGCGACTCCATCGGCGCTACGCGATCCGTGACGACATCCCGGTCATGCTGATCGACGAGGCCGAGACGGTCGACGACGACGAGCACACTCGGCTGCTCGCCAAGGCCGAGACCGAGGGCATCACGCCCACGTTCGACGCCGACGGGGCATGAGCGGAGCGGTGGCCCGAGCGGCCCGGCGACGCAGTCGCCAGGAGCGGATGGGCATGAGCGGAGCGGTGGCCCGAGCGGCCCGGCGACGCAGTCGCCAAGAGCGGATGGGCATGAGCGGAGCGGTGGCCCGAGCGGCCCGGCGACGCAGTCGCCAGGAGCGGATGGCGTGATGGAGCCGACCACGCCCCTCGACTCGTGGTCGATGCTCGAGGCCACCGCCGGCCTCGCCGAGCAGGTCGAGGTCGCGGCCGAGGCCGCCTCGGGCGTGGATCTGTCGGGCCTGCCCGACCGGAGCCAGATCGAGAACGTGCTGGTGTTGGGGATGGGCGGCAGCGGGGTGTCCGGCGACCTGCTGACCACCGTGGCCGGCCCGTTCATGCCCGTGCCCGTCGTGGTGGTCAAGGGGTACGAACCGCCTTCCTACGCCAACGAGAGCACCCTCGTGTTCGCCATGTCGTTCTCGGGTGACACCGAGGAGACCGTCGACGCGGTCACCACCGTGGCCCTCGCCGGTGCCCCTGTGGTGGCGGTCACCAGGGGCGGCGAGATCGGTCGGCTGGCCGACACGTGGCACGCCCCCGTCATCCCCGTGGCCGACGGCATACCCGCGCCGCGTGCCGGCCTGGGTGCCATGGCCATCCCGCCACTCATCGTGCTCGAGCGCCTCGGGCTGTTTCCCGGGGCGGGGGAGTGGATCGAGCGTGCCGTCGAGCAGCTCGTGCGCCGTCGTGACTCCCTGCTGATCCCTGGCAACGAGGCTGAGATCCTGGCCCGTCGGATCGGCCGCACCGTTCCCCTCGTCTACGGCGGGGGCGGCATCGGCCAGGTGGCCGCCGCCCGGTGGAAGACCCAGGTCAACGAGAACGCCAAGGCCCCGGCCTTCGCCAACACGGTGCCCGAGCTGTGCCACAACGAGATCGCCGGCTGGGGCCAGCACGGCGACCTGACTCGGCAGGTGTTCAGCCTGGTGAACCTGCGCCACGAGCACGAGCACCCGCAGGTGATGAAGCGCTTCGAGCTGGTCAACCGTTGGACCGAAGAGGTCATGAGCGACATCCACGAGGTGCGGGCCGAGGGCGACGGCGTGCTGGCGCAGCTGCTCGACCTCGTCACCTTCGGGGACTTCGTCAGCCTCCATCTGGCCTTCCAGGAGGGCATCGACCCAGGGCCCGTTCCGGTGCTCGACGAGATCAAGGCGGCCCTCCGGGACTGACGCAGCCGGCGCCGACCACCCCCGATCCCCCAGGCGAGTGGCTGCGGGCGCTCGATCTACCTAGACTCGGTGGTGCTTCGGGCTGATTCGAGTGGTGTCAGTGGACCCCAGCCTGGTTCTGCACATCCCTTTCGCCCCTGCTTCGACGCGCGGGCGTTCTCGACATCAGGAGATTCGCATGACCGACACTGACAACACCGGCGACCTCGGCTTCAAGGTCGCCGATCTCACGTTGGCCGACTTCGGCCGCAAGGAGATCCACCTTGCCGAGCATGAGATGCCCGGCCTCATGGCGCTGCGCGAGCAGTACGCCGCGGACCAGCCGCTGGCCGGTGCCCGCATCACCGGCTCGCTGCACATGACCATCCAGACCGCCGTGCTGATCGAGACCCTCGTGGCCCTCGGTGCGCAGGTGCGTTGGGCGTCCTGCAACATCTTCTCCACCCAGGACCACGCCGCCGCGGCCATCGCCGTCGGCCCCGACGGAACGCCCGAGAACCCCAAGGGCATCCCTGTCTTCGCCTGGAAGGGCGAGACCCTCGAGGAGTACTGGTGGTGCACCGAGCAGGCGCTGCGCTGGCCTGACGGCGGGCCCAACATGGTGCTCGACGACGGCGGCGACGCCACCCTGCTCGTGCACAAGGGCACCGAGTTCGAAGCGGCGGGAGCCGTGCCCGACCCCTCCACCGCCGAGTCCGAAGAGTTCCAGTACGTGCTGGCGCTGCTCGGTCGCACCCTGGCCGAGGACCCGCAGCTCTGGACCCGTCTGGGTGCGGGGATCCACGGAGTCACCGAGGAGACGACCACTGGCGTCCACCGGCTCTACCAGATGGCCGAGCTCGGCACGCTGCTGTTCCCCGCCATCAACGTCAACGACTCGGTCACCAAGTCGAAGTTCGACAACCTGTACGGCTGCCGTCACTCGCTCATCGACGGCATCAACCGTGCCACCGACGTGATGATCGGCGGCAAGGTCGCGGTGGTCCTCGGTTATGGCGATGTGGGCAAGGGCTGCGCGCAGTCGCTCAAGGGCCAAGGTGCCCGGGTCGTCGTCACCGAGGTCGACCCGATCTGCGCCCTGCAAGCGGCCATGGAGGGCTACCAGGTCGTCACGCTCGACGACGTGGTCGACACCGCCGACATCTTCATCACCTGCACGGGCAACTTCAACATCATCGGGGCCCACGACATGGCGAAGATGAAGCACAACGCCATCGTCGGCAACATCGGCCACTTCGACAACGAGATCGACATGGCGGGACTCGCTGCGCTCGACGGTGTCGAGCGCATCAACATCAAGCCCCAGGTCGACGAGTGGCGGTTCGCCGACGGCCACTCGATCATCGTGCTGGCCGAGGGCCGGCTCCTGAACCTGGGCTGCGCCACCGGCCACCCGAGCTTCGTGATGTCCAACAGCTTCACCAACCAGGTGATCGCCCAGATGGAGCTGTTCGGGCATCCCGATTTCTACGAGCGCAAGGTGTACACGCTGCCCAAGCACCTCGACGAGAAGGTCGCCCGACTGCACCTCGAGGCGCTCGGCGTCCACCTCACCGAGCTACGTCCCGATCAGGCGGCTTACCTGGGCATCCCGGTCGAGGGCCCGTACAAGCCCGACCACTACCGCTACTGAGCCCACGTCCGCAGCGGCCGGCCCGCTCGCCCTCCGGGGTGGGCGGGCCGTTCCCGCCTGCGGTCGACGGCGGCCTACTCGGCGCCGATCACGGTTTCTGGTTCGGGGGTGCCGTGGTCGATGGTGAGGCAGGGCAGGAACACGTGGACGAGGGGCCCGATCGACAGGGCGAACAGCACCGTGCCGATGCCGACGGTGCCGCCCAGGGCCCATCCCACGGTCAGCACGCAGAGTTCGATGCTGGTGCGCACGACCCGGATGCTGTGGCCGCGGTGGTGGATGCTGGTCATGAGGCCGTCCCGGGGCCCCGGTCCGAGCCCGGCGCCGATGTAGAAACCAGAGCCGACGGCGAACAGCAGGATCCCCACCAGGAGGAACGCGATCCGCACCGCCATCGCCCCGGGCTCGTCGACCAAACCGAGGGTGGCGTCGATGGTGAGGCCGATCAGCAGGATGTTCAGCATCGTGCCCAAGCCGATGCGCTCGCGGAGCAGGATCCAGCTGAGCAGGACCACCGCGCCGGTGAGGATGCTGACCGTGCCGATCGGGATGCCGGTGTGGTCGGAGACACCCTGGTGCAGGACGTCCCAGGGATCGAGGCCCAGGTCGGCCTGGACCAGCAGGGAGAGCCCGACACCGCACAGCACCAGCCCGAACACCAGTCGGGGCAGCCGCCGGCGCGTCTCGGCGAGCGAAAGGAACCGGAACACCGCGGCACCGTATCGACCGCAGGCGAACGCCCCGCCCGGTTTCCTGCCGACATCGACGCAGCGCGGGAACGGCCATGGAGGCGAGCACGAGTCCGTCATGAGTGTCGTACCCGCTGCGTATGGTCAGGCGATGTTCCTGCCGACCACCTGCCCGGGGTGCGGCACTCGAGGGCCCGCTCCCTGCGCCGGCTGTGTGGCCGAGCTCCTGTCGGCACCGGCGGCGCCACCACCTCCGGGCCTCGATGCGTGGTGGGCACTCGTCAGCTACGAGGGGGTCGGGCGGGAGCTCGTGGCCAGGCTGAAGTACCGGGGCAATCGCTGCGCAGTGCACTGGCTGGCCGAGCAGATGGCGGCGTTGGTCGACCCGGTCGGCGTCGACGTGGTCACGTGGGTGCCCACCACCGCTGCGCGTCGGAGGGCCCGGGGGTTCGACCAGGGCGAGCTGTTGGCCAGAGCGGTCGCGCTCTGGCTCCGACGTCCCTGCCGGCGGCTCCTGCGCCGGAGTCCGGGCCCACCCCAGACGGGTCGTTCCCGGGAACAGCGCCTTCACGGACCGCGCCTGAGCGCTGTCGGCCCGGTCAGCACGTCGGTGCTGCTGGTCGACGACGTCGCCACGACGGGCGCCACCCTGTCCATGGCTGCGCGTGTGCTGAGAGGAGCGGGCGCGCCCGGAGTGCGGGCGCTCACCGGTGCTCGCACGCCTTCACGGTCGCGTGCCCTACCATCCATGCGGCACACGACGAACCAGGAGCATTGAGTGGACATCAGGGTCAGCGGCCGGCACACCGAGGTCTCCGGAGCGCTACGGGAGGCCACGATCGACAAGATCGGCCGGCTGAGTCGCTTTCTCGACGGCATGGAGCGGGCCGAGGTGCATTTCTCCGAGGAGCACAACCCTCGCATCGTGGACAAGGAGGTGTGCGAGGTGACCCTCGAAGGTCACGGCCACCACGTCCGGTGCAAGGTGTCGGCCCCCGACGGGTTCGTGGCGGTCGACCGCGCCGTCGAGAAGTTGGAGCACCAGCTGCACAAGCTGAAGACGAAGCTCAACCGACGGTCCGGTCGTGGCGGTCCCGACCCCGATCAGATCGTCGCCGCCCTGCCCGACGACGCCGCCGCCTCCGCTCCCCGGATCGTCAAGACCAAGCAGTTCGCGATGTCCACGATGGATGCCGACGAGGCGTCCGTGCAGATGGACCTCCTCGGTCACGACTTCTACTTCTTCACGAACGACAGCACCGGGCGCTCCGCGGTGGTGTACCGCCGCGACGACGGTGACGTCGGGTTGATCGATCAAGCCGACTAGGTTCGGCTGACCACGGTCGCTGGAGGAGAGGTCGTTGCCCGAGGAGACCACGGAGACGCCAGGCGCCGAGCCGGTGCGCGTGCTCATCTGCGATGACCACGCGCTCTTCCGACGCGGGCTGATGATGGTCCTGGAGGAAACGCCCGGCGTCGAGGTCGTCGCAGAGGCATCGCACGGGAGCGAGGCGGTCGCCATGGCCGAGGACTTCGCTCCCGACGTGGTGCTCATGGACGTCCACATGCCGGGCCTCGATGGCATCGAGGCCACCAGGCGCATTGCGATCAACCACCCGTCCGCCCGCATCATCATGCTCACGGTCGGCAGCGACCAGGCAGTGCTCTTCGAGGCCATCCGGGTCGGGGCCACCACCAACCTGTCGAAGGAGACCGCCATCGACGGGGTCGCCGAGGCGGTCAGGGCGGTGGCGAACGGCCAGGTGCTCCTGTCACCGGGCCTGGCCGCCAAGTTGCTGCAGGAGTTCGAGTCCATGGCCGCGGGCGCCCTCTCGGCCGGCGCGCCCTTGACCCCCACGCTCGCACCCCGAGAGGTCGAGGTGCTGCAAGGAGTGGTCGACGCCAAGAGCAATGCCGCGGTCGCGGCCGATCTCGGCATCTCGCAGAACACCGTGAAGAACCACCTGCGCAACGTGCTCGCCAAACTGCACCTCCACACCTGGGCGAGCGCAACGCCGGGCGAGGCGGAGGGCCGGCCGGGTCGCTGAGCCGGCACGGGGAACGCCGCGCTGCCGGCACAGGGAACGCCGCGGGAAGCACCATCCTGGGTCGCCGGTAGGCTCTGGCCATGGCTGTTCTCGATCGACTTCTCCGCACCGGCGAGGGCAAGAAGCTTCGTGCGCTCGCCGGCCTGGTCCCCGAGATCAACGCCCTCGAGCCCGACGTCGAACGTCTCTCCGACGAGGCGCTGCAGGCCAAGACCCCCGAGTTCAAGGAGCGCTTCGCCAACGGTGAGTCGCTCGACGACCTGCTGGTCGAAGCGTTCGCGGTCGTGCGTGAGGCGGGGCGGCGCACGATCGGCCAGCGCCACTACGACGTGCAGATGATGGGAGGTGCCGCCCTGCACTTCGGCTGGGTGGCCGAGATGAAGACCGGCGAGGGCAAGACGCTCGTGTCCACGCTCCCCGTGTACCTGAACGCGCTCTCGGGTCAGGGCGTGCATGTCATCACGGTCAACGACTACCTGGCCAAGCGCGACGCCGAGTGGATGGGTCAGCTCCACGGGTGGCTCGGTCTCGAGATCGGCATGATCCTGCCCGGCAACTTCGACAGTGAGTTCAAGCGTGCGCAGTACGCCTGTGACATCACCTATGGCACGAACAACGAGTTCGGTTTCGACTATCTCCGCGACAACATGGCGATGGCACGCGACCTGCAGGTGCAGCGGGGCCACCCCTTCGCCATCGTGGACGAGGTCGACTCGATCCTCATCGACGAGGCCCGCACCCCGCTCATCATCAGCGGTCGCGTCTCCGACGCCGCCCAGCTCTACTACCGCTTCGCCGGCATCGTCCGAGACCTGCAGCCCGAAGCGGACTACGACGTCGACGAGGAGAAGCGCACCGTCGCGCCGACCGACGAGGGCATCTCGAAGGTCGAGGCTGCCCTCGAGGTCGACAACATGTACGACGAGGTGTCGGCCAATCTGGTCCACCAGCTCCAGGCCGCCCTGCGCGCGAAGGAGCTGTTCAAGCGCGACAAGGACTACATCATCGCCCACGGCGAGGTGAAGATCGTCGACGAGTTCACCGGTCGCGTGCTGGAGGGGCGCCGTTGGTCCGAGGGCCTCCACCAGGCGGTGGAGGCCAAGGAAGGGGTGAAGATCAAAGAGGAGAACCAGACCCTCGCCACGGTCACCCTGCAGAACTACTTCCGCCTCTACGACAAGTTGGCAGGGATGACGGGCACGGCGAGCACCGAGGCGTCCGAGCTGGCAGGCACCTACGGCCTCGAGGTCGCGCCGATCCCCACCAACAAGGAGATGATCAGGCTCGACCAGGCCGACCTGATCTACAAGACCGAAGACGCCAAGTTCGACGCGTGCATCGATGACATCGCCGAACGGGTCGAGAGCGGCCAGCCGGTGTTGGTGGGCACCGTCTCGGTCGAGAAGTCCGAGAAGCTCTCCCGCCTGCTCGGAAAGCGCGGCATCCGCCACGAGGTCCTCAACGCCAAGCAGCACACGCGTGAGGCCGAGATCGTCACCCAGGCGGGTCGCCTGCAGTCGGTCACGGTGGCCACGAACATGGCCGGACGAGGCGTGGACATCATCCTGGGAGGAAACCCCGAAGGCCTCGCCCTCCGCGACACCCGGGCCGAGGGTCTCGACCCCGAGACCGAGGAAGGCCGGGCACGGATCGCCGAGCTCACGGCTCGCTACGAGCCCGAGACCCGGGCCGAGGGTGACAAGGTGCGTGAGCTGGGGGGCCTCTACGTCCTCGGCACCGAGCGCCACGAGAGCCGCCGGATCGACAACCAGCTCCGCGGTCGTGCTGGCCGCCAGGGCGACCCGGGCGAGAGTCGCTTCTACCTGTCACTCGAGGACGACCTGATGCGGCTGTTCGCCACGGGCGCCATGAACTGGGTCATGGGCAAGGCGCTGCCAGATGACGTCCCCATCGAGGCGAAGATGGTCACCAAGGCCATCGAGCGGGCGCAGAACACCGTCGAGCAGCGCAATGCCGAGATCCGCAAGAACGTGCTGCAGTACGACGAGGTGATGAACGAGCAGCGCAAGGTGATCTACGCGCGCCGTGACCAGATCCTCGACGACAAGGACCTGCGGGCCGAGGCCATCGACTATCTGGCCGAGGCCGTCGAGGCGACCATCGGCACCTACTGCGTCTCGGACTACACCGACGACTGGGACCTCGACGGCCTCAGCCACGAGATCGCGACCTTCTGGCCGAGCGCCCTCGGCGTCGAGCGCCTGGCAGAGTCCATGTCGACCGACGAGCTGTACGAGTTGCTGATGGCCGAGGCCACCGGCTTCTACGCGGCGCGTGAGTCCGAGTTGGGCGTGGACACCATGCGCGACGTCGAGCGACAGGTGATGTTGCGCATCATCGACCAGCGGTGGCGCGAGCACCTCTTCGAGATGGACTACCTCCAGGGGGGGATCAACCTGCGGGCCATGGGCCAGAAGGACCCGCTGGTCGAATGGCAGCGCGAAGGCTTCGAGATGTTCACCCAGATGATGGCGATCATCGCCCAGGAGTTCGTGAAGTACATCATGCACGTGCAGGTGGTCGCCCAGCCCGAGCCCGAGGCGCTCGACGCCACCGTGAAGGACATCAAGTACTCCGCCCCGGAAGACCCGGTCCAGGGCTCGTCGGGGCTGGCGGCGGCGGCCCGCGCCCAGGCCGCGGTCGACGGTGGTGGCGGACCTGACGCGCCACCCGTGCCCGACGAGGAAATCGTCAACACGCCGGTGGTGCGCTCCGAATGGGACAAGACCCCTCGGAACAGCCCGTGTCCATGCGGCAGCGGCAAGAAGTTCAAGATGTGCCACGGGGGCCCCGGTCGTCCCTCTGCTTGACCCGCCAACTGCTGTGTTCGTGTCACCCACCCCACTCTGGAGACCGGTTTGAAGGACTTCTCTGGCGACCTGGACACGCTTCGGGAACGTCTGTCCGCGGCGGAGGGCTACCTCAAGGTTCGGGAGTTGCGGGCCCGGCGGCCGCAGCTCGAGACCGAGGCATCGCGCCCTGACCTCTGGGACGATGCCGACCGGGCCCGCCAGGTCACCGGGGAGCTCAGCACCGTCATCGACGACCTGGACCTGTTCGACTCGCTCACCGGTCGCGTGGAGGACGCCGAGACGCTCGCCGAGATGGCGCGCGACGAGGGCGACGACTCGCTCGAGGCGGAGATCGACGACGGCATCGGCTCGCTCTCGGCCACGTTCGACGAGCTGGAGCTCCGCGCGCTCTTCATCGGCGAGCACGACGAGGGCGACGCAGTGGTCGAAGTGCACTCGGGTGCGGGCGGCACGGACTCACAGGACTGGGCCGAGATGCTGTTGCGGATGTACCTGCGGTGGGCTGAGCGGCGAGGGTTCTCGGTCGAGCTCGACGAGGTGTCCCCGGGACAGGAGGCCGGCATCACCACGGCCACCTTCATCGTGCGCGGCCGCCATGCCTACGGGCTCCTCGAAGGGGAGCGGGGCGTGCACCGGGTGATCCGCATCTCGCCGTTCGACAGTCAGGCCCGCCGCCACACCGCCTTCGCCTCGGTCATGGTCGTGCCGTTCATCGACCACGGCACCGACGAGGTCGACATCGACGAGAAGGACCTGAGGATCGACACCTACCGGTCGTCGGGCGCCGGCGGCCAGCACGTCAACGTCACCGACTCGGCCGTTCGGATCACGCACCTCCCCACCGGGATCGTCACCTCGTGCCAGAACGAGCGCAGCCAACACCAGAACAAGGACCGGGCCATGTCGATCCTGGCCGCGAAGCTGGCCGACCTGGCCCGCCAGGAGCGTGCCGCCGAACTGGCGACCATCGCCGGGGAGACCCAGAAGACCGAATGGGGCAGCCAGATCCGCTCCTACTTCGTCCATCCGGAGCAGCGCGTGAAGGACCATCGCACGAACTTCGAGGTCGGGAACGTCGAGGGCGTCTTCGACGGCGACATCGAGCCCTTCATGGAGGCCCATCTGCGCTGGCGCCGTTCGCATGCCGCGAGTTGAGACGGGCCCGCTGATACTCTCGCACTTGCGCGTGCGACCCTCCGTGGCACTGCCGCCTGGGTCCTGTCCCCGAACCCTGGACGCTTGCTCCCCATGATCAAACTCGAGAACGTCTCCAAGATCTACAAGAACGACGTCGTCGCGCTCCGCGAGGCGAATGCGGACATCCAGAAGGGCGAGTTCGTCTTCTTGGTGGGCCCGTCCGGTTCCGGCAAGTCCACCTTCATCCGCCTGCTGAACCACGAAGAGCAGCCCGACCGGGGCCGTATCTTCGTGGCGGGCAAGGACATCGGCACGTTGAGCCACTGGAAGGTGCCCTACCTGCGCCGCAACATCGGGTGTGTGTTCCAGGACTTCAAACTGCTGCCCAACAAGACCGTCGCCGGCAACGTGGCCTTCGCGCTCGAGGTGATCGGCCGCCCCAAGCACGTCGTTCGCACCCAGGTGCCGGCCATCCTCGAACTGGTGGGCCTGGCCGACAAGAGCAAGAACATGCCCAATGAGCTCTCCGGTGGCGAGCAGCAGCGGGTGTCCATCGCCCGTGCCTTCGTGAACCGCCCCCTCATCTTGTTGGCCGACGAGCCCACCGGGAACCTCGACCCCTCCACCTCGGTCGGCATCATGCGCCTGCTCGACCGCATCAATCGCACCGGCACCACGGTGGTCATGTGCACCCACGACGCCGGCATCGTCGACACCATGCGCCGCCGGGTGATCGAGCTCGACGGCGGCTCGATCGTTCGCGATCAGTCCCGCGGCGTCTACTCCTAGGGCGGGCTGATGGCACTGAAAGTCGACTACGTCGCTCGGGAGGTCGGTTCCAACCTCCGGCGCAACATCACGCTCACCCTGGCCTCCATCCTCACCGTGTTCGTGTCGTTGTCGCTGGTGGGCGTGGCCTTCCTCACCCGCCAGGGCGTGCAGAACGCCACCCAGCGATGGCAGGGCGGCGTCGAGTTCATCGTCTTCCTCCAGCCCACCGCGACCGAGGACCAGATCGCGTCGGTGCAACAGACCCTCGACGAGAGCCCCCAGGTGGCCACCGTCGACTTCATCGACCAGGACGAGGCCTATGCCGAGTTCACCGATCTGTTCGCGGACTCGCCCGAGATGGTGCAGAGCGTCACGCCCGAGATCCTTCCCCCGTCCTTCCGGGTCGAGCCGAAGGACAAGAACGTCGACGTGATCCGCGCCCTCGGCTCCACCTTCGAGACGATGTCCGGGGTGAAGCAGGTCGTCTTCGCCGCAGAGGCGATCCGGACACTCCAGGACTTCTCCCGGCTGCTCAGCCTCGGGCTCTTCTCGGGCGCGCTCGTGCTGCTCGGTGCCGCCGTGCTCCTGATCCTGAACGCCATCCGCATGGCCATGTTCGCCCGTCGCCGGGAGATCGAGGTCATGAAGCTCGTGGGAGCCACCAACTGGTTCATCCGGGTGCCGTTCATGGTCGAAGGCCTGGTCCAGGGACTCGTGGGTGCATTTCTCGCGATCCCGGCCGTCGTGCTCATCATCAACTTCATCGAGTCGAAGCTGACCAACACCGAGACGATCAACCTGTTCCAGGGCTTCGCGGTGCACAGCAGCGAGCAGGTCGGCGTCAGCATCCTGCTGCTCGCCGTCGGCTGTGCGGTCGGCGTCATCGGCTCGTTCGTGGCGGTCACCCGCTTCCTCGACGTCTGACGGGATCGACGCCCGCCACCCGCCTGATCGCTCGGCCGGCGCCCTCGATCCACTAGGAAGGGGCCATGGTCTCGGAAACGCCCCGCTACACCCAGATCGACTACGAGCTCGACGACCAGCGGGTGGTCACGATCACCCTCGACCGCCCCGACAAGCTCAACGCCTTCACCCCGCACATGTTCCGCGAGTTGATGGACGCCTTCGACCGGGCCGATGCCGACGACGATGTCCGGGCCGTGATCGTCACCGGCCGGGGCCGGGCGTTCTGTGCCGGCGCCGACCTCTCGCTCGGCGCGCAGACGTTCGACGACGCCTCGCTCGGCACCGGTGTCGCACGAGATGTCGCTTCGCACCGTGACGAGGGCGGTCGGCTCACCCTGCGCATCTTCGGTCTGACCAAGCCCGTCATCGCGGCCATCAACGGCCCGGCCGTGGGCATCGGCATCACCATGACCTTGCCGATGGACATCCGCATGGCGGCGGTCGACGCCAGGATGGGTTTCGTCTTTGCCCGCCGCGGCATCGTCCCCGAGGCCTGCTCCAGTTGGTTCCTGCCCCGGGTCGTCGGCATCAGCCAGGCCCTCGAGTGGTGCTACTCGGGGCGGGTCTTCGCTGCGACGGAGGGCCTGGCGGGCGGTCTCGTCCGCAGCCTGCATCCGGGCGATGAGCTACTGGCCGCGGCGCGAGCGCTTGCCGTCGAGATCGCCGAGAACACCTCCGCGGTCTCGGTGGCCCTCACCCGCCAGATGATGTGGAGGATGCTGGGGGCGGACCATCCCATGGAGGCCCACAAGATCGACTCCCGGGCGGTGAATGCCACCGGCCGCTCGGCCGATGCGGCCGAAGGCGTGGTGGCCTTCCTCGAGAAGCGCCGCCCCCGCTTCCCGGGAAGGGTGAGCGCCGACATGCCCGGCTTCTTCCCCTGGTGGGACGAGCCCGAGTACGACTGAAACGGGCCGGTAGTGTCAGCACGACATCGAGACGGAGGTGTGCCGTGCCCCAGGAAGTGACGGGCGTCGTGGCCAAGGCCAAGGGCGAGCCGGTGAGCGTGGAGACGATCGTCGTCCCCGACCCCGGCCCGGGCGAGGCGGTGGTCGCGGTCCAGGCCTGTGGCGTCTGCCACACCGACCTGCACTACCGCGAGGGAGCCATCAACGACGACTTCCCCTTCCTCCTCGGCCACGAAGCGGCCGGCGTCGTCGAAGCGGTGGGTGGGGGCGTCACCAATGTCGCGCCGGGCGATTACGTGGTGCTCGCGTGGCGAGCACCCTGCGGTCGGTGCCGATCGTGCGCCAGGGGGAAGCCGCACTACTGCTTCGACAGCGGCAACGCCACCCGGAAGATGACACTCGACGGGGTCGAGCTGAGCCCGGCGCTGGGCATCGGTGCCTTCGCCGAGAAGACGCTCGTCCATGCGGGCCAGGCGGTCCGCGTGGACCCCGCCGCCCGACCCGAAGCGGCCGGCCTCATCGGTTGCGGTGTGATGGCAGGGTTCGGCGCCGCCCTCAACACCGCCGATGTGCAGCGCGGCGAGACCGTTGCGGTCTGGGGTTGCGGCGGTGTGGGCAATGCCGCGATCAACGGCTCCGCACTCGCGGGGGCGCGCACCGTGATCGCCGTCGACATCGACGACCGCAAGCTCGAATGGGCCAGGGACTTCGGCGCCACCCACACGGTCAACTCCACCAATGAGGACCCCGTCGAGGCGGTGCGAGCGCTCACGGACGGCTTCGGGGTCGATGTCGCCATCGAGGCGGTGGGTCGGCCCGAGACGCTGCTGCAGGCGTTCTATGCCCGCGACCTCGCCGGGCGAGTGGTGCTGGTGGGCGTGCCCGACCCCGAGATGACCTTCGAGGTGCCGATGATCGAGATCTTCGGTCGCGGTGGCGCCCTCAAGTCGAGTTGGTACGGCGACTGCCTGCCGTCGCGAGACTTCCCGATGCTCATCGACTTCCACCTGCAGGGCCGCATCGACCTCGACCGCTTCGTGAGCGAGACGATCGCCCTCGACGAGGTGGAGGCCGCGTTCCACAAGATGGAGCGCGGCGAGGTCCTGCGCTCGGTGGTGGTGTTCTGATGGGTGCGAACCCGTGAGCCCGAGGAACGAGGGCGTGGCCCGAGCGGCCGGGCGCAGCCGAGAGCGGAAGACGTGAGCCTGCGGGTCGAACGAGTTGTCACGAGTGGCACGTTCTCCATCGACGGCGAGGACTTCGACGTCGACAACAACATCTGGCTGGTGGGTGACGACGACGAGGTGCTGGTCGTGGACGCCGCCCACGACCACCTGCCCATCGTCGAGGGCGTGGCCGGGCGCAGGGTCGTCGCCATCGTCTGCACCCACGGCCACAACGACCACGTCAACGCGGCGGTCGCCCTGGCCGACGCTGTCGATGCGCCCGTCCTCTTGCATCCCGACGACCGGATGCTCTGGGACGTGGTCAACCCCGATCGGGCACCCGACGCCGAGCTTGCCGACGGTCAGGTTCTCGAAGTCGGCGGCGAGTCGTTGTGGGTGCTGCACACCCCTGGGCACTCTCCGGGCGGGTGCTGCCTGCACGACGTGGCCGGCGGGATGGTCTTCTCGGGCGACACGTTGTTCAACGGGGGCCCCGGCGCCACCGGGCGGTCGTTCTCGGACTACGACACCATCATCGAGAGCATCCGCACCCGTCTGCTGCGGTTACCGGCGAGCACGGTGGTGCACACCGGCCACGGCGACGACACCACCATCGGCGCCGAGTCGCCCCACTTCGCCGAGTGGCTCCAGCGGGACGGCTGAGCGTCACCCGGGGACTTCCCCTCAGCGGGGCTCGGTTCCGGGCTTCCACTTGATGCCGCAACCCATGCTGGGCCGCTGGTCCACGTCGACGGGCCGTCCTTCGAGGACAGCGTGGACGGCTTCGTGGAGGTGCCGACCCGTGACGCGGGCGTCGTTGGCGGGGCGGCTCTCGTCGAACTGGCCCCGGTAGACCAGGTGGCGATCGGCGTCGAAGAGGAAGAAGTCCGGGGTGCACGCGGCGTGGTAGGCCCGGGCGACATCCTGGGACTCGTCGTAGAGGTAGGGGAACGTGTAGCCCCGCTCGACGATCTCCTCGGCCATCCGCTCGGGGGCATCGTCGGGGTAGGCGTCGATGTCGTTGCTCGAGATGGCGACAGCGGCGATGCCGTGCTCCTGGAACACCGTGGTGAGCTGGGCGAGCTTCGGCGCGATGTGCTTCACGTAGGGGCAGTGGTTGCAGAGGAACATGACCAGAAGGCCCTTGGCGCCGTCGGCGACCTGGCCGAGCGAGTACTCGGTGCCTGACGGGTCGGGCAGCGTGAAGCCGGGCGCCGCCGTGCCGAGTGGCAGCATCTCCGAGGTGACAGCCATGCCCCGAGGCTACCGGCGGCGCTCGTATGCTCGGTCGGCGTGGAACGCGAGTGGGTGGACCTCGTCAGCGCCGATTCGGTGGGCCCGGGTCACGTGGCAGACGCCGTCGCGGGGGAGCGGGACCTGGTCGTGTGGCGAACGACGGGTGGCGAGGCGTGCGTGATGGAGGCCCGCTGCCCCCACGAGTGGTCGCACCTGGGCGCCGAGGGCGTGGTGGACGGCGACGAGATCGTCTGCACAGCGCACTTCTGGCGGTTCTCGTGCGGCGGCACCGGCACGAAGCTGAACGTGAAAGGCCGACGCGACGCGAAGGCCGACATCGAGGTGTTCGTCTGCCGTGAGCGAGAGGGTCGCATCGAGGCATGGCTGACCCCACCGGACCCGGCCGACGCGCCCGCTCCGTAGGATCGGGCGGTGGACCCGCTCGTCGCGGGCGGCGCGGCCGGCTCGACCTCACCGGGGCTGCGCCGGGGCCGCCGGCCAACCGACCCGCGGGCGCGACCAACCGGGCCGGGGGATCGTGGTTCACACGCCGTCCATTCGGCGAGACGTCGTGGGCGGCCGAATCGGGAGCGGATCTCGCCGCGCTCAGTTCGGCCGCTGCCGTTGGTCGTCGGGACCGGGCGTCCAGATCACGGCGGGACGGCCCGACTGGACGTCGACGGCCGCCACGACGTCGCCATCATCGAGCAGGGCCAGCCCGACGTGGGCGCGGTCGCCGTCGTGGGCATCGGCCGCGAACACCTCGCCGGCGACCTCGCCGGCGCGGTGGCTGCGGGCCCGCACGGTCACACCGCCGAAGTGGCCGGCGGCATCCAGCACCGTTCGCTCGAAACCGTCGGCCTCCACGATGACGAGGCGCCCGGTGCGCACCTCGGTGCCGAGCTGCGCTCGGATGCGTTCGAGCCGGGCCGCCACGTCGTCGACGGCCACCTCGAGGCGGTCGAGCCGCCCTGCGGTTCCGTCGGAGTCGTGGGAGGGCGGGGCGTGGGGTGACAGGTCGGGATGTGCGGGATCGGGCGGTTCGGCGGGCATGGCGCTCCCAAGGACGAGGTGAGGCGACGGATGACCATCGCAGGTGAGGTGGGGAAGCGACCGGAGATCACCGGCACGGCGATCGTACGCAGAGGGTCCGACAGCCAAGATGCAAGTGCCATCCGGATGTTGGAGGAGACTCTCGGGTCGTGGCCCGGCTGGCGGGTCAGCCCGAGGCGGCACGCGTTTGCTGCGTCGGGGTGCCGTGCAGGTGGCCCAGCGTGCCGGGCACCACACGGACCGAGTGGAGGTAGGCGTCGAGGTCGGTCTGGCGTACGCGGTAGACCCGCCCGAGTGCGTAGGCGGGCACCCGGCCCTGGTCGATCAGGCGGTACAGCGTTCGGGGGGTGATGCCGAGGTAGCGGGCCGCGGCCGTGGTCCCGAGCCAGTCACACCCTGCGTTGACGGTCGGGTTCTGCACCACGATGTAGAAGATATGCTGTAGTAGTATTTGCTGCAACCGGTCAGGGTCTGGCCCATGGTGGCGTCGCTCGACGAGCGCTTCGGTCGGGTGCTGCGCGAGCTCCGGCACGAACGGGGGCTGAGCCAGGAAGCCCTCTCGTTCGCCTGCGGCCGGCACCGCACCTTCGTGTCGCTGCTCGAGCGGGGGCGCAGCGGCCCCACGCTCGGGACGGTGTGGCGTCTGGCCGATGCGCTCGACGTCGCCCCCTCGGAGTTCATACGACGCGTCGAGCAGGCCCAACCGCTCGACGAGTGAGGCGTCAGGGGCGGTCCGTCAACGCGCCCCGCAGTCGTTCGACGATCTCGCCGGAGAACCCGAGCTCATCCACCAAGGCCCGGTCGAGGGCGTCGCCCTGCAGATCCGACTCGTCGATGCCGTCGGTGGTGCGCCGGAACCGCTTCCCGCCCCCGTAGGACACGACGCCCTCGTCGTCGTTGCGCCGCGTGCTGACCGTGGTGTTGAACGGACTGGCCTCGCGTGAGGCCTCGTAGCGCTCGACGAAGAACCCGTGGCTCACGGCTTCGGGGGAGATCGTCCGGCAGGGCATCTGGTCGGTGGTGTAGGGCAGGGGGAAGGCGAAGAGCCATCCTTCGTCGACTGGGGTGGCCCGGGTGGCGAAGGCCGGACGGGCGATCTCCGTCCCCGCGTCGCGGGCGAGGCGGAGCGGCTCGTCGGTGAGCATCGACGAATCGACCAACCACTCCGCGGTGCCGAGCGTCACCACGGTCGTCCCGTGGGTGGGGATACCGATGTCCGCCATGGACGCCGCGATCAGCCGGGTCGAGAACCCGCTCGCCGTGCACAGCGCCCCGAGCGCGTTGGCAGAGGGCCAGCAGGTGCCACCAGTGCCGTGACGTAGCCACGCGGTGAGGAAATCGTCGGCGTCCATGCCCGGCAGCGGACCGTCTTGACCCTCGCCGTGGAGCGCGATCAACTTGCGCACGTTGTCGAAGGGCACCTGGCGACACCACGCCTGGTAGAGCCGGCAGAGGCCGTCGAGGTCGGTGGTCGGCGGGGAGGTGAAACCGAACCGGTCGAGAACCCGCTCCCGCGTCCCTGGCGAAAGACCAGTGCTCATGGGTGCACCTCCAAGGCGTCGAGGCCTCGAAACGGACCTCGCTGGTGCCAGCGTAGGGGGGCGTCGCCGCCGAGGCGCAGGCGTGGGAAGCGGCGGGCGACCGCCGTGAGCATCACCTCGGCCTCGGCTCGGGCGAGGGAGGCGCCGAGGCAGAAGTGGGCACCGAAGGCGAAGGAGAGTGGCTGGGGCCCGGGCCTTCCCGGGCGGAACTCGTCGGGGTCGTCGTAGACCGCGGGATCGCGGTTGGCGGCGGCGAGGTAGACGAGCACCGGGGCCATCGCGTCGACCGGCTGCCCGCCGATCTCGACGGCCTCGTAGGGGATCCTGGCCACGAACAGGGTCGGGGTCTCGTGGCGCAGGAACTCCGTGACCACCTCGGCGGGCGCCCACGATCCTTCGACGACCGCCTGGTAGCGCTCGGGCGCTTCGAGCAGTACAGACATGCCGTTGGTGAAGAGGTCACGGGTGGTCCGGTGGCCCGCCGAGTACAGGGTGGCGGCCAGGGACAGCAGTTCCGCCCGGCTCAGGCGTTCGCCGTCCTCCTCGGCCAGCAACAGCGCCGACAGCAGGTCGTCGCCGGGGGCCTTCCGGCGCTCGTCGAGCAGCGCCGACAGGTAGGTGTGGAAGTCCTCGGCGGCGGCGATGGCGTCGTCGCGCTCGGTGTCGTCCACCCGCACGCCGAGCAGCGGTGCCGTGCGATCACTGAAGCTCGTCAGTGCCTCCCGATCGGCGGCGGGCACGCCGAGCATCTCCGAGATCACGAGCGACGGGAGTTGATGAGCGAACTCGGCCATCAGGTCGAAGGAAGCCTCCCTCGAGAGGCGGTCGAGAAGGTCGTACGCGGTCTTCTCCATCCAGGGGCCCATGGCCGTGACGCGGCGCGGGGTGAACGCCTTGGACACCAGCCCGCGGACGCGGGGGTGGTCGGGCGGGTCGAGGAAGTTGATCCGGTGGCTCATCTCGTCGCGTGCGGCACCGCGTGGAAGCCCGTCGAGGTAGCGGACGGCGATCGGGCGCGTGCCGCACCGCGGGTCGCGCAGGGCGTCGAGGGCGGCAACGTGGCCCGTCACTGCGACGAAGCCGCTGTCCAGTACGGTCACCGGGCCGCAGCGCCGGAGATCGGCCAGGAGCGGATAGGGGTCGGCCACGGCTTCGAGGTCGGCAGGGTCGAAGGTGGTGGTGGTCACCGCGCCATGATGGCACTGACATTGCATCCGCGGAGGGTGATGACGGCGGCGGGAGGTGGCCCTGACCAAAGAGGTCGAAATGGCCTTGCCTCCGCCCTGTGTCGGTCCTGTCCCCGGCTGCCGCCTACGCTGCCGCGGCCATGCCTGCCTCGCGAGCCCGCCTGCGGAAGTACCGCGCCGTCAACGGTCTGATCCACCGGTCGTGGGCGTGGATGCAGGCGAACGGCGCGGTCGGCCCCGACAGCCGAGCGGCCGAGCGCTTCGGCTCGTTCGGCGAAGGCAGCATCCTGGGGTTCCCGTGGTCGACCCTCTACGGCGAGGGTCAGATCCACATCGGACGCGAGACGCTCATCGCCACCTGGGCCACCCTCGCCACCGGGTACGGCCCCGACCAGACCACCGTGCCGCCCAGGGCACTGGTCATCGGCGACCGGTGCGTGGTCGGCCTGCGCTGCGGGATCGTGGCTCACGAATCGATCGAGATCGGCGACGACGTTTGGTTCGGCCAGGAGATCTACGTCACCGATGCCAACCACGGCTTCTCCGACCTGACGGTGCCCTTCGGTCGTCAGCTCGGCCCGCACGATCCGGTGCGGATCGGCGACGGCACCTGGATCGGCCACGGCGCGGTGATCCTGCCTGGCGCCCGGGTAGGCAAGAGCGTGGTCGTGGCCGCCGGTGCCGTGGTACGCGGTGAGGTGCCCGACTACTCGGTCGTCGGCGGCGTACCAGCCAAGGTCATTCGCACCTTGGGGTGAGTCCCGGTCGATCGTCGGTCGGCGACCGTGCCCTGTCCCGGCCCACGAGGCGCATGTGCGGCGCCGGTGGCTTCGTCATGGCAGCGTCCCGACCGAGCCGAAAAGGACCGGTGGCCCGAGCCATCGGCTCGGGCCAGTCGGTGTTGTGGAGCTGGAGGGAATCGAACCCTCGTCCGCAAAGCGGTGAGCGCTCGTGCTACGACCATTCCCGAGATGGTGGCTTGCGGTAACCACACTGCCGGGTCAGCTGGGCTTGCGCCCACCGCCGGGTCTTTCCCCGGTGCCATCGGTCTTTCCCGACGTCAGCGGTCTCTCCCTGCTGTCCTCCACTGCTTCTGTTGCCGGGCTGCAGTGAACAGGCCCCGCGTGCCCTCACGGGTCGCGATGACTCTCTTAGCTAGACGCTAGGTCAGGCTGCGAGAGCGAAGTCGCCATCGGCGCTTCTTTGGGTGCCCCGTTTTAGGAGTCTGAGCAACTCCGGTCGCACGTAACGTCAGCCGGTCTCCACGTCGAAACCGATCAGCCCCGTGATGTGACGATTCTGTTTTCAACGAGCATGAGTCAACGAACGCCTGTTCAGTCTACCGCCCGCCGGGCGCGGGACATCGCCCGCTTCGCCTCGAGGTCGGCGTCACGCTTGGCGATCACCTGGCGCTTGTCCACGCTGGTGCGCCCTTTGCCCAGGCCCACCTCGAGCTTGGCCCGGCCCTCCTTGAAGTACAGCGATAGTGGCACGAGCGTGAGGCGCTCCTGGTCGACGCGGGCGCGCAGGCGGTCGATCTCGGTGCGGTGCAGCAGCAGCTTGCGCTGACGATCGGGGTCGTGGCCGAACAGGGGGCTGGCGTGGCTGTACGGGGAGATGTGCAGGCCGATCAGCCACGCCTCGTGGTCGATGATGCGGGCGTACGCGTCGGAGATCTGCACCTTGGCCTCGCGCAGCGCCTTCACCTCGCTGCCGGACAGGATCATGCCCGCCTCGACGGTGTCGAGGATCTCGTAGTCGCGCCGCGCCCGGCGGTTGGTGGCGACGACCTTGTTCTCGGCTCTTCGCTCGGCGCTCATGCTTGTCGGCTCTTCGCTCGGCGCTCATGCTTGTCGGCTCTTCGCTCGGCGCTCATCGCGATCATCATGGCTTGCTCGTCCCTCGCCCGCCGCACCGGTTGCGCACGTTGCATGGCCGCGTGACCGCGTCGGTACCATCTCGGCTCATGCTCCACCTGGAACGGTTCGTTTGGGCAGAGATGGTCGCCCACGCCTTCGACGGCCTGCCCGACGAGGCCTGTGGGCTCTTCGCGGCTGTCCCCGGGCGCCACCGGATCGAGCGGTTCTACCCGTGCGGCAACGATGCTGCGTCGAGCCGGGTGTACACCGTCAACCCTCGTGACCACCTGCGTGCGGATCGCGACGCCGGGTCCCGGGGCCTCGAGATCGTGGGGGTCATGCACTCGCACACCCACACCGATGCCTACCCGTCACCGACCGATGTCGCCCAGGCGCCCGACCCCGACTGGCACTACGTGATCGTGTCGCTCCGACAGGACGCCCCGGTGCTCCGCTCGTACGAGATCCGGGACGGCCAGATCGCCGAAGAGCCCGTTGGGCTGCTCGACCGGTAGAATCCTTACCGATCTGGTCAACAATCAAGTGTTGGCCACCTGAACCGGGAGCTGGAAGCGATGGCCGTGGTCTCGTCGGTGCTCGACCTGATCGGCAACACCCCGATGGTCGACGTGAGCGCGCTGAGCCCGAACCCGAACGTGCGCATCCTGGCCAAGCTCGAGAGCCAGAACCCGGTCGGCTCGGTGAAGGACCGCATCGCCGCCAAGATGGTGGCCGAGGCCGAGGCCGACGGCACGCTCACGCCCGGCAAGACGATCATCGAGCCTTCATCGGGAAACACCGGCATCGCCATGGCCATGATCGCGCAGCTGAAGGGCTACCCGATCAAGATCGTGCTGCCCGAGAACGTGTCGGTGGAGCGGCGCCAACTGCTCGAGGTCTTCGGCGCGGAGGTCATCATGTCGCCCGGCGCCGAGGGCTCCAACGGCGCGGTGCGAAGGGCGCAGGCCATGGCCGACGAGCACCCCGAATGGGCCTTTCTCTACCAGTACGCCAACGAGGCGAACCCCCGGGCGCACTACGAGGGCACCGGCCCCGAGATCTGGCGTGACTGTCCCGACATCACCCACTTCGTGGCGGGGCTCGGCACGAGCGGCACGCTGCTCGGCGTGGGCACCTACCTCAAGGAGCAGAACCCCGAGATCGAGATCCTGGCGGTCGAGCCGCCGGCGGGGGAGCGGGTCGAGGGCCTGCGCAGCCTCGAGGACGGCTACATCCCTCCGGTGTACGAGAAGTGGGGCGGGCAGGACCTGCTCGACGGCAAGCGCATCGTGCGGCCACGGGAGTCGATCGAGTGGATGCGCCGACTCACGAGCGAGGCCGGGATCTTCGCGGGCATCTCATCGGGCGCGGCACTCGCCGGCGCGGCGCGGGTCGCCGAGAAGATCGACGCCGGGGTGATCGTCTTCGTGGTCTGCGACGGCGGCTGGAAGTACCTCTCCACCGGCGCGTGGACCGACCCCATCGACGAGGTCGTCGAACGCGCCGAGCGCATCATCTACTTCTAGAACCCCCCTGCTTGAACCCCCTGCCCGACCCAGCGGGTCAGCGCCACGATCGGACTCGTGGGGAGGCGGTGGCGACGGGTTAGCGTCGTCGGGATGCCCGAGGGACGGGACCGGCCAATCGGGATGTTCGACAGCGGATTCGGTGGGCTGACCGTGGCTCGTGCGCTCATCGACCTGCTGCCGGCCGAGGACCTGGTCTACGTCGGCGACACGGGGCGCTACCCGTACGGACCGCGTCCCCAGGACGAGGTACGGCGCTTCGCCCATCAGATCACCCGTCTGCTGATCGACGGTCACGGCGTCGGGCTCGTCGTCGTGGCCTGCAACACCGCGTCGGCGGCGGCGCTCGACGAGCTCCAGGACCGATTCGACGTGCCTGTGCTCGGCGTGATCGAGCCGGGGGCGAGAGCACTGGTCGAGGCGACCCGGAACGGTCGGGTCGGGGTGATCGGCACGGTCGGCACGATCGGCTCGGGTGCCTACCAGCGGGCGGTCGCGACCGCCTGCGCCGAGCGGGGCGCGGGCGAGGTGCGGCTCACGTGCGCGGCGTGCCCCGGGTTCGTCGAGTTCGTCGAGCGGGGGGAGACCGACAGCGACCAGGTGCACATCCTCGCCGAGCGGCTCCTGGCACCGGTCCGTGAGGCCGGGGTCGACACGCTGCTGCTCGGCTGTACGCACTATCCCTTCCTCGCCCGTACGATCGGCGACGTGATGGGTCGCGATGTGGTCCTCGTCTCCTCCGCCGACGAGACCGCCTTCGAGGTGCGAGCCTCGCTCATCGAGCGCACGAGCCGAACGGGGCAGGGTCGGCACCGGTGGATCTCGTCGGGCGACGTCTCCCATTTCGTGACGCTCGGCCGCCGATTGCTCGGCCCCGAGCTCGATGCGGCCGAAGGCTGGTCGGGGACATGAGCCCGGACGTGCCGTTGGCACTGACGGTGCTCGGCTGTTCGGGCACGTATGCGGCGGCTGGTGGCGCGTGCAGCGGCTACCTCGTCCAAGGTGCCGGGACCACGATCTGGATCGACACCGGACCGGGCACGCTGGCCAACCTCCAACGCCACATCGGCTTCGACGACATCGACGCCGTGGTCATCAGCCACTGCCATCCCGACCACTGGACCGAGCTGCCGGTGCTTCGCAACGTCTTCAGGTATGTGCGGCACCGTGCCCACGTGCCCGTCTACGGCACTGCCGAGACGCAGTCGATGGCCGAGTCGGCAACGCACGGCGGCCTGGCGCCCACGTTCGACTGGCACCTCGTCAGCGACGGGTCCGAGGTCGACATCGGTGGCCTGCACCTGTCGTTCTCGCGCACCGATCACCCCGTCGAGACCCTTGCCGTCCGGGTCGACGACCCGGGGGCCGGCACGTCGCTGGCCTACTCGGCCGACACCGGTCCCGGGTGGTCGGTGGCGTCGTTCGGGGGCGGTATCGACCTCTTCGTCTGCGAGGCCACCCTCACCACCGACGAAGAGGGCCTCGCCCCGCACGTGAGCGCCAGGGAGGCGGGAGCGATGGCCGCCGCCGCCGGTGTCGGACGGCTGCTCATCACCCACCACTGGCCAGGGGGCGACGCCGAGGCCCAGCGGGCATCGGCCGCCGAATCCTTCGGCCGCCCCGTGGAGATCGCCACCATCAACGAGAGGTACCACCTGTGACTGCAACATCGGGCCCCGCCCCGCGGGCCGACGGCCGCCAGCCCCACGAGCTCAGGCCGATCGGCTTCCAACGCGACTTCACGGAGTTCGCCCCCGGCTCGGTGCTCGTGAGCTTCGGCCGCACCAAGGTGCTGTGCACGGCATCGATCGACGAGAGCGTTCCGCGCTGGATGCGGGGGAAGGGCGAAGGCTGGGTCACCGCCGAGTACTCGATGCTCCCCGGCTCGACCGACGACCGGGTCCGACGCGAGGTCAAGGAGGGTCGTCCGTCGGGACGCACCCAGGAGATCCAGCGCCTCATCGGGCGCTCGCTCCGTTCAGTCTGCGACATGGCCATGCTCGGGGAGCGCCAGGTGATCGTCGACTGCGACGTGCTCCAGGCCGACGGTGGCACTCGAACCGCGTCGATCTGCGGTGGTTACGTCGCGCTGCACGACGCGTTCACCCGCCTCGTGCAGCGCGGTGCCATCGCCGGCCATCCGCTCACCGAGGCCTGTGCCGCCATCTCGGTCGGCATCATCGACGGTGTCCCCATGCTCGACCTCCCCTACGTCGAGGACTCCCGGGCCGAGGTCGACATGAACGTGGTGATGACGTCCTCGGGGCGCTTCATCGAGGTGCAGGGAACTGCCGAGGGCCTGCCGTTCAGCAGGGGCGAGCTCGACGAACTGGTGGCCCTGGCGGAATCGGGGATCAACGAGATCACGGCCCTCCAGGCCGTTGCACTGGCCGACCCGCCGCCGAAGCGCCCGTGAGGCTGGTCCTGGCCACGGCCAATCCCGACAAGGTGGTCGAGATCGCGGCCATCCTCGGCGACGGCGTCGAGCTCGTTCCTCGTCCCGAGACCGTTGCCGACGTCGTCGAGGACGGTGACACGCTGGAGGACAACGCCCGGCTGAAGGCCGTGGCCATCGTCGACGCCACCGGTGAGGCCGCGGTGGCCGACGACACGGGTCTCGAGGTCGATGCCCTCGATGGCGCTCCCGGTGTGCGCTCCGCCCGATTCGCGGGCGACGGCGCCACCTACGCCGACAACGTCGCCGCGCTGCTGGCTGCGCTGTCCGACCATCCCGATCCCTCGGAGCGCACCGCCCGCTTCCGCACCGTGGCGCTCGCCCGCTTCGCCGACGGCCACGAGGTGGCGGCCGAAGGGGTGGTGGAGGGCACGATCGCGATCGTCCCGCGCGGGCGTGGCGGCTTCGGCTACGACCCGCTCTTCGAACCTGCCGAGGGTGACGGCCGCACGTTCGCCGAGATGACGCCCGACGAGAAGCACGCCCTCTCGCACCGCGGGCGCAGCTTTCGCGCGCTGCGCGCCGCGATGTCCTGAAGGCGGCACCGACGGGGATTCGAGGCGCCTCACCAGCCGCGGAGGTCAACGGGCCATTCCTCGATGACCGCTTCGTCGTCGACGAGGTACATCCGTTCGTGGAGGGCGATGGTGGGGTCGACATGGGCCGGGCGCAGTCGCACCCGATCGCCGACCCGCCACACCTGGCCCCGTCGCGGGACGAAGACGACGTGCTCGTCGGAGCAGTAGAGGACGTCAGCCCCGTCGATCTGGGGATCGCCGTGGTCCATGCCGTGTGACTTGAGGCCCGCGTCGCAGATGGCCACCTTGGCACTCACCGAGATGATCGTCGCCCAGAGGAAGACGGCCTGGCGGAACGGCAGGCCGAGCTCGGCGTACGCGGTGTCCATGAGGGTGTACGACCCCGCCTGCACCTCGGTGACGAGCGTGTTGATGTCGTAGGTGCCCGTGCCGGCCCCCGAGACCACCTCGCCACCCACATCGCCATGGGCGCGGGCCAGGCGGGCCATGGCCGGCTCGAGAAGAGCGATCCGCGTGGCCCGGTCGGGATTGAGTGACACGTGGCCCTCGTAGCCCATCACCCCCCGGACGTCGAGCCCCTGCGACCGGGCGAGGTCTGCGAGGCGGCCGGCGTCGTCGGGCTCGCAGCCGCAGCGAAACCCGTTGTTCACATCGATGAGCACCTCGCCCACACCGCCATCGGCGGCCGCCGCGATCGTCGCCTCGCTGTCGACGGCGACGGTCACCCGTGCGGTTCCGGCCGATACCAGCACACCCAGTCGGCGCGCATCGACGACCTCGTTGGCCAACAACAGGTCGTCGCCGAGGCCGGCGGCGGCCATTCCTTCCATCTCCCGGATCGTCGCGCAGCAGAAGCTGCGGTGCCCTGCGTCCGCGAGGAGGGCGGCGAGTGCCGTCGACTTGAAGGCCTTCACGTGGGGCCGCAGCGACGGCCCCGGACGGGCGGCGGCCATCACGGCCACGTTGTGCTCGAACGAGCGGGAATCCACGAGCAGTGACGGCGTGGGCAGGTCGTGGATGTTCACGTGCCGTAGATCGTTCGGAGCACGTCCATCGCGTCGGCCACGATGTCCTCGTCGTCCCAGGCCTCGATCGTCTCGGCATAGTTCGCGGCGTTGAACCCGAGCAGGATCGGCTCGCCGGTGACCTTGGCCATGTTGACCCACTCGGCCCATCGGCCGTCGCTGTCGGGCGAGGCCCAGCCGATGAGGTCCGCGTCGGCGTCCCAGAACACGTCGCTGAACCGCAGGTAGGTCTTGTCGAGGAGGCCCATGCCGATCCGGTCGACGGCGTCGGCCTTGCGATCGGGGAGCGGCGGGTCGAAGACCACGGCCCCCGTCTTCAACACGCCCAGGGGCAGCGTCACGACGACGTGGTCGGCGTCGAAGGACCGGTCATCGGTTGCCACGGTGGCGCCGCCGTCGGTGACGGTCACTCGTCGGACCACCTGCTCGAGTTCGATGGCCAGTCCATCGGCGAGGCCCTCGACCACCTGTCGGTAGCCGTCGGGGAACACGAAGTCGCCCCCGCCGAACCCGTCACCCTCGTCCCACCAGTAGAGGGAGAGGTCGTCGACCGAGGCGGCGTACTCGTGCTCGACCGCGGTGTTCACGTAGTGCCGGAGCGCGAGCTCGACGGGCTCGTCGAGCTCGAGGTCGGCCGTTGCCGCCGCGAGCGCGTCGCCGAGGGGGGCGTCCGCCTCGCGTTGCTCGGCCTCGATCGCAGCAGCCTCGAACACGGCATCGAACGCGGCCTCCGCGGCGTCGGCTGCGGCCAGTTCGTCGCCGTCGGGGCCGTATTCGGGCTCGTTGTCGAAGTCGGTGGGCCCGACGGTCTCGATCCCGAGGTCCGCCACGAGCGCGGAGACCGGGTTGTCGTCCACCCCGTGGATCCATGAGGCACCGAGATCGAGGGGCGTGCCCAGCGAGTTGTCGGTCCAGGTGCGCCCGCCGAGACGGTCGCGCCCCTCGAGGACCGTGACCTCGTAGCCGAGGTCGCCGAGCGCCGCGGCCGCCCCCAGCCCGGCCATGCCCGCGCCGATGACGAGAACCGTCGCGCCCGGTTCGGCCACGGCATCGACGCCATTCGCCGCGGCCCGGCCCGAGAGGAGCGCCCCGTGAACGGTGGACGGGTAGTCGACCGAGGTCGCCTCGCCGGCGAAGAAGAGCCGGTCGCCGACCGGAGCGCCGAGCGCCTCGCGGTCGGCGGGCGTGGCGCCCACGGCGAGGTACGAGTACGAACCGAGCGCGAACGGGTCGGCCCGCCATCGGGTGACGGTCCAGCCTTCCGGGTCGGGGACGCCGGAGGCCCCGGGGGCGGCCACCGCGCTCCCCGGGTCGGGGTCGTCACCGCAGCCCGGCACGGCGGCGTAGAGGACCAAGAGGGCCGAACCCTTCAGCATCGAGCGCCGTGTGATTCTCATGTGCGGGCGAGAGGACTCGAACCTCCAAGGGCCGAAGCCCACCGGGACCTAAACCCGGCGCGTCTGCCAATTCCGCCACACCCGCGGGGCCTTCGACGTTACACACCCACTCGGCCGGGTCTCCGCGTGGCGAGGGAGGGACGAGCGAGCCATGACGGTGCGATGAGCGCCAGCGAAGAGCGGGAGGCGGGCGCGGCGAGGGAGGGACGAGCGAGCCATGACGGTGCGATGAGCGCCAGCGAAGAGCGGGAGGCGGGCGCGGCGAGGGAGGGACGAGCGAGCCATGACGGTGCGATGAGCGCCAGCGAAGAGCGAACGAATAGGTGTCCGATATCCTCACGGCCATGGAGCACTCAGTGACCGTCGACCAGATGGCTGGCATGGACCAGTCGAGCGAGATCTACAACCGACTCCTCAAGGAGCGGATCGTCTTCCTGGGCACGGAGGTCAACGACCAGATCGCCAACCTGGTCACCGCGCAGCTGCTCTACCTCGAGGGCCAGGACCCCGAGAAGGACATCTGGCTCTACATCAACTCCCCGGGCGGCTCGGTGACGGCGGGCATGGCCATCTACGACACCATGCAGTTCATCTCGCCCGACGTCGGCACGATCTGCATGGGCCTCGGTGCGTCGATGGGCCAGTTCCTCCTCTGTGCGGGCGCAGCGGGCAAGCGCTATGCCCTGCCGCACGCCCGAGTGCTCATGCACCAGCCCTCCGGGGGCATTCAGGGCCAGGCCTCCGACATCGCCATCCAGGCCGAGCAGATGATCTACACCAAGTCGCTGATGGCCGAGCGCATCGCGTTCCACACGGGCCAGACCGTCGAGCAGATCACCGCCGATTCCGATCGCGACCGCTGGTTCACCGCCGAGCAGGCACGCGAGTACGGCATCGTCGACCATGTCACGGTCAACCGCCGCGAGATGGTCAAGTAGCCCGCCGCTAGGCCAGCGCCACGGTGGTCGGTGCCCCGGCGCCCGGAGCCGTCGGAATGGTCGCACCCGGGATCGAGGTGCCAGGAGTGGTCGATCCGCCCGTGTCCAGAGCGATCCCGCATGCTCGCTGTGCGTACGCGTCGATGCGCTGCTGCTCCTCGTCGGTCGGCTCGACCTCGCCCAGGCGCCCTGCCGCTGCCTCGTCGCCGCGTGAGGCGGCGATGACGTCGTCGACATAGGCGAAGCGACGGGCGACGTCGTCTCGGATCTCCTCGGGCGCCGACTCGGCGATCTCGTCGAGGAGCCTCGCGATCCGGTCGACTTCGGGGCCGTCGGCCAGGTTGAGGTCGAACGCCTGGGTGCCCTCGTTGAACTCGGCGACCTTGGCGCAGAACCGCTGCTTGTCGGCTCCGGCGCGACGGTCGTTGTCGTCCTTGCAGGCTGTCGCCGCGGTGCCGGCAACGACGACGAGGGCGACCGCGACGGCGACGCGGCGACGCGTGCGGACACTCACCGGCGGGCATCCTGGGCTCGGGCGCGGAGATCGGCGACCGCGTGCGCGAGGCCCTCGGGATCGCGGTAGAGCGCACTGCCGGCGACGAGCACGTTGGCCCCGGCGGCGGCGGCGCCCGCGATGGTTCCGGGGCCGATCCCGCCGTCGACCTCGATGTCGATGGCATACCCGCGCTCGGCCACCAACGTCCGGGCCTCGGTGATCTTCGGCTCCATCGTGGCGAGGTAGGACTGGCCACCGAACCCGGGGTTCACGGTCATGATCAGGACCATGTCCACCAGGTCGAGCACGTGGGCGACCGCGGACACCGGCGTCGCCGGGTTGACCGCCACGGACGCAGCGGCGCCGAGGTCGGCGATGGCGCCCAACGTGCGGTGCAGGTGGCGGCAGGCCTCGGCGTGCACGATGACCCGCTCGCAGCCCGCGTCCACGTATCGGCCGAGCAGGGCGTCGGGCTCCTCGACCATCAGGTGGGCCTCGAACGGCACCGTGGCGTGGGGGCGGAGCGAGGCGATCACGTCGGGGCCGAAGGTCAGGTTGGGGACGAAGCGCCCGTCCATCACGTCGAACTGGATGCGGTCGACGCCGGCCGCCTCGAGGGCCCGGCACTCGTCGCCGAGTCGGGCGAAGTCGGCGGGTAGCACCGACGGCGCGATCAGGATGGGACGTTCGTCGGCCATGCATCCGAGGTTACGGCGCCGCCCGAGATGCCGTCGGTCGCGTGCTCGATGGGTGCGCCCCCTGGGATTCGAACCCAGAACCTGCAGATTAAGAGTCTGTTGCTCTGCCGTTGAGCTAGAGGCGCGTGGGTGATCGGTCAGCATAGGCGGGTGGTGTGCGCCCCCGGCAGGATTCGAACCTGCGACCTTGTCATTAGAAGTGACCTGCTCTGATCCACTGAGCTACGGGGGCCGGGGCGTGGGGATTTGGCGCCATCGGCGCCCGGGCGACGATAGTCCCGGCGGTCGGGAGCCGGTCAGAGGTGCGGGTGTGCCGGCCCTCCTGCCCTGCTACTCCGGGTCGGCCGGTTCTGGTTACCATCGCCCGGGTGCCCCTGGCCTCTCCGATTGCGGGTCCGTCGAGTCGGCTCCCCGCCTATCAGGAGGCTGTCCCCACGACCGGGGATCGGATCAGGTCCGGGGACCTGCGGTTGCCCGCCTGCTGGTTGCTCGTTGCCACCTTCGCCCTCTCGCCGCTCCAGGTCCTCCGCATCGGCCCCCATGTGACCTTGGCCGATGTCGCGCTGTTGGCGGCAGGGACACTGGCCCTGGTGTCGTGCCATCATCGGCGGCCGGTCGAGAGTGCCGTCGGTGGCTGGCTCCCCCTCGGGCTGGCCCTGATGGCGGTCGGCGGGTTCGTGGGCCTGCTCTTCGCTCGACCGCAGATCACCAGCCCGATGGACATCCAGGGGCAGGGTGCGCTCTCGGACTTCACCAGGGACAACTTCTCGGTGGTCACTGCCGGCAGCGGCGCGCTGCTGCTCCGACTGATCGGGGTGGTGCTGATCTGCCTGATCGCCGTCGTCGGCAGCGAACCGTCGAGCCGGGCCCTGAAGTGGTGCCTGGGCACCTATGTCGGCGCGTCCAGCTTCTCGGCTGCCCTCGGCATCATGGCGTCACTGCCCGTCCTCGGGTCGCTCCCCCTCGAAGACCTGCAGAACGGCGTCGGACGAGCGGTCGGCCTGGCCGGCGGGGCGAACACCTTCGGCGTGGTGACGGTCATCGGCGCGGTACTCGCGGCCTCGATCGCCACCTGGACCACCGACGTGCGTGTGCGGCTGCTGCTGACCGGAGCCCTGGTGGTGCAACTTCTGGGCCTCGCGTACTCGGGCTCCCGAGGTGCCTTGGTGGGCGCGGCGATCGGTCTCGCGCTGGTGGCCGTTCGGCTCGTCCGTACCGGAAGAGCGCGACCGGTCCTGGTCGGTCTCGGATTGTGTGTGGTCTTCCTCGTGGTGGCAGTGATCGGCCTCGTGCGCGTGCCGACCGTCGATCGGCTGCTGTTGCGCACCGACACGCCTGCCAGTGCTCGGAGCGTCGAGTCCACGGACGTGCGGATAGAACTGCTGGGTCGCGCCATCGACGACCGGGGACTCGACAGCCTCCTCGTGGGTTCAGGTCTCCGTGAGCAACCCGCCACGTCGGTGCACAACGGTCACTTCGAGGTGTGGCTCGGCATGGGAGCACTCGGCCTCATCGGTTGGCTCGTGATCTGCATCGTCACCTGCCTGCCTGCGTTCCGCCTGTCCTGGACGCGTGAGAGCTTCGACCAACGCCAGGAGATCCGATTCGCCGTCAGTGCGGCGTTCGTCGCGTTCGCCGTCACCGCGCTGACCGTGAACAACGTCTGGAACCGGTACCTCTGGCTGCTCGTCGCACTGGTGGCATTCCTGAAGAGCGACAGGTCTCCGGGCTCGCGGTTCCCGCCGGTCGCCGCCCGTCGCCGCCTGATGGTGACACTGTTGATGACGGCTTCGTTCGGGCTCATGCCCCTGTTCGGGGTCCGATTCACCAAAGTGGTGTCGGTGGCCGACCTCCCCTTGGCCCTCGCCGTGGGGCTGGCCCTCCTCTGGGGGCCATTCGGGCGCCCGCCCGGTCAGTTGGTCCCGCCGTTGCTGCGATGGGGTGCTGCTCTTGTCGTGGTCGGGTCCGCAACGGGACTCCTCTTCGCCACGACCCCCTTCGAGAGCGCGGTCCTCCACGGTCGCCTCGTCGCGACGATGGTCGTGTGCTGGATGGTGGTCGCCTGGTGGGACCCCACGTGGCGCGAGGTCCGACGTCTCCTCCAGGCCTTCATCTTCGGGGCGGCGGTGTCGGCGGGGCTGGGCGCGTTCTCCTCGATCACCAAGATCGGTGTCGCCGACCCGTGGCGCGATCAGGTCGAACGGGCCACCGGCCTCGCGGGCAACGCAAACCACCTCGGCGTCTTCTGCGCCATCGGGTTGGCCCTGGCGTGTGTCCTCGCCACCCAGGAACGTCGTTGGGTGCTCTACGGCGCGGCCGTCGTGCCGCTGCTCGCCGGCCTGTTGTGGACGGGGTCCCGAAGCGGTGTCGTCGCACTGGTGGTGGCGCTGGTCTTCCTCGCCGTCCATCTGGTGCGCATGGGCATGGGTCGATCGGTCGGGGCGGCGGCGGCCACGCTCCTCCTGCTGTTCCTCCTCGGTTTCGCCGGGCTCGTGCGCGTGCCGGTGATCGACCGGGCGCTCCTCCGCACCGACACCGTCGCGAGCAGCTTCGCGGTCCTGTCGACCGACACCCGTCTCTCTCTGGCAGAGGAGCGTTTGCAGGATGCGGGGACAGCGTCCCTGCTCGTGGGCGACGGCATGGTGAACCGGTCGACGACGGGCCCGCACAGCGGTCATCTCGAGATCTGGATCGGCCTCGGGCTCGTCGGCTTCGCCGGCTGGGTCCTGGTGTGCCTGTCGACGATCCGACCGGTGTTCGGGCTCACGTGGTCCCGACGACGATTGATGGGGCGCGAGCTCGTGCTCTACGCCGTCACCCTCGCGTTCGCGGCCCACATCGTGCTCGCGTCCTTCCTCGAGCACATCTGGACCCGCTACATCTGGCTCCTGGTGGCACTCGCCGCGGTGCTGGGGTCGCCTGGGAACGAGCCGGACGACGATGGAGCGGGTGACGGGGATCGAACCCGCGTCATCAGGTTGGAAACCTGAGGCTCTGCCATTGAGCTACACCCGCGCGGACACGAGACGGTAGCTCCGGGCCGGCGGTCCTGGCACGGCGGGCGCTTCACGCCAGCGCTCGGCCCGGCCGCCACCTGGGCTCGGGGAGCAGCCTTCGGGGGAGAGTCGTCGATGATGTGCAGTGGTTCCGTTCGCATGGCCGTGTGCGCGGTCGCGGCACTCGTCGCGACCAGCGGGGGAGTGGCGTTCGGGCAAGGGGGGCAGGGCCCGCCACCGGGGGCTCCCGAGGCGGCGGTCCCGACCGTCGGCGGCACGACGCTGCGATGGGCCACCCGTGATGCCACGGCGCGCAACGGCGCGGCACCCGTCGCGGGCCCGGTCGAGTCGTGCGGTTCCGATCGGTTCACCTTCCTGAGCGAGCTGCTCGATCACTCCGCGCTGGACTACGTGGTCCCATCGCATTGGGGCGATGCAGTCGCGGGCGGCAAGCAGGTGATGGTCGCGGGCACGGTGCAGAACAGCTCGTTGGGTACCGGCGACCTGCCGTTCGACCATCCGTTCGGCAGCGACTTCAACATGGACGTGGGCGTCGATCCTCCGTACGCCGACTTCACCCAGGAGGCGGGTCGGCCAAGTGCACTGCCGATGCACGTCGAGCTCGAGGAGGGTCTCTTTCCCCACGTGCGCACGGCCGCGGGCCCGGCCACCGGCGACGAGTGGTCGGCGATGTCCGACCACGCCCGCGAGAACCTGCAACCGGGCTACTTCCCGCTCCCCGGCGATCGAGTGATCGTCATGGGCCGCTGGATCCTCGACTGCGGGCACCCCGACTACTTCACCGAACTGCACCCGCTCACCTTCGTGGCGTGGTCCCACGTCGATGGCGACAAGACCGTGGTCAGCTTCTTCTACAACCCGTACCGGGTGGGCCAGCGGTATCACCCCGACCCGGCGCTCGCGCCCCGGGTGAACGCCGGCCTGAGTCGTGGCGGGATCTTCAACGTCGACGCCATCCAGTACCTGATCGCCTCGGTGAACCGGCTTCAGGACGGTGGTCTCCCGCCCTTCTGCTGCCAGGACCACCTCGACATCCGGGTGCTGCTCCAAGCGCTCAGGGCGAACCCCTCGCCGGTGAGGATCTGTGCACCCGAGGGCACGGAGGGATCGAGGCTGAAGCTCGACTACGACATCGTGGCTCGTCCAGGGGTCAGGGTCGCCCCGTCGGTGCAGCGGTCCGCCGGCTGCGCCACCCTCGACCTCGGGTTGGGCGCCAGCATCACTCCTGAGCCGGTGCAACGCACCTGCACCGATTCCTGGGAGTTCCTCGAGGCGGCCGCCGGTGAGGAGGCCGGCGGGGGAGATCCGATCGACATCCGCGGCGAGCTCAAGGCGTCCATCGCCGCCCAGTACGACTCCCGCGTCGATGTCGATCCGACCCAGAGCTGCTATGACCCGCTGTCGGGCCCCGTGGTGCGGGAGAACCCGTCCGGGCGCCGGCTGCGCACACGGGACGTCGCCCACCCGATGTACGGACGCGTCCAGGTGTATTGGGCGTCGTGAGTCCGAAGCGGGCCGTTGCCTGCGTGGCGGTCCTGATCGCGCTCACCCCGGCCTGTTCGCGGGCGGGGTCGGGGGCGGCGTCGACCGAGGACGACGCCACCGTCCTGGACGCCGAACCACAGCCGAACTGCGCGTCCGACGCCCGGGAGTATGACGGGCTCCGCCATTACCTGGCCGATGTCGCGGCGGATGAGGTGTGGATCAACCGGGTTCGGGTCTGCGCCGGCGGCACCGTGCAGGTGGACCAGACGGGCGAGCCCGAGGGAGAGGCGGGGCGTGAGGCCATCGCGGTCTGCTCGGTGGTTGCCGGCTACCTGATCACCAAGCCGCCGCCTGCCGAGCGGGCCGGGGCGCCGAACGCGAAGGAGGTCGGCCTGACCGTGACCAACCAGGACGGCGAACCGATCGCTGTCGGCTCGGGCAACGAACTCGCTTCCAGCGGCGGCGAGGCGGAACGCGAGCGGGAAGGCACGACACGCCAGGACGGCGAGGCCGTCGGTGGGGATGCGGTGGCCCGCGAGCCCGAGCCGTTCGTCTGCTTCGATCCCTTCGCCTGACGTCGGGGAGGCGGGATTTGAACCCGCGACCCCCTGCTCCCAAAGCAGGTGCGCTACCTAGCTGCGCTACTCCCCGTCGCCGTCACCCTACCGACCGGCGGTGGCTGGGCGATCACCGTCATCGGGCCGAGCGGGGGCTCGCGACGGGCATGCGATGGGGTCGCCGGACTGGCCGTTAGACTCGGCCGCCTGTGAAGACCAGTGTGGAGACCCTCGAGGGCAACAAGGTCAGGCTTTCCGTCGAGGTCGACGAGGGCGAGTTCGAAGCGGCGCTGGATTCTGCGTTCAAGCGCATCGCTCATGAGGTGAAGATCCCCGGCTTCCGGCCGGGCAGGGCACCGAGGAAGCTGCTCGAGGCCCGGCTCGGCCCAGGGGTGGCGCGTGAAGAGGCGCTTCGCGAGGCCCTGCCGGGCTACTACGCCGACGCTGTCCGTGAGCATGACGTCGACGTGATCGCCGCCCCCGAGATCGATGTGACCGACGGCGAGGAATCGGGCCCGGTGTCCTTCGACGCCGTGGTCGAGGTCCGACCGCAGATCACCGTGTCGGGCTACCGGGGCCTCGAGGTCGAGATCCCGTCGCCGGTGCCGACCGAGGAGCAGATCGATCAGCGGATCGAGCGCCTCCGTCAGCAATTCGGTGAGCTCGAGACGGTCGGGCGACCCGCACGCGACGGAGATCACGTCTCGGTCGACATCGCCGGCTCGCTCGACGGCGAGCCGGTCGACGGACTGACGGCGGACGACTACCTCTACCCGCTCGGAAGCGGCGGCATCGTTCCGGAGATGGATCTCCAGTTGGCCGGTGCAAAGGTCGGTGACATCTTCGAGTTCGACGCCGACCATCCCGACCCCGACGAGGACAGGAGCCTGCATTTCCGTGTCCTCGTGAAGGAGGTCAAGGAGAAGGTGCTGCCCGAGGTGGACGACGAATGGGCCAACGAGGCCTCCGAGTTCGAGACGGTGCACGAGCTCCGCTCCGATCTCACCACCCAACTGCGCGTGGCGCTTGCTTCGCAGTCGGCCATGGCCGCCCAGAACAACACCGCCGAGGCACTCGTCGCGCTCGTGGATCTCGAGGTCCCCGAGGCGCTGGTGAAGAGCGAGATGCAGCAGCAGCTCCAGAGCCTCGCCATGCGCCTCCAAGCCCAGGGCATGGACCTCGATCAGTACTCGGCCATCACGGGCCAGGAGCCCGAGGCCATGCTCGACGAGCTCCGAGAGGGCGCCACGCAGTCGGTCAAGGTCGATCTCGCTCTCCGCTCGATCGCTGATTCAGAGGGCATCGAAGTCACCGAGGCGGACCTCGACGCCGAGTGCGAGCGCCTCGCCGAGCGGCTCGGTGAACGGGTCGAGGACGTGCGGCACCAACTCGGACATGACGACGCCCTGGCGGCGGTACGATCCGACCTGCGCAAGCGGTTCGCCCTTGAATGGCTCGTCGAGAACGTCCGACTGGTCGATGCGGACGGCATGGCCATCGACTGGTCCGACCTGGCACCCCCACCACCCGCAGACACCGAAGCCGCCGCACCCGGCGGCGACGGGCCCGAGCCCACAGAAGAGGACGCCTCGTGACCGAGCCCTTCCGCAACTACCTCGTCCCCACGGTGGTCGAGCAGACCAACCGCGGTGAGCGCGCCTTCGACCTGTACTCGCGACTGCTGAAGGAGAACATCATCTTCCTCGGCACGCCGATCGACGACACGGTCGCCAACCTCATGTGCGCCCAGTTGCTGCACCTCGAGTCGGAGAACCCCGACAAGGACATCAACATCTACATCAACAGCCCTGGTGGCGACATCACCGCGCTCCTGGCGATCTACGACACCATGGCCTACGTCAAGCCCGACATCACGACGATCTGCTTCGGTCAGGCCGCATCGGCCGCGGCGGTCCTGCTCGCTGCCGGCACGAAGGGCAAGCGCATGGCCCTCCCCAACGCCCGGGTCCTGCTGCACCAGCCCTACGGCCAGGCGGGCGGTCAGGTGTCCGACATCGAGCTGGTCGCTCAAGAGATCCTGCGCATGCGTACGACGCTCGAGACGATCATCTCCGAGTGCACCGGTCAGTCGGTCGAGCAGGTCAACATCGACACCGACCGCGATTTCGTGCTGAGCGCGCAGGAGGCGAAGGACTACGGCATCATCGACGAGGTGATCTCTGCTCGGGAGCTGGCTGAGAACAGCGGCCCGATCCAGGCGGTCGGCTCCTAGCGACGACGAAACTCGGAGGAAGCGGACAACGTGGCCAAGTTCGGAGACGGTGGCGAGCTGTTGAAGTGCTCGTTTTGCGGGAAGTCCCAGAAGCAGGTCAAGAAGCTCATCGCGGGACCCGGCGTCTACATCTGCGACGAGTGCATCGATCTCTGCAACGAGATCATCGAAGAGGAGCTGTCCGAGACCTCCGAGCTGCGGTTCGAGGAGCTGCCGAAGCCCCGCGAGATCAACCAGTTCCTGAACGACTACATCATCGGTCAGGAACAAGCCAAGAAGATCCTGTCCGTGGCGGTGTACAACCACTACAAGCGGGTGCAACTCGACGGCGCCGGTCACGATGACGGGGTCGAGCTGGCCAAGTCCAACATCATGCTCATCGGTCCCACCGGCTGTGGGAAGACGCTGCTCGCCCAGACGCTGGCCCGCATGCTCAACGTGCCGTTCGCCATCGCCGACGCCACCGCACTCACCGAGGCCGGCTACGTGGGGGAGGACGTCGAGAACATCCTCCTCAAGTTGATCCAGGCGGCTGACTACGACGTCAAGAAGGCCGAGACCGGGATCATCTACATCGACGAGATCGACAAGATCGCCCGCAAGAGCGAGAACCCGTCGATCACCCGGGACGTGTCGGGCGAAGGCGTGCAGCAGGCCCTGTTGAAGATCCTGGAGGGCACCACCGCGTCGGTGCCGCCACAGGGAGGGCGCAAGCACCCCCACCAAGAGTTCATCCAGATCGACACGACGAACATCTTGTTCATCTGCGGCGGTGCGTTCGCGGGCATCGAAAAGATCATCGAGTCCCGTGCCGGGAACAAGGGGGTGGGCTTCGGCGCCGACATCCGTCGCTCGGGCGAGAAGGACCTCGGGGCGATCTTCACCCAGGTACTGCCCGAAGACCTGTTGAAGTTCGGTCTGATCCCCGAGTTCATCGGCCGTCTGCCGGTGGTGGGCGCCGTCGCCAACCTGGACACCGAGGCCTTGATCCGCATCCTCGTGGAGCCGAAGAACGCCCTGGTGAAGCAGTATCACAAGTTCTTCGAGATCGAAGACGTCGAGCTCGAGTTCACCGCCGATGCGCTCGACGCCGTTGCCGACCAGGCCCTCAAGCGGGGCACCGGCGCCCGGGGCCTCCGGTCGATCATCGAAGAGGTCCTGCTCGATGTCATGTACGACCTGCCGGGTCGGTCCGACATCGGCAAGTGCGTGATCGACGCATCGGTCGTGCTCGAAAAGGTGAACCCCACGCTGGTGCCGCGTGGTGAGCCCACCCGAGCGGCCCGGCCTCGCCGGGCCGCCTCGTGACCCTTCGGTGAGTCGCACTCTCCGGGGCGCCATCCTCGGAGCGGCGGTGGGCGCGGTCGTGCTGGTCGCACAGACCGTGCGCAGGGAAGACGATCCTGCTGCCCTTGTCGCGAGCCAGGCGGCCAAGGGTGCTGCTCAAGGCGCGATCGCGGGTGCCGTCGTCGGGCTCGTCGCCGACCGGCGGGCGCGGCGACGAGCCACGGCCGCCACCTCCTGAGCGCACACAGGATGGACATCGACGCCGCGCTGGCGTACCTCGACCAGCACGGCAACATGGAGGCGACGGCGGGGAAGGTGGACGGGCTCTCGCTCGAGCGCATGCAGGGCCTGGTCGCGTCGTCGGGCGACCCGCAGGCGGACTACCCCGTGATCCACGTGACGGGCACGAACGGAAAGGGCTCGACCGTACGGATGATCACGGCCCTGCTGCGGGCCCACGGTCTCCACGTCGGCACGTACACCAGCCCGCATCTCGAACGCATCAACGAGCGCCTCGCGTGGGACGGCACTGCCATCGACGACGCCTCGCTCGCGTCGCTCCTCGAGTTGATCGAGCGCGTCGAGGCCGCTGGAGGGTCCGGGGACGGCCTCACGTACTTCGAGATCCTCACCGCAGCGGCGTTCCGTTGGTTCGCCGACGTTGCCGTCGACGTCGCCGTGATCGAAGTGGGGCTCCTCGGGCGATGGGACGCCACCAACGTGGCCGACGGCACGGTCGCCGTCGTCACGAACGTCGGCCACGACCACACCCAAGGGGGGCCAGGATGGCGCCGGGCCATCGCAGAGGAGAAGGCCGGCATCGTGAAGGCCGGTTCGACGCTGGTGCTCGGCGAGACCGATGCTGACGTCGTCGGGGTCTTCGAGGCGGCGGGCGCCGCCGAGACCTGGCTCCGATATCGCGAGTTCGGCTGCCTGACGAACCAGTTGGCGCTCGGTGGACGGCTGGTCGACCTGCGCACCCCGACCGCCGAGTATGGCGACCTCTTCCTGCCGGTGCACGGGGCGCATCAGGGTGAAAACGCCGCCATCGCGGTCGCCGCGGTCGAGGCCTTCTTCGCTCGGCCCTCGGACGCGGACGTCGTGGAGGAGGCCTTCGCCCAACTCACCCTTCCCGGTCGATTCGAGGTCGTGTCCCACGGGCCGCTGCTCGTGCTCGACGGCGCGCACAACCGGGACGGGGCGGCGTCGCTCGCCGCGACCCTCGAAGAGGGCTTCGCCCCCTCCGGCACTCGATCCTTCGTGATCGGCATGCTCACGGGCCGCGACCCCACCGAGATGCTCGAGGCGATGGGGATTCGGCCCGGTGATCGTCTCGTGGTCTGTACGCCGGCGTCGCCTCGAGCATTGCCGGCCGCCATCGTCGAGCAGGCGGCGGTCGCCCTCGGCCTCGCCGTCCGTCGCATCGACGACGTGGCCGGTGCGCTCTCCTCGACGCTGACCGCGTCGGGCCCCGATGACGTCGTGGTGGTGGCCGGTTCGCTCTACGTGGTGGGCGCGGCGCGGGCCTGGTGCCGGGCCGAGGGCATCGGTCCCCTGACCTGACGGCGGCCGTCCTCTTCGAAAGGGGTGTCTTCGAAAGGGGCGTCTGGGCTGTACCCGTGCTGCCGCAGGAGCTGGCGCGATCCGCCTTCGCCGACGGGGCCCGATCCGGAGGCGGTGCTCAAGGCGGACGCGATTCATGCCGAAAAGGATGATCCATGGATCGATTTCGTCGCTGGTGCCGTCGCTTCCTGAACGCCGAGCGCGGCGCGACGGGCGTCGAGTACGCGCTCGTGATCTCGCTCATGCTGGCGGGCTCGGTGGGGGCGATCAAGACCCTCGAGCGCAACGCCGACACCTACTACGACACCACGAGCAACCACATCGGCGACCTCCCCCGCTCGGGCGGCGCGGCGCCAACGGGTACGTCCATCCCCGGCGGGAGCAGCACCACCACGACGGTGCCACCGTCGACCACGACCACGACCGCCGCCCCCACCACGACCACGACTGCCGCCCCCACCACCACCACGACGACCGCCGCTCCCACCACCACCACGACGGCGGCCCCGCGTGCGAGGATCAGTTCGATCACTGCGAACTCTCTCAACCGCGACGCGACCACCTGGGACGCCAGGGCCCAGGTGACCATCTCGGACAGCAACACCAGCGCGCCGATCGGGGGTGCGACCGTGACCGTCGTGTTCAAGACGATCGCAGGGGCGACGCTCGGGACCGCCACCTGCAGCACGTCGGCCACCACCGGTCGATGCAACGCTCGGCTCAACAGCGTCTCGGACAACTACCTGTCCGTCGTGGCCACCGTCACCGGCGTGGCGTCGACGCCCACCTGGGACGGCGTGGTCGCGTCGGTCACCCTGCCTCGGGTCTGACCCCTCGGAGCGCCTTCGGCTTCCGCTGACACGCAGGGCTGGCCTAGCCTTCGTCGGCCATGGACAGAACTCTCGTCATCGCCAAGCCCGACGCCGTCGAACGCGGCCTCGCGGGTGAGATCCTCAGCCGTCTCGAGCGCAAGGGGCTGCGCATCGTGGCCGCCGAACTGCGCGTCATCGACGCCGACACGGCCGGGCGTCACTACGAGGAGCACCGGGGCAAGCCGTTCTACGACGACCTCGTGTCGTTCATCGGGCGCTCGCCGGCACTGGTGCTCGTGGTGGAAGGGCCCCAGGACACCTACAAGGTGGTCCGTACACTGATGGGCGCCACCAACCCTGCCGACTCGCCCCCCGGCACGATCCGGGGCGACTTCGGCATCGAGCTCACCGAGAACCTCGTACACGGATCGGACGCCCTTGAGTCCGCCGATCGAGAGATCGCCATCTTCTTCCCGGATCTGGCGTAGCCTGTTCGTGCAACCGGCGGTCCTGTTTCATTTGCGTTACAATCCCTGCAACCCGGCTGTGGAGTAGGGGCATTCGATGTCTGACAACCTGTTGACCACCGTGATGGGCCGTGACATGGCCGTCGATCTCGGCACCGCGAACACGCTGGTGTACGTGCGCGGCCGCGGCATCGTCCTCAACGAGCCGTCGGTGGTCGCCATCAACACCCGCGACGGTCGCCCCCTCGCGGTCGGCACCGAGGCCAAGCGCATGATCGGCCGCACGCCGGGCCACATCCAGGCGATCAGGCCGTTGAAGGACGGCGTCATCGCCGACTTCGAGATCTGCGAGAAGATGTTGCGCTACTTCATCCACAAGGTGCACCAGCGCCGTTGGGTGAAGCCCCGCATGGTGATCTGCGTGCCGTCCGGCATCACCGGCGTGGAGCAGCGTGCGGTGCAGGAGGCTGCCGAGTACGCGGGCGCGCGCAAGCCTGCCTACATCATCGAAGAGCCCATGGCTGCGGCCATCGGGGCAGGCCTGCCCGTGCAGGAGCCCACGGGCAACATGATCGTCGACATCGGCGGCGGAACCACCGAGGTGGCGGTGATCTCCCTGGGGGGCATCGTGGCCAGCCAGTCGTCCCGCATCGGCGGTGACGAGCTCGACGACGCCATCATCCAGTTCATGAAGAAGGAATACAGCATGGCGCTCGGTGAGCGCACGGCCGAGGAGGTCAAGATCCAGCTCGGGTCTGCCTGGCCCTTGCAGGAGGAGCTCACCGCCGAGATCCGGGGGCGCGACCTGGTCACCGGCCTCCCCAAGACGGTCGTGTTGTCGACGGGCGAGATCCGTGAGGCGCTCGAGGAGCAGGTGGCGTCCATCATCGACGCGGTCAAGGTCACCCTCGACAAGACCCCCCCGGAGTTGGCGGCGGACATCATGGAGCAGGGGATCATGCTCGCCGGCGGCGGTGCGTTGCTGCACGGCTTCCTCGAACGACTCGGTCACGAGACCGGCATGCCGGTGCGCGTCGCCGAGAACCCGCTGTACGCCGTGGCGCTCGGCTCGGGCCAGTCGCTCGAGGAGTTTGAGGCGCTCAAGGGCGTGTTGTTCTCCGCCAACCGGCTCTAGCGCCGGTTCCTCGCTGCGGTGGCTCCGTCGCGCGAGCCCGGACGCTCGCGCACGACCCTGATCGTGCTCGTTCTGATATCGGTCACCGTCCTCGCGCTCGATACGGGAGGCTTCGGCCCGATCAACGGCGTCAAGTCGGCGGTCGGTGTCGTCTTCAGCCCTGTCCGGGCCGTCGGTGACGCCGTGTTCGGCCCCGTCGGCGACGCGTTCAACGGGGTGTTCAACCGCAGTGACCTGAAGGCGGAGAACGAGCGTCTGCGCCGGCAACTCGACGACCTGCGGGGCGAGCAGTCGTCGGCCCAGCAGGCAGCAGCGGAGCTCGCGGCCATGCGCGAGGCGCTCGACCTGCCGAGCTTCACCGACATCGTGAGCACGCACGCGGAGGTGATCGCCGGTCCGATCTCGAATTTCGACCGGACGGTCCAGATCAACAAAGGAGCGAACGCGGGTATCCGGCGGGGCATGCCGGTGATCACCTCGGCCGGGCTCGTCGGCCGGACCGTCGACGTGACGCTCAACGCCGCGAGCGTGCGGCTCATCACCGACCCGGGATTCCGGATCGGGGTGAAGCACGTCCTCACGGGCGACATCGGAGTCGCGTCGGGCCGGGGAGAGGGCCAGACCCTTCGCGTCGATGTGGGTCTGGACGCCGATTCCGAGATCTCGCCCGGCGACTTCTTCACGACGAGCGGCGTGGAGCGAAGCCTCTTCCCGCCCGGGGTCACCGTCGGGCGTGCGGTCGACGCCGTGCCCGCCCGTGAACCTGCGAGCGATTCCCAGGGCCAGGCGACGACGGCCACGACGACGGCGGGTCGCTCCGTCGAGCAGACCATCGACATCCAGCCTGCCGCCGACCTCGACCATCTCTCGTTCGTGTCCGTCATGCTCTGGTCCCCGAGGTGACCGATTCGCTTGTCGGTGGTCGCACCGCGCTGGTCGTGTTCGTCGCGCTGCTGATGCAGGTCTGCCTGTTCGGGCGTACTCCCGTGTTCGGCGTCACCGCCGACGTGCTGCTGCTGGTCGCCATCGGCGTCGGGCTGGCCGGCGGGCCGGAGCGGGGTGCGGTGGTGGGCTTTGCCGCCGGCCTTCTGTTCGATTGCACCGTGTCGACCCCCTTCGGCCTGTCGGCCCTCGTGTACGCGTGCGTGGGCTACGGCGTGGGGGGCCTGCAACACACGCTGTTGGGCTCCACGTGGTGGACGCCCCCGGTGGTTGCCGGAATGGCCAGCGCCGCCGGCGTGGTCGGGTACGGCGTGCTCGGCGCCATGACCGGCAACCTCGCATGGTTGGGCCCTCGCACCCTCGTGGTGGCACTGGTGGTGGGCCTGCTCAACACCGTCCTGTCGGTCGTCGCGCTCCCCGTCACGCGGTGGAGCCAGGGCGGTGCGCTGGGGATCTCGATGCCGACGCTGCACCTACCGGCGTTCTTCACCGGCCGCAACCGCCGCCGGTCACGGACGCGCCGTCCTCTCCGCCGACGCCAAAGCCAGGGCTGGTGATGCCATGATCATCGGGTCCGTTTCGTCCGTCTCCAGGGAAGTGGGCCATGGCCGCTGAGAACCCTGGCCTCCGGCTGAGCATCATCGGCATCGTCGCGGTCTCGCTCTTCGCCGCCCTCTTCGTGCGCATGTTCACCCTGCAGGTGCTCCAGCGCGACACCTTCCAGGATGTCGCTGCGGCCAATCGGCTCCGCGTCGTCCACGAGCAGGCGCCCCGGGGTCGGATACTCGACCGCAACCAGGAGGTGCTGGTCGACAGCCATGAGGTGATGCAGGTCACGGTGGACGTCCGAGGGCTCCCCACGGCCGAGGCCGAGCCCGAAGCGCGTCGGCGGGAGCTGACCCTCCTGGCCGCGCAGTTGACCACGCCGGAGCGGCCGGTCACGGTCGCCTCGATCGAGGACGCGATCAAGACGAACCTCGTCGACGTCTTCGCCCCGGTTCCCGTGCTGACCGACGTGTCCGACGAGGTGATGGTCGCGCTGCTGGAGCGCCAGGAGGACCTGCCGGGGATCGGCGTGCGTCGCACGGCGATCCGGCAGTACCCGTTCGGCTCGCTGGCCGCTCATGTGCTCGGCTACGTGGGCTCGATCTCACAGGAGAAGCTCGACGAGATCGACGCCGAAACCGAGAGCCGCAACCCCCTCGGCTACGAGTCGGGCGACGAGATCGGTCGCAACGGCCTCGAACTCGCCTATGAGGACCAGTTGCGGGGCACGCCCGGCGAGATCACCTACGAGGTGGACGCGGAGGGCAACATCGTGCGGACCGTGAGCCACCGGCTCCCGGTGCCCGGGCACGACTTGTTGACGACACTCGACGTCAACGTCCAGATGCTGGCCGAGACGGAGTTGGCGGCAGGCCTCGAGCGGGTGCGCAGCGAGTACTTCCCGGCACCGGCGGGATCGGTCGTGGTGCTCGATCCCAACGACGGTGGTGTGGTGGCGATGGCCTCGTACCCCACCTTCAACCCCGGCGACTTCACGAACGGGATCAGTCAGGCTGACTACACGGCGCTGACCGACCCCAACGGTGACCTGCCGCTCAACAACCGGGCGATCCAGGGCCAGTACGCGCCGGGCTCGACGTTCAAGCCGATCACGGCGGTGGCCGCGCTGGACAACGGCGTGCGGACACCGCAGTCGACGATCGACGACCCGGGGGAGTACACGGCCCAGGACTGCGAGGGAGACAGCTGCGTCTTCCGAAACGACGAGTCGACGGCGCACGGGGCGGTCGATCTGCGTCGGTCGCTCGAGGTGTCGAGCGACTACTACTACTACGAGATCGGCGACATCCTGTGGCTGCGGCGCGACGAGGTCGGCGAGGAGGCGCTGCAGACCGCGGCCCGATCGTTCGGGCTGGGCGAGGACACCGGGATCGAGCTCCCGTTCGAGGGGTCGGGGGTGGTGCCCACACCCGACCGCAAGGCCCAGAACCACCGGGACTACCCCGATGCCTTCCCGTACGGCGACTGGGTCAGCGGTGACAACATCAACCTCTCGATCGGTCAGGGCGACCTGCTCGTGACGCCGCTGCAACTCGCGAACGCCTACGCGGCGCTGGCCAACGGTGGCACGATCTGGCGACCACACCTGGCCACCAACGTCGTCGAGCCGAGCGCTGCCGGCCTCAGGAACCTGGAGACGCTGGAGCCGTCGGCGCTCAGCCGCTTCGACCTGCCCCCGGACGAGCGCCAGCCGATCGTGGACGGGCTGGTCGGTGTCACCGCGGGGGCCGATGGCACGGCGGTCCGGGCGTTCGAGAACAACCCCGCCGGTTGGCCGGTCGGCGGCAAGACGGGAACGGCTCAGGTGACCGGCAAGGCCAACTCGTCCGTGTTCGCCGGCTTCGGTCCGGTGCTCGCCGACCAGCCGCCACAGTACGTGGCGACCGCGATCCTGGAAGAGGCCGGATACGGCGGTGACGTGGCTGCACCGCTGATCGCCCGTATATTCGCGGGCTTGGCCGATCCCGCGCAGCTGCCCGTCGCATCGCAGGTCGCCGCTGCACTCGGTTCGGCGGTCGCTCCCGCCACCACCACCGCAACCACCGGCGCGACAGGGTGACGAGCCGATGACGGCGCCGGGCTCTCTTGCCCGCCCCGGGATGGGGGCCAACCGGTCATCCATCTCGACGCCGGTCCGCCACGTCGACTGGGTGCTCGTGGGCGCGGTCGCGTTGCTCTCCATCGTGGGCGCGGTCATGGTCTTCAGTGCCACGCGGGGACCGGGCGGTGGTGAGCCGACGACGACCTTCTTCCTCCAGCGCCAGCTCATGTTCGTGGTGCTCGGCATGGGGGTCATGGCCGCGGTGGCGGCCATCGACTACCGCCACTTCCGTGACTGGGCGCTCCCGATGGCCGGCGCCGCCCTGGCGCTCCTCGTGCTGGTGATCTCGCCGCTCGGCTCTGAGTCCAACGGCGCGCAGGCGTGGTTCGAACTGGCGGGCTTCCAGCTCCAGCCGTCCGAGTTCGCCAAGATCGTGTTCATCCTCGGCATGGCCGCATTCTTGACCTTCGACCGTGCCGAGTTGGACGGGCGCCGACTGCTGATGGCATTCGGGCTGGCCGCCGTCCCCATGGCCCTGATCATGTTGCAGCCCGATCTCGGCACCGTCTTGGTGTTCGTCTTCGCGGCGCTCGGGATGGTCACCGTGGCGGGGGTCCGTCCCCGGCACATGGCGCTCGTCGCCCTGGTGGCGATCGTCGGCACGGTGCTCATCTTGAACTCGCCGATCCTGAAGGCGTACCAGGTCGATCGGCTGACCTCGTTCGTGAACCCGGACAGCGACTCGCAGGGAGCGGCCTACAACACCCGCCAGGCCCAGGTCGCCATCTCGGGCGGAGGCCTGACCGGACAGGGGCTGTTCGAGGGCCAGCAGACACGTCTCGCCTTCGTGCCCGAGCAGCACACCGACTTCATCTTCACCGTGGTGGGCGAGGAGCTGGGCCTCCTCGGCGGCTCACTGGTGCTCGGCCTGCTCGGTGTGATCGTGTGGCGAATATGGCGCACCGCGCAGCTCGCCCGGGACTCCTACGGGATGCTCGTGTGCGTGGGGGTGCTCTCGATGGTGCTGTTCCAGGTGTTCGAGAACGCCGGCATGACCATGGGCATCATGCCGGTGACGGGCATCCCATTGCCCTTCATGTCCTATGGAGGCTCGGCGATCCTCACCGAGTCCGCAGCGATGGGCCTGGTGCTCTCGGTCCACATGCGCCGATTCACCTAGCACCATCCGAGATCTTCGGCACCCGTCCGGTAAGATGGCCGGCAAATGTCAACTCTCTGGCCCGAGCTTGAACCGCTCTTGGGCCGGGTGCAGAAGCCGGCTCGCTACATCGGGTGTGAAGATGGCGCCCGCATTCCTGATCACGGCCCGGGGCGGGTGGCCTGGCTTCTCGTCTACCCGGACACCTACGAGATCGGTCTGCCCAATCAGGGCCTCCAGATCCTCTACGAGATCCTGAACGAGCGGCCGGACGCCGCCGCCGAACGTTCCTACGCCCCGTGGACCGACCTCGAGGCGGAGCTCCGAGCGCACGGCCTCCCCCTCTTCTCCGTCGAGACGCACCGCCCGGCCGGCGAGTTCGACCTCATCGCCTTCAATCTGTCGTCCGAGCTGGTCTACACGAACCTGCTGAACTGCCTCGATCTCGCCGGTGTCCCGATGCGGAGCGCCGACCGGGCTGACGAGCACCCGCTCGTGGTGGCCGGCGGGCACTGCGCGTACAACCCCGAGCCCCTTGCCGACTTCGTCGACCTGTTCGTGATCGGCGACGGTGAAGAGGTGTGCGGTGAGATCAACGCGGTCGTCGCCGCGGCGCTGGACGCGGGCGAGCCTCGGGACGCCCTGCTCCGGCGGCTCTGCGCCCTGCAGGGGGTCTACGTACCGGCCCTCTACGACCCGGTCTACGCCGACGGCCGACTCGTCGCCATGACGCCTCGCTTCGCGGACGTCCCCGCCACGATCGAGAAGCGCACGGTGGCCGACCTCGCCGAGTGGCCGTACCCCAAGACGCAGCTCGTCCCGCTCACCGAGGTGGTCCACGATCGCCTGAACGTCGAGGTCTTCCGCGGCTGCACACGGGGCTGTCGCTTCTGTCAGGCGGGCATGATCACCCGTCCGGTCCGGGAGCGCCCTGCGAGCCAGGTGCGCACGATGGTGCAGGACGGTCTCCGTCGCACGGGCTACGACGAAGTCGCCCTCACCTCGCTGTCGACCGCGGACTTCAGCGGCATCGAGGGCGTGGTCGCCGACACGGTGAACGACCCCGCGAACTGCGGTCAGGTCTCGGTGTCGCTGCCGAGCCTCCGCGTCGATGCCTTCACGGTCGGCATCGCCGCCGAGCTCCAGAAGGCCCGTCGCACCGGGCTCACCTTCGCCCCCGAGGCCGGAACCTGGCGGATGCGCCAGATCATCAACAAGCTGATCCGAGAGGAAGACCTCTACGACGCCGTGGCCTCGGCCTACTCGCAGGGGTGGCGGCGGATGAAGCTCTACTTCCTCGTGGGGCTGCCCAGTGAGACCGACGAGGACACGCTGGGCATCGCCGAGCTGGCCCGCCGCTGCCTCGAGATCGGTCGCGCTCATCACAAAGGGGCGTCGGTCACCATCTCGGTCGGCGGGTTCGTGCCCAAGGCGTTCACGCCGTTCCAGTGGTTCGGCCAGAACACGGTCGAGGAGCTGACCCGGAAGGTCAACCTGCTGCGCGACGCCCTTCGTCACGAACGGGGGGTGCAGCTCAAGTGGCACGACCCTCGCGCCACCATGGTGGAGGGCGTCATGAGCCGGGGCGACCGGCGGCTCGGCCCGGTGATCGAGTCGGTGTGGCGCGACGGCGGGACCTTCCAGGAATGGTCGGAGCACTTCGACCACGAGCGGTGGCTCGCCGCCATGGACGAGCACGGTCTCTCGGTCGACGACTACGCGTACCGCCACCGCACCGAGGATGAATTGCTGCCGTGGGATCACCTCTCGGCCGGGCTGCACAAGGACTTCCTCTGGCAGGACTGGCGCGACGCGCTCGATGAGGTGGGTCTCGAAGACTGCCGGTGGACGCCGTGCTACGACTGCGGCGCGTGCACCGGCTACGGCATCGAGCACATCGTGGCCTCGGCGACCCCACCGGCCGGCGGCAGCCAGGGGACCGGACAGGGTGTCGGCACCCGCCGTGCGGTCCCGGTGCATCTGGGGTCGCGACCGCTCGCGGTGAGCGCCCCGTGAAGGTCAGGGTGCGATTCACCAAGATGGGCAAGGTGCGCTTCACCAGTCATCGCGACGTGGCGCGCATGTGGGAGCGCGCGCTGCGGCGGGCGAGCCTGGCGGTGGACTACAGCCAAGGGTTCTCGCCTCGCCCGAAGCTCCATTTCGGCCTCGCGCTCCCTACGGGCGCCGAGTCCGAGGGTGAGTACCTCGACATCGACCTGGTGGCCGGCACCGATGTCGATCCCGACTCGCTTCCGGCCCGTCTCACCCCATGCCTCCCCGTCGGCATCGCGGTGCAGGCCGCCGTGCCCATCGACGTTGGTGGCGTCTCCCTGCAACAAGCGGTCACGAGCTGCACCTGGCGCATCGGCGTCAGCGACGTGACGGTGCAAGACGCGGCGGTGGCCGTCCAACGCGCCCTCGCCGCCGATCGGCTCGTCGTCACCCGTGAACGCAAGGGCAAGGCCGTCACCGACGACCTGCGCCCGTACATCCTCGCCCTGGCGGTGACCGACCCGACCCCCGATGGCGTCGAGATGGAAGCCGAGTTGGGCACCCAGCCACGGAGCTTGCGGCCTTCTGAACTGCTGCTTGCTCTCGACCCGCCGCTCATCGAGCGGCGGGTCTGTCGAATTCATCAGTGGATGGCGCTCGACGGCGTCCGGAGCGAGCCCCTTTCGCTCGGGTCGGCCGACGCGCCATCCTCCACGCGCGCCACGGTGCGTGCGTCATGAGAAGGGACCTCCCCCATGTCCGAAACCAACCCCGGCGCTCGCCCGGCCCCTGATTCCCCCAACGAGAAGAACCCGGATGAGCTTCCGGAGCGCATGATCGAGGGCCGACCGAAGTCGGCCGAAGCTGCGGAGAAGGCCTTGGTGCGTCGCAAGCCGCAGATCGGCGACACGATGCCGGCGCCACCGAGCGCGCCCGATGACATCGCACCCTCCGGTGGCCACGGAGCGCCGAGCGATCCCGACGCGTCGCCGCGCAAACGGCGCCGGCGCGGAGGCCGGGGACGAGGTGGCGGTAGCCAGGGCGGGGGGCGATCGGGCGGTGGCGCCGGCGAGGGCCGCTCGACGGCCGACGGGCGTCGCGACGGGGTCGGGCGCTCCCAGACGGGTCGCACGCAAGGGGGTCGGTCTTCTGGTAGTCGCGCCGCGGGGGGTCGCTCCCAGAGTGGCCGATCGCGGCCGCCGGTGGAAACCGTCGATGCCGTGACCGCGGACGGGCCCCTCGAGCTCGACGACGAGACCATGAAGAAGCGTCGAGGCCGTGAGCGGAAGGGCCGCCCGGTCGGGCGGTACCTCATGAGCGTGAGCGTGCGACCGGCGGGCACGCAGATCGCGGTCCAAGAGGGACGCGCGCTCATCGAGCACTACGTCTCGCGTCCGTCCGATGACACCTCGCAGATCCACGGCAACATCTACCTCGGGCGCGTGCAGAACGTCCTGCCGGGTATGGAGGCGGCGTTCATCGACATCGGCACTCCCAAGAACGCCGTGCTCTACAGGGGCGACGTCCAGTACGACGCGGAGGACATCGAGGAGAAGGGCCCGGCCCGGATCGAGCAGATCCTGAAGGCCAAGCAGAGCATCATCTGCCAGGTCACCAAGAACCCGATCGGCGCCAAGGGGGCACGACTCACCCAGGAGGTCTCGCTCCCGGGCCGGTTCGTGGTGCTCATCCCCAACAGCACCACTTACGGGATCTCGAAGCGCCTGGCCGACAACGAGCGCAAGCGCCTACGTGGCATCCTCGACAAGGCCCGACCGCCGGGCCACGGCATCATCGTCCGCACCGCCGCCGAGGGCGTGACGGCCGAGGAGATCGAGCGCGATGTCGCCCGTCTGGAGAACCAGTGGCAGCGGATCGCCGCGCTGGCCAAGAAGTCGCAGGCGCCGGCCCTGCTCTATCGGGAGCCCGACATGGCGCTGCGCGTCATCCGAGAGGAGTTCAACAAGGACTACCGGGGGGTCGTGATCGACGACAAGGCGCTCTACGAGGATGTCCGCGACTACGTGGCGAGCATCTCTCCCGCGCTCGCCGACCGGGTCGAGTACTTCGACCCCGGCTCATCCGAGCTGACGCTGTACGAACGCCAGCACGTCCACGAGCAGATCCACAAGGCCCTCGACCGCAAGGTGTGGTTGCCCTCCGGCGGGTCGCTCATCATCGAGCACACCGAGGCGCTCACCGTCATCGACGTGAACACCGGCAAGAACGTGGGCACGTCCAACCTCGAGGAGACCGTCTACCGGAACAACCTCGAGGCCGCGGTCGAAGTGGCTCGCCAGCTACGGCTGCGTGACATCGGCGGCATCGTGGTCATCGACTTCATCGACATGGAGATCAGGAAGAACCGCGAGGACGTGATCAACGTCTTTCGCGAGGCCCTGGCACTCGACAAGACGCGGACGCAGGTGTTCGACATCTCAGAGCTCGGTCTGGTCGAGATGACGCGAAAGCGGATCGGCGAGGGTCTGCTCGAGTCGTTCTCGACGCTCTGTCCCGACTGCGACGGTCGGGGCCTGGTGTTCGATCCCGAGCTCCTCGACATCTGACCCTTCTGTCCCTGCGGGGTCGGGCGGATCGGGTGTCGGGGCGCGCCCGGGCGTCGCGGCGGTTCGCTCAATTCGCCCTTGGGCCGATAGGCTCGCCTTCTTATGTATGCGGTGATCAAGACTGGTGGCAAGCAGTATCGGGTCGAGGAGGGGCAGAGCCTGCTCGTCGAGAAGCTCGGTCAGGACGACGGCACGGTGGAGCTCACGCCGGTCCTGGTCGTCGATGGCGACTCGATCGTGTCCGCGCCCGACGCGCTGGCCAAGGCGTCGGTGTCGGCCAAGGTGCTCGGCGAGGGTCGTGGGCCCAAGATCACCGGGTTCACCTACAAGAACAAGTCGAACCAGCGCAAGCGCTGGGGTCACCGCCAGCACTACAGCAACATCGAGATCACCGGGATCACGAAGGGCTAGCCATGTCAAAGACCAAGGGCGGCGGTTCCACCAGGAACGGCCGCGACTCCAACGCCCAGCGCCTCGGGGTGAAGCTGTTCGACGGCCACGTCGTGAGCCCCGGTGCCATCATCGTGCGCCAGCGCGGCACGCGCATCCACCCCGGCGAGAACGTCGGCATCGGCAAGGATGACACGCTCTTCGCCATGGCCCCCGGCAAGGTGAAGTTCGGCCAGCGCAAGGGCCGCAAGCTCGTCGACGTCCTGCCTGCCGACTGATCGTCACGGGCCCGCCGCTCGGCGGGTCCTGCCCCTCCTTCGGTCGTTCGATCGGCGCCGCCCGCCACAACCGCCGGGTGGGGCCTACCGGAACACGTCGATGCCCTCGGGGAGCCTTTCCCTCGGCCAGTTGAGGTGGGCGATCGCGAGTTGGCAGGCGTACCGGTCTGTCATGCCGGCCACGTAGCCCACCGCCGCATGGACCGCTTCGTCGCTGCCGCCGGCGATGCCGTGGGCGGCAGGGCCGGGAAGCAGGTTGGGCCGGTCGGCGAAATGCTCGACGAGGGCCCGCAGGACGGCGACGACCGCCTGAGACTGACCGACCGACGCCGGCCGAAGGTAGACCCGCTCGTAGTTGAAGCCCCGGAGTTCGGCGAGCGCGGTGGCGAGGTCGTCGGTCATGCCCACCCGGCCGCTGGCCGACGCGGCGTCGATCATGCCGCCGATGAACGCCCGGAGCTGGCTGCTGCGTGAGGTACCGACCCGTTCGCGGACGAGAGGCGGGAGCAGGTCGTAGGTGACGATGCCGGCCTGGACCGCATCTTCGAGGTCGTGGCAGGAGTAGGCGATGCGGTCGGCCCAACTCACCACCGCGGCTTCAGGGGTGGCCGGCGCCGGCCGTGACCAGGAGTGGTTGCGGATGCCGTCGAGCGTCTCCTCGCACAGGTTGAGCGGTGCCACCACCTCGTCGGCCCCCCACACGGCGTGGTCGAACCCGCCGGGCACATACGGGCTCAGTGCGTCCTCGCTGGCGTGGCCGCCCGGCCCGTGCCCGCAGTCGTGCCCGAGGGCGATCGCCTCGGTGAGGGTCGTGTTGAGCCGGCAGGCCCGTGCGACGGCCGTGGCCACCTGTGCCACCTCGAGGGCGTGGGTGAGGCGGGTGCGTTGGTGGTCGTCGGGGAACACGAAGACCTGGGTCTTGCCGGCGAGACGCCGGAACGCGGGTGAGTGCAGGATGCGGTCGCGGTCGCGCTCGAAGCAGGTGCGGAGGGGGTCGGGCTCTTCGGCGAGTCGACGTCGCCCGGCGCCACTCGCCCGGGTCGCGTGCTCGCAGAAGGCACGGTCCTCGGCCTCCTCACGGGCGCCACGGTCGAGCACGGCGACACTGCCCAGCGCCACGTCGTCGGGGTGGGCGAGTCGGAGCGCGGCGTCGACCCGGTGCCCGTCCATCGTCGCTGCCCATCGCTTGTTCCGTTCAGAGGTGGCCACACCGCAACCATACGCACGCACGGTGACAGATAGACCCTGGATAAGACCACGGAGAGTGGTATAGTAACCGCATAGAGAGATGAGATAGCGAAAGGCCGCGTTGGACGGATGGTGCGGCCGCCGGCCTCATGGGCGGCGCAGAGGTGCCGACACCAGGCTTGAGGATCGACGATGGAACAGGGACGACGAGTGCCAGAGAAGCGAGACAGCGTGAACACCACGGGGCGTCCACCCCGACGGCGGTTTCGTGGCGAACGCGGCTCGGTGCTGGTCGAGGCTGCCTTCATCACGCCCGTCCTGTTCTTCTTGATGTTCTCGGTCCTCGAGTTCGGCCTCGCGTTCCGGGACTACCTGGCCCTGGCCAACACCACGCGTGACGGCGCGCGCACCGCGAGCGTGTACGGGCGCGATCCCAGCACGGACTACCAGATCCTGCAATCGATCTCGAGTGCGTCGAACGTGATCTCGCGGAACGACGTCGAGCGCATCGTGGTCTACAAGGGGACGGGGCCGAACAGTGTGGTGCCCACAGCCTGCAAGACGAGTTCCGAAGGCATCAGCGGCGTGTGCAACGTGTACACCTCGAACGCCTTGGGTCTCGCCGAGACGGAGTTCGGCTGCCGGAGCGACCGCACGCTCGACAAGTACTGGTGCCCCACCGCTCGCGTGGTGACCGTGGCCGGGCCGCCCGATTACGTCGGTGTCTGGGTGAAGGTCAACCACCGGTGGGTGACCGGCCTGTTCGGCAGCACGGTCTCGTTCAAGGACTCCACGGTGATGCGCATGGAACCGCAGAGGCAGGTATGAGAGCGATCTGGCGGCTCCGGGCCCGTCGGGCCCGCGGTGAAAGGGGAGCGGCACTGGTCGAGATGATCATGATCACCCCGGTGCTCGTCATGCTCGCCATCGGGATCCTCGAGTTCGGGCTTGCCTGGCGCGACTCGATCACCGTCTCCAGCACGCTGCGGGCCGGCGCCCGTGTCGGCAGCAACGCAGGCAAGGACCGGCTGGCCGACTACAACTCGCTGCTCGCGGTCCAGGCGGCGGTCGCATCGATCCCCAACACCCAGATCGTCAAGATCGTCATCTACAAGTCGACGACGGCAGACGGCACGATCCCCGCCAACTGCAAGACGTCCACGAGCGGCATCTCGGGCTCCTGCAACGTGTACACCTCGGCACAACTGGCCGCGCTGTCGACGGCCAACTTCGGGACCACGGGAAGCGGTCTGGGGGCGACCTGCGCGTCGGGCTCCCTCGACGCGATGTGGTGCCCCTTGGGGCGCGAGACGAGGCAGGCGGTCGGCACCGACTACTTCGGGATCTGGATGCAGGTCAGCCACCCGTACGTGACCCGCGTCTTCCCTGGCTCGGGGATCACCATCAGCGACAGCACCGTCATGCGCATCGAACCGAGCGTGTAGGAGCCTTCTTGTGAGCAACCCCACCGATCGACATCGCCCCGCTCGGTCCACCGGACATGGCTCGCGCAGGCGCGTCCGAGGCGAGAAGGGGTACGCGCTGGTGCTCACCGCGCTGATGTTGCTTCCGCTCCTGGCCTTCACGGGCTTCGCCACCGACGTGGGGGCCTGGTACGCCCGAGCCAGCCGGATCCAACGTGCGGCCGACGCCGCCAGCCTCGCGGGGGTGGTGTGGATGCCGGACGTCGGACGGGCCACGAGTGAGGCGTTGACGACCGCGAAGCGCGACGGATTCGATCCAGCCGTCGATTCGGACATCGCGATAACGGTCACGCCGATCGGCCAGCAGCGCCTGAGGGTCAAGATCGTGGACAATTCCGTCGACCAGTTCTTCTCCTCGCTGTTCATCAACCGGGTGGACATCGCCCGCCAGGCGACGGCGGAGTACGTCAAGTCGATCCCGATGGGCTCACCAATCAACTCGCTCGGAAACGATCCGGACACCGGCTCGGCACCCGGTTTCTGGCTCAACATCTCGGGCCCCCAGGGGGTCAAGGCCAACGGCGACCGCCACACGGCCAAGCGATGTGACAACGTGAACGGTTCGGGCTCCTCGTTCTCGGGCTGCAACGGCCAGTCGTCCACCAGCACCAACCTCGAGTACAGCGAGGACGGGTACATGTACCGGGTGCAGGTCGGGGCCGTCGGCTCCGGACCGCTCAACATCCAGGTGTTCGACCCTGCGTTCTTCTTCACGGGTGACATCTGCGACACCGCGAACCTCCTCGATCCGGCCGAGGCGAACTACACGACCGAGATCAACGCCCTGAACGCACAGACCGTGGGCGGCGCGCTGCCGAACCCCGCCACCCGCTACGTGCGGGGCAACACCGCCTTCTGCCCCGGGGACCAGAGCATCAACGGCGCGAACGTGCAGACCACCTACATCGTTCGGGGCCCCGACAATACGCCCTTCGACAACTTCGACAACCCGGTCATCAGTGGCTGCAGCCGAACCTTCGACGCCTACAACGAGGACGTCTACCGGCTCCTCAACCAGACCGACGGGTACAGGGACGGCAACATCGGGTCCGAGAACCTGAGGTTCTCGGACCACTTCCGTCGGTGGTTCACGATGTGCTCCATCCCGGCCGGGTCCGTGCAGACCGGTGACTACTTCCTGCAGATGCGCACCGCGGCGAACCTGAGCACTCCCCCTTCGAGCCTGCTGAGCTACGACTCCACCGTGGCCACCGGTGGCTTCAACCGATACAGCCTGCGCGCCGGCTTCGGCACCACGATCTCGGGCACCGGTGTCGCCATGTTCGCCGACGGACGCCTCCCGATCTACGTGAACCAGAGCGCTGGTGCGACCAACTTCTACCTGGCGAGGATCACACCCGAGTACGCAGGTCAGATCCTCCAGCTCGAGTTCTACGACGTCGCCGACGGCGCCAACTCGGATCTCACGGTCCTCCCGCCACCCGACCAGACCGGATCGGCCCTCGCCAACTGCAACTTCATCAGGGATGACGCACCGCCCGCGGTCATCACGACCACCGGCTGCACCATCACCGGCCTGAACAGCGCGACCTACAACGGCAAGACCGTCACGGTCCAGATCCCGATCCCGGCGAACTACGGCTGCAACTCCTCCAGCGCTCTGGGCTGTTGGTTCAAGGTGGCCCTGGACTTCAACGGGGGTACCCCACGCGACACCACCACCTGGTCGGCGCGGGTCCTCGGTGACCCCGTGCGGCTCGTCGAGTAGGCCCGAAAGGCGGGTCGGCACCCGGTGTCCCTATCCTGAACGGGTGTCGGGATTCGTTGACGAGTGTGGGCTGAACGTCCGCGCCGGTGATGGGGGAGCGGGCTGCGTGGCCTTCCGTCGTGAGGCCCACGTGGCCAAGGGTGGTCCCGACGGTGGCGACGGTGGCAAGGGCGGCGACATCTGGCTGCAGGCGGACTACAACGTCGCCTCGCTGCTGGCCTTCCGTGACCATCCGCACCGCAAGGCCACGAGCGGCACCCACGGCCAGGGCAAGCGCAAGCACGGCGCGGGCGGCGTGGATCTGGTGGTCCCGGTCCCCGAGGGCACCACCGTCCATGCCCAGGACGGCGAGGTGCTTGCCGACCTGGTCGTGGCCGGCGATCGCTGGTTGGCGGCCCGAGGCGGACAGGGTGGACGGGGCAACGCCCGCTTCCTCTCCAACCGACGTCGCGCTCCCGCCTTCGCCGAGCAGGGCGAGTTGGGTGAGGAGCAGTGGCTGAAGCTCGAGCTGCGCCTCATGGCCGACGTGGCGCTCGTCGGGTTCCCCAACGTGGGCAAGAGCACGCTCATCTCGCGGATCTCGGCGGCAAAACCCAAGATCGCCGACTACCCCTTCACCACCCTCGAGCCCCATCTCGGGGTCGTGCGCACCGACGAGGGCGTCGAGTTCGTGGTGGCCGACATCCCTGGTCTCATCGAAGGTGCGAGCGAGGGACGGGGGCTCGGTCACCAGTTCCTGCGCCACATCGAGCGGGCCCGTGCACTCGCGGTGTTGATCGACCTCTCACCGACGGCCGATCGGCCTCCCGCCGAGCAGGCCGAGGTGCTGCTGCGCGAGCTCGGCGCCTACCGGGCCGAGCTGCTCGATCGGCCCCGACTCTTCGTCGGGTCGCGGAGCGATCTGGCCGCCGCTGACGACGGCCCGCCGGCCTTCGTGGGGTCGCGGGTCTCGGCCGTCACGGGCCGCGGCGTCCCCGAACTCGTGGGCGAGATGGTGGCCATCGTCGACGAGGCGCGCCAGGCCGAGGTCGAGGACCGCAACCGGGCCTTCGTCGTGCACCGGCCGGAGCAGGAAGGCATCCGCATCGAGCGAGAGGACGACGCCAGCTTCCGGGTGGTGGGTCGCCAGGCCGAGCGGGCGGTCGCGTTGTCCGACATCACCAACGCGGGCGCCATCGAGTACGCGCAGAACCGGCTCCGGAAGTTGGGCGTCGATCGGGCCCTCGTCCGCGCCGGGGCCCAGGAAGGCGACACCGTGCGCATCGGCGGCATGTCGTTCGTCTTCGAGTCCGATGCCCTCGGATGACCGGGCGGTCGTCGTGACGTCGACACGATGAAGGTGGTCGCCAAGATCGGCACGTCGTCGATCACCGATGAGCAGGGGATCATCGACGCCGGTGCCATCGCCAAGTTCTGTGGCGAGGTCGGCGACCTGCGCGCCGAGGGCCATCAGGTGGTCGTGGTCACCTCGGGGGCCATCGCCGCAGGGCTGCCCAGTCTCCGTCTGGAAGAACGGCCGCGCGATGCGGTCACCCTCCAGGCGGCGTCGGCGGTCGGGCAGAGCCGCTTGATGCAGGTGTACGACTCGGCGTTCGCCGACCGCGACCTGGTCGCCGGCCAGGTGCTGCTCGCCCCCCTCGACTTCATCATCCGCCAGCAGTACCTGCATGCACGAGCCACCCTCGACCGTCTCGTCGAACTGGGTGTGGTGCCGGTGATCAACGAGAACGACGCGATCGCGGACGACGAGATCCGCTTCGGCGACAACGACCGGCTCGCGGCGCTCGTGGCCCACCTCGTGGGAGCCGACGTCCTCGTCCTGCTCACCGACACCGACGGTGTCCTCACTGCGGACCCACGGCTCGACGACACGGCGTCGCTGATCGAGGAGATCGTCGAGGTCGACCACGACCTCGAGCGCCGCGCCGGGGGCACCGGCACGGTGCGTGGGAGCGGCGGCATGGCCTCGAAGCTCCGTGCCGCAAAGATCGCCGCCTGGTCGGGCGTTCGGGCCGTGGTCGCGGCCGCTCATCGTGACAGGGTGCTGGCCGACGCCGTGGCGGGAGTCCCGGGGGTCGGGACCACGGTGCTGCCGCAGGACCGCCGGCTGTCGGCGCGCAAGCTCTGGATCGCGTTCGCCGTCGGCTCGTCGGGCTCGCTCACGGTCGACGACGGCGCCCGGCGGGCACTGGTCGAGGCCCATCGGTCACTCCTCGCTGCCGGAGTCGTGTCGGTCTCCGGCACCTTCGATGCCAACGATGCCGTCGAGGTGATCGGCCCCGACGGCCTGGTGTTCGCCAAGGGTCTCGTGCGCCTCGCCAGCCCGGAGATCGACGCTGGTTCCCGTGATCAGTTGGTCGTCCACCGCGATGACCTGGTCGTCCTTCCCTGACCCTCCGCTTCAGGGGGCGGGCAGGCGGCCGAAGGCGACCTTCATGGTCTCGAGCGCGTGGCCGAGGGCCTCGGCGTCCCCGCTGGTGAGGGCCTGGCCGATCAGGTCCACGTGGTAGTCCGAGCGATCGTTCGGGACGACGGACACGAGGAGCCATGCCCGTCGGTCGCCGTCACAGTCCACATACGACCGGGCGAGGCCGTGGAAGGTGCCGTCGTCGTAGGGGACCGGCGGTTTCGGGCTGCAGCCCTCGGCGATCGAGCGACCGCTCCGGGGAGCGCGGGTCCCGCTCTCGAGTGAGCCTTGTGCGTTGGCCCCGATCTGGTCGAGCGACGTCGGGCTGCCGGACCGTGAGGCAGACAGGCCGACCACGGGCTCGGCTTCGACCCGGCCGGCGAGGTCCGTTGATGCCGTGATGATCCCGCCCTCGCCCCGGTACCGGTCGTCCCACGCGGCGGGCGCACCGAAGCGGGTCGAGCCGAGGGTGTCGCACAGGATCTGGTACCCGCGGTACCGGGGGCCTTCCCTCAGGTCACCCTGGCGGACAAAGGTGTCGATGAGGGAGCGGGTCGCCTCGTTCCGGAGCCCGTCGGTGATCGCCGGTGCGCTGACCTGACCGCCTGGCCGGCAGACCGACCGGTCATCGTCACTCGGTCGTGGTCGGGCTCGGTGCCGCAACCGGATCTTGAAGCCGGCACATTGCTCCCGACCGCGCCTCGCGTCGTGGGCCGGAAGCACCGAGAGGACGTACTCCGCGTCCCGGGCGGACCACGTCGGCTGCAGCCGGGGGAACGCCGCCTCGGTCACGCTGTCCACCCAGAATGTCTGCAACTCACCGGTGGATCCTGCCTGGGGGGAGATGCGGGCGCCATCGGGGACCTCGTCGAGCCACCGGTCGACGCATCGAGCCCGCCACTCGACCTGACGGTCGGTGCTCGGTCGGAGCGCCCACATGGTGAGGACCCCCACGGCGCCGGAGGCGAGCAGTACCGCGGGAACGATCCCCACCGCCACCACGGAGAGCGCGAGGCGGGGCAGCGAGCCGGTCGCTGCTGGGGGGACGGGCGGATCCTCCGCGGGGCGCTTGTCGATCCGGTCGGCGAGCCACGCGGCGGGCAGGGCCAGCGCCAGCCCCACCACGAACGCGGCCAGCAACGGGCCGCCGACATCGGGCGACACCGGTGCGCCCGGCTTCTCGGGCTCCTGGACGATCTCCGCGCCGGACCGGTTCGCGTCGTCGGCCTCGTTGTGGATGCGGGCGAAGGTCGTGGTGGCGCCCGAGGCCACGTCCCAGGCCTCGGTGGCCGATCCGGCACTGGCGTCGAAACGGAAGGTTCCCGTGTCGGCATCGGCGTGGACGGTGTAGGTGAACGGGCCGGGGACCGAGCCCCTCATCGCCTCCGCGACGTCGCGGCGGGCGATCCGGAGCTCTGCCTCCACGGCCTCGGCTCGGTTCGGGTCGGCCCGTTCGCCCGCATGCGGTGCCGGCAGGCCGAGAGGGTCGACGCGCACCACGCCGGTGGACTCGAAGGTCTTGTCGGCGACGAAGAGCCACCCGAGCACCACGAGGAGGGGCAGCGCCATCGCCACCGCCACCACGCGGCGACGCCGTGCGATCAGGCTGATCAGGGCGATCACCGGCGACGGGTGCCATCGGGGGTCGAGTGGGCGTGCGACACCCCGGGTGCCACGGGTACCGACGTCGATGGGTACCGCGTCGGGCTCGGTTCGCGAAGCAGCCCGAGCGCTCTGCACGCGCCGACGGCGGCGAGGACGACATCGACCATGACGAGGAGGCGCACGACGATCATCACCCGGTAGGCGGTCGTCGTCAGCAGCAGGTCGATCTCTTCGGGGCGAACAGCGAACACGGTCGCGGAGAAGAGCGTGAACACGCCGGCGAAGACGAGCAATGCGACGGTTCCCGGTTGGCGGATCGGCGTGCCGGACAGGCGCCCCAGGATGACGATGGCGAGCACGCTCAGGACGCCGAGGGCCACCAACGGGCCGAGGTCGACGGCGAATTGGCGAAGCGACATGACCAGGCGGTCGTGGATGACGGTATCGAACGAGAGGAGGTCGCCTGATCGCGACCAGTCCCCGGCGTACGCCTTGTCGCGCCCGGGGCCGGCGAGTGCCCACAGGCCGATCGCGCCGGCCACGCCCGCCAGGACCGCCACTGCCCGTCGCCAGCTCGCCCGGGACACCGCCACGGTCAGTGCCAGCATCAGGCCGGCGGCCTGCCCCTCGTTCTTGGTCAGGGCCGCCAGGGCGGCGAACAGGGCCCCGGTCCAGACCGTCCGTCGGTCAGCGTCCCCGGCCAGGATCAGCACGGCTGCCGTCGCGAGGAAGAGCGCCCACGTCTGGTCGACCAGGCCCTGGATCCCGACATCGAGCCTGGCGGACCAGGCGACCCACGCCACGACCACCGCGATGATGACCGCCACCGTCCCGCGGAGACGAAGCGTGCGGGTGGTGTAGAAGGAAAGCGCGGCGACCCCGTAGGCGGTCAGCCACTGGGTCACGCGGAGGGCCACCTCCAGGTCATAGGCGCGACGCAGGTGCCATACCCCGGCGATCACGCCGGGGACGAGTGGTGGATAGTCGGGATTCGAGTACCGGAACGCCGGATCCCTCATGACGTCGCCGGCAACGCTGCCGCCGGCGCGGAACCACTCGGCATGGAACCACCAGATCCGCCTCGCGTCCCAGGTCGTGGTGGGGTACCTGACGAGGAGCAGGGGGATCAGCGAGACGGCCACAGCGGCGGCGAGCACGCGAGCGTCGGTCCGGCTCGAACGGAGCAGCAGATGGTGCGTGGACCCGAGCCGGAGCGCGGTGGCCCATCCCGCGATGCCGATCGCAACGAGCCACGGCACCATCGATGTCCCGGTGAGCACGGACAGCGCCACGGCCACGGCACAGGCAGCGCTGCCCGCCGCCGGTGTGACGGCCATCGCCGACGGGCGTGACGCTCCCAGGACCAACGCCGGCCCCATACCGGTCGCGATGAGAAGGACCGACAGCGTCGCGGCCGACTCGGCCAGGATGATCATGGCACCCGCTCAGGCGGCGGGCTCGGGCTTGTCCTCAGCGGCGGGCTCGGCGGGGGCCTCGATCTTCGCGGCCTCCGGTTGGGTGGGGGCTTCGATGCCGAGTTGCGAGCGGATCTCGGACAGGCGGGCGGTGGCCTCGGTGTTCATGGTGGCCTGCTCGATCTCGAGCATGCGGCTCTCGACCGATTCTTCCTGCAGTTCCGACATCCCCTTGGCCTTGGCGTACTTGGCCTCGATCTTGTCGCGGACCTCGTCGAAGGTGGGGACGTCCTCGCCGACGGTCTCGCTGAGCGAGGCCATGGCCTTGTTCACCTGCTCCTGCATCTTGGCCTGATCGAGCTGGCCGAGCAGCTTCTGGCGCTCGGACAGCTTCTTCTGGAGCTGTGCGGAGTTCTGCGCCACGGCCGCCTTCGCCTGATCGGCAGCCTGTGCGCTCTGCAACGAGAGACCCTTGAGGTCGTCCGCCTCGCTCTCGAGGGCGATCATCCGGTTCGCGATGGCCTCGGCGGCCCGGGTGTACTCCTCGACCTTCTTCTGGTCGCCCTTCTTGTTGGCGTCGTCGGCCATCATCACGGCCTGACGGGCGTTGCCACTCACCTTCTCGAGCTCTTCGAGCGTGCGGTTCAGCCGCATCTCGGTCTGCTTCTGGTTGGCGATGACGTTGGCCGCCTGCTCTTTCAGCCGGCGGTGTTGGTCCTGCGCCTCGATGATGGCCTGCTCGAGCTGCACCTTCGGATCGGCACGCTCGTTGAAGCTCCCGCTGAGCTTGGCCGTCCAGTACTTCCACCAACGTGAAATGAGCTTTCCCATGCCGGCGAGCCTACAGCGAGGTCGCCGCCGGTCTGCCCGAACGCCGTGCCCGGAGTCGCTCGACGAGCTCGTGCAGCTCCGGGAGCCGGAGGGCGAACAGCGCGCCGAGGTAGACGGCGGCACCCACCGTCACCCCGACGGCGGTGCGGGCGACCGCGCCCAGGCCGTGGTCGCCGCCGACGAGGCCGCTGGCCCCGACCACGGCCAGTGCCATCAGCGCGGCGGCGACGACCATCCGACCGATGGCGCCCAGGGTGCGTCGGCCATCGATGCCGTGCACCCGACGGCGCAACGCCGCCACCGCCACGAGCGCGGCCACCGAATACGCCGCGGCGTAGGCGAGCGCCAGGCCCTGGACCCCCAGGCGACCGACGAGGGCGAAGGCCAGTGCGATGTTGATGCTGTTCTCCAGGAGGTTCAGGAAGAACGGCGTCCGGGTGTTCTTGAGGGCATAGAAGCCCCGCAGCACGAACAGGTAGACCGAGAAGCCCACGAGCCCGAGGGCCATGGCGGCGAGGACGTCGGCGGTGACCCCGACGGAGGCGCCGCCGAACGCGCCCCGCTCGAGGAGCGCGGCGATGACCGGCCGGGCGAGCACCACGTAGCCGACCGCGGCGGGCAGGATCACGAGCACGAGGAGGCGCAGCCCGAGCCCGAACCGGTCTCGGTAGCCGGCGAGGTCGCCACGGGTGGCGAAGGCCGACAGATCGGGCAGGAAGGTGGTCATGATGGACACCGCCAGCAGCCCGTGCGGGAGCTGGAAGAAGATGAAGGCGTAGGTGTAGGCGGACACGGCGCCGGTGCCCTCGCCGGTGGCAAGGGCCAGGACCGCGAACAACGCCACCTGGTTGCAGGCGGCGTAGCCGAGCGTCCAGCCGGACAGCCCGGCGACACGCCGGACCGAGGGGTGGCGCAGGTCGAACCGGAAGCGGAGCCGGATGCCGGCTCGCCGGATCGCCGGCCACAGGGCGAGGGTCATCGCCGCGATCCCGGCGGTCGTCCCCAGCCCGAGCAGCAGCAGCAGGCCGGTGTCGTCGTCGACCTGACCCAGGGTGGGTGAGGCGCCGGCGACCGAAGCGAAGGCGACCAGAACGCCGATCACGACCACGTTGTTCAGGATCGGGGCGTAGGCCGGTGCAAAGAACGAACGCCGAGCGTTGAGGAGCGCCGTGCCCAGGCTCATGAGCCCGTAGAAGAAGATCTGGGGCACGAAGAGGCGCAGCAGGGGGACCGCGACCGCGGCCTGCTGCTCCGCCTCGGCATCCGGCAGTCGGAGCGCGTAGATGTGCACGATCAGCGGCGCGGCCACCATCGCGACGACGGTCACGGCGGCGACGGCCACCACCGCCACGGTCACGACGGTGGAGGTCGCCTCGTCGTCCTCGTGCTGCAGGTGGTCGACGAATATCGGCACCAGGGTGGCCGAGAGGATGCCTCCGAGGATGAGCTCGTAGACGATGTTGGGCGTCGTGTTGGCCAGGTTGTACGCATCGGCGAGGCCGGTCGCCCCGAGTGCGTAGGTGAGCGCACCCACCCGCAGGAGCCCGCTCAGGCGGCTGAGCCCGGTGCCGATCCCGACGACCGCGCTCGACCGCACGAGGCGACCGGTGCTGCCGTCATCGGTCACCTGCGCTGCGTCTGGGGCAGGCAGTTCGGGGCCGGCTGCCTCGCTGCTCACGCCGGAGAGGTGGTTCCGGGGGAGGGGGGCCGGGGCAGGGGGGCCGGGGGTGGTAGCTCGGGCGCGGGCGCGGTGCCCAGGCTGTCGGTCTCGTCCATGGCCAACCGGAGCGCCTCGAGCTCGTCGACCAGGGTGTCGACGTCGGAGCCGAGGCCTCCGAGGTCGTCGACCTTGTTCGCGTCCACGGACAACTCGATGGCGCGTGCGACCATCTCGTCGAGGCGGGCGTTGAGCAACCGCAGACGGTCCTGCGCCTCCGCCGTAACCTTTGCGAGGCGGGTGCCCGATGCCAGCTGCGCCTCGAGGGCGGCGGCGGTGCGCTCGAGTGAGCTGCCCGCCGCCCACGAAGCCCCGGCGTTGCCCTGCACCTCGGCGAGCTGGCGCTGCACCCCGGCCATGTCGATCTGGCTGCCCGCATCTGCCAGCACCTGGCCCTGTCGGGCGATGCGCCAGCTCTCGCGCACGGCGTCGTCGACCCGGCCGGCGATCTCGCCGAGTCGGTCTCTGAGCGGCCCGCGCTCGGCGTTGTGCACCGCCTGGTCGAACCGGGTCTGCGCCTGGACCGAGCTCTGCACGAACCGACGCCAGGGCTCGTTGAGCGTGAACGGGTCGATGCGGTCGTCGCCGGCCTTGCGCGGAACCGAGTAGCCCACCCGGCCCGCCCAGGCGACCGCGCCCAGCGCGACGGCGCCGATGGGGCCGAGACCAGCCAGCACGGCCACGGAGGCGCCCGCCCCCGCGAGCAGGATCCCCGACGGAGACATCATCGCCCGGGCCACCGGGGGAGTGAAGAACCGATCGCGGAAGGACAGGCGGGGCATGGGCCTAGAAGTTGCTGACGACGGCGGTGAACACCTTCGTGATCGAGGTCGGGTCGCTGGCGTCGTAGACGGCGGCCGTCGACGCCTCGGCGACGCGTCGCAGGGTTGCCAGGTCGGCGTCGGCGCCGTAGGCGATGGGGAAGACGCGCACGGGTCGGGTGAGCTGGCCCTCGCTGTCGTCGAGCAGGGTCGAGAGGAGCTCGTCGAGCTGGTCGGCGTCGTCGCTGGTGTCGCCGTCGTCGTTGACGCCGTCGGACAGGAGCACGACGGCGTTGATGCGCTCCTCGTCGAAGCCCTGGACGGCACTCTCGTAGGCGGCCTGGGTGGCGCTGTAGAGCGGCGTTCCGTTGGTGGGGAAGAGGTCGTCGATGGCAGCGGCGAGGTCGTCGCGCTGGTCGGCGATGGGGCCGACGGGCACGACGTCGATGAACTCGGCATCGCCGCCCGGGCCGAGGTCGGTGGAGAAGATCCGCAGCCCGACCTCGTCGTTCGCGGCGAAGTCGTCCAGAGCCTCGATGGCGGCCCGCTTCGCCAGGTCGAGCTTCGTCTCGCCCGTCTCCGGGTCGCCGGTGTCGCCCATCGAGCCGGAGACGTCGACGAGGAGCGTCACCCGGGCACCCTTGCGCTGGCGGTCCCACCGGTCGAGGAGCTCGACCATCACCTCGGGCTCAGGCACCTCGAGCAGCGTCTGGGGCTGGTCGGGGTCGACGCCGTTGTCGGCGATGATCGGATCCGCGATGGCGACGTCGGGGTTCCCCGGACGGAAGCCGAATTCCAGCACGCGCTGTTGGTTCTCGGGTTGCTGGATGAAGTCCTCGAACAGCGCGGCCGCCTCCTTCTCCTTGGCCGACACCCACTCCGCGTCGAGCACGATGTAGGGGTTGTCCGAGAAGAGCGTGCCCTCGGTGGGGTAGATGGCCACCAGCGGGACCCGTGGTGGCCGAGGCTCCTCGCCGGGGTCGAGCACGCCGTCGGGGTTGCCCAGGTTGTAGTCGATGACCGACTTCTCCTCGACGGCGATGGCAGAGGCGTAGGTGAGCGAGTTGCCGCGCTGGTCGGCCCGGTAGAGGTTGTTGAGGAAGGTGAGCGTGGTGTCGCCGTAGTGCACGACGGCCGACTCGATGTCCCTCGCCGCCTGCTGGACCTCGGGCTGGGCCAGGTCCTCGGTGGTCAGGCCCTCGGTCTTGCCCGTGTTGGCGTAGGCCTGGGCGATGAGCGCGGACAGGCCGCTGGTGGAGAAGTTGGGGTTGGTCTTGCCCAGGAGGAACGGGCCCCACTCGGGGTGCCCGTAGGCGGCCCAACCCTGCGGGTCGCGGGCGAGCCGCAGGATGTCGGCCCAGCCGACGGGCGTCTCGGGGTAGCCGAGGGCCTCGGCCATGGGCTGGGGCATGGCGATCACGAGCGGGGTGAGCATGAAGGGCTCACTGTCCGGAGCGATGGGCTGCTGTCCGTCGTCGGTCAGGTTCTGGTTCAACACCGCGCCCCAGGCACTCGACGCCGGCGACCAGACGACGGGACGGGGCCCCTCGACCGCTTCGTCCCAGCCCTCGTAGAGCAGTTGCTCGGACGCGCCGGACGACTTGCGTTGGGGGCGTACGAAGACGCACTCGTCGCCCACCTGGGCCGCGTCGGAGTCGTTGAACGTCCGGGCCAGATCGGTCATGAGGTCGATCTTCTCCGGCGACACCGACATGTCGACCACGATGCAGTCGCCGGTGTCCTCGCCGAGGAGGCCGTCGGCCGCGACGGTGTCGCTTGTGGCGTCCTCGCCACTGCTCGAGCAGGACGCGATCCCGGCGGCGAGCGCCAGGAGAAGGGCGATGGCGACGGTTCGCTTCATCAGGTGGCCTGCTTCCATTCTTCGATCAGTGCTTCGTAGACGCCGGCCGAGGGCCCGTCGGGCGTGTCCTGCGTGGCCGGGCCCGGGGCCCAACCAGCGGACTCGAGGGCGGCGGTCAGCTGGTCAGCGTCGATGTCCGCCTCGTGACCGGTGATCGGTGCGAGGACCGCCTCCGCCCGGATCATGGGAGAAGGGTAGAGGACCGCAACCCGGTCGGCCGTTCGGCTCTCGGTCGTGCGGGCGGCAGGGTCCAGCGTTCCGACGGCGTCCCATGAGGCATTGGGCAGGGCCTCGAGCTGGTCGATGACGGGCAGGGACTGCACGGCCAGTGGAAGATTCGGGTCGGCGTTCTCGAGCTGCGCGAGCCACGGTCGGAAGTCCGGGTCCTCGCCGAAGTCGTTACGCGCGAAGTCGGTGTCGCCGAACCAGTCCGAGGCGGCCTGGCCGAGGACCAGGAGCCCGGTGGCGCTCTCGGTGGGGTTGTCGTGGCCGACCGCGATCTGGCCCTGCCCGCCATCGCCGCCGTTGGCGGCCCAGGGCTCGTCGGCGAGGCCGCCGAGGCACTTCCAGCCCGTCTGGGCCTCACCGCCGCAGGCGGTGGTCAGGAGGTCGATGCGCTCGGTCGGGCCGACGATCGTCAGCTTGGCGGTGGCCAGCGCGTCGGACGGGTCGCCGAGCACCGCGCCGTCGCCGGCGAGCTCGCGGCGCAGGTTCACCAGCTCGGGCCACGGGGCGAGCGTGAGCCAGCCGTCGATGTCGGTGTCGGCCGGCCGGAAGGCCGGGTCGACGAAGCGCTCGGCGGTGATGCCCGCCTCCTCCACGTCGAAGGTGAGGTCGCTGTCCTCGGTCGCGAGGGTGGCGCAGGCGGCCTCGAGCTCGGTGGCGCAGATCAGGTGGGTCCCGCCGCCGCCCGACGAGCCGTTCCCGCCGCCGCCGCCGTCGCCGTCGCCCGTCATGGCACCGCGCACCAGGATCGAGCCCCCGATCATGGCAACGGCACCCATGACGGCGAGCAGGCGCTTCACGAGGGCACCGCCGCTGCGGCGGGGATGTCGGCGGGCACGAGTGTGGTGAGCTGCTCGTCGCTGGGGTCGCCTGCGGCCACGATTCGGCCGGCCTGGCGGCCCACGGCGTCCTCGAACAGGTTGCGGGCCAGGCGCCCGTTGCCGAACCCCTTCGTGCGGGGCTGGGCATCGATCCAGGCGCGCACCTTGGCGACGGTGTCGGGGGCGCAGCGGTAGCCGGCGTCTTCCGCGAGTGAGCCGAAGATGGCCACCAACTCGTCGGTGGAGTAGTCGGGGAAGAAGATGGTGCGGGGAAAGCGGGACCGCAGGCCCGGGTTGGCGTCGATGAACTCGGCCATCTCGTCGGGGTAGCCGGCGGCGATGACCACCACCGAATCCCGGCGGTCTTCGACCAGCTTCACGATGGTGTCGATCGCCTCCATGCCGAAGTCGCGATCGCCGCCGCGTGCGAGGGCGTAGGCCTCGTCGATCAGCAGAACGCCGCCCTCGGCGCTGTCGAAGACCTCGCGCACCCGGACGGCGGTCTGGCCGATGTAGCCCACCACGAGCCTCGACCGGTCGGTCTCCACCAGTTGGCCGCGTTCGACCACGCCGAGGGTGCGGAAGATCTGCGCGACCAGCCGGGCGACCGTGGTCTTGCCGGTGCCCGGATTGCCGGTGAAGACGAGGTGTCGGCTCGTCTCGAGCACGGGGAGCTCGCGCGCTCGCCGGAGGTTCTGCACCGAGATGAGGTCGGTGACCAGCTTCACCTCGGCCTTCACGGCATGCAACCCGACGAGGCGGTCGAGCTCGGTGAGGAGCTCGACGAGCGGACGCGCCGGCTGGTCGCGGGGCTCGTCGGCGGTTACGCCATCGGTCGTCGGCGGTGTGGCGGTCGAGGTGACGGAGCTCGATCCCGCCGCCTGCTCCCGTGGACGGGCCGGGGAGGGATCGAGTGCCTCCATCAGGAGGCCGCGGTAGTCGTCGATGGCGCGAAGCTCGGCCTCGGAAGGCCGGGCATCGAGCGACGCCACGGTGTACGCGACGTTCAGGGCGAGGTCGTAGTACCGACGGGCGTGATCGGTGCCATGGCGCTGGTCGGACGCGAGGAGGATGTCGAACAGCACGCTGGTCTGGTCGAGCCAGGTGCGCTTGCCGGAGACGAGCCCGGCAGCGCGGATCACCTCAGGGCTGGCGTGGTCGAGTTGGCTGTCCAGGCGGGGGCCGAACGCGAGGATCAGCCCGAGCAGCTCGTCGTCGGACTGTCGGTCGTCGCAGTCGATGAACGCCAGGCTGAGGTTGTAGGCCTCGAGCACGACATCCTGCTGGAGCTGGCCGGGGTCGACGCCGTCGAGGTCGGCCGCCAGCGCGGTCACGGTCGGGCTCAGGTCGTCGACGAACTCGCGGACCGCGTCGGCGAGCGCACGGTCGGGGTCCACGGGGCGATCGTACTGAAGCGCGCCGATAACCTCATGGGCATGTCGATCGCCGATCTCGGATACCGCGCCAAGGAGGCCTCGCGAGCGATGGCGAAGGCCTCGTCGCTCGAGAAGGACGCCGCACTGTTGCTCGCTGCCGACGGGCTGGTGGCTTGCGTCGACGCCATCCTCGAGGCGAACGCCGTCGACGTCGAGCGTGCGGTGTCCGCCGGCGTCACGGCCACGGTCGTCGATCGCCTTCGTCTCACGGCCGCCAAGGTCGAGGCCATGGCCGACGGGCTGCGTCAGGTTGCGTCGCTGCCCGATCCGGTGGGAGAGATCCTCGACGGCTGGACTCGTCCCAATGGCCTGCGCATCCACCGTGTACGGGTGCCGCTGGGGGTGGTGGCGATCATCTACGAGAACCGCCCCAACGTCACGAGCGATGCGGCGGCCCTGTGCGTGAAGGCCGGCAACGCCGCATTCCTGCGGGGCTCCTCGGGGGCGATCACCTCGAACATCGCGATCGCACGGGTGTTGCGCGACGCCTTCGCCGCTGCCGGACTCCCCGAGGACGCACTGGTCCTCGTGGAGGAGACCAGTCGCGAGTCCGCCGTGACGTTCATGCAGCAGCGCGACACGATCGACTGCCTGATCCCACGGGGCGGCCCGTCGCTCATCGCGTCCATCCTCGAGAACGCCACCGTGCCCTTCGTCATCGACGGTGACGGCAACTGCCACGTGTACGTCGATGAGTCGGCCGACCTGGCCATGGCCGAGGCCATCGTGGTCAACGGCAAGACCCAGCGGCCGTCGGTGTGCAACGCGGTCGAGTCACTGGTGGTGCACCAGAAGGTCGCCGAGCCCTTCCTCACCCGCCTCGGGCCCGCGCTCGCCGGGGTCGAACTGGTCGGCGACGACCGCACCCGCTCGATCGTGCCGGGTGCGGGCGCTGCCACCGACGCCGACTACGCCACCGAGTTCCTCGACCTGAAGATGTCGGTGCGCGTGGTCGATTCGCTCGACGACGCCATCGACCACGTCAACCGCTACGGCTCGGGACACAGCGAGGCCATCGTCACCGCCGACCTCGAGGCGGCCGAGCGCTTCACCCACGAGGTCGACGCCGCAGCGGTCCTGGTCAATGCCTCAACCCGTTTCGTGGACGGCGAGGAGTTCGGCTTCGGCGCCGAGATCGGCATCTCCACCCAGAAGCTGCACGCCCGTGGCCCGATGGGCCTCCGCGAGCTCACCACGGCGAAGTACGTGATCCACGGCGACGGCCAGATCCGCAGCTAGCGACCCAGCAGGCCGAACTCAGCGCATCGACTGCGCTCAGGAGGGAGTAGATGCGCTGAGTTCGAGGGGTCAGTGTGCGACGGCGAGGAGGTGGCGGGGGCGGGAGACGCCGCGCAGTTCGTGGAGGCCGCAGTCCTCGAGGGTGACCTCTGGGCCGAGGCGGTCGGCGACCGGCTCGGTGACCAGGATCTGGCCGGGCTCGGCCACACCCATCACCCGGGCCGCGAGGTTGACCACCTGGCCGACGAGATCGCCGTCTTCGTCATGCAGCGTGTCGCCGGCGTGGATCCCGATGCGCACCGCGGGGAGGAATCGCCGCCCCCGCCGCTGGCGATCGTGCGACCGCTGGATCGCGATCGCCGTGGCGACGGCGTCGGCGGGGGAGTCGTGGCGAACCAGGAAGCCGTCGCCCTGGGTGCCGATCTCCTGGCCGCCGTGCTTGTCGACGCACTGTCGCACCAGCCGGCGGTGGCGGGCGAGGACGTCGTTCCACGCCTCGTCTCCCATCGACTCGGCCAGACCCGTGCTGTTGGCGATGTCGGTGAACATCACCGCCACCCAGCGCGTCTCCGCCGTCACGCGTGCCGGCTCGTCGTGGTGGGGCTCGACCTTGGCGCGGAGGGAGTCGACCGCCGAGAAGGCACCTTCGATCGCGGCGTTGGCGGTCTTGGTGAGCAGCTCCTCGCCCTTGGCGCGGCCCCGCTCGACCTGGCGTTCGACCTTCCGACGGTGCTGTTCGCGGCGCTTGGCCTCACGCCGCTCGCGCCGTGCCGACGGTGACAGCGCACCGGCGACGGCGATCCCACCGTGGATCACCAACGCGGCAGCCCAGGGCAGGATCACCAGGATGGGCCAGAACCCCAGGTCGAGGGCGGACGCCGGATCGGCCACGATGTCGCCGAGTTCGGCGGTCGAGCCGTTGAGCAGGACCCAGACGCCGATCAACACCCCGTTGACCGCGACGAACACCACCGCATGAACGAAGAGCCCCCGCACGGCACCGAGCGTAGGCGCTCGCATCTCTTGACCGTCCGGTCAAGAGGCCGGGATACGATCGGGGCCATGGAATCCCGATTCGAGTCGGTCCCGGCGGTGCGTGACGGCCTGGCCAACGTCAACTACCTGGCCGACGAGGGCATCGCCGGCGTGGTCTACCTGGCCGACCGGCTCCAGAAGCCGGTCCTCGTGGAAGGGCCGGCCGGCACCGGTAAGACCCAGCTGGCCAAGTCGGTGGCCGAGATGACCGGCGCCCGGCTCATCCGCCTCCAGTGCTACGAGGGCCTCGACGAGTCGAAGGCGCTCTACGAGTGGAACTACAAGAAGCAGCTCCTGCGCATCCAGGCCGAGCGCAACGCCGACGGCTCGTGGAGCGACATCGAAGACGACATCTTCTCCGACGAGTTCCTGCTCACCCGCCCGCTGCTCGAGGCGATCCGCTCCACGGATCCAGTGGTCCTGCTGATCGACGAGGTCGACCGCGTCGAGGTCGAGACCGAGGCCCTGCTGCTCGAGATCCTCTCGGACTACCAGGTGTCGATCCCCGAGCTCGGCACCGTGGTCGCCACGCAGATCCCGCTGGTGTTCCTCACGTCGAACAACACCCGCGAGCTTTCCGAGGCGCTCAAACGGCGGTGCCTCTTCCTGCACATCGACTACCCCGACCTCGAGCGGGAGAAGGAGATCGTGCTCACCAAGGTCGAGGGGATCACCGAGAGCCTCGCCGACCAGGTGGCGCGCATCGTGCGGTCGATCCGCCAGCTCGAGCTGAAGAAGGCCCCCTCGGTGTCCGAGACGCTCGACTGGGCCCGCACGCTCGTGCTCCTCGGCGTCGAGCACGTGGACGAGTCCCAAGCCACGGAGACCATCAACATCCTGCTGAAGTACCAGACCGACATCGCCAAGGCGGTCAAGGAGTTCGGCGGCGACGGCCAGGCGTGGGTGCGCGGCGGCCAGACGCCGTCGTCCCAGAAGGGCTGAGCGCCTCGTGACCGACGTCGCGGCCGCGCCCGCGTCGCCGATGTTGGAGCTGCTCGCCGGGTTCATCCAGGAGCTACGCGAGGCTGGTCTGCCCGTCAGCCTCACCGAGAACCTCGACGCCATGGAGGCGATCAAGCACATCCCGCTCGAGGATCGCGAGGCGTTCAAGTACGCCCTCGCGGCCACCTTGGTGAAGAACAACTCGCACTGGCGGTCCTTCGAGACCGTGTTCGAGGTGTACTTCTCCCTGCGGGGCAAGGAGTACCTCCTCGACCTCGACGACGACGACTCCGATGGTGCGAGCGGCGATGCCGACGCCGGCGATCAGCCGGTGCGCGGCCAGGGCGGGGCCGGCGAGGGCATGAGCAACGAAGAGCTCGCCGAGATGCTCTACCGCGCCCTCATGCGAGGCGACGAGGCCATGTTGCGGGCCATTGCCCGCCAGGCCGTCCAGCGCTTCGCCGGCATGGAGCCGGGGCGCCCGGTGGGTGGCACCTACTACCTGTACCGCACGCTGCGGAACCTCGATCTCGACGGGGTGTTCGACCGGTTGATGGACCAGGCGCAGCAGGACGCGCCCGAACCGCTCACGCCCCTCGAGGCACGGCTCGAGGCCGACGAGTACCAGCACCGTCTCGATCAGCTGAAGAAGGAGATCGAGGCCGAGATCCGACGGCGGCTGGTGGCGGACCGTGGTGTCGAGGCCATGGCCAAGACCCTGCGCAAGCCGTTGCCCGAGGACGTCGACTTCATGCACGCCAGCCGCGAGGAGATGGCGAACCTGCGGCGGGCCATCTACCCGCTCACCCGCCGGCTGGCCGTGCGCCTGGCCCGCAAGCGCCGCCACGGCCGCAAGGGCCCGCTCGACTTCCGGAACACCGTGCGTCACTCGCTCAGCTACGGCGGGGTGCCCGCCGAGCCCAAGTTCCGGTACCCGCGGCCGGCGAAGCCCGAGATCATGGTGATCGCCGACATCTCGGGCTCGGTGGCCGCGTTCGCCCGCTTCACCCTGCACCTGGTCTACGCGATCAGCAGTCAGTTCTCCAAGGTGCGTGCGTTCGTGTTCATCGACGGCCTCGACGAGGTCACCAGGTACTTCGAGGGTGTCGAGGACATCGCCGAGGCCGTGCACCGGGTGAACACCGAGGCCGATGTGGTGTGGGTCGACGGCCACTCGGACTACGGCCACGCCTTCGACGTGTTCTGGAAGGCCTACGGCAAGGACATCGGCCCCAAGACCTCGGTGATGATCCTCGGCGACGCCCGCAACAACTACCACTCGTCGCAGTCGTGGGTGGTCAGCGAGATCCGCCACCGGGCCCGTCATGTCTTCTGGCTCAACCCGGAGCCCAAGTCGTACTGGGACACAGGCGACTCGATCGTCAGCGAGTACGGCATTCACTGTGACGGCGTCTACGAGTGCCGCAACCTCCGCCAACTCGAAGCCTTCGTCGAAAAGCTCACGTAGTCGCCCATGGCGCTGCCGTCGAGGGACGGGCGTGCCATGACGATGCGATGCGCCGCCAGGCAGAGAGCGACTCAGAGGGCGTCGATGACCTCGTCGAAGACGCCGAAGAGCGCTGGCCGTTCGTGCTTCTCGCGGGTGAGCATGCCGAGCCGGCGCCCCCGGGTGACCAGTTCGCGTGCCTCCCGACCGGGCCACGGGCGGGGGAGCAGCTCGGGGGGGAGGAGCGGGTCGCGGCCGAAGCACGCCTGGAAGTCGATGACCGTGGTGAGCGCGCCACCGAGGAATTCGGCTTCTGTGAGGCGCTCATGGCGGCTGCGCATGTCGGTGAGGGCATCGGGCACCTCCCGGTATCGCTCGATGAAGGTCCGATAGCGGTGGGCGAGGTCGTCGAGCGCCCAGAGGCGCGCCGCCAGTGTGCGTGGGTCGCGTTCGCCGCCGATCTCGAGCTCGTCGGTGATGGCTGTGGTGACGGCGTCGCTCACGCCGAGGCGCTCTGCCTCACCCACCACCTCGCCCTCCCACCGATGGGGGGAGACGTAGAGCCCGTTCTGGATCTGGCCCGCGCCGAGGGTCAGCAGACGACGGACGAACGTGCCCACCGCCTCGTCGTCAACCGGGGCGACCGCCACGAGATGCCACCGGCGGTCCCAACCCCGGCCTGCGGCGTCCTGCACATAGGCGAGCCGGGCCCGCTCGAGGGCCGACCCCATGAAGGCCTTTCCGGCGTCCGTGGGGGAGTAGTGGTCGCCGTCGTCGGTGACGAAGAGACCGTCGCCCACGATGGCGTCGAGCTCCTCGCGCACCTGTCCGACCGTCTGTCCGCACGCTTCGGCGACCGGCACGACCTCGCTGACCACGATGGTGCCGTCCTGGCGGGCCATGCCCAACACCAGCAGCCGTGTGGGGATGTGGGTCTCAGGCGTGCGATCGGTCACAACGGCGAGGGTAGTTCTCCCGATGGGCCACCCCATTCGGCGGGCCAGGGGCCTTCAGAGGTGCAGGCCGCACTCGGTGCGGTCTCGGCCTTCCCAGCGTCCGGAGCGGGGGTCGTCGCCTGGGGCGACGGGCTTGGTGCACGGCTGGCAGCCGATCGACAGGTACCCCTGGTGCACGAGGGGGTTCTGGGGGACCCCGTGGTCGGCGATGTAGCCGGCCACGTCGTCATCGGTCCAGGTGGCGATGGGGTTCACCTTCACGAGCCCACGCAGGTCGCGCACCACGATCGGCGCGGCGTCACGGCTCGCGGCTTCCACCCGCCGTAGTCCGCTCATCCAGGCTGCCTTGCCGGCGAGGGCGCGGTCGAGTTGGCCGACCTTGATGGCGGAGCAGCAATTCTCGGGGTCGAGCTTCCAGAGCTCCTCGGCGTGATGGGCGACGGTCATGATGCGCATGTTCAGTCCGTAGCGGCGTCGCACCGTCTCCACGGTCTCGAGGGTTTCGGGGAAGTGGTAGCCGGTGTCGATGAACACGACCTCGATGGCAGGGTCCACCTTCACGGCCAGGTCGATGAGCACCGCGTCGGTCATCGATGCGGTCATGCAGAGGTGCGGTGAGAACGCATCGACCGCCCACTGGATGATCTTGGCGGCCGGCAGCCGCTCGAAGTCCCGGTTGAGCTCGGCCAGTTCACGGTCAGAGAAGACCGGGACGTCGAGGGACGCCGGGTTGAAGGTCATCACGTGGCGCACTCCGAGTCGCCGACCTCGGCCACATAGGGCCCGGTCTCGCCGAAGTCGACGTAGTACTCGGGGCCGTCGTCGGGCGTTGGGAACCAGTCGAGGTCGAGCAGATCTTTGGCCACTTCCTTGACGCCACCGACCCGGCCGAGCCAGGACTGGAAGGCCTCGCCGGCCTCGCGCTCGCCGGCGTAGCGGCGCACGACTCGCACGGCGGCCTCGGGGGCGTTCTTGGCAGGGAGTCGCAGGGCCTTCTGGCCGAACTCGATGCCGGCCTCGCCCACGTAGCCCCCGAGCAGCATCTGGTAGCCGGGCGCCGCCTTGCCGTGGGCCCGTCGCTCGGCGCCGAAGAAGCCGATGTCGGAGGCATGGTGCTGGCCGCACGAGTTGGTGCATCCGGAGATGTTGGTGCGCACGCCGCCGATCTCGGCCAGCCCCTCCTCCTCGAGCCGTCTACCGATCTCGTCGGCCAGGCCCCGCGACTGGGTGACGGCGAGGTTGCACGTGTCGGCGCCAGGGCAGGCCACGACGTCCCGGCTGAGCTCGGCGCCGGGCTCGGCCATGCCGAGCACGTCGAGGCGGTCGTAGAGCGTGGCGAGCTGCGCCTCGGCGAGGCCCCGGAACACGAAGTTCTGGCGGTTCGTCACCCGGACCTCGGCACCGAGCTCGCGTTGGATGGAAGCCAGGGCCCGGAACTGGTCGGAGGTGACGTCGCCCAGGCGGCTCCACGCGTAGGCGGACACGGTGCCTCTGGCCGCGCCCCGGACCACGTTGGCCTGCTCCCAGCGGTCGCGCTGGTCGCCGCGGCGGATGGTGACCGGCGTGCCCTGCCCGATGGACGACGGCGTGACGCCCGCGCTGAGCCCGGCAGGGGCATCGCCCAGCTTCTCGACGATCTCGGGGATGCCGCCGGGCCAGGAGGACGAGGCCACGAGGAAGGCCCGCTCCTTCAGGACCCGTGCCTGGACCTGGTCCCAGCCCATGGTGTCGACGAGCCACTTGAGGCGGGCGCGGAGCTTGTTGTCGCGGTTGCCGTGGTTGCCGAAGACCCGCAGCACCGCCTCGAGGGTGGCCATCAGGTCCTCTCTCGCCGTGAAGGGCTCGAGGGCGAGGGCCGGGTGCGGTGTCGCGCCCAGGCCGCCGGCGAGGAAGACCTTGAAGCCGGGCTCGACCGAGCCGTCGCTCCGCGTGCGTGTGGTCCCGATGACCCCGACGTCGTTGAACATGGCCTGGCCGCAGTCGGTGGCACAGCCCGAGAAGTTGATCTTGAACTTGCGGGGGAGGCGCTGGCCGAGCGGGTTGCGCAGGAAATGGCGATGGGCGGCCTCGGCCCACGGGCTGATGTCGAGGGCCTCGTACGGGCACGCGCCCGCGAGGTGGCAGCCCTGCACGTTCCGTACGGTGTCGCCGCAGGCCTCGCGGGTGGTGAGCCCGACCGAGGCGAGCTTGCGCAGGACCTCGGGGATCGCCTCGAGCTGGACGAAGTGGAGCTGGACGTTCTGGCGGGTCGTGAGGTGGCCCCAGCCGCGGGAGTGCTCGTCGGCGACGTGGCCCATCATCTCGAGCTGCTCGGGCAGGAGCGACCCGTACGGCACCTTGATGCGCACCATCTGGTTGGTGCCGCCCTGTCGCTGTCCGTAGATGCCGTTGTTCAGGCGGAACACCCGGAAGACGTCCTCTTCCAGCTCGCCGGCTCGGTACCGGGTGAGCTGCGCCTCGAACTTGGCGATGTCTGCCGAGATCTCGGGGTCGATCTCCGGGTTCAACACGGTCGGTGCCTCCACAAGCGCTGAATCCTGAGTGGATCACTCAGGTATCCGGCAGTGTAGGAGAAACCTGACCAGTTTGGTCAACTATTCACGGTCACGCAGGAGCTCCGAGACCCGGAACGCCAGGTCGAGCGATTGCCGGGCGTTCAGCCGGGGGTCGCAGACGGTCTCGTAGCGGTCGTCGAGGTCGGTGTCGAGGATCTCCTCGGCCCCACCGAGGCATTCGGTGACGTTGTCGCCGGTGAGCTCGACGTGCACCCCGCCCGCCCAGGTGCCCTCGGACCGGTGGGCCGAGAAGAAGCCGGCGATCTCGGCGAGCACATCGTCGAGGTGGCGGGTCTTGCGGCCATTGGCGCTGGTGAAGGTGTTGCCGTGCATCGGGTCGCATGCCCAGACCACGGGGTGCCCGGCGCGGCGCACCGCATGTAGGAGGGGCGGGAGGTTGTCCTCGACCAGGGCGGCGCCCATCCGGCTGATCAGCGTCAACCGACCGGGGACCCGCCCGGGGTTCAGCCGCTCACAGAGGGCGATCACCGCGTCGACCGACGCATCGGGACCGACCTTGGCGCCGACCGGGTTGTGCACACCCGAGAGGAACTCGACGTGGGCGCCGTCCGGCTCGCGGGTGCGTTCGCCCACCCAGAGCATGTGCGCCGAGCAGTCGTACCAGTCGCCCGACAGCGAGTCGCGGCGGGTGAGCGCCTCCTCGTAGCCGAGGATGAGGGCCTCGTGGCTCGTGAAGAAGTCCACCTGGTGGAGCTCGGGTCGCGACTCGGTGTCGACGCCGCAGGCCTTCATGAAGCGCAGTGCCCGCTCGATCTCCTCGGCCACCTGCTCGTAGCGCCGACCCTCGTTGCTGCTGGCCACGAACTCCTGGTTCCAGCCGTGCACCTGGCCCAGGTCGGCGAAGCCACCCTTCGTGAAGGCGCGGAGCAGGTTCAGGGTCGATGCCGACTGGTGGTATGCCTGCACCAGGCGTTCGGGATCGGGGGTTCGGGCCGCGTCGGTGAACCCGACCGAGTTGACGATGTCGCCGCGGAACGACGGGAGCTCGACGTCGTCGATCACCTCGACCGACGATGATCGGGGCTTGGCGAACTGCCCCGCGATGCGCCCGACCTTCACGGTGGGCACCCCGGAGGAGTAGGTGAGCACCACCGCCATCTGGAGGATGACCCGGAGCTTGTCGCGTATGGCGTCGGCCGAGAAGGCGTCGAAGGACTCGGCGCAGTCGCCGGCCTGGAGGAGGAAGGCCTCGCCGGCGGCAACCTGCCCGAGGTGGGCAGTCAGGTCGCGCGCCTCACCCGCGAACACGAGGGGCGGGAGGCCGCTGATCGTCTTGAGCGCCTGGTCGACGGCTGCGTCGTCCGGCCACTCGGGCTGTTGGCCTGCGACGCGTTCTCGCCAGGAGGAAGGGTTCCAGGTCGGGTCGGCCACGAGGTCAGGTTTACGGATCGGGGGCCCTACCACCAAGCGGTTTCGGCGGCGTCGGGCTTCACCCGCGTCCGAAGATGGATTCAGGCGGCGTCGGTGGCGGCAGCGGCAGCCTGGTCGCGCACGGTGCTGACGGCCCGCTTGACGAGCCGACGGGCGGCCTCCGCGGTGACGCCGAGCTCCTCGCCGACCTCGCGGTAGGAGCGCTTGCGCCCGTCGTGCAGGCCGAAGCGCTGCTCGACCGCGTAGCGGGCACGGGTGTCGAGAACATTGAGGAGGTCGGTCACCATCTGGTGCTCGGCCCGATCGAGGACCTCCTGTTCGGGTCCCGGGGTGGAGTCGGGGAGCAGATCGACTAGCTCGTTGCTGTCGTCGTCGCCGATCGTGCGATCGAGCGAGGTCGGCGTGGTGAGCCGATGGAGGCGGGCGTGCTCGTCGTCGAGCTCGTCGCCGTCACCTGCCACCTGGCGCAGCGCGGCACGCAGGCTCGCGGACCGATCGCCCGGCAGCCGCACGAGGCTCGCCTTCTGGTCGAGGGCCCGGCCGATGGCCTGACGGATCCAGAACGTGGCGTAGGTGGAGAACTTGAACCCCTTGCGCCAATCGAACTTGTCGACGGCGTGCTCGAGCCCGAGGTTGCCCTCCTGGACGAGGTCGAGCAGCTCCATGCTCGGTGGCAGTGGATACCGTCGGGCGACGCTGACGACGAGGCGGAGGTTGGCCCGGATGAACCGGTCCTTGGCGCGGGCGGCCGCACGCACGGCCCGGTCGAGCTCGATGCCCGATTCCCCGGCCTCGATGCGGGCGCGTGCCTCGAAACCCTTCTCGATCACCTGTGAGAGCTCGCGCTCTTCCTGGGCGGTGAGAAGCGGCACCAGTCCGATCTCATTCAGGTATTGGCCTACTGAATCGCTCATGTCACCTTTTCCAACGGGAATTACTGCTTTGTCATTCCCCACAACGGACATTTTCCGGAAGGACTGCTCTTGGACGTGCGAGAAGGTCTCCGAACCACCTACAACCACGGGTGACTCCGCCGTGTTCCGACCACCGGGGTGACATCGGTCACCACCCGGTCAGATCGGAACGCGTACACACCAGCGTGGGCACAGCCGCCAGGGAATAGGATGACAGGCCGAGGCCGGGAAGACAAGCCAATTGCACGTTCGCGTTGACCGTTCCCTACCATTCATGCGTGTTTCCGCGGAGGGTGGGCGATTTGTGACGGAGAGCATCAGGGCGGCGACAGGCCGCGCCTGGGACAAGGTCGACCCGCTGGGGGTCCGATGGATCATCGTCGCGTGTGGCGCAGCCGGCGCGGCATTGTTCCTTGCCGCGAGCGCCGTGCAGACCAAGACCTTCGAGTCGACCGTCGAGGTCCGAATCGACCCGGTGTCGATCGAGGAGCGTTTCGGGGCGCCGGATGCGCCGCTCGGGCCGGAACAGGCGATGGCCCGCGAGCTGCAATACCTCCGGAGCGACGCCGTCGTCGGGGAGGTCGACTCGACGACTCCGTTCGACCACAGCATCGAGGTCGAACGGGTCTCCGACGACACCATCGCGCTGGTCGCCCAGTCAATCAGCCCCGCTCTCGCCACAGAGGTCGCGCAGAAGGCAGCCACCACCTACCTCGGGCTCCGTCAACAGAATGCGGTGGGGCAGTCGAACGCGTCGATCGGGGCGACGCAGCGGCTCATCGACGAGCTGACGCAGCAGCAGGCCGGCGGTGCCGACGTCGGCGCCCAGCTCGAGGAGGCCCAGGCCAGGCTCGCCGACTTCCAGGCGGGGCAGGCGTTGGTGGGGGAGACGGCGACGATCACCAGGGGACCCACCGACCCCTGTTGCCCGGTGAGCCCCGACCCCGGGCAGGCCGCCGCCAACGGCCTGGTGTGCGGCGTGATCCTCGGGCTGGTGATTGCAGCAATCCGCGAGATCATCGGCCGGCGGCCGGAGCTCGAGTCCCTGTCGGGCCGCCTGCCCCGGCTCACGGTCCTGGAGCGCGACGGTGACGCCTTCCATGCCCCCTGGTTCGGTGAGCGGCGCGTGGCGCACCTGGTCCTCGGCGCACTCGTCCTGTCACGGGCGGCGTTCTACGTCGTCGACGGGGTGAACTTCATCTTCGACGACTGGTCCCTCGAGGCCCTCCGTGCCGAGAGTGGCGCGTGGAGCTCGGTCCCAGCCGGCCAGGACCTGGTTCACGCGCGGCCGGGTGCCTGGCTCACGTTCACCGTGTTGCACGGCCTCATCGGCCCTCATCCGCTCGTGCACTTCGCGGTGCTGACCGGCCTCTATCTCGTCGTCGTCCTTTTGCTCTACGCCGTGTTCTCGCGGTTCATCACCCGATCGATGGCGCTGCTCGTCGTCGGCTGCTGGGTGATTCTCCCCATCCACAACTCGATGGCGCTCTGGACGGGGACCAGCCAGATCACCGTGTGCGCGCTGCTGTTCCTCGGAGGGCTCCTGGCGCTCACCTATGGGCGGTGGTTGCCGGCCGGTCTGGGCTTCGCCGCGTCGATCCTCAGCTACGAGCTGTCGTTGCCGATGGCCGCGGCCGCGGCCATCGTCGTGGCCACGCCGATGCTCCCCCTCCTGGCCTCGGCGGCGCCACCGGTGCGGCCATTGACGATCGTCGCCCGCGTGAAGGTCCTGATCATGGTCGGCCTCGCGGGTTGGTGGGCCAAGGCCCACTCCGTCTACCCGCTCGAGCTCCGCGTGCCCAGCCCGGCCACGTTGTGGTCGGCGCACTTCGGCATCGGGCTCTTCGGCAGCCTCTCGACCGAGGACATCCTGGTCTCGGTGATGGCCGGACTCATCGCCGCCGGCGTGGCGGTCTGTCTGGTGTGGTGGCTCTCCGGTGACCGGGCGCGCGATGGCGGTCCGTCGCTCGTCGTCGCCGGCGCGGCGGTGAGCGCGCTCGGCCTGTACGTTTCGTTCACGCTGTTCACCAGCGTCCTGGGGCTGAACGACCGCATCTACTCGTTGTCGTCCATCGGGGCGGCCATGATGCTGGTGGGCGTGACGGTGTTCCTCTGGCGCCGGGTGCCGTCGCTCGGGGTGGCCTTCGCCGTGGTCGTCGTGTCGGTCTCGATCATCGGTCAGGTGGTCTCGCTGCATTCGTGGAGCCAGGCCGGCGGGGACACGGTGGCGCTCCTTCGCTACATCGACCGCACCTACCCTGATCCGGCCTCGACGCACTTCATCGTGGGTCCGGCCCCGAGCTACCGGAACGGCGTCGTCGGCATCTCGTCCCCCTTCGGCGGGGCCGATCCCGCCTACCGGCTTCGCTTCCCTGGTGCCACGGGATCGCTCACTGTCGCCGGTTCCCGGGAGGAGTGGGTCCCCACCGCACGCGGGGAGTCGTTGATCGAGTGGTCCAGGGTGCTGGGTGCCGGCGACACTCCGTAGCCGACGTCACCGTCCCGGGATGGGCCTCTAGGATCCGGCAGTGACCAGAGGCGGCGAGCGGATCGGCATCTTCGGGGGCACCTTCGATCCCCCCCATGTCGGCCATCTTGCCGCTGCCGTGAACGCCCGGTACGCCCTTGCCCTCGACCGGGTCCTCCTCATGGTCGCCAACGTGCCGTGGCAGAAGGTGGGCGACCGCCCCATCAGTTCTGCGAGCGATCGGTATGCGCTCGTGCGCTGGGCGGTGGGGGATGTCGACGGCCTCGAGGTGAGCGACCGGGAGATCCGTCGGGGCGATGACTCCTACACGGCAGACACGCTCGCCGAGATGCTCGCGGAGGACCCGGACCGCGAGCTCTTCGTGATCGTCGGCAGCGACGCCGCAGCCGGCATGCCGACGTGGGAGCGCATCGACGAGGTCCGGGAGAACGCGGTGATCGCAGTGGTCGATCGCCCCGGCGGTTCCTGGGACCCCCCGGAAGGATGGTGCATCGAGCGGGTCGAGGTGCCCCGCCTCGAGATCTCGTCGACCGACCTGCGGGCCCGGGTGGCCGATGGGCGCCCCCTCGACTTCCTGGTTCCCCCCTCGGTGGTTTCCGGGATCTCCAAGCTCGGGCTCTATCGTGAGGGCCGATGACGCCGCCCTCGCCACGCCAGCCGATGGGGTGCCGGTGAGCCACGATCCCCTGGTCCTCCCGTCATCGGGGACCGGCGAGCGTGCGAGTCGGCGACGCCGACGCAGCTCCGAGCACGGGTCCGGGCCGGGGGTACTTCCCGAGCGGCGCGCCTCCGCGCGCGCGACCGGGGCGGCGGAGCCTGAACGGAAGCGGGCCCATCCGGGGGCCCGGTGGACCTTCGTCGCCATGATGACCCTGCTGGTTCTCGCCATCCCGGTCCTCACCTACGTCGGGGGCAAGGCCGTTCTGCGCAGCAACAGCGGCCGCGAGTTGAACGTGGTCACCGACCCCGACGCACCGGGTTTCGAGGCCTTCGTCGAGCCGACTCCGACGATGATGGTCACCCAGATCGACCCAGCAGGCACCATCACCGGGGTCGCGGTCCTGGCGCTCGACGCCTCGGGCAGTGGCGGCAACCTCACCTTCTTCCCGGCGGGCACCGAACTCGAGCTGCCGTGGACCGAGCCAGGGATCGCCACGCTCCAGGTCATCTACGAGGGTCTGGGACTTCCGGGGCTGGAGCAGCGGGTCGAGACGCAGTTCGGCGCTGCGATGGAGGAGAGCGTCGCGGTGCGATCCGACACCGACCAGTGGGCGAGCCTCCTGGCGCCGATCGGCCCGCTGACCATCGACAATCCCGTGGCACTGCAAACCGTGGACGCGTCGGGCGCGCCGGTCACCTTCGCGGAGGGTGAGATCGAGGTCCCACCCGAGCAGATCGGGCTCTTCGTCGACTCACGCGGCGCAGACGAGAACGACCTGACCCGCGTCGAGCGCCAGCAGGCCTTCTGGACGGCATGGCTCGCCGCGGTGAAGACGTCGACCGATCCGGGTGCCGTGCCGGGCGAGACCGACAAGGGACTGGGGCGATTCGTCCGCGAGCTCGCCGGCGGCGAGGCCGCCTACAACACCCTGCCGGTCACCCCCATCGGCATTCCCGGTGTGGCGGCCACCGACTCGAACCTGTACCTGCCCGACGAGGCGGCGGTCGAGGCGCTCGTGGCCGAGACGATCCCCTTCCCGGTCGGGGTCGGGCGCCTCCGGGCACGGGTTCTGGACGGCACGGGAACCGAGGGGCTGGCCGCAACCGCTGCGAGCGCGCTCGTGCCCGCCGGCGCCGAGATCTCGATCATCGGCAACGCCGGGAACTTCGATCACCAAGAGACGACGATCCGGTACTACGACCGGCAGGAGCGAGAAGCAGCTCAGCAGCTTCTCGACGCGCTCGGGGGCGGCCGACTCATCCTGCAGGAGGACGTCACCGATACGGTGGACGTGACCGTGATCGTGGGCAGCGCCTTCGATCCTGACGCGGTCCCGGGCACCACCGCCTCGACGTCGACCACGAGTCCCGTGGCCCAGACTGCGCCCTTCGACCCGTTTGCCGCCACGACCTCGGTGCCGTTCGGCACCCCGCCCTCCTTCACCCCGCCCACCGACGTCCCTGGAGTTGTTCCCACTGGCTGACCGACCGAAGTCCCGCCCGCAGGTCCCGACCCTTGATCTCGTGATCGCCGCTGCCCGCGCCGCTGACGCCAAGAAGGGCGACGACACCATCGTGCTCGACGTGTCCGACGTGCTGGCCATCACGGGGTGGTTCGTCATCACCAGCGCATCCAACTCGCGCCAGGTGAAGAGCATCGCCGAGGACATCGAAGCGCAGGTGAGTGCCGTGGGTGGCATGCGTCCGTTGCGCACGGAAGGCCTCGACACCCGTCGCTGGGTGCTGCTCGACTACGGCGACTTCGTCGTCCACGTGTTCCTGGCCGAGGAGCGCGACTACTACGAGCTCGAGCGCCTGTGGAGCGACGTGCCCCGCGTCGAGTGGCGTGCGCACACGGACGAGGCCGCGGTGGGCGAGTAGGCGAGGACGCAGCGCGGGCGGGCCGGCGGCGTCGTTCGTCGTTCGCGGTCACCGAAACGCCGCAGACCCCGGCCCACTTTCGGGCCGGGGTCGGTGCGGGTCGTACGCAGGGTGGAGGCGAAGGGATTTGAACCCTCGAAACCTCCTGCATGCCATGCAGGCGCTCTACCAGGCTGAGCTACGCCCCCTGGGGTGGTGCGCCGGACACGATAGCAGCCGCCCCGGCCGCTCCAGATACCCGAACGGCCTGGGAATCGGGTTCTGGGGCGGAGAGGTGCCGTCGGTACGATGCGGACATGAGCGAAGTGGTGGCCCGAGCGGCCCGGCGCCGCAGGCGCCAAGAGCAGGACACATGAGCGAAGTGGTGGCCCGAGCGGCCCGGCGCCGCAGGCGCCAAGAGCAGGACACATGAGCGAAGTGGTGGCCCGAGCGGCCCGGCGCCGCAGGCGCCAAGAGCGGAACACATGAGCGAGCAGCCCTACGACTTCCGCGCCATCGAGGAGAAGTGGCAGGCCCGCTGGCGCGACGAGGGCACCTACGAGGTCGACAACGACGACCCCCGCGAGAAGTCCTACGTGCTGTGCATGTACCCGTACCCGTCGGGGCCGGCCCACATGGGCCACGTGCGCAACTACACCTTCGGCGACCTGCTCGTGCGCTACCGCACCATGCAGGGCCAGGCGGTGCTGTCGCCGTTCGGGTTCGACTCGTTCGGTCTCCCCGCCGAGAACGCCGCCATCAAGACCGGCCAGCACCCCCGGGCCTTCACCGACGCGAAGATCGAGGAGTTGACGTCGTCCGTGCAGCGACTGGGCGCGGTCTACGACTGGCGTCGGACCGTGAAGAGCCACGACCCCGGCTACATCCGTTGGACCCAGTGGATCTTCCTGCGCCTCCTGGAGGCGGGCCTGGCCTACCGCCGCAACGCGCCGGTGAACTGGTGCCCGGGCTGTCAGACGGTCCTGGCCAACGAGCAGGTGCTGGCCGACGGCACGTGCGAGCGCTCGGGCGACCTGGTCGAGCGGCGCGACCTCGAGCAGTGGTTCTTCCGCATCACCGAGTATGCGCAGCAGTTGCTGGATGACCTGGACGGCCTCGACTGGCCCGAGCGGGTCAAGACCATGCAGCGCAACTGGATCGGCCGCTCCGAAGGGGCTGAATTCGACCTGGCCATCGCCGACGGCGAGGGCCGAGCCCGCGAGGACGGCCTGGCCCTGCGGGTCTTCACGACCCGCCCTGACACCAGCTTCGGCATGACCTATGCGGTGATGGCCCCCGAGCACCCCTTGGTGGCCCAGGTGACCTCCGACGCCCAGCGGGCCGAGGTCGACGCCTTCGTGGCCAAGGTGGGCCAGGCCAGCGACATCGAGCGCCTGTCCTCCGACGGCGGCACCGACAAGCGAGGTGCGTACACCGGCTCCACCGTGATCAACCCGTTCAACGGCCAACCCGTGCCGCTGTACCTGGCCGACTACGTGCTGATGGGCTACGGCACCGGCGCCATCATGGCGGTGCCGGGCCAGGACCAGCGCGACTGGGACTTCGCCAAGGCCTACGACCTTCCCATCCTGCGCACGGTGCAGCCCCCGGAGGACTTCGACGGCGAGGCCTACGTCGGCGACGGTCCGACCATCAACAGTGAGTGGCTGGACGGCCTGAACAAGGCCGACGCGATCGCCAAGTCCATCGAATGGCTGGAGGAGCAGGGTGCGGGCACCGGCACCGTCAACTTCCGCCTGCGCGACTGGCTGCTGTCCCGCCAGCGCTTCTGGGGCTGCCCGATCCCCATCGTCTACTGCCCCGACCACGGCGCGGTGCCCGTGCCGGACGACCAGTTGCCGATCCTGGCCCCCGATGACGTCGAGTTCCTGCCGACGGGGGAGTCGCCGCTGAAGTTCCACGAGGGCTTCCTCAACACGACCTGCCCGACGTGCGGGGGGCCCTCGGTCCGCGAGACGGACACCATGGACACCTTCGTCGACTCGTCCTGGTACTTCCTGCGCTTCGCCGATCCGACCAACGAGGACGCCCCGTTCGACCCTGCGGCGGTGGCCGAGTGGTTGCCCGTCGATCAGTACATCGGCGGCATCGAGCACGCCATCCTGCACCTGATGTACGCCCGGTTCTTCACGAAGGCCCTGTCCGACCTGGGCGTGGTGCCGAAGGATCTGCGCGAGCCGTTCGCCCGCCTGTTCACCCAGGGCATGATCCGCATGGGCGGCGCCAAGATGTCCAAGTCCAAGGGCAACCTGGTCGCCCCCGAGCCCTACCTGGACTCCGCCGGCGCCGACTCACTGCGCCTGTTCCACCTGTTCGCCGGGCCGCCCCAGGATGATGTCGAGTGGAGCGACACCGGCATCGAGGGTTGCTCGCGGTTCCTGCACCGGTTGTGGCGCCTGGCCATCGGTGAGGTGGATGGCGCCATCGTCGACCGCGAGCCCACCGCCGCCGACGTCGAGATCGAGGCCTCGCGGCACCGGCTGATCCTGCGGGTCACCGACGAGTTCGAGCGCTGGTCCTACAACACCGCGGTGGCGGGCTTCATGGAGTTCACCAACGGGCTCTACAAGTACGTGCAGTCGCCCGAAGGCGCCCGCCGCGAAACGCTGGATGCGGCGATCGACACGGTGCTGCACCTGATGGCGCCGATGACGCCGCACTTCTCGGCCGAACTGTGGGAGCTGCGCCGTGGCGGGCGCGTCCACACCGAGCCCTGGCCCGTCGCCGACGCGGCCAAGGCCGTCCAAGACGTCGTGACCATGGTCGTGCAGGTCAACGGCAAGGTCCGTGACCGATTCGAGGTCTCACCCGACATCACCGAGGCCGACGCCGAGGCGCTGGCCCTGGGTTCGGCCCGCATCCAGGAACTACTGGCCGGCGGCGACCCCCGCAAGGTGATCGTCCGCGCCCCAAAGCTGGTAAACGTCGTCGCCTGAGCCTCCGGTGCTGAGCGGCGGTGTCAGTCGGCGGTGCCCCGTTCGACCACCCATTCGTGCGGCTGGCCGGTCAGATCTGACACGAGTTCGAAGTCAGCGTCGTAGTGGAGGATGGTCAGGTCCCGGGTCTCCGCGACCGCGGCAACGAGAGCATCGACCAGCGACAGTGCTCGGTGTTGGCCGCGCTCGGCGAGCAGGCCTTGCAGCTCGAGCGCTCGTTCGTGGTCGGCGTCCGTGACCGGCGCCATCGGGAACGCGTGCAAGCGGTCGGCAAGCTCAGCATGGTCGGCGGCGCTGCGGGCTGAGTAGCCCAGCTCGAAGGCCACCGGGGCACAAAGCGCCGCCTCTCGTGCCGCAACGAGCGGCGCGATCACCGCGGCAACCGGGGTTTGGTTGAGCCGGGCGAGTGCACTGGTGTCGACGAGGTAGCGCAGGCGCGCCACTCAGTCGGACCCCCATGCCCGATCGGCGGCGTCGAAGTCGAAGCGATCGCGTTGGCCGAGCAGGTCGACCAACTCCAACCGCAGGCGGGCGTGGACGATCTCTCGCAACGAGGCGTCGATCGTGTCGCGCAGAGTGGTCGTGCCGAGGATCTCCGCCGCCTGCCGAGCAATATCCCGATCGATCTCTACAGATGTCTTGGACACGATGCAATGATATCCCATCGGCCCAAGGAGCGTAGGGGTCAACCTGCCTTCAAGGCCTCGATGACCGGGAGCCAGGTGTCGGGGGCGTTCTTGTAGGGGGCGTAGAAGCTGAGCCGGTCGACCAGGCCGCCGAAACGGGCGGTGAGCGCCGGGCCGATGGCGGCCGGCTCGCCCTGGACGGCAAAGGCATCGAGGATGTCGGCGTCGATGAGTTGGCCCATCTGCTCCCACTCGCCCTGCTTGGACAGGGCATTCAGCTCGGTCTGCAGGTCGCCCCAGCCGTGGTGCTCGAGCACGCCCCGGTAGGCGGGGGTAGAGCCGTAGAAGGCGATCTGCTCGCGGACGCCCTTGGCGCTGCGGGCCACCTCCTCCTCCGTGGAGCCTGTGACCACGAAGGCGGGAAGCGACAGCTGGAAGTCGTCCATCGTGCGCCCACTGGTGGCGAGGCCACGCTCGAGTGCCGGAACGGTGACGTCGCGCAGGTACGACTCGGTGGTGAAGCCGTGGCACAAGATGCCGTCGGCGGTCTCGCCGGCCACCTCGGTCATGAGTTGGCCCACCGCGGCCAGGAACACCTTGGGCCGGCCGTGGGGGTTGGGCCCCGGGTCGAAGAACGGGGTCATCAGGGTGTGCTGGTAGAAGTCGCCGCGGAAGTCCAGCTTGTCGCCGGTGTCCCAACAGTCCCAGATGGCCCGCATGGCCAGGATGAACTCGCGCATCCGTGCCGCCGGGTGTGACCACTCCATCGAGAAGCGCTTGGTGATGTGGGCCTTGACCTGCGAACCGAGGCCCAGCAGGAGGCGTCCCTCCGAGTAGGCCTGCAGGTCGTAGGCGGTGTTGGCGACCGTCATCGGGCTGCGGGCGAAGGCGACCGCGATGCCGGTGCCCAGCTCGAGCCGGGAGGTCGCCCCGGCACCCAGCAGCAGGGGCAGGAACGGGTCGTGGCTGGTCTCGGCGCTCCACACGCCGTCGTAGCCGACGTCCTCGGCATCTCGGGCACTCTGCGCGGCCTTGCTCAGGTCGAACCCGAGCCCTCCGTCCACCAACACGTCTCGTCCACCTCTGCTCGGTCTCGGATCAGGTCCTGATGAAGCTAGCTTTCCGGCGGGGAGGGCTGAGACCTTGGGGGGAATCTGCCGGTGGACACAGTGAGGGCGGCCATCGAGGAGAGGCCCCTGCTCGCTCGGACCGTTGCGGTGCTGGGCCCGGCGGTGGCCCTGCTGCTGGTCCAACAGGTGCTGTTCCCCGCCCCGGCGGGCGTGGTGCTGCGCGGGGTCATCGTGGGCCTGCTGGGCGCCTTGATGGCCGTGGGCATGGGCCTCATCTACCGGGCCAATCGCATCCTCAACTTCGCGCAGAGCGACCTGGGCGGCCTGCCCGGTGCGTTGGCCGTGCTGCTGATCACCTTCAGCGGGCTGAACTACTTCCTGGCCTTCGCGGTGGGACTGGTCGCGGCGGTGGTGGTGGGCGCGGTGATCGAGTTGGCGATCATCCGGCGCTTCTTCCGCGCGCCCCGCCTCATCCTGACGGTTGCGACCATCGGCCTGTCGCAGCTGCTGGCCGTCGGTGCGTTGCTGTTGCCGAAGCTGTGGGGCGAGCGGCCGAACACGTTCCGCATCGACATGCCCGTCCACGTGAGCTTCGAGGTCTCGCCCATCATCTTCTCGGCGAACGACCTGCTGGCGCTCGTCCTCGCACCGCTGGCCATGCTGGCGGTGGGGCTCTGGTTGCGGTTCAGCGACGTGGGTGTGGCCGTGCGGGCCAGCGCCGAGAGCGCCGATCGGGCCAACCTGCTGGGTGTCCCCGTGAAGCGCCTCCAGACGGTCGTGTGGGTCGTGGCGACGGTGCTGTCGTTCCTGGCCCTGTTCCTGCGGGCCGGGATCATCGGCCTTCCCTTCGGCTCGGCCTTCACCTTCACCCTGTTGCTCAGCGCGTTGGCGGCCCTCACGCTGGGGCGCCTCACCGACCTCGCGGCCATCGCCGCGAACGCCGTGGCCCTCGGCGTGCTCGAGCTGGCCGTCGACTGGAATGCAGACAGTCCGTTGCTGATCGACCCGATCATCGGCCTGGTGATCGTGGTCGGGCTCCTCGTGCAGAAGCGGGGGACGTCGCGTGCAGAGACCCAGACAGGCTCGACCTGGCAGGTCGCTGAGGACGTGCGCCCGATCCCACCCGAGGTGGCCCGGCTTCCCGAGGTACGGGCCATCCGGACGGGCGGGGGGCTGCTGATTCTCGCGGTCGCCGTCGCCCTGCCGCACTCCCTTGGGGCCGAGGACTCGCTGAAGGCCTCGGCGGTGCTGATCTTCGCCGTCGTCGGGGTGTCGATCGTGATGCTGACGGGCTGGGCGGGGCAGGTGTCACTGGGTCAGATGGGCTTCGTGGGTGCCGGTGCGGCGGCGGCGGCGGTGGCAACCTCGGAGTGGGGGCTCGACCTCAGCCTGGCCATCCCCATCGCCGGGCTGGTGGGAGCGGGCATCGCGGTGCTGGTGGGTCTCCCGGCCCTGCGGTTGCAGGGGCTGTTCCTGGCGGTCACGACCCTCGCGTTCACGTTGGCCATGTCCTCGTACTTCTTGAACGACGCCTTCTTCGGGTGGATCCCGACCGGGCGGATCGAGCGCCCACCCCTGTTCGGCCGAATCAGCCTCGACTCACCCACTCGCCTCTACTACCTGGTGCTGGCCGTGCTGTTGCTCGTGCTGGTGGCCTTGCGGGGCATCCGGGCCAGCCGCACCGGCCGCGTCCTGATCGCGCTGCGCGAGAACGAGCGGGCCGCCCAGGCGTTCGGGGTCGGCGTGACGCGGGCCAAGCTGACCGCCTTCGCCCTGTCGGGCTTCATCGCCGCGGTGGGCGGAGCGCTGCTGCTCGAGCATCAGCAGGCCTTCAGCCCCGCGCTCTACGGCCCCTTCGAGAGCTTCAACGTGTTCATCGCCACGGTCGTCGGCGGCCTCGGCTCGCTCGCGGGCGGGGTGTTCGGGGCGCTGTTCCTGCGCGGCTCGCAGTGGTTCCTGCCCACCGAGTGGCAGGCCCTCGCCGCGCCGGTGGGCGTGCTGCTGGTGCTGCTCGTGCTGCCCGGCGGAATCGGCGGGCTGTGGTTCCAGACCCGTGACGCATTCCTGCGTCAGGTAGCCCGCCGGCGGGGCCTGCTGGTGCCCAGCCTGGTGGCCGATGCTGCGGAGCAGGCACGAGCGGACGTGCTGCCCGACCACGACGTGGTGCCCGAGCCGGTCGAGTTGCCCGAGCCGCTGCTCACCTGGGAGGCCGACTGATGGCCGCCACGGCGCCACCCTCGGGGCCCGACAGCCGGATGAACCGCGCGCTGTACCCGGTGCGCCATCCGGGCCGGTGGCTCGCCGACCTGTGCGGTGGCGGCCCGGTGTTCGCCATCGTCGTGCTCTTCGGCCTCAACGCCGTCGACGAGCTCGACCGCACCGCCTTCGGCATCCTGTTGCCGGACATCCAGAAGTCGTTCGGATTGGATCTCCAGGGCATCCTGGCGCTGGTCGCGGTGGTGTTGGCCGGCGCATTGGTACTTCAGGTGCCCATCGCCCACCTGGCCGATCGCCACAACCGCGTGGCGATAACGATCGTCGGTGCCATCGCGTGGGGCATCTTCTCGCTGCTCACGGGCCTGGCCACGTCGGTGGTGATGTTGGCCGTCGTCCGGTCGGGCTCGGGGATCGGCAAGGCGGTGGTCGACCCCACCCACAACTCGCTGATAGCGGACTACTACCCGGTCGACGTACGACCCCGCGTGTACTCGCTGCACCGTGCCGCGAACGTGGTGGGCCAGATCATCGGACCCCTGCTGGCCGGCACCCTCGCGTACTACTGGGGATGGCGGGCGCCGTTCATCCTCTTCTCGATCCCCACGTTCGTCTTCGTGCTGCTGGCCTTCAAGCTGCACGAGCCGGTGCGGGGTGGCCAGGAGCGGCGGGCCATGGGTGCGTCCGCGGAGGCCATCGCCACCGAGGAGGACTCACCGTCGTTCGCGGAGTCTTGGCGGATCGTCTGGAAGATCGAGTCACTCCGCCGGATCTGGTACGCCCTGCCCTTCCTGGCTGCCTCGCTGATCGGGTTCGTCTCGCTGGCCTCGCTGCTCTACGCCGACGTGTTCGGCCTGGACGACCGGGCCCGTGGCTTCGTGGCCGCGGCCGTCGAGCCGCTGCAGTTCGTGGGGCTCGTGGTCGGGGCCAGGATCGGCACCAAGCTCATCGCCCGGGACCCCGGGCTCGTGCTGCGGTTCCTGTCCTTGGTGGCATTGGTCACCTCGGGGCTCTCGGTGCTGTTCGCGCTCGCCCCCACCTTGTGGCTGGCAGTGATCGCCAACGCGTTGATCTCGGCATCGCTCGCCGTCATCGGCCCGGGCATCCTGGCGGCGCTGTCGCTGGCCATCCCTCCCCGAGCCCGTTCGATGGGGTTCTCGGTGGCCTCGCTCTGGGTGCTGCCCGGCCTGATCGTCCTGCCCTTGATCGGCTGGGTCGGCGACACCTGGGGCATCCGCCAAGGGATGCTGATCATGACGCCGGTGTTCCTCGTCGGTGCCGTGGTCATCTCGGGGGCAGGCAAGGTGATCGGCGCCGACATCACCCAGGTGTGGACCACCGCCGCAGCCCGCTCCGAGGCGCTGTGGGAACGGCGCCACGGCAACTCGAAGATCCTTCTCGTCCGCCACCTCGACGTCGCCTACGGCGGGGTGCAAGTGCTCTTCGATGTGGACTTCGAGGTGGAGGAGGGCGCGGTGGTCGCCCTGCTCGGCACGAACGGTGCGGGGAAGTCGACGCTGCTGAAGGCGATCTCGGGGGTGGTCGAGGCCGACAAGGGCGCGGTGATCTTCGACGGCCGAGAGATCACCCACGCCCCACCCAACGAGGTGGCGGGCCACGGCGTGCTACAGGTTCCGGGCGGTGCAGGCGTGTTCCCCTCGCTCACCGTGGGCGAGAACCTGCGGGTGGCGGGCTGGCTGCTGCGGGGCCGCCCCGACGAGGTGCAGGTGGGCATCGATCGGGCCCTGGCGTTGTTCCCCGTGCTCGCGCAGCGCCGGGACGACCCCTCCGCGGACCTGTCGGGCGGCCAGCAGCAGATGCTCGCGCTCGGCATGGCGCTGGTGTCGAAGCCGCGCCTGCTGATGATCGACGAGCTGTCGCTGGGCCTCGCGCCGGCCATCGTCGAGCAGCTCCTGCCCGTCGTCCGCGAGCTGAGCGCGGCCGGCACCACCATCATCCTGGTCGAGCAGTCGGTGAACCTCGCCCTCACCCTGGCCGAGACCGCCTACTTCATGGAGAAGGGCGAGATCCGCTTCCATGGGCCCACCGCCGAGCTGCTGGATCGCCCCGATGTGCTGCGGTCGGTCTTCCTCGAGGGCTCGGCCGCCCTGTCGGGAGGGACGCCGAAGGGAGGGGCGCCGAAGGGAGGGACGCCGAAGGACAATGGCGCGGGTGGTTCGGCCGTCAACGGTCTGAGCGCCGAGCCGTCCGAGTCGTCTGAAGTGTCGCCGGGGCCTCACGGGTTCGCCCCGACCACCTCGACGCCGATCGTGACCGCCGAGCCGCGGCCGCTGTCGGACGAGGCCGAGCCGGCCCGGCTCACGACGCACGGCCTGGGCGTGTCGTTCGGGGGCATCCGGGCCGTCGACGAGGTCGACCTCACCATCGGTGCCGGCGAGATCGTGGGCGTCATCGGCCCGAACGGGGCGGGCAAGACGACGTTGTTCGACCTGATCTCGGGGTTCACGGCCCCTGGGGCGGGCACCGTCCGGCTCGGTGCGGTCGACGTGAGCGGCGACAGCCCCGCCCACCGGGCCCGTCACGGCCTGGGCCGCTCGTTCCAGGACGCCCGCCTGTTCCCGGCGCTGACGGTCGCAGAGACCCTGGCGGTCGCGCTCGAGCGCTGGGTCGAGGTGCGTGATCCGATCTCGGCCGCCTTCCACCTGCCTGCGTCGTTCGACTCGGAGGAGAAGGTGGCCAGGCGGGTCGACGAGTTGATCGAGCTGATGGGCCTCGGCGCGTTCCGCACGAAGTTCGTGCGCGAGCTCTCGACCGGTTCACGGCGGATCGTCGATCTGGCCTGCGTCGTGGCCCTTCGCCCGACCGTCGTGTTGCTCGACGAGCCGTCCAGCGGCATCGCCCAGCGCGAGGCCGAGGCGCTGGGGCCCGTGCTACGGCGCCTGCGCGACGAGATGGGCGCCAGCCTGGTGGTGATCGAGCACGACATGGCCCTCGTCACGGGCATCGCCGACCGGATGATCGCGATGGAGCAGGGGCGGGTGATCGCCGACGGTTCCGTCGCCGAGGTGCTCCACGATCCGCAGGTGGTGGCCTCGTACCTGGGGAACACGCGGGCGGCCATCCACCGGTCGGGTGACGCGTCGATCGGATAGGTTTCCGGCGCACGGCGAGCAGGGGGATCCGCATGCAACCCAGTAGTGACCAGACCACGGGCCCGGACCGGGCTCGGCAGCTCCGCCGATGGGGGCCGCTCGTGGCCATCGTTGCGGTGGTGGCGCTGGTGGGGGGCGTGCTCGTGCTGGCCGGCGGTGATGAAAGCGACGACGATGCGAGCAGCACGACCACGGTGGCGGGTGGTTCCGGGGTGCTCACCAGCGACGACCTGCCCGACGGTGTGCTGCCGTTCGACGTGGCCGAGCGCGAGGGCATCGAGGTCGACTGGCCCGACACCTGCAACACCGATCTCGGCCAGGTGGCCTACCCCAGCTACTTCGCGCCCGCCTGCTTCGCCCCCTTCGAAGGCGACAACGGCGGTGAGACCGCTCCGGGGGTGACCGCGGACCGCATCAAGGTGGTGTGGTACCTCTCTCCCGAGGTCGACCCGATCATCGACTTCATCAGCGAGGGCATCTCGGACGACACCAATGAGCAGGTGAAGGAGACCGTCGCCGGGTTCAACGAGTTCTACGGTCACTTCAGCGAGACCTACGGTCGTACCGTCGACCTCGAGTTCTACGACGCAACGGGGCCGTCGGACGACGAGGTCGCGGCACGGGCCGACGCCGTGGCCATCGCCGAGGACATCGCGCCCTACATGGTGCTGAACGGGCCTCAGCTCACGAGCGCGTTCGCGGAGGAGTTGGCCGCCCGCCAGATCTCCTGCATCCAGTGCGGGCCCACCCAGCCCACCGAGTTCTACGCCGAGGCCGACCCCTACCTCCTGTCGATCTCCATGAACGGTGAGCAGGGGCAGTACCACACGTCGGAATTCGTCGGGCAGCAACTGGCCGGGCGCAACGCCGAGTTCGCAGGCGAGGACCTCCAAGGTCAGGAGCGCGCGTTCGGCCTCGTCTACCTGGACAGCATCGAAGGTGCGGCCGACTCGGTGGCGATGCTCGAGGACCGGCTCGACGAGTACGACGTGAGCCTGGCCGAGAAGGTCGGATACGACAGCCCGATCACGCTGCAGACCACGGCCGCGAGCGTGATCGCGAAGCTCAAGGATGCCGGGGTCACGTCGGTGTTGTTCGCGGGGGATCCGGTGGCGCCGAGGGAGCTCACCCGCGAGGCGACCGCCCAGGACTACTTCCCCGAGTGGATCGTCACGCCGTCGGCGGTGCTCGTGGACACGGCCGTGTTCGCCCGCACCTACGACCAGGGCCAGTGGGCGCACGCCATGGGCGTCAGCCCCAACGCGGCCCGGGGCGACCCCGACAACCAGGGACCCGCCTTCCTGTACGAGTGGTACTTCGGCGAGGAGCCACCGGCCAACGACTCGGTGACCCTCTTGTCCGCCCAGCTCAACACCCTCTACAACGTGTTGCAGGGTGTCGGCCCCGACGTGACCCAGCAGCGCTTCCGCGACACCATATTCGCCGCCGACCCCACCACGCCGGCGGTCACCCAGCCCTCGCTCTCGTGGGGCGACAAGGGCATCTGGCCTGGCACCGACTGGTTGGGAATCGACGATGCCACCTCGATCTGGTGGAACCCCGATGCCAGCGGGCCGGACGAGCGGGGCACCGAGGGCCAGGGCATGTACGAGTTCGTCGACGGCGGGGCCCGCTACCTGCCCGGTGAGTGGCCCGAGGGTGCGCCCCGGGTCTTCGACCCCGACGGCGCCGTCACCATCTACACCGAGCGGCCTCCCGGCGAGGAGGTGCCCGACTACCCCTCACCGGCGACGGGGTAGCGCAGCCGCTCAGCCGTCCTGGTCGCGGAGGAATCGCTCGAGCTCCTCGGCGAGCTCGTCGCCGGACTGCATCTCGAGGGGGGCGGCGGGCTCGGGGCTGTCCTCGGCGTCGACGTGGGCCTCGAGCTGGCGCACCAGCTCGCGGTGCTCTTCGCTCTCGGCGACGAGCGAGTCCAGGCGGGCGCGAGTGGCCTCGGCCTCCTGGTGCAGCTCCTGGCTGTCGAGCTCGAGCCCCCCTACCTCGGCGAGCCCGTCCACGAGCGCAGCGGCCGCAGCGGGGTACGGCATGGCAGCGGCGTAGTGCGGCACCTGGGCCCAGAGGCCGACCGCCGGGATGCCCACCTCGAAGCAGCGCCGCTCGATGGCGCCCTGGATGCCGGCGGGCACGTTGATGGCGCCGCCGACAGAGCCCACCTGCTGGGCCAACTCGGTGCTGGTGGCGGTGGAAGCCAGGCTGGTGGGGCGGGTATGGGGAACCGGTGCGGGGTAGGCGCCGAGGCCCAGCACGAGGCGGACGCCGAACTCCATGGCGAGGTCGACCGAGGCCGAAGCGAAGGCCCGCCAGGTGTGGTCTGGCTCGGCGCCGACGAGGAGCAACAGGTCATGGCCGGCCCCGTCGGTTGCCGCACGCAACTCTATGGTGGGCCACTCGAGGCCGGTGTTGACGCCGTCGAGCAGTTGCATCACCGGTCGCCTGGCCCGATGGTCGAGCAGCACGTCGGTGTCGAAGGTGGCCACCAGCACCGAGTCGAGGGCATCGGTGAGCGCGGCAGTGGCTCGCGCCGCGCCGGCGCCCGCGTCGATCCAGCCCTCGAGGGCCATGATCAGCACCGGCGAGTCGAGGTCGGGATGCTCGTGGATCTCGTAGAGGGCCATGAATCCTCGGTCTCTCAGGCCGACCGCTCGAGGGCGGCGGCGGCCGCCCAGGCCAGCGCGTCCACCTGCGCCGCGAAGACGTCGAACTCGGGGCCGGAGCCACGGTTGCCCATCGCGCCGCCCAGGTAGCGGGCGTAAACACCCTCGACGATGCAGGCGAGCTTCCAGTACCCGAAGGCCATGTAGTAGTCGATGCGCGAGACGTCACGGCCGGACTTCTCGGCGTAGCGATCGAGCATCTCGGCCCGGGACGGGAAGCCGCCGACCGCGGTGGGCGCGTTGGCGGGGATCTGATGCTCGTCGGAGGGCTCCGACCAGTAGACCATCAGGAGGCCGGCATCGGCGAGTGGGTCGCCGAGGGTGCAGATCTCCCAGTCGAGCACGGCCACCACCCGACCGTCGTCGCCGACGAGGCAGTTGTCGAGGCGGTAGTCGCCGTGGACGATGCCGCTGCGGCCCTGGTCGGGCACCGAGGCCAGGAGGCCGGCGTGCACCTCGTCGACGAGGGGCAGCTCCCGGGTCTTCGACTTCTCCCACTGCCCGTGCCATCGCTTCAACTGGCGCTCGATGTAGCCCTCGCGCCGTCCGAGGCCGGCGAGCCCCACGGCGTCCACGTCGACCGCATGGATGTCGGCGAGCACGTCCACGATCGAGTGACCCGCCGTCCGACGCTCGTCGAGCGAGAGCCCGCTGGCGAGATCGGCGTTGCGGACGACCCGTCCCTCGACGAACTCCATGACGTAGAAGGGGGCACCGGTCACCGTTTCGTCGGCGCACAGCCCGAGCGCGGCGGGCACCGGCACGTCCGTGGGGCCGAGGGCCGAGATGACGGCGTGCTCGCGTCCCATGTCGTGGGCGGTGGCCAGCACCTGGCCGAGCGGGGGGCGGCGCAGCACCCAGGTATCACCGATCGTGTCCTGGACCCGGTAGGTGAGGTTCGAGTGCCCGCCGGCGATCAGGTCGAAGGTGAGCGGCGGCTTCACGCCGGTGACGTGGGCGGCGAACCAGTCCGTGACCTTCTCGGCGTCGACTCCCTCGACGTGAGGGGTCATCGCCGTCTTCTCGTGCCCGTGTCCCGCAAGACCTGTCCTCCGAAGCCGTCGTCGGGGCAAACCTACCGGGAATGTCGTACACGGCCCCGTCGTTGTAGCCCACATGGTCGACGTCACCGATGCCACCTTCGAGGCCGAGGTCCTGAATCGTTCCCATGACCGGCCGGTCGTGGTCGACCTGTGGGCGCCGTGGTGCGCTCCGTGCCGGCAGCTGGGCCCGATCCTCGAACAGGTCATCGCGGCCACCAACGGCCAGGTCGACCTCGCCAAGGTGAACGTGGACGAGAACCCCGAGGTGGGCAGGGCCTTCAAGGTCCAGGGAATCCCGGCGGTGTTCGCGCTCAAGGGCGCCGAGGTCGTCGACAGCTTCGTGGGGGCCCAGGGCAAGGACGCGGTGCAGGCCTTCGTCGACGGCCTGTTGCCGTCGGCCGAGGAGTCCCAGGTCGCGGCGCTCGTCGAAGCGGGCGACGAGGTGTCGCTCCGCCGCGCGCTCGAACTGGAGCCCGGCCACGAAGGTGCGGTCATGGCCCTGGCCGAACTCCTCGTGGGCAACGAGAGGGGGGCCGAGGAGGCACTGGCGCTGCTGGCCCGGATCCCCGAGACGGCCGAGACCCGCCGGATCGCGGCGCTGGCCCGCACCGGGGCACCCGAGGGCGACGACCTCACCGGCAAGCTCGACGAGCTGCTGGGCCGGGTGAAGGACGACGACGCCGCACGCCAGGAGTTCGTCGACCTGCTCGACATCATGGGGGCTGACGATCCGCGCAGCGCCGACTATCGTAAGCGGCTGACCGCACAGCTCTTCTAGCGCTCCGGCGAGTCGCGCCAGGTCCCGCCCGACGGACCGCCCCCTCACTTCCCCTCCCGACACCGTGCCGCCCGGGAGGCCGCCATGCCCGAGACGACCGACTCATTCGGTCCACCGATCTCCGACCCGGCGCGCCCGCCGGCGCACCTGACCCTCCGCGACCACCTCGCTCCCTTCATCGACGGTCCCCTCGTGACGGCGCCGCGGGTCCTGGCCGGCGTGGTCGTGGTTGCCGCCATCGCGATCGGAACGGTCGTCCTCTGGCCCCGGCCTGTGGCACCGGCGCCGGAGCTCTCGCTCCCTCGGGCGTCCACCACGCGCCCGGCGGCCGCGGGGCCGACCACGGCGCCGACCGTCGCCGAGCTGGTGGTCCACGCGGCCGGTGAGGTGCGCAGCCCCGGCGTGTACCGGGTGGGGGTGGCGGCCCGGGTCACCGATGTGATCGAAGCGGCGGGCGGGCTCACCGACGCCGCCGACCGATCTCGCCTCAACCTGGCCTCGCCGGTCGCCGACGGCGAGCGCGTCTTCGTGCCCGCCGTCGGCCAGGAGGTGCCCTCGGTCGCCGTGGGCGGTCAGCCGGCGCCGACGGGCGCGAACGGTGCGGGTACCGGTGCTGGCAGCCCCGTTCCGGCCGTGGTCAACATCAACACCGCTGACCTCGCTGAGCTCGACACCCTGCCCGGCGTCGGGCCGGCCACGGCCCAGGCAATCGTCGACCACCGCACGCAGAACGGGCCGTTCGGATCGGTGGACGAGTTGCTCGATGTGCGGGGGATCGGCGATGCCAAGCTCGCCGAGATGCGCGACCGTGTCGCGGTCTGAGCGCTCAGTACGAGAGCCAGAGGCCGACGACCACGAGCCCGACGACGATGCCGCCCCAGACTCCGGCGATCATGAACAGCAACTCGCCGGCGAAGGTGGCCCAGGTGGCGTCCACGTCCTGGGTGGCCCGTCGGGCGGACCAACGTCCGAGCACCAGCCAGAGGGCGAGGCTCGACAGGGCGGCAACACCGATGTTCACGGGGTGGAGGAACCAGGGCAGCCCCGCGATCAGCGCCGTGGGCGCAGCAAGGAGCACCAGCAGGTACGCGAACAGCGAGGTCCGGACGCAGGCCGACCCCTCGCAGGGGTAGGTGTAGAAGGCCAACGCGCCCGCGAGCAGCAGGGCCGCAGGGATCGTGAGCGCGGCGAGCGGGCCGAGCCGCCGGATCTGGCCGGGGCGGGCGACCAAGCCACGGGACGAGGTCTCGTGGGCGGTCCTCCCCCGACTCGAGATCACCCCGTGGATGGTAGGCGCAGGCGGTTCGGATCGGCCGGACTCTCGGATGTCCAGGCGGTGGCGCTCGCGGTCGCGGTCGTCTGCGGTGCCAGGGTCGCGCAGCCGCTCCCGATGGTCGTGGTGCTCATCGGGTGCGCGGTCGGGTTGATCGCCCGTCGCCCCTGGCTCGTCTGCCTGGCGGGGCTCCTTCTTGCCTCCTGCCTGGGCGCCCGTGCCCTCGCCGGGCTCGATCCGCCACCCCGGCAGGCCTTCGTCGGCCGGGTGACGCTCCTGTCCGATCCCGAGCCGGCCGGGTTCGGCACCCACGTCGAGGTGCGGGCCGGCGGGCGCCATCTCGAGGCGTGGGCCCGGGGGGCGGCGGCCGGTGCCCTCGTCGACCGCCTCGCGGGTGAACGGGTCCTGGTCGAAGGCAGGGTCGGCCCGCTTCCGGCCAGGCGTCCGTGGCTGACGGCGCGTCACGTGGCCGGCCGGCTGGAGATCGACGTGATCTCGGGGTGGGAGCCCGGGCGTCTGGTCGGCCGGGCGGCCAACGGCCTGCGCCGCACGCTGGTCGCGGGAGCGGCCGTCCTTCCCGACGAGCGCCGCATCTTGTTCACGGGCTTCGTGCTCGGCGACGACCGCGGCCAATCGGCGCTCGTCACCGACGACTTCCGGGGTTCGGGCCTCACCCACCTGCTGGCCGTTTCCGGCCAGAACGTGGCCTTCGTGCTGGCGTTGCTCGGGCCCGGCCTGCGCCGTCTCGCCCAGCGGCCCCGCCTGGCCGTGACCATCGCCTCCCTCGGGTTCTTCGCGCTCCTCACCCGCTTCGAGCCCTCGGTGCTGCGGGCGACGACGATGGCGACCATCGCGACGCTGGCCACGGTGCTGGGTCGGGAGGCCTCCAGCATCCGGGTGCTCGCATTGGCGATCGCCGCACTCGTGGTCGCCGACCCCCTTTTGGTCGGATCGGTGGGCTTCCAGATGTCGGTGGCCGCCTCTGCGGGCATCGTGGTCCTCGGTCCGCCTCTGGCGCGCGTGCTTCCCGGACCAGCACCGGTGCGGCTGCCCCTGGCGGTCACGGTGGCCGCCCAGGTCGGTGTCGCGCCGGTCTTGCTCACGGTGTTCGGGGGCATGCCGGTGGTGTCGGTCGTGGCCAACCTGCTGGCGGGCCCGGCGGCCGGCCCGATCACCGCATGGGGCCTCACGGCCGGCCTGGTGGCCGGGTTGCTGCCCGCACCGCTGGCCGGCATCGTGCACCTGCCCACCGGGCTGCTCGTGGGTTGGGTCGCCCTCGTGGCCCGATCGGCGGTGGCGATGCCGCTCGGTCAGCTCGGCGTGGCCTCCTTCGCCGGCGCGCTGGTCGCCGGATCCGTCCTGTGGTTCGCCCGTCGCAGCGGCCGCCGGGTGGTGGCGCTGCTCGCAGCGGGGGCGATGGTCGCGGTCGTCATGAGCCCGGCCGTCGCCCTGCGCTCCGGGCCGCCCGAGCCGATGCGCCGGATCGCTGAGGGTGCCGCGCTCTGGCGCTCCGACGGTCGGGCCCTGGTCGTCCTCGACGGTCGGGTGGGCGCCGGCGCGTTGTTGGGTGGTTTGCGGGAGGCGGGCGTCCAGCACCTCGATGTCGTGGTGTGCCGCAGCGACGCCACGGCGATCAACCACCTCCTCGGTCTGCTCCGTCGCCGGTACGGGCCGGCGCTCGTCTTGGCACCCTCGGTCGGGTCGTTGGCGGGTGCCAGGGTGGCCGCATCGGGCTCGACGCTCGAGCTCGGCGACCTCGTGTTCGCCTTCACTCTGTCGGAGGGCTCCATCGACGTCGAGGTCACCGGTGGCGGTGACGGGGCCTCGGTGTAGCGTCGTCCAGCGTGTACGTGGCGCTCGGCACCCACCGCTACGACATCACCCATCGTGCGCTGGTGATGGGCATCCTCAACCGGACGCCCGACTCGTTCTTCGACCAGGGCGGCTACTGGAGCTTCGATGCCTTCCTCGCGACGGCCGACCGGCTCGTCGACGAGGGTGCCGACTTCCTCGACGTGGGTGGCGTGAAGGCCGGCCCCGGGCCCGAGGTGACCGAGCAGGAGGAGCTCGACCGTGTGCTGCCGGCGGTCGGGGCACTGGTGGCCCGCTTCGATCTGCCAGTGTCGATCGACACGTGGCGAGCGTCGGTGGCCCGGGCCGCGTACGCCGCCGGGGCCGTGGTCGGCAACGACATCAGTGGTTTCGCCGACCCTGACTACCTTCCGGCCGCCGTCGAGGCAGGTGCGTCGGTCGTGGCCACCCACATTCGGCTCGAGCCCCGTGTTCCGGACCCCGAGCCCACCTACGACGACCTGGTGGGCGACGTCTGTGCGTTCCTTGCGGACCGGGCCGCCCGTGCCGAGGCGGCCGGCCTGCCCGCCGAGCAGATCATGGTCGACGCCGGCCTCGACCTGGGGAAGTCCGAACCGCAGTCCTTGGAGCTGCTCCGCGCCTCCGGCCGCCTGGTCGAGCTGGGGTACCCGGTCTTCCTGTCGGCGTCGAACAAGCGCTTCCTCGGCGCGCTCGTGGGTACCGAGGTGACCGACCGCCGTGAGGCGTCGTTGGCCGCCCACGCCCTCGGCATCGGCCTCGGCTGCCGGATCCTCCGCGCCCATGACGTGCGTGGATCGCGGCGGGTGGCCGACGTGATGGCCGCCATCCTCGAGGCGCGGGACGCCTCCGCATGACCGAACACCCTCCGGTGCAGCTCCTGAGGGGCGACGATCCCGTGCTCCTCGGTGACGAGGTGCTCAGGGTGGTCGACGACCTGGTGGGCGACGGCGACCGTGGCCTCCTCGTCGACGAGCACGCGGGCGACGAGTACGAGCTGGCCGCGGCCGTCGACGCCGCCCAGACCCTGCCGTTCCTCACCGATCACCGCATCGTCGTGGCCCGCAACCTGGCCCGCTTCCCCAAACCCGCCGATCTGACCGCGCTGCTGGGCTATCTGGCCGACCCCGCGCCGACGACGGCGTTGGTCCTGGTGTGGGAGAAGGCGGTGGCTGAAGGAACGAAGATGGTGCCGCCGCCGAAGAAGCTGCTCGACGCGGTCGCGGCTGCGGGCGGCACCGTCACCAACACCACGGTGGGCAAGCCCGGCGACCGCAGGGACTGGGTCCTGGCGCAGATCAAAGGCGCGAGCGTCGCGCTCGACGGGCAGGCCCAGAAGGCGGTGATCGCCCAGGTGGCGGACGACCTCGATCGGGTGACGGGCCTGCTGGCCACGCTCGAAGGCGCCCATCCGCCCGGGAAGCGCCTCGGCCTCGATGACGTCACCCCCTATCTGGGCGAGGCCGGAAACGTCGCACCCTGGGACCTCACCGATGCCATCGACAAAGGCGACAAGGCGCTGGCCCTGGACCGCCTCCACCGCATGCTGGGCGCCGGCGAGAAGCACGGGCTGCAGATCATGGCCAACCTGCACACCCACTACGGCAGAATGGTGCGCCTCGACGGCGCGGGGGCGCGCGGCGACAAGGCAGCCGCCGAGCTCCTGGGCATGAAGAGCTCGACGTTCCCGGCCAAGAAGGCGCTCGAACAGGGTCGACGGCTCGGTCCCGACCGCCTCCGTCAGGCCGTGCACTATTTGGCGTGCGCCGACCTGGATCTCCGCGGTGCGACGGCCTGGCCCCCCGAACTGGTGATGGAGGTCCTGGTGGCGCGCCTGGCGAGGCTGAGTCGTCGCTGAGCGGATGGCGCGCCGGGTGTGGCGGGGTCAGGCGGAAGCGGTGGTGCGGGCGATGCGCTTGGCGAGCCTCGACTTCCGGCGTGACGCCTCGTTCTTGTGGATCACGCCCTTGGCGGCGGCCTTGTCGATCCGCTTCATGGCCTGGCGGGTGGCCTCTTCCAGGTTCTCGGCGCCGGCGACCGCGGCGGACTCGGCCGCCTTCACGCGGGTCCGGAGCTCGGAGCGCACGCCCTTGTTGCGGACACGACGCTTCTCGTTCTGAAGGTTGCGCTTGATCTGACTGGCGATGTTGGCCACGAGGGTCCTCTGGGTCGAAACAGGTCGGGTCATGATAGCGGGGAACCGGGGCGGGGGGCACGTCCGGCCCCACGAGGGGGCGAGCCCGGGCCGGACCGACGGCAGGGCTTGGTAGCGTCCGCATCCTGCCCATGGACCAGTCGCTCCTCCGCAACATCGCGGTCATCGCCCACATCGATCATGGCAAGAGCACCCTCGCCGACCGCATGCTCGAGATATGCGGCGCCGTCGAGGCCCGGGACATGCGCGCCCAATACCTCGATTCCATGGACCTCGAGCGCGAGCGCGGCATCACCATCAAGCTCCAGAGCGTCCGGCTCGACTACCGCGGCCACGTGATCAACCTGATCGACACCCCCGGCCACGTGGATTTCGGCTACGAGGTCAGCCGGTCGCTCGCCGCCTGCGAGGGCGTGATCCTGCTCGTCGACGCCGCGCAGGGCATCGAGGCGCAGACGCTGGCCAACTGCTACCTGGCCCTCGAGAACGACCTCGAGATCGTCGCGGCCCTCAACAAGATCGACCTGCCCGCGGCCGAGCCCGACCGTTATGCGGAAGAGATCGAGAAGGTGCTGGGCATCCCCGCCGAGTCGATCCTGGCGATCAGCGCCAAGACCGGCGTGGGGGTCACCGACCTGCTCGACGCGGTCCTCGAGCGGGTGCCGTCACCGACGGGTGACCCCGATTCTCCGTTGCAGGGCCTGATCTTCGACTCGCACTTCGACCAGTACCGAGGCGTGGTCAGCTCGGTCCGGGTCATGAACGGGGTGCTGTCGACGGGGACCAAGCTCCGGTTCATGCAGGCGGGCGCCACCCACGACGCCGACGAGGTCGGTGTGCGCACGCCGGTGCCGCTGGCGGTTGACTCGCTCGGACCGGGCGAGGTCGGCTACCTGATCGCCGGCATCAAGGACGTCGGTGAGGCCCGGTCGGGGGAGACCGTCACCACGTCGGCCCGGGGCGCCACCGACGCCCTGGAGGGCTATCAGGACCCCAAGCCGATGGTCTTCTGTGGCCTCTACCCCGTGGATGGCGACGAGTTCGCCACGCTCCGCGAGTCCCTCGAGAAGCTGCGCCTCAACGATTCCAGCTTCACCTACCAGCCCGAGACGTCCGGCGCCCTCGGCTTCGGGTTCCGCTGTGGCTTCCTCGGGCTGCTGCACATGGAGATCGTGCGGGAGCGGCTCGAGCGCGAGTTCGACCTGAACCTCATCGCCACCGCCCCGTCGGTCGAGTACCGCCTGCTCACCAGCTCGGGTGCCGAGCTGGTGATCGACAACCCGAGCGACATGCCGTCCGCCGGTGACATCGAGATGGTCGAGGAGCCGTACCTGACCGCCACCATCCTCACCCCCACGGACTACACGGGCACCCTCATGGACCTCTGCCAGACCCGGCGCGGCGACATGGTGAAGCTCGAGTACCTGTCGCCCGAGCGGGTCGAGCTCGTCTACCGCCTGCCCCTCGCCGAGGTGGTCACCGACTTCTTCGACCAGCTCAAGAGCCGGACGCAGGGCTATGCCAGCCTCGACTACGAGCCGGCGGGCTACCACGCCTCCGACCTCGTCCGGGTCGACGTGTTGTTGAACAACGAGACCGTCGACGCCTTCAGCACGATCATGCATCGAGAGAAGGCACAGGACTACGGGCGCAAGATGACCGACAAGCTCCGTGAGCTCATTCCCCGTCAGATGTTCGACGTGCCGATCCAGGCGGCCATCGGTGGCCGGATCATCGCCCGCGAGACGGTGAAGGCAAAGCGCAAGGATGTCACCGCCAAGTGCTACGGCGGTGACATCACGCGCAAGCGCAAGCTGATCGAGCGCCAGAAGGAAGGCAAGAAGCGGATGAAGAGCATCGGACGGGTCGAGGTGCCCCCCGAAGCCTTCGTCTCCGCGCTCCGGCTCGAGGACTGACGGTGCCCCGCACCGCCGTTCTCTGGTTTCGGCGTGACCTGCGCCTGGCCGATCACCCGGCGCTCGTCGACGCGGCCCGCCGGGCGGACCGGGTACTGGCGCTCTTCGTCCTCGACGACCGGTTGCGACGCCCCGCGGGTGCTGCCCGACTCGCCTTCCTGTCGGCGTGCCTCCACTCGCTCGACGCCGATCTCGGCGGTCGGCTGGTCGTCCGCTCGGGCGACCCTGCGGCCGTGGTCGTGGACGTCGCCCGTGAGGCGGAGGCCAACGAGGTGTTCGTCACTGAGGACTTCGGTCCCTACGGCGTCGCTCGTGACGACCAGGTCGAGCGGGCATTGGGCGCCGCAGGAATGGAGCTGCGTCGGGTGGGTACGCCCTATCTGGTGCCGCCGGCGACGGTCACCACCCTGGCGGGGGAGCACTACAAGGTCTTCACGCCGTACTACCGGTCCTGGCGGGATCTCGCCGGCGAGGCGCCGTCGCCGACCCCCGCGGTGACGTGGGCGGAGGGCCCGGGCTCCGAGCCGGTGCCGGCGGCCCCCCTGCTCGACGCGCACCTGCCCGAGGCAGGCGAGGCTGCGGCCCACGACCGTCTCGACCTGTTCCTCGACGAGCGGGCGGCCCGCTACCACGAGGCGCGCAACGACCCCGGTCTCGACGGCACATCGCGCCTCTCGGCCCACCTCAAGTTCGGGTGCATCCATCCGCGCCAGGTCGTCGCCCGCCTTCAGGAGGTCGGCGGTGGCCCTGGCATCGAGGTGTTCCGTTCCGAGCTGGCTTGGCGTGAGTTCTACGCCGACGTGCTCTTCCACCGGCCCGAGACGGCCCGCGAAGCGGTCCTGCCGAAGATGCGGGCGATGCGCTCGGACGAGGGGAGCGCGACCGACGCCCTGTTCGCGGCATGGGGTGCGGGAAAGACGGGCTATCCGCTGGTCGATGCGGGCATGCGCCAGCTCGCGGGCGAGGCGTGGATGCACAACCGGGTTCGCATGGTGGTGGCCAGCTTCCTCGTGAAGGACCTCCACATCGACTGGACACGCGGCGCGGCACTGTTCATGGACCGCCTCGTCGACGGTGACCTGGCGTCGAACCAGCACGGCTGGCAGTGGGTGGCAGGTTCGGGAACCGACGCCGCGCCCTACTTCCGCGTGTTCAACCCGGTGACGCAGTCACGGAAGTTCGATCGGTCGGGGGACTACATCCGTCGGTGGGTGCCCGAGCTGGCGGAGCTCTCGGCCCCGGCGATCCACGAGCCATGGAAGCTGCCGGGCGGACCGCCCGGGGGGTACCCCTCGCCGATCGTCGATCATGGCGTCGAGCGGGTCGAGGCGCTCCGGCGCTACGGGGAGCTCAGCTGACGTCGCTGCCGGGTGAGGTGTCGGCCGCCGAGACCGCAACCTTGCCGGTCTCCTCGGCCTCGTCGTCCTCGGCCTTGGCGGCCTCGTTGTCGTTGTCGGTGTCGGCGTCCCTGTCGACGACCGGAGGCTCCAACTCGTAGCCGTACTCGAACGCGTAGCCGTCGCCCATCTCACGCGACACCGAGTTCAAGATGCAGCCCACCACCGGCGCCTCGTTCTGCACCAGCAACTCGACGGCCCGCTGGGCCTCCCTGGGCTGGGTCTTGCCGGCCGAAGCGATGAGGAGGACCCCGTCCGCGTGTCGTGACAGGTCGATGGCGTCGGCCACCGGCAGGACGGGCGGGGAGTCGATCAGGAGCAGATCGGCGTGGGCGGCCAACTCGGCGAACACCGCGGCGGCCCGCTCGGAGCCGAGGCGTTCGGACGAGTCGCTGAGCCCCGCTCCCGCAGCCAGGAGCGACAGGCCCTCGACGCCGGGAACGGGCTGGACCAGTTCCGTGACGGGCTCGCCGAGCAGCGCCGCGGTCAGGCCTCCGCCCGGCGCCACGTCGAAGAACTCGTGGAGTCGCGGCTTGCGGAGGTCGGCGTCGACCATCAGGACCCGCACGCCGGCTCGGACGAGCGTGACGGCGAGGTTGGCCAGGGTGGTGGTCTTCCCCTCGCCGGCTGTCGCGCTGGTGAGGAGAATCCGGCCCATGGACGGGTCCGCCGTGAGGAAATGGAGTGAGGTGCGCAGCGTTCGGTAGGCCTCGGCCGGTGGTGATGCGGGGTACTCGAGGGCGACGTTCTGGATCTCTTCGACGTCTCTCCAGTCGACGACGCGGGGGATGATGCCCAGCGCCGGCAGGCCCGTGGCGCGTTCGAGCTGCGCCTTCGTCCGCACGGACTTGTCGAGTGCGCGGCGGCCGAGCGACACGATGAGCCCGATCAGGAGCCCGAGGACCAGGCCGACGACGGCGAGGCGGCTGCCGCTGGGGTTCGCCGCCACGGTTCTCGGGGTGTCGGTGGCCTGCTGGGTGACGCCGCTCTCGATCGTGTCCCGCACGTCCCTGTAGATCTGCTGCGAGTCCTGGGCGTCGGCGATCTGGCCGTCGAAGCTGTCGATCGTGGCCTGGAGCTGGCCCTGGACGTTCGCCTTCTGGTCGAGGAGCGTCTGGCGGTACTCCGCGGACGGATTGTCCGCCAGTTGCACGTCGATGGCATCGATCGGGGCCACGGCCTCGGCCCTGTCGGCCTCGAGCGCGTCGATCTGCGCCTGGATGGGGGCCATCCGCTCCTCGACGAGTTGGAGGCCCAGCTCTGTGCGCTTCTCGACGAACGCGTCGACGGTCGCGTCGAGGGCCTCGGCGGACTGGGCCGCCGTCTCCGCGGTGACCGAGAGGTCGATCGAGCCGGTGGAGCCGGCGGTGGGTGTGGCCGACGTGTCGAAGTCGAAGTTGACGGCCTCGTCGATGGTTCGTTGGACATCGCTCCGCTCGATGACCTGTGCCTCGGTCCTCAGATCCTCGACGCTGCGCGGCTGCCCGCCGTTGGGATAGTCGAAGAGGGCCACCAGCAGGGCGGGTTCGAGGGCGATCGGCACGGTGGATCGGTAGCTCGCCTTTATCAGGAGCGAGCCCGCGAGGCCGAACACGAGCGCCATCACGACGCCGAGGCCGAGGATGCGCCACTTGGCGTGCCCGAGCACCCGCATGAATTCGCGCACGTCGAGCGTGTCGTCGGGTTCGACCGGCTCGAACGTGTCATCCGCCTGTGAAGCAGTCATAGGCCGACGATAGTAATCGGTGCGCAGGTCCAGAATCGGCATCGACGCGGGCGAACGTGGTGACGGACGAGGGATCCGCGCTCGGTATCATCGGGGTCAGGTCCCATGCTCGACGAACGCAAAGCCGCCATCCTCCGTGCGGTCGTGGAGGAGTACATCGACACTGCCCAGCCGGTCGGCTCGGGTCACGTGACGAGCGCGCCCGGTGTCACGGTCTCGTCTGCGACTGTTCGAAACGACATGGCGGCCCTCGAACAGGAGGGCTTCCTCCGTCAACCGCACACGAGTGCCGGGCGGGTCCCCACGGACAAGGGCTACCGGTTCTTCGTCGACCATCTGGTGCAGCCCCAGGGGCTCGGGGCCAGCCAGGCGCAGGAGGTCCGCTCGTTCTTCAGTCGCGCCCACGGCGAGATCGAGGAGATGCTCCATGACACGAGTCGCCTGCTGGCCGGACTCACCGATTGCGCGGCCGTGGTCGTGGGGCCGCCGCACGATGCCGCCACCGTCCGGTCCGTGCAGCTGATCGACCTCACGGACCGCATCGTGCTCGTCGTGACGGTGCTCTCGAACGGTGTCGTCGAGAAGCACTCGATCGAGCTGCAGGAGCCGGTGGCCGACGGTGTGCTCGCGAGCGCCGCCACCCACCTTGCCAGTCACATGATCGGCGAGCCGGTCGGTGCGGTGCGTCGACCCCCGAGGAGCCAGGTCACCGAGGTCGACCGGGTGGTGTCGGCGGTCTTCGCCGCCATGGGTGGCGCGGACGACGACGACCAGGTCTTCGTCGACGGGGCCTTCCGCATGGCGTCGGCTTTCGAGGCCGTCGAGACGGTCCGGAGCGTGCTGTCGATCCTCGAGCAGCAGCTGGTGGTGGTCACGCTCCTGCGCGATGTGCTCGACCGCGGGCTGAGCGTGGCCATCGGCGCCGAGACGGGCATGGAACCGCTCAACGAGTGCGCCCTGGTGGTGTCGCCCTACCACATGGATGGCGAGCCGGCCGGCTCGATCGCGGTGCTGGGACCCACCCGGATGCACTACCCACAGGCCCTGGCTGCCGTCGCCGTGGTCAGCCAGCGCCTGAGCAGCAGACTGAGCGAAGGCTGAAGGAGAAGCGTGGCGACTGACTACTACGACCTGCTCGGTGTGCGCCAAGACGCCTCCGCCGACGACATCAAGCGCGCCTACCGGCGCCGGGCGCGCGACCTGCACCCGGACGCCAACCCCGACGACCCGGGAGCCGAGTCCGACTTCAAGGAGCTCGCTCGCGCCTACGAGGTCCTGGGCGATCCCGAGCGCCGTCGGCGCTACGACACGTTCGGGCCGGAAGGCGTCGACGGTGCAGCAGCCGACCCTTTCGGTGGGCCGAGTGGTGGGCTCGGCGACATCTTCGACGCGTTCTTCGGTGGGGCGAGCCCGTTTGGCGGTGGGCGGAACGGGGCCCGCTCCGGCCCCCCCCGTGGCGCCGACCTGGAGACGGTGGCCCGCCTTGACTTCGAAGAGGCGGTCTTCGGCACCGAGTCGGAGGTGACGGTCCACACCGCGGTGCCGTGCGAGACCTGCGAGGCCACGGGCGCCACGCCCGGGTCCACACCTTCGCGGTGCACCGAGTGCGACGGTGCCGGACAGGTGCGGCGGGTCCGGCAGTCGATCCTGGGTCAGATGGTCAGCGCCGCGCCGTGCCCCCGGTGTGGCGGGATCGGTGAGATCATCGCCTCGCCGTGCACCGACTGCGGCGGCGAGGGCCGTCAGGTGCGGGACAAGACCTACACCGTGGACATCCCCGCCGGCGTCGACCGGGGGTCCACCCTGCGGCTCACGGGCCGTGGCGCGGCGGGTCCGCGCGGCGGGGGCGTCGGCGACCTCTACGTCCACGTCGATGTGGCTCCCCACGATCGTTTCGAGCGCGACGGCTACGACCTGTCGCACCAACTCCACGTGTCCGCGTTCCAGGCGATGCTCGGCGTGCAACTGGACTTCGAGACGCTCGACGGCATCGAGCACCTGGTCGTCCCGAGGGGCACGCAATCGGGCCGGACCTTCCGGCTTCGTGGTCGCGGTGTCCCCCACGTCGAGGGTCGCGGTCGAGGTGACCTCATGTTGCACATGGTGGTCGACACCCCCACCGACCTCAGCCCCGAACAGGAGGACGCGGTCCGTCGACTCGCCGAGCTCCGCGGAGAGCCCGTCGCCCCTCCCGATGCCGGCCTTCTCGGCAAGATCCGCTCGGCCTTCAAATAGCCGGTGCCGGGGCGAGCAAGGGCGCGCGCCCACGCCTTCGTCGAGGATCTCGATGCCCCCTGCCTCGATGACGACGACCGCCACCACCTCGAGCGCGTCCTCCGGATCGGTGCGGGTGACCTCATCACCGTCTCGGACGGCCTCGGGGGCCGGCGTTCGTGCCGGTTCGGCGACGCGCTCGAACCGGTGGGCGACATCTCGGTCGACCGGGCACCCGAGCAAGCCGTGGCGGTGGCCTTCGCGGTGGTGAAGGGCGACCGGCCGGAATGGGCGGTTCAGAAGCTCACGGAGCTCGGGGTGGATCGGATCGTCCCGTTCCTCGCCGATCGCTCGGTCGTGCGTTGGACGGGCGACCGCGCCGACCGTCACATCGAGCGCCTGCGGCGGGTGGCCCGGTCGGCCGCGATGCAGAGCCGGCGCACGTGGCTGCCCGAGATCGAGCCGGTGCGGTCGTTCACGACGGTGGCGTCGCGGCCCGGGGCCGTGCTGGCGGACCGGGACGGCGGTGGCCTCGGGGTCGATGTTCCACTCGTCCTGATCGGCCCCGAGGGGGGCTGGTCCGATGTCGAGCGCGCCGTGCCCATACCGCACATCCGGCTCGGTGACACCACCCTGCGGGCCGAGACCGCAGCCGTGTCGGCCGCCGTGCTTCTCACCGCCATCCGCCCGGGGGGCGCTCTGAACGCGTAGGGTGGTTGAACAGCCTACGCACTGCGCGTATGATGGTTCGAGCGACGGCGATAGGGGCGACCGATGAGCGATATCTCAACCGAGGGTGCTTCGGCTGGTTACGGGCGAAAGGTCGGCGAACGCCTGCGGGCCATCCGTCGTCAGAAGAAGCTGTCGCTGCAGGAGGTCGAAGCGACCTCGGCACAGGAGTTCAAGGCGTCGGTGCTCGGTGCCTACGAGCGTGGCGAGCGGGCCATCTCCGTGCCGCGCCTCCAGCGCCTGGCCCGGTTCTACAACGTGCCGGTCGATCAGCTGTTGCCGGTCGACGAGGGCCCCGACTTCGGTGTGTCCCGGGACGACGACGCGGTGATCGACCTCACGGAGACCCGCGTGGCCACACAGCCGGGCTTCAATTCGGTCACGATCGACCTCACCCGCCTCGACACGTTGAACGGCCCGGAGGCCGACATGTTGAACCGCTACCTGACCATGATCCAGGTCCAGCGGCAGGACTTCAATGGCCGGGTGCTGACCATCCGCCGTGACGATCTTCGTGCCATCGCCTGCATCCTCGGCACCGGGGTGGATGCCGCCGGGAATCGTCTCGACGACCTGGGCCTCGCCTCGATCCGCAAGAAGTGAGGGGTCGATAGGCTCGTCCCCCGTGGGCCGACGCTGCGCAGCCGAGCAGCACCACGGTCCTGGGTCACCCGGCGAAGCCACCCCGACGGGCGAACGACTGCGGTGAGCACGTTCGGTGTGTACGTCCACGTGCCGTTCTGCGCGACCCGCTGCGACTACTGCGCGTTCGCCACGTGGACCGACCGGATGCACCTCGTCGATCGCTACCTGGCCGCCTGCCGCACCCAGGTCGAGCGGGAGATCGCCGCCGGCCTGCCGACGGTGACGAGCGTCTTCGTGGGTGGCGGCACTCCCTCGCTCGTGCCGGCCGGTGCCCTGCTCGCCGTCCTGGCACCGCTGCCGATGGCGCCGGGCGCAGAGGTGACGGTGGAGTGCAACCCCGACACGGTGACCGCCGAATTGCTCGCCGAGTACGCGGCCGGCGGCGTCAGCCGGATCTCCCTCGGGGTGCAGTCGATGGTGCCGACGGTGCTGTCGAGCCTCGGCCGGACCCATGATCCCTCCAACGTGCGCCAGGCCGTCGACCTGGTCGTGGCGGCCGGGTTCGAGACCTGGAACCTCGACCTCATCTACGGCGCGGCCGGCGAGAGCCTCGAGGAGTGGGAGCGCACCCTGGGCCTGGCCACGGCGCTCGAGCCGCCGCACGTGAGCGCGTACGGGCTCACGGTCGAGCCCGGGACCGCCCTGTTCGACGATCGCGCCCGTCACCCCGACGACGACGACCAGGCCGACAAGTACCTCCTCGCCACCGACGCCCTCGGCGCGGCGGGCCTCGAGTGGTACGAGATCTCGAACTGGGCACGACCCGGTCACGAGTGCCGACACAACCTCCTCTACTGGAGCCAGCACGACTACGCGGCCATCGGTTGCGCAGCGCACGGCCACCGTGCGGGGCGCCGGTTCTGGAACGTCCGCACCCCCGAGCGCTACATCGAGGCCATCGAGCACGGTCGTTCCCCCGAAGCTGCCGACGAGCGGCTCGACGCGGCCGGTCGCCGCATCGAGCGCCTGCAGTTGGCGTTGCGCACGGGCCGCGGCGTACCGGTTGCCGCGCTTCCCCTGGGCGAGGACGAGGATCTGGCCGGCCTGGTCGAGCTCGAGGGTGGCCAGGCTCGGCTGACGGTCGCGGGGCGCCTGCTCGCCAACGAGGTCTCGGTCCGTCTGCGTTGAGCGACGGGTGGGCGCCGGTCCGCTAGGTTTCATGCCCAGCCCTACGGGGTGGGGGGAAGCATGGGGCAGGGGACAGATACCGCGGTCCTCGACGAGGAGCGGCCAGAGCAGAACGAGGGGTCGGTCGCGGCCGTCCGCTTCGACCGGGTCAGCCGCCACTTCGGGCAGGTGCGCGCGGTCGACGAGGTCGACCTCGAGGTCCGTGACGGCGAGTTCTTCTCGATGCTGGGGCCGTCGGGATCGGGGAAGACCACCTGCCTGCGTCTGATCGCCGGCTTCGAGACGCCGACGAGCGGGCGGGTCCTGCTGCACGGTGTCGAGGTCAATCGCCGGGCACCCTACGAGCGGGACGTGAACACCGTCTTCCAGGACTACGCCCTCTTCCCGCACATGACGGTGGCCGACAACGTCGCCTACGGGCTCGTCGTCCGCAAGGTGCCGAAGGCCGAGCGCAGGACGCGTGTGGGCGAGGCCCTCGAGCTGGTCCACCTGGAGGGGCTCGGTGGGCGCCGGCCCGCCGAGCTCTCGGGGGGACAGCGCCAACGGGTCGCCTTGGCACGGGCCCTCGTGAACCGTCCCCGCGTCCTGCTGCTCGACGAGCCCCTCGGTGCTCTCGACCTCAAGCTGCGGCAGGCCATGCAGGTCGAGCTGAAGGCGATCCAGCGTGAGGTCGGCATCAGCTTCGTCTTCGTCACCCATGACCAGGAGGAGGCGCTCACGATGAGCGATCGAATCGCGGTGTTCGAGGGTGGTCAGGTCGAGCAGGTCGGCACTCCGGCAGAGGTGTACGAGTACCCGCGCACGGCCTTCGTCGCCGGGTTCGTGGGCGTCTCCAACGTGTTGAGCGGTGACCTGGCCCGCGCACTCACGGGGTCCGCCGAGCCGTTCACGGTGAGGCCGGAGAAGATCCGCCTGGCCGGCACCGAGACCGTTGCGCGACCTGGCGAGTGCTCGGCCGACGGAACGATCCGCGACGTCGTGTACCTGGGCGCGCACACCCGCTACCTGATCGCGCTCGACGCCGGGGGAGACCTCACCGTGGTCGAGCAGAACCTGGTCACCACGTCGGGTGAGGTGCTCGCGGCCAAGGGCCGTCGGGCCCGTGCGCTCTGGGCCTCGGCCTTCAACCACCGGGTCAGCGTCACGACGACGCCCGAGCCAGTCGTCGCGGCCGAAGCACCACCAACAGAAGAACCACCAACAGAAGAACCACCAAGACAAGAACCACCAACAAGGGGGAAGACATGACCAGGTTCCGACTATTGGCCGCCGTCCTGGCGGTGCTGGCACTCGTGGCCGCCGGTTGCGGCAGCGACAGCGACAGCGAGAGCGGTAGTGGCGGTACGGAGGCCGCCAGTGACCTGCCCACCGAGGTGGGCGAGGGCGAAGGCGCGCTGAACATCGTCGCCTGGGCCGGCTACGTCGAGGACGGCTCCAACGACGAGGCCTACGACTGGGTCACCGGGTTCGAGGAGGACACCGGCTGCCAGGTCGAGGTCAAGACCGCCGGCACGTCCGACGAGATGGTGTCGTTGATGACGGGCAGCGACGAATACGACCTCGTGACGGCCTCGGGCGACGCCAGCCTGCGACTCATCGCCGGTGACACCGTCCAGGAGATCAACACCGAGCTGATCCCGAGCTACGACACGATCGACCCCCGGTTCCAGGACGCGGCGTGGAACACGGTGGACGGCCGTCACTACGGGGTGGGCTACCAGTGGGGGGCCGACGTCCTGATGTACAACACCGACACGTTCCCCGAGGCACCCACCTCGTGGGACGTGGTCTTCGAAGAGCAGGACCTGCCGGACGGCGAGACGAACGCCGGGAGGATCCAGGCCTACGACGGACCGATCTACATCGCCTCGGCGGCGTTGTACCTGAAGGCCCACGAGCCCGACCTGGGCATCGATGATCCGTACGCGCTCAACCAGGAGCAGTTCGATGCCGCCATCGACCTGCTGCGGACCCAACACGACCTCGTGCAGCGCTACTGGCACGACGTGACGGTCCAGACCGAGGACTTCACCAACGAGGGCGTGGTGGCGAGCGGTTCCTGGCCCTACCAGGTGAACCTGCTCCAAGCCGACGATCAGCCGATCGCCAGCACCATCCCCGAGGAGGGCGCCACGGGGTGGGCCGACAGCACCATGTTGGCCACCAACGCCCAGCACCCGAACTGCGCCTATCTGTGGATGGAGCACTCCCTCGACCCCAAGGTGCAGGGTGACGTGGCGTCGTGGTTCGGTTCGGTGCCGGTCGTCGAGGCCGCCTGCACCGGCAACGAGCTCCTCACCGATGAGGGCTGCGCCACCAACGGGATCGACAACTTCGACCAGATCTCCTTCTGGAAGACGCCGGAGGCCGATTGCTTCGGCGACGGCGAGTGCGTCCCCTACAGCGAGTGGACCACCGAGTACCTCGCCGTCATGGGCGGCAACTGAGGTGACGGTGGTGGTCGGGCGGGGCGAGGGCCCCGCCCGACCACTCACGGTGTGGCACCGGTTGTCGGCGTTCATGTACCGCCACCCGTGGGTGAAGGTGGCGATCCTGCTCACGCCGCCGCTGCTCTGGCTCGTCGTCTTCTACCTGGGCTCGCTGTCCGCCCTGCTCTGGCAGAGCTTCTACCGCCTGGACGACTTCACCGGCCAGATCGACGAGACGGTGAGCCTCGACACGTGGAAGAGCCTGTTCACGCCGGCCAACCGCGACGTGGTGCTGCGCACGGCCGGCATGGCCGCGGCGGTCACCGTGGGCGCGGTGTGCGTGGCCTTCCCGCTCGCGTACTACATGGCCCGGTACGCCAGGCCCCGGGTAAAGGCGGTGCTCTTCGTGGCGGTGATGTTGCCGCTGTGGTCGAGCTATCTCGTGCGGGTGTACTCGTGGAAGCTGATCCTCGCGAAGGAGGGCGTGCTCTCCTGGTTCGTCGACCACCTCGGGCTCACTGCCGGGCTCGACGCCGTGTTGCGCCTGCCGGCCATCGGTGGCCCCAGCCTGGCGGTGTCGTCGCTCGGCCAGTGGATGGTGTTCCTGTACATCTGGCTGCCCTACATGATCCTGCCGGTCGAGGCGGCCCTCGAGCGGGTGCCGCCGTCGTTCGTCGAGGCGTCGGCCGACCTGGGCGCCGGGCCGAGGCTCACCTTTCGACGCGTGATCTGGCCGCTCGCGTTCCCGGGTGTCGTCGCGGGCTCGATCTTCACCTTCTCGCTCACCTTGGGGGACTACATCATCCCCACGATCATCGGCGACTCGAGCCCGTCGATCGGCGGCAGCATCTACGTGCTCCAGGGCACGGCCGGCAACCTGCCCCTGGCAGCGGCGTTCGCCGTGATCCCCATCGTGATCATGGCCGTCTACCTGCTCCTCGCCCGCCGCCTCGGCGCCCTGGGCGCGCTCTGATGGCGCGCGCACACGGCACGCTGATCGCCCGCTGATGGCGCGATCGAACACCGACGAGCCCGGCCGGTGGGGGCTGAAGGCGGCGGTTGCCGCCGCGATCCTGTTCCTGCACTTCCCGCTCGTGGTCGTGGTCCTCTACGCCTTCACGACATCGGAGGGCACCTTCCGGTTCCCCCCACCCGGCCTGACCACGCGCTGGTTCGGGGTGGCCTTCGAGAACCAGGGCATCTGGGAGGCCATGCGGCTCTCGATCGGCGTGGCCGCGGTCGCCACGCTGGTGGCGCTGCTGCTCGGCAGCATGGCCTCGGCGGCGGTCGGTCGGTACCGGTTCTTCGGCCGGGAGACCATCTCCTTCTTCGTCGTCCTGCCATTGGCGCTTCCGGGAATCATCACCGGCATCGCCATCCGTTCCGCGATCAGCCTCGCCGACCTGCCCTTCAGCTTCTGGACCATCGTCGTCGGCCACGCCACGTTCTGCGTGGTGGTCGTCTACAACAACGTCCTCGCCCGCCTGCGCCAGACCGCCGGATCGGTGGTGGAGGCGTCGATGGATCTGGGCGCGTCGGGGGTGCAGACCCTGCGGTACGTGCTCTTGCCGACCGTCGGCACCGCGCTGCTCGCCGGGGGGATGTTGGCGTTCGCACTCTCGTTCGACGAGATCATCGTCACGACGTTCACCGCGGGCAGCCAGGAGACCCTCCCGATCTGGATCTTCAACAGCCTCTTCCGTCCCCGTGACCGGCCGGTCACCAACGTGGTGGCTGTGCTGGTGATGGCCATCACCTTCGTTCCCATCCTCGTGGCCCAGCGATTGACCAGAGGCGTCGGTGGCCTTGCTCCGCGCCGCGACACCGCATCACCAGGCGCATGATCGCAGTGCGACGGGCATCGTCAACGGGGCCCGGGCCCCTTCCGTCGGTTGCGCTGCAAGGCACCGAAACCACATGGGACACATGCACAGCCGGGGATCCGCTGTGCGCAAGTGGCCGCCGGTCTAGGGTGATCGAGATGGATGACAACGAGATCCGGTGGTTATCGACGGCCGATGCGGCCAAACGGGTCGGCATCACTCCGCGCACGCTCTACCGCTTCATCGACAGCGGGGAGCTCGCCGCCTATCGCTTCGGTCGCGTGATCCGGCTCAAGGAGTCAGAGGTCGACACGTTCATCGAGGCGTGTCGCATTCCTCCCGGGAGCCTCGAGCACCTCTACCCCGAGGCCGTCGGCGACGCAGCCCACAAGGACGGCAACGGCACGTGACCTCGCCGGGCGGCCGCGGATCACCGCACGGGTGAGCGGTAGGCTCAACGGCAACCGATGCCCGAGACCCAGGTTCAGATCAGTGTGCCGGGCAACCACCTCATGGTGGGCCTGCTCGGCCACCGCGACGAGTTGTTGCGGCTCATCGAGGGCGCCTTCGACGCCACCATCCACGTGCGGGGCAACGAGATCAGTGTCGCCGGTGCCGATGCTGAGATCGTCGGGCGGCTCTTCGAGGAGCTCGTGCTGCTGGTCCAGCAGGGTCATGCGCTCGAGCCTGCGGGGGTCCGTCGCACGATCGAGATGGTGCGCGCGGACGAGCGCCCGTCCGAGGTGCTCACCGCCGAGGTGTGGCGGTCGGCCCGCGGAAGGTCGGTTCGCCCCAAGTCGAGCGGGCAGAAGCGCTACGTCGACGCGATACGCGAGAACGTCATCACCTTCGGGATCGGCCCCGCCGGTACGGGCAAGAGCTGGCTAGCGGTTGCCTGCGCCGTGCAGTCGCTCCAGGCCAAGGAGGTCGATCGCATCATCCTCACCCGCCCCGCGGTCGAGGCCGGCGAGCGCCTCGGGTTCCTGCCCGGCGACCTGATGGCCAAGGTCGATCCGTACCTGCGCCCGCTCTACGACGCGCTCTACGACATGGTCGAGGCGGAAGGGGCCCAACGGCTCCTCGACAAAGGCACCGTCGAGGTTGCCCCCCTGGCCTTCATGCGGGGCCGCACGCTCAACCGCAGCTTCATCATCCTCGACGAGGCCCAGAACACCTCGCCGGAGCAGATGAAGATGTTCCTCACCCGCATCGGCTTCGGTTCCCGAGTGGTGGTCACCGGCGACGTCACCCAGGTCGATGTGCCCGACGGCCGCAGCGGCCTCGGTGGTCTCGAGCGGGTGCTCGCCGGCATCGACGGGCTCGCCTTCGTCAGGCTCGGTGCGGCCGACGTGGTGCGGCACCGCATCGTGGCCGACATCGTCAACGCCTACGAGCGGGCCGCCGCGGAACCGGCGTGAGTCCTTCGGTGGTGGCCGTGGACGAGCGCGCCGAGGGCGAGCGGCCGGTCGGTGAGCCCGTCGACCTCGAGCGATGGCGGGCGCTCGCCGAGTCGGTGCTCGTCGCAGAAGGTGTGGACGGTCCCGCCGAACTGAGCCTCGTGTTCGAGTCGCCGTCGCGCATGGCCGAGCTCAACGCCACGTTCATGGGCGAGGCCGGGCCCACTGACGTCCTGTCGTTCCCCCTCGATGCCGAGCTGGTCCCCAGCGGTGCGGCCGGCGACGAGGTCCTGCGGCTGCTCGGCGACGTGGTCGTCTGCCCGGCCGTGGCCGCCCGCAATGCCTCGGGCCACACCGGCGGCTACGACGGCGAGATGGCCCTTCTGGTCGTGCACGGTGTCCTGCACGTCCTCGGGATGGACCACGCGGATCCCGCCGAGGCCGCGGCCATGGTCGACCGGGAGCGGGCCCACCTGTCTGCCGTCGGGATCGAGCGCCGACCGTGAGCACCACCGTCCTGCTCGTCGGGCTCGTCGTCGCCGTGCTCACCGGCCTGGCCGCGGTGCTGGCCATGGCCGAGACCGCCCTCATCCATCTGGGGCGGGCGCGAGCCGCCGCCATCGAGGAAGAGCTGGCTGCGGCCACCCCCGAGGACAAGCAGCCGAAACGGCGACGCCGGGGCACGCTGCCCGAGTTGCTCGAGCGACGTGACGAGGTCCTGAACCCGGTCCTGCTGCTGCTTCTCGTGTGCCATCTCGGGCTGGCCACCGTGGTCGCGGTCGTGGCGTTCGACCGCACCGGTCTCTGGGGCGCGGCCATCGCGCTGGTCGTCGAGGTGGCGGTCCTGTTCGTCGTCACCGTCGCGATGCCCAAGACCTATGCCCTCCAGCACACCGGTGGGACGGCAACCCGCCTGGCCCCCGTGGTCGGTGGCCTGGCGCTCTTCTTCCCGTTGCGATGGGCCACTCGCGGCCTGATCGGGATCTCCAACGTCCTGCTGCCCGGGAAGGGCCGGCGCGAGGGCCCGTCGGTTTCCGAGGAGGAGCTCCTCGCGCTCGCCGGGGCGGCCGCCGACGAGGACGTGATCGAGGTCGAGGAGCGGGCCCTCATCGAGTCGATCATCGAGTTCGGTGACACCATCGCCCGTGAGGTGATGGTCCCCCGCACCGACATGGTGACGGTGGCCGCGGACTTCCAGATCGACGCCGCCATCGAGGTGGCCATACTGCACGGCTACAGCCGACTGCCCGCGTACGGTGAGGGCATCGACGACATCGTGGGCATCGTCTACGCCAAGGACCTGATGAAGGCCGAGCGGGACCAAGCCGCCGACGGCGAGGTGTCCGGCCTCCTGCGGCCCGCGGTGTACGTGCCCGAGACCAAGAAGGTCCCCGCGCTGCTCCGCCAGATGCAGGACGAGCAGTTCCACATCGCGATCGTCATCGACGAGTACGGCGGTACCGCGGGGATGGTCACCTTGGAGGACCTGATCGAAGAGCTCGTCGGTGAGATCCGGGACGAGTTCGACGTGGAGGAGCCGATGATGGAGCCGCTGCCGGGGGGCGGTATGCGGGTGAACGCGCGGATGCCGGTCGACGAGGTGAACGACCTGATCGACATCGAGATCCCCGACGGCGACTGGGACACGGTCGGCGGCTTCTTCTACAGCCGCCTCGGTCGCGTGCCGGCAGAGGGCGAGACGGTCGAGTTCGACGGCCACTGGCTCCGGGCCGAGCGGGTGCAGGCCCGCCGCATCGGCCGGGTGCGCATCACGCCCCTCCACGTGGCCCTTCCGGAGGACACCGTCCGGTAGTCTCCCGCGGTGTCCCGGGCCCGTTCGTTCCTTCTCGCGACGGCCGCCGGTGGCCTGCTGGTCATGGTGCTCGGGGTGCTCGGGGTGCTCGGGGTGCTCGGCGCCCGGCCCGCTGGCGCGGCCCCCGCCGACCCGCGGGTGCGCCCCCTCGCCCAGCCGGACGGGACGACGTTCCCCGCCCGATTGTGGGGCGACGAGTACCTCAACGGGTTCGAGACCTCGGCGGGCTACACGGTGGTTCGGGACGCCGACGGCCGATGGGCCTTCGCCCGCGCCGACGCAGGCGGCAACCTGTCGGCCACCGCAGTCCCGCCGGGGCCCACCGGCATCCCGCCCCGATCGTTGGGCCTGCAAAGGCACCTCCGTGATTCCGGTGACCTCCGGCAGGCAGAGGCCCTGCGGGAGGACGCGGCGGGCGTCGACGCCGGCGGCGCAAGGGAGGCCACCAGCCTCGGGACGGCGCCGACCCTGGTGATGCTGGTGCGGTTCGTCGACCGGGCGGAGCAGACGACGACGGCCCACTGGCACGAGCGGCTCTTCGGGCCCACCGGCAGCGTGGCCGACTACTACGACGAGGTGTCGGGAGGCCGGTTCGACGTCGTCCCGGCGGCCGAGACCTCGGGCGTGCCCGGCGACGGGGTGGTCGGGTGGATCAGCCTCCCCACTCCACACCCGGACACCGCCGGACAGGTCGGGAGTGTCGAGGCCCGGGTGCTCGCCGCGTCGGTGCTGCGCGCCGCGGACGCCTTCGTGGACTTCGGCGCCTACGACACCCGTGCGCCGATAGGCCAGGTCACCCCCGACGAGTTGCACCTCGTGATGGTCCCCGCCGGCAACGAGGCCGCCGACGGCTGTGACGGCCCCACGATCTGGGCGCACCGGGGCTCGCTGAGCGAGGACGACGTCGACGGTGCCATCCCACCGGTGCTCGACGGTGTGACCGTGGGCGACGGCAGCACCGAGGGTGGCTACGTCATGGCCTCGGAGATGGGGTGCGACGCCGACGGCACCTACCCGCAGTCCATCGGCATCTTGGCCCATGAGCTGGGTCACGACCTCGGCTTCCTCGACCTCTACGACGTGGACGGCAGTTCGGCCGGTGTCGATCAGTGGAGCCTGATGGGCCAGCACCGGGGCCAGCTGCCGGGCGAGCCGTCGGGCACGCACCCTCCCCACGTCGACCCTTTCCACAAGTGGTTCGCGGGTTGGGTCGCGCCCACGCAGGTCGCCACGCCGCAGGGTGTCGCCCTCGACCAGGTGGAGACCTCGGGCCAGGTCGCACAGATCCGCGACAACCCTGGCGGAGTCGACGTCGGCTTCCTCCACCGCGACCAGGCCCGGGGCGAGTACTTACTGGTGGAGAACCGGGAGCCGATCGGCTACGACGTCGCGCTCCCGGGGTGCGGGCTCCTCATCTGGCACATCGACGAGTCGTCGTTCGGCAACGGCGACGAGTCGAGGCGGCTGGTCGACGTGGAGGAGGCGGGGGAGGCCGGCAATCCCGACGGCGGGTACGCGGATGACTCCGATCCCTGGCCCGGTAGCGGCGGGGCCACACTCTTCGACACGACCTCCACGCCCGACAGCCGGAGCAACGACGGTCGGCCCACGGGCGTGTCGGTGCGCACCGTCGATGTCGGGTGCGCCCCTGTCATGCACGCCGACATCGACCCCGGTGGTGGGGTTTCGCCGTCACCGCCGCCACCACCGCCCAACGACGACCTCGCCGATGCCCTTCCGCTCGTGGGCGCGGCCACGGCGACGGGCTACAACGAGGGGGCGACGCTCGAGGCCGGCGAGCCCCACCACGACGGCGAGTCGGGCGGCGCATCGGTCTGGTGGAAGTACACCCCGCCGCTCGACGGCTTGGCCAACGTGGCGATCGAGTCCACCTTCGACGGCGTGATGGCTGTCTACCGCGGCCCGAGCGTCGACCACCTGACGCGTGTCACCTCGGGGCCGGCGACCACCTCCGCCGTGGGCGCCGAGGGCGCCGAGGGCGCCGTGGGCGCCGTGGCCGCCGAGGGTGCCGTGGCCGCCGAGGGTGCCGTGGCCGCCGAGGGTGCCGCGGGTGCCGTCCCCGAAGACCTCGACGTCGGACCGCCCTCGTTCCCGGTCGAGGCGGGCGACACCTACTGGATCGCGGTCGACGGACGCGACCTCGGCGCAGGAGCAGCCACCGGTGGCATCCGGCTCTCCGTTCGCTTCGATCCGATAGCGGTCGCCGTGACGACCTCGCCCACCCACCCCGCGCCGGGTGCGTCGGTGTCGGTGGAGGTCGCCGTGTCGAATCTCGAACCGTTCCTGGCGCTGCGGGTCGACGCGGTCTACGACGATGCGGGCCACGACTGTGTGCCCGAACCGTCCCACCTACCCGCGGGCGACACGGCCCGATGCCGCTTCTCGCTCGTGGCTCCGGACCGTGCCGGTGACGTGTTCGGCAGCACGGTGAGCACGAGTGGTGAGTGGGACGACGCCCGGTTCTTCTACCAACGGGTCGCCTGGGAGGCCACGGTGGCCACGTCGGGCCCACCGCCGCCCAATGCACCCACCGAACCCCACCCCGACGGTGGGCGCGGTGGGCCCGCCTCATTGGCGCGGACGGGTGCCGATCCGGGGTCGCTGGTGGTGGTCGCCGTCGCGCTCGTCGTGCTGGGCGGCGCGTGCATCGCCGGTTCCCGCCGCCGCCGGGCGCGGGCACCGAGCACGTGAAGTCGGGGTTCGTCACCATCGTCGGGCGGCCGAACGTCGGCAAGTCGACGCTGGTCAATCGCATCCTGGGCACGAAGGTGGCCATTGTCTCCGACAAGCCCCAGACCACCCGGACGCAGGTCAGAGGCGTGCTCAACCGGCGTGACGACGCCGGTGGGCTCGAGGCCCAGGTCGTCTTCGTGGACACCCCGGGCATCCACCGACCCCGCACCGAACTCGGCACCCGCCTCAACGCCACGGCCACCGGTGCCATCGGTGACGTCGACGAGGTCTGCCTGGTCATCGACGCGACCGCACCGCTCGGTCCCGGTGACCGCTTCGTCGCGGCACGCATCCCGCCCGACTCGATCGTCGTCGTGAACAAGGTGGATGTCGCCAGCCCGCAGCAGGTGCTCCGCCAGTTGGCCAAGGCCGGCGCGCTCGAGCTCAGCGAGTACTTCCCGGTCTCGGCCGTGACCGGTGAGGGCGTCGATGCCCTGGTCGACCACCTCGTCGACCGGCTCCCCGTGGGTCCCGCCTACTACCCCGAGGACATGGTGACCGACGTGCCCGAGGCGTTCTGGGTGGCCGAGCTCGTCCGCGAGCAGCTGTTGGCCGTGGCCCGCGACGAGCTCCCGCACTCGATCGCCACTCGGGTCACCGAATGGGAGTGGCCCCGCATCCGCTGCGAGATCCTGGTCGAGCGGGAGTCGCAGAAGGGGATCGTCATCGGCAAGAAGGGGGCGGTGCTCAAGGCAACCGGAATCGCCGTCCGTGCGCAGCTCCCCGACGAGGTCTACCTGGAGCTCTTCGTGAAGGTCGACAAGGGCTGGCAGCGCCGTCCCAAGGCCCTCGAACGCCTCGGCTACTAGCCGGTCTTTGGCCGCTCGCCCGTCTTCGCGTCTGAAAGGGCCGTGATCACGGCCCCTTCAGACGCGAGAATCCGGGTCTGGGGCCGTCAGGGGTCGAGCAGGGCGGCCAGGAACGCTCGGGCCTCGGCCGGGTCCCTGGTGCGGCGCATGGGTGGCAGGGCGCGCACGATGTCCCAGCGGTAGGGGCCGGTGGCCAGGCGGGAGTCGAGCACGGCCACGACGCCCCGGTCCTCCGCGGTGCGGATGAGGCGCCCGGCGCCCTGCGCCAGGAGCGTGGCGGCGCGGGGGAGGTCGATGAGCCGGAATGCCTCGCCACGGGCGCGCTCGCGACGGGCCTGGAGGAGGGGATCGTCGGGTCGGGGGAACGGGAGCCGGTCGATGGTGACGAGCGAGAGGGACGGGCCCGGGACGTCGACCCCCTGCCAGAAGCCCATGGTGGCGAAGAGGCTGGTCTGGGGCTCTTCGGTGAACCGTCGGACGAGCGCCGGCTTGGGCAGGTCGCGCTGGGTCATCACCGGGGTGTCCAGCCGGGGGGCCACGGCCTCGGCCGCCGCCGTCATCATCCGCCAACTGGTGAAGAGCGCGAGCGTCCGACCGCCGGCGGCCTCGATGAGGCCCACCAACTCGTCCACGAGGGCCTCCTCGTACCCCGCCTTGCGGGGGTCGGGCAGGTGCGCGGCGCAGTACAGCAGCGCGTGGTGCTCGAAGTCGAACGGGCTGCCCACGTCGAGCTGGTCCACATCGGTGTCCTCGAGGCCCAACCGACCTGCCAGCGCCTCGGGGATGGTGGCGCTCGTGAGCACGGCGGTGCACTGCCCCCACAGCCGGTCACGGAGCACCTCGCCCACATCCACCGGCGCCACCTTCAACGTGGGATTGGTGTCGGGTCCCGCGACCCAGGCCACGTGGCTGGGGGGAACGTCCATCACCGCGTCGACGTCGTCGGTGAGCGACGTCGCGGCCCTCACCGCCCGCTCTCGCCGGGCGGCCACGTCACCGGGGGCGTCGGAGGGGACCTTGCGCAGGGCCGCCATGGTCTGCTCGAGGCGGTCCCGAACGGCCAGGAGCGCATCGGCCAGCGCCGGTTCGACGGTGCCCCGCAGCCGCCGGTCCACCTCGGGCTCGAGGGCGGACGTGAGCCGGTCGCCCGCCGCCTCGAGCGACGTGATGAGCGACGGGTCGTCGATGATCGCCCGCACCGTGCGCGCAAGGGCCCGTAGCCGACCGCCACTCAGCTCGAAGCCCGAGGTCGCCGAGATCACGTCCTCGACCTGGTGCGCCTCGTCGAACACCACGACGTCGTGCTCGGGGAGCACTGCGCCGTCGCTGGCCAGGTGCGTGCCGTACAGGTGCGTGTTGACGACCACGATGTCCGCTTCGGCCGCCCGGCCCCGGGCATCCTCGGCGAAGCAGGCCGCACCCTGCGGGCACTTGGCCGCCCCGGGGCATTCGCGGAGCCCCACGCTCACGGCGGCCCATCCCTCGACCGACGGCTCGAACGCGAGCTCGGCCCGGTCGCCCGTGTCGGTGGTGCCGGCCCAGGCGAGCAGTTGGTCGAGCTCCTGGCGGGAGGCGCGCTCGGCCAGACCGTCCAGGCCGAGCTGGGCCTGGTCGGCATCGAGCTCGCTCACCCGTTGGCGGCAGAGGTAGTTGGAGCGGCCCTTGAGCAGCGCGTAGGTCACGTCGCGGTCGACGTGTCCGGCCAGGAAGGGCAGGTCCTTGCCGAACAGCTGGTCCTGGAGCGCCTTGGTGGCGGTGACCACCACCACGCGACGGCCGCTCAGGACGGAGGGGACCAGATAGGCGAGCGACTTGCCGGTTCCCGTGCCGGCCTGCACGATCACGTGGCGCTTCCCGGTGATGGCGACGGCCACCGCTTCGGCCATCCGGCGTTGGCCTTCGCGTCGCTCTCCGCCACCGGGGAGGGCCGCCGTCACCCGGTCGAGCGTGTCGGTGGCGTCGTCAGCCAGGCTCACGCGTCCCGCTCTCGGCTTCGCCGGGCTGCTCGGGCCCCGCCCTCGTTCCTCGGGCTCACCGGTCCACCATAGGGGCGGGCCGGGAGAGTCTCGCGGAGGGGCCTCCCTCGTTGACCGCAGGGCAGGCGGTAGGTTGCTGTCGTGTTGCCCGACGACATCGATCTTGCGCGCGTGCCCACCCACGTGGCCCTGGTGATGGACGGCAACGGGCGCTGGGCCGAACAACGGGGGCTCAAGCGCACCGAGGGCCACGCCGCGGGCGAGGAGGCCTTGTTCGACACCGTCGAGGGGGCCATCGACCTCGGCATCAGGTGGCTCACCGTCTACGCGTTCTCCACCGAGAACTGGAAGCGCCCGCCCGACGAGGTCCGGTACCTCATGGGCTTCAACGAGTCGATCCTGCGCCGCCGGCGGGACGAACTGAACGACCGGGACGTCCGCATGCGCTTCGTCGGTCGTCGTGGCTGGCGGGTGCCGAAACGCCTGCTGCGGCGCATGGACGAGTCGATCGAGCTCACCCGCGACAACCGGGGGATGACCTTCACCATCGCCTTCAACTACGGCGGTCGCGCCGAGATCGTCGACGCGGTGCAGGCGCTGGTCCGGGCGGGCACGCCCGCCGACAAGATCACCGAGGCGTCGATCCGACGGCACCTGTACGACCCCGAGATGCCCGACCCCGACCTCATGGTGCGGACGTCCGGCGAGTACCGCATCTCGAACTACCTGCTCTGGGAGATCGCCTACAGCGAGTTGGTCTTCACCGAGGTGTTGTGGCCCGACTACCGCCGAGAGCACCTCTTCGACGCCGTGCGCGAGTACCAGCAGCGCGAGCGTCGGTTCGGCGGCCTCGACCAGGATGCCGAGCGTCGGGGGCGCGGCAAGCGCCGATCATGAGCGGAGCGGCGGCCCCCGGCCTGCGTGGCCTGAACGCAGAGCGAGCGGCCCGGCGACGCAGTCGCCGAGAGCGGGAGACATGAGCCTGTACCGCGATCACGGCATCGTGTTGCGGACCCACAAGCTGGGCGAGGCCGACCGCATCATCGCTCTCTACACCGCAGAGCACGGCAAGGTGCGCGCCGTGGCCAAGGGGGTGCGCAAGACCCGCAGCAAGTTCGGCGCCCGCCTCGAGCCCACGAGCCACGTGGCCGCGCAGTTCTACAAGGGCCGCACGCTCGACATCGTCACCCAGGTCGAGTCGGTCGACCAGTTTCGCACCCTGCGCGAAGACCTCGATTCGTTCGCGCGGGCATCGGCGATGCTCGAGGCCGTCGACCAGGTGTCCGAAGACGCACCGCCGGCCACGGCGCTCTACCAACTGCTCCTCGGTGCCCTGCGGACACTCGCGGCACGTTCGTCGGCCCTCGTGGTCGCCGGGTTCTTCTGGAAGCTGCTGGCGCTCGAGGGCCTCCGCCCCGTGGTCGACCAGTGCGTGCTCTGTGGTGCCGACCGGGACCTCGTCGCCTTCGATCTCGATGAGGGCGGCATGTTGTGCCGGTCATGCCGCCGGGGCACCGCAGTGAGCCCGGAGGCTCTGCTGCTGATGCAGCAGATCCTCGGTGGGCGGCTCGCCACGGCGCTCGACGCACCCGACTCGGCAGCCACCGCCGAGGTGGACCTTCTGGCCACCCGATCGCTCGAACGCCACCTCGAGCGCCGCCTGCGCTCCTTCGGCGTGCTCGAGCAGGCCTGAGGCCGGTCCGTCAGCGAAGGCGGGCCAGCAGGCCGGAGACCAGGCCGAAGTTGTTGGTGTCGTTGAGGTCGTTCGTGGTGTTGGCGACGACGACGATGAAGATCACGTAGGCCACCAGGAGTCCGAGCACGGCGTAGCCGGTGATGATGCCGGCCAGGGCCATGCCGTCCCCCTGCTGGGTCCCGTTGGACTCACGGATCTGCTTGCGGGCGATGTGGCCCATGATCACCGCTGGGATGGCGCTGACGCAGGTCACGAACCCCGCAACGCCGCAGACGAGTGCGGCGATCGCCAGTCCGTTGGTCGAGCGGATCTGGTACGCGGGCATGGCGTAGGGCATGCCCGGCGGTGGTGCGGCGCCCCACGGCCCGGCTGCAGGTGCAGCGGACGCCTGCTGCGGCGGGTACCACTTGCCGTCCGATGCCTGCCACCATCCGGGGCCCTGGGAGTAGTCGCTCATCTGTTCAGCTTGCCACGATCTCCTGCGACCACCGGGCGGCCGTTGCTAACGTGGGAAGGTTCGTCCGACTACCCGCGAGGCCCACCATGAGTGACTACCCGCCACCGCCGCCCCCGGGCAGCAGCGATCCCGATCCCAGTGAGACGGTCTGGTCGGCACCACCGCCACCCGGCGGCGATGCCCCCCCGGCCCCTCCGAGTCCCGACTACTCGCCGCCCCCGGCCCCCGGCTATGCGGCTCCGCCCGCCCCGGGCTACGCACCGCCGCCCGCGCCTGGCTATGCCGCTCCGCCGCAGGGCTACGCCCCCCAGCCCGCCTACGGCCCGGCCCCGGTGCCGGTCGGCCCGGACGGTCGGCCCCTCAAGTCGAAGATGACCGCCGGCCTGCTCGGCATCTTCCTGGGCAGCATCGGCGTCCATCGCTTCTACCTGGGCTACACGGGCATCGGCATCGCGCAGATCGCCGTGACCATCGTCACCTGCGGGATCGGCGGCATCTGGGGCCTCATCGAGGGGATCCTGATCCTCACGGGCTCGCCCAGCCTCTCCACCGACGCCGAAGGTCGCCCCCTGGCGCAGTGAGCCCCACGACTGGTTGACTCGTTGACCGGTTGACCAGGACGCGAAGAGGCCCTCCCGCAAGGGAGGGCCTCTTCGCGTGGTCTGTGGTGCGTGGCCTGTGCCCGAGTGCTACTGGTCGATGGCTCGCCACTGCTGGGTGGCGTCGTCGAACTGCAGCCATGCCTGTTGGCCCGCATCCCACTGGATGTAGGCGTTGCGGGCCGGGTCCCACTGGGCCTCGGTGCCGGCGGGTGCCGGTGCCGCTGCCGGCGCCGGCCCCTCGGCGGGTGCGGGTGCGGTGTAGGGCTCGGGAGCGACCGCAGGGGGTGGCGTGCCGTAGTCCGGTGCCGCAGGGGGTGGCGTGCCGTAGGCCGGTGGCCCTGACGGAGGCGTGCCGTACGCCGGCGCGGCCGGGGGAGGGGCGGTGCCGTAGGCACCGGGCGCGGCCGGGGCGCCCATCACCGGAGTGCCGTACGGCTGGGCGGCCGCCGTCGGGGCCCCGATGGGCCGGCCGATGTCGTTCTTCCCAACCACGAAGGTCTTGGCCGCTCGGTCGCCGAGTCGGGTGTGGTTGTCACCGGTCAGCATGAGGATGAAGCCGAGCAGGCCGGGGATGCAGTAGGGCAGCATGTCGACGATCAGCAGCAGCCAACGGATGAGGGCCTTCACCGGTCCTGGCACGCCGCCGTCGGGATTGACCACCCGGAGGCCGAGTGCCGCCTTGCCGGGCGTGAAGCCCTTGAAGCCCTGGAGGAACACGAAGATGCCGATCGAGTAACCCAAGCTGACGAGCCAGAGGAGGGCGGCCTTGCCGCCCCCGACGCCGTAGACGGTGTTGCCCGTCGTGATGCACGTGCCGGTACAGATCGCACGGTCGGTGTCTGCCGAATCCGCGAGGAGGAAGAACAGGATCGACCAAATCGCCTGGTAGATGAGCCAGTCGATGATGAAGGCGGCGACACGCTTGCCGACGACGGCGGTGGGGTCTGCTGCTGGTTGGTAGGCGCTCACGGCGCCCTTTCTATCAGTCCCGTCGGGACTGGTCGACGACCCGCCACTTCTGGCCGGCCTCGTCCCAGCCGATCCATTTCTGAACCGACGGCTCCCAGCGCACGTAGGTGTCGAGGGCGTCGTCCCAGACCGGCTCGGTGGATCGCTCCGGGTGCGGTTCCGCCGCGGGGACGGCGACCGGCTGGTCGGGCTCCTGCGACCGCCCTTGCGGCTCGGACGACCCTTGCAGATCCGCCAGCTCCGGCTCTTCAGGGGCTCCACCTGGCGGGGCGGCGTCGGCCCCAGCCGGTTCGGTTTCGGGGCTCGCGGCCAGGCGGGCCGCGAAGGAGCGGTCGACCACGAAGGTGCCGGCGGCGAAGTCGCCGACACGCCGGTGGCCCTTGGTGAAGCTGGCGAGGATGAAGGCCAGCGGAAGCAGGACGATCCAGAGGAGGTCGATGATCCACAGCAGGCTGCGGAGGAAGGCGCGTCCGATGCCGGGGCGGGCCCGCTCACGGGTGACGCACCGGATCTTGCAGAGCGACTTGCCGAGCGTGCGGCCGGTGAGGCCCTGCACGAAGACCAGCTCGCCGACGAGCACCACGGCGAAGATGCCCACGGCGAGCCAGAACTTCGAGCCGGGCACCACGAGGACCGAATCGCCGAGCGACGGGACGGCCTTCGGGAACCACAGGGTGGCGTCGCCGCTCTCGAAGCGGAAGCCCGCGGGCTGGACGGCGATGGCCCGGCCCGTGAAGCGCTGCCCGAAGATGATCACGGGGACAAGGAACGCGGCCAGGTACACGACCGCATCGATGAGCCAGGCGAGGGTGCGCCGGGCCAGGACCGCAGTCGGATCACGTCGATCGGCATCGTCAGTCACAGGTGGTATTCCTACCGCATCGAGGGCCTGAAGGGACACTGGGGGTCGGACGGTAGTCTCACGCCGATGCCCCCCGCCGTCCAGCCCTCGAGTCCCGACCGCATGGAACAGATCGTCAACCTGGCCAAGCGCCGCGGGTTCGTCTTCCCGTCAGCCGAGATCTACGGCGGCTTCCGCTCCACCTACGACTTCGGGCCCATCGGCGTGCTGCTGCTCCGCAACGTGAAGGACGCCTGGTGGCGGTCGATGGTGCAGCAGCGCGACGACGTCGTTGGCCTCGACGCCGCCATCCTGTCGCCGCCGGCGATCTGGGAGGCGTCCGGGCACCTGGCCAACTTCTCCGACCCCCTCGTCGACTGCCGCAGTTGCGGGGCCCGTCACCGGTCCGACGACATCGCCGACCCCGACGTGTGCCCCACCTGTGGCGAGCGGGGGACCTTCACCGAGGCGCGGCAGTTCAACCTGATGTTCAAGACCCACGCCGGTCCGGTGGAGGAGGACGCGGCGATCGCCTATCTGCGACCCGAGACGGCGCAGGGCATCTTCGTCAACTTCGCCAACGTCCTTCAGACCAGCCGCAAGAAGCCGCCGTTCGGCATCGCCCAGATCGGCAAGTCCTTTCGCAACGAGATCACGCCGGGAAACTTCATCTTCCGCACCCGCGAGTTCGAGCAGATGGAGATGGAGTTCTTCGTGCCGCCGGACGACGCTTCCCGGTGGTTCGACTACTGGTGCGAGGCGCGTCACCAGTGGTACGTCGACCTGGGCATCGCCCCCGAACACCTGCGCATGCGCCCCCACGCGGAGGACGAGCTGAGCCATTACTCGTCGGCCACCTCGGACGTCGAGTACCTGTTCCCGTGGGGCTGGGGCGAGCTCGAAGGGGTGGCCAACCGGGGCGACTACGACCTCGTCCAGCACGCGGCCGCGTCGGGCGAGCGGCTCGACTTCTTCGACCCCGCCACCGAGACCCGCTACGTCCCCCATGTCATCGAGCCGGCCGCGGGCGCCACCCGCACGATGATGGCGTTCCTGCTCGACGCCTACGACACCGAGGAGGTCCGCGGTGAGACCCGGACCGTCCTGCGCCTCCATCACCGCCTCGCCCCCTACAAGGTGGCGGTGCTGCCGCTGTCCAAGAAGGACACGCTCACGCCCACCGCGCGCGAAGTGCTCGGGATGTTGCAGGGCGAGTTCATGTGCGACTACGACGAGACGCAGGCGATCGGTCGGCGCTACCGCCGCCAGGACGAGTTGGGCACGCCGTACTGCGTCACGGTCGACTTCGACTCGCTCGACGACCGGGCGGTCACGGTCCGTGAGCGCGACTCGATGGCCCAGGACCGGGTCGCCATCGGCGATGTCGTGGCCTACCTGCGTGAGCGCCTGGCCTGATCCCGTGGCCGATCCCTCCGACGAGACCTGGTTCGCGGCGAATCAGGCGATGTGGGACGAACGGGTGCCCATCCACGTGGCCTCGGACTTCTACGGCGTCGAGTCCTTCCGCTCGGGCCGCTCGACCCTCCAGCCGTTCGAGGTCGACGAGGTCGGGCCGGTGCGGGGGCTCGAGCTCGTGCACCTCCAGTGCCACTTCGGCCTCGACACGATGTCGTGGGCGCGGCTCGGGGCCAGGGTCACCGGGCTGGACTTCTCGGTGCCGGCCGTCGAGGCGGCCCGGTCGATCGCGGCGGAGTGCGGCGTCGACGCACGATTCGTCGCCGCCAACGTCTACGACGCCCTCGAGGTCCTCGACCACCGCTACGACGTCGTCTACGTGAACCTGGGGGCCCTCAACTGGCTGCCGGACGTCTGGCGTTGGGCCGAGATCGCGTGCGAGTTGCTCCGGCCCGGTGGTCGGCTCTACCTGCGCGAGACCCATCCGTTCGGTGACGTGTTCGCCGACGAGACACTCGACGTGGCCTACGACTACTTCGCCGATGCCGAGCCGCTCACCTGGGAGGACGCGGGCACCTACGCCGATCCCGACGCGGAGACCGTGCACAACCGGTCGTTCGAGTGGCAGCACCCCATCAGCGAAGTGCTCTCCGCGGTGCTGGGCCAGGGCCTGCACCTCGACTTCCTCCACGAGCAGCCGTTCACGGTGTTCCAGCGTTGGCCCTTCCTCGAGCGGCACGACGACGGCACCTACTGGATGCCCGACGATCGACCGATGCTCCCACTCATGTACACCCTCCGCGCAACGAAGGCAGGTTGAAGAGATGTCGCCAGAGCAGTTCGTCTTCGGGTTCGATCATCCCCACCCAGTGCACCCGATGGAGTGCAAGGACCTGCTCGGGGGCAAGGGCGCGAACCTGGCCGAGATGACCTCGGTCCTCGGCCTCCCGGTGCCGCCCGGGTTCACCATCACCACCGAGGCCTGCCGGGCGGCCCTGGACGGGGGCTGGCCCGACGGTCTGGACGACGAGGTGGCCGCCCACGTCGAGCGCCTCGAGGCGGAGATGGACCGGCGACTGGGGGCCGGGGCCGAGCCACTGCTCGTCAGTGTGCGATCCGGTGCCAAGTACTCGATGCCGGGGATGATGGACACGATCTTGAACCTCGGGCTCAACGACGTGTCCGTCGAGGCGCTGGCCGAGGCCACCGACGACCGCCGTTTCGCCCTCGACTCGTACCGCCGATTCATCCAGATGTACGCGAAGGTCGTGCTCGGCGTGCCGGGCGAGGGGTTCGACCGGCGGTTCGACGGTGCCCGCGACCTCGCCGGCGTCGCGACCGACCACGAGATCCCCGCCGACCTGCTCGAGTTCGTGATCGGGCGCTTCAAGGAGCTGGTGGCCGACCACACGGGCGAGCCGTTCCCGCAGGACCCGGTAATGCAGTTGCGCGGGGCCATCGAGGCCGTGTTCCGGTCGTGGCAGTCCCCGCGGGCGATCACCTACCGGAACCGTGAGGGGCTCCCGCACGACCTCGGCACCGCGGTGAACGTGCAGGCCATGGTGTTCGGCAATCGGGACGACAACTCGGGCACCGGCGTTGGCTTCACCCGCGACCCCGCCACCGGCACGGCGGGCAGCTTCGGCGACTTCCTCGTCAACGCCCAGGGCGAAGACGTGGTGGCCGGCATCCGCAAGACGCAGCCGCTCGAGGAGATGGGTGCCCGGTGGCCCGAGCTCTACGGCCAGCTCCAAGGCATCTTCGCCACGCTCGAGCACCACTACCGGGACATGTGCGACACCGAGTTCACCGTCGAGCAGGGCCGGTTGTGGATGCTCCAGACCCGCGTCGGCAAGCGCACCGGCGCGGCCGCCCTGCGGCTGGCGGTGGCGATGGTGGACGACCCGTCGATCGCCCTGAGCCGGGCCGAGGCCGTGCAGCGCGTCTCGGCCGACCACCTCGACCAGGTGCTCCACCCCCAGTTCGAGCATGTCGAGCACCAGGTGCTGACCACGGGGCTGGCCGCCTCGCCGGGCGCCGCGGTCGGCCGAGCGTACTTCGACGCCGACGAGGCGTTGGCCGCGGCCAGTGCGGGCGAGGACGTGATCCTCGTTCGCCAGGAGACCTCGCCCGAGGACGTGCACGGCATGGAGGCGGCCCAGGGCATCCTCACCTCACGCGGTGGACTGGTGAGCCATGCGGCGGTCGTGGCCCGAGGCTGGGGAAAGCCTGCGGTGTGCGGGGCCGAGGCGGTGCTGGTCGAGGGCGACTCGTTCACCGTGGGAGAGGTGACCGTCCGTCGAGGTGACACGATCTCGATCGACGGCACCACCGGCGAGGTCGTGCTCGGGGCGATGCACCTCACCCAGGGCGACACGCCACCCGAGTTCGACACGATCCTGGGTTGGGCCGACGAGATCCGGGGTGCCGCAATGGGGGTGCGTGCCAACGCGGACACCGCGGACGACGCGGCGCGGGCCCGCCGGCACGGCGCCGAGGGCATCGGCCTGTGCCGGACCGAGCACATGTTCCTCGGCGACCGTCTGCCGGTGGTGCAGCGGATGATCCTCGCGGACACCCCCGAAGAGGAAGATGCGGCGCTGGCCGAGCTGGGCCGTGTCCAGCGTCACGACTTCGAGGCGATCCTCGAGGCCATGGACGGCCTGCCCGTCACGGTGCGGCTGTTGGACCCTCCGCTCCACGAGTTCCTTCCCGACGTGGAGGAGCTGGCGGTGCGTCAGGCCACCGACGGCCTCTCCGAGCGCGACACGGCACTGCTGGCCGCGGCGCGTACCTGGCAGGAGGCCAACCCCATGCTCGGAACACGGGGCGTGCGCCTCGGGGTCCTGAAGGCGGGGCTCTACCGCATGCAGGTCCGGGCGCTGCTCGAAGCGGCGGCCTCGCGACGCGCCGCCGGGGGTCGGCCCATGGTCGAGATCATGATCCCCCTCGTGGTCTCGGAGCCCGAGTTGGCCCTTGCCCGGCAGTGGGTCACCGAGGAACTGGCAGGACCGGCGGGCGCTGGTGTGGATCCCGACGACCTGCGCATCGGCACCATGATCGAGACCCCTCGCGCCGCCGTCTGCGCCGACCAGATCGCACGGCAGGCCGACTTCTTCTCGTTCGGCACGAACGACCTCACCCAGATGGCCTTCGGGTTCAGCCGCGACGACGTCGAGGGTCGGCTCATGGAGACCTACCTCGAGCTCGGCCTGCTTCCCGGCGACCCCTTCGACAGCATCGACGTCGACGGTGTGGGCGCACTGGTGGCCATGGCCATCGAACGGGGCAGGGTCACCCGACCCGACCTCACGTTGGGGGTGTGCGGCGAGCACGGGGGCGATCCCGCCTCGATCGCGCTCTTCCACCGCCTCGGGCTCGATTACGTGTCGTGCTCCCCGTTCCGGGTGCCGATCGCCCGGCTGGAGGCCGCGCGAGCGGTCCTGAGCGCACAGGCGGCCGGGTAGCCTCGAGGTGATGCAGCGTCGACGATCGGCCCGCCGATGCTGATCGGGGCGCTGTCCATGCGGCTCGCGTCCACGAGCGAGTCGACAACGGTCGATTTCGTGAGCTTCGAGGTCCTGGCCTGGCAATGGGCCCTCTTCGTTGCCGTGATCGTGGGCCTGCTGATGCTCGACCTGTTCGTGTTCAACCGCGACGCCCACGTGGTCACCGCTCGCCAGGCGGCGGTCCAGACCGCTTTCTGGGTGACGCTCGGCCTCGCCATGACCCTGGTGTTCTGGTTCTGGCAGGGCGGTCCGGCCGCGGGGGAGTACCTCGCCGGGTACCTCCTCGAGAAGAGCCTCTCGATCGACAACGTCTTCGTGTGGTCGCTGATCCTCAGCTACTTCGCCGTTCCGAGGAAGTACCAGCACCGGGTGCTGTTCTGGGGCATCTTCGGAGCGCTCGTGTTCCGTGCCATCTTCATCTTTGCGGGCGTGGCGCTCCTCGAGCGCTTCGAGTGGATCATCTACGTCTTCGGCGCCATCCTGCTGTACACCGCGATCCGGCTCCTCACCCAGGACGACGAGGAGGTCCACCCCGAGAACAACCCGGTGTTGCGACTGGTCCGCCGGGTGATCCCCTCCACCTCTGACTACAACGGCCAGCACCTGTTCGTCCGTCACCGCAGGAAGATCCTGGCGACGCCGCTGTTCGCGGTGCTCGTCGTGGTCGAGACCAGCGACGTGATCTTCGCCGTCGATTCCATCCCGGCGATCCTGGCGGTGACGCGTGAGCAGTTCATCGTGTTCACGTCGAATGCCTTCGCCATCCTCGGCCTCCGCTCGCTCTACTTCCTGCTCGCCGACCTGAAGGACCGCTTCGAGTACCTGCAGGAAGGCCTGGCCCTCATCCTCATCTTCGTCGGGGCCAAGATGCTGCTGTCCCAGGTCATCCACATCTCGACCGCGCTGTCTCTGCTCGTGATCGTCGCCATCCTCGTCGGCGCCATCGTCTGGTCGGTGGTGATGGTGCGGCGCCAGGAGCAGCTGGGCGCCGAGGGCGACGCGCCCGTCGACGAGCCGACGTCCTGACCGGTGGGGATCGTCGACGAGGACATCGTCCGTGTCCGCGAGGCCACCGACCTCGTCAACGTGGTCACCCAGCACCTGCAGCTCAGGCGCGTGGGGAACCGCTGGGTGGGCCTGTGCCCGTTCCACGCCGAGAAGACCCCGTCGTTCTCGGTCAACGCCGAGCAGGGCCTCTTCTACTGCTTCGGTTGCCAGGCCAAGGGCGACGCCATCACCTTCGTGCGCGAGATCGAGCACCTCGACTTCCCGGGCGCGGTCGAGTGGTTGGCGGCGAAGGCGGGGATCACGCTGCGCTACACCGACACGGGCGAGAACGAGGGTCGCCGCCGCCGGAAGCGACTCGTCGAGGCCATGGCCCGGGCGGTCGAGTGGTACCACGAGCGGCTCGTCTCGGGCGCCGACGCCAAGGAGGCCAGGGGCTACCTCCGGGCGCGCGGCTTCGACGGTGAGGGGGTGCGCCGTTACCGGCTCGGCTGGGCCCCCGACGACTGGGACGCGCTGAGTCGGGCGCTGAAGGTGCCGGACGACGTGCTGAAGGACTCGGGGCTCGGGTTCATCAACCGCCGGAACCGCCAGCAGGACGCCTTCCGCGGCAGGGTCCTGTTCCCGATCTTCGACGTCCAGGACGACCCGGTGGCCTTCGGTGGCCGCATCCTGCCCGGCCACGACGGGCCGAAGTACAAGAATTCGTCCGAGTCGGCCCTGTACGCCAAGAGCAAGGTGCTCTACGGCCTCAACTGGATGAAGGCGGGCATCGTCGAGGCCGACGAGGCCATCGTGTGCGAGGGGTACACCGACGTGATCGGCTTTGCCGATGCCGGCATGCCCCGGGCGGTGGCCACCTGCGGGACGGCGCTCACCGAGGAGCACTTCCGCACCCTGAAGCGCTACGCCCACCGGGTCGTGCTCGCGTTCGACGCCGACGCGGCCGGCCAGGCTGCCGCCGAGCGGTTCTACGAGTGGGAGAAGGCCTACGAGATCGACGTCGCGGTGGCCGACCTCCCTGCCGGCGTCGACCCCGCCGATCTGGCCCGGTCCGACCCGGCCGCGCTCGTCGCCGCCGTCGGGGGGGCGACCCCCTTCCTGGGGTTCCGCGTGAAGCGGGCCCTCGCGGCCGGGTCGATCGCCTCGCCGGAGGGTCGCGCCCGCACGGCCGAGGCCGCGCTCGCCGTCATCGCCGAGCACCCGAGTGAGCTCGTTCGCGACCAGTACCTGATGGAGGTGTCCGACTACTGCCGGCTCGCACCGGACCAGTTGCGCCACCAGCTGGGGCGTAGTGGGTCGTCGGCGGGTCGCCCGACGGCGGTCGTTCGACGGCGCGACCAACGCGCGGGTGTCGAGATCGAGGCGCTCCGGTTGGCGGTCCATCGGCCCGACGAGGTCGCCGACCTCCTCGACGAGGTGCTCTTCGACGATGAGCTGCACGTCGCCGTCTTCCGAGCCCTCGCTCCCGGGGGAACGATGCACGACGTCCTCGAACGGTGTGATCCGGGGGCGGCCGACCTGTTGCAGCGCCTGGTGGTCGAGGAGGCGGACGCCGATCCCGAGAACGTGGCCAACCTGTTGATCGCGGCGGCCGCCCGGCGATCGCTCCGTGCGCTCGATGCGGCGAACCGCCGCCACCACGACGTGGAGCGGTCCGGTCAGATCGCATGGCTCAAGATGCGCATCGAGGAGATCGGCCCGGACGACGCCGACCCCGAGGTGCGCGCCCAGTTGTTAGCCTGGCTCGCAGAACAGGCCACCACGGCCGAGGAGACCGCATGACGAACGGGGCACAGCTGCTCGGTGGGACAGGGGTCCAGGGCCGACCGGCGCCGCCGGGTGCGGCCATTCCCGGCGTTGCCCGAACGGACGGTTGGTGATCGACGCGGTCACGCCGGCCGAACCGATCGGTGGCGCGGGCGTTCGGCGCGACGCGGCCCTGCTCGGGGCGGCCGGCGACCGGCTCCCGCCATGGGCCGGCATTCCGGACGCGGCGATGGGAGCGCTGCTCGACCGGGGCCGCGCCAAGGGCGAGTTGACCCTCGACGAGGTGCTCCACGTCATGAAGGACGTCGAGGTGACCGCCGAGGTGATCATCGGCGTTCGTTCGCTCCTGCATGGCGAGGGCATTGCCCTCGACGAGACGCTCGACGCCTCGCTCCGCCCGGCTCAGGGCCCGAAGCCGCGAGCGAAGGCCCGCGCCCCGGTATCCGGCACCGACGGTTCGCAGGCGGGTGCGACCTCCGACCCGGTACGCATGTACCTGAAGGAGATCGGCCGGGTCTCGTTGCTGAACGGCGAGCAGGAGGTCGAGCTGGCCAAGCGCATCGAGGGCGGCGCCGAGGCCGAGGCGAAGCTCGCCGCGTTCGCGAGTGCCGACGCCGCCTCCGTCCCGAGCACCGACGAGCGGCGTGGGCTCGAGCGCCTCGTCTCGGATGGCGAGGTGGCCAAGCAGGCACTCACGCAGGCCAATCTGCGGCTCGTCGTGTCCATCGCGAAGCGGTACGTCGGCCGGGGGATGCTGCTGCTCGACCTGATCCAGGAGGGCAATCTCGGCCTCATGCGGGCGGTCGAGAAGTTCGACTACTCCAAGGGTTTCAAGTTCTCCACCTACGCGACCTGGTGGATCCGCCAGGCCATCACCCGAGCCATCGCGGACCAGGCCCGTACGATCCGCATCCCGGTGCACATGGTCGAGTCGATCAACAAGGTGTACCGCGTGCAACGCCAGATGATGCAGGAGCTCGAGCGCGAGCCGACCGTCGAGGAGTTGGCCGAGAAGGTCGACATGACGCCGCAGCGGGTGCGCGAGATCCAGCGCATCTCACAGGACCCACTCTCGCTCGACTCGCCTGTCGGCGAGGAGGACGACTCCAACCTCGGTGACTTCATCGAGGATCAACATGCCGAGGCCCCCGCCGAGGCCGCGGCCCGCAAGGCGCTCGGCGACGCCGTGATCGAGGCCCTCGACGAGTTGAACGATCGCGAGAAGCAGGTGGTCCGCCTGCGGTTCGGGCTCGATGACGGCCAGGCGCGCACCCTCGAGGAGGTCGGCCGTGAGTTCGGCGTGACCCGGGAGCGCATCCGCCAGATCGAGTCCAAGACGCTGGCCAAGCTCCGGCACCCGCATCGCAGCCAGAAGCTGCGCGACTACCTCGACGGCGAGTAGGTCAGTTGCTCCACTCGGGGCGCATCAGGTCGACGGTCGGGTCGGTTGCCTCGCCGCTTCCCCGTCCGACGGTCCGTCGCGCCCTCGCCGCTGCGGCCTGGACGGGCCCCGACTGGATGGCCCTGGCCCCCCAGCGGTTCAGCTGCTCGTAGCGGCGGCGGCCCGCCTTGGCGCCCAGGTAGTAACCCACGGTTCCGCCCACGATCAGCCCGGTTCTGAATCTCATGCCCCAGTTCTACCCCTTCGTCGGGTGTCTCACGCTTCGAGTGGGAATGACGCCCGATCCGAGTGCCCGGCGACCAGCATGTCGTCGGCCGTCGTTCGATCGGCTACTGCCGTGCACGGACCCACGGAAAGGTATCGGGCCGCATCGACCCGCTGCTATCGTCGGAATCCCTTCCGGGGTAGCTCAGTTGGCAGAGCGCTCGACTGTTAATCGAGTTGTCGTGGGTTCGAGCCCCACCCCCGGAGCCGAGCCTTCACCCCAGTACCGGCTGGAGCCTCCGTCAGGCCAGGGACCAGCCGAGGGTGATGGTCCCGGTTGCCGCGGCGTACCCGTCGACGGCGATGCGATAGGTGACCCCCGACGCCACCGCGAAGGAGACCTGGCTCTGGAGGCCGCACGTGTCGTCGTTGCCCGCGACCAGGGCGAGGGCGTTGACGGCGGTGCCGGTGTAGGCGGCGAGCAGCGTGTCGAAGTCACTGCCGCAGGTGTTGAAGGTGGCGGTTCCCGTGGCGGGTGCGGTCCAGCGGTACCAGACCGACCGGCCTCCCGCGTCCCCGGCGTGGTTCGGCTCGCCCACTTCCTTGGTCGCCGCCTTGTTGGTGCCCGAGGCGGTGCCGGTGGCACCGGTGATCACCTGGGCGTTCGCGAAAGCGTCGTTCGGTGGTGGCGTGTAGCCGAGGAAGGCGTTGATGGTGGTGGTGTTGGCGGCGGTGATGTTGAAGGTGGTGGCGCCGGCGTAGTCGGGGCTGTTGTCCCAGTATTCCTGGGTGCGGCCGCCGTTGGGGTCGACGAACGTGGCCCGGTAGGTGCCGGGGGCCAGCCCGGGCAGGGTGTAGGTGCCGTTGGCGGCGGTGACGGCGCCGCCGGCGATGCCGGTGGGCCCGATGGCGATGGCCCACGCGCCGGTCAGGGAGGGGGGGTCGGGGGGGTCGTTGGTGATGAAGCCGGCCATGGTGCCGGTGTTGGGGTTCAACGCGGCGTTGGCGGTCCCGGGGGCGGTGACCGACACCGCGGACGGCAGGCCGGTGGAGGGCAGGTTGTCGAACCATTCCATGTCGTGGCTGCCGGTGGCGTCGAGGAACGCCAGTTTGTAGTCACCCGCGGCCAGGTTCAGGGTGTATTGGCCCGACGCGTTGGTGGCCGCGGCCCGCACGATCTGGTAGTCCGCGGCCCGTAACGCCAGCACCCGCCCGTTGGCCAACGGCGCGTTGGTGCCCGTTTCGGTGACGGTGCCCGAGATCGTCGACCCGGTCCCCACCAGCGTCTGGGTGGGCAGCGACGCGTTCGCGGCGGTCGCGTTGCCGGCGGTGACCGCCGTCGGGGTGGCGCCGGGCAGCGTCGGCGAGTTCGGGAAGAACCGGGTGGCGTGCGCGCCGGTGGGGTCGATGAACCCGACGTAGTGGTTCCCGGCCCGCAACCCCGGGATGGTCAACTGGCCGGCCCCGTTCGCGGTCACGGCCGCTTCGGTCGCGCCGGTGTTCGCCGGCGAGGCCGACAACGCCAGGCCCCACACCCCCGAAATCGGGGTACCCGTGCCGGTCTCGGTCACCGTCGCGGTGACCGACCCCCGCGACGAAGCCAACACCGGGTCCGCGTCGACCATGGTGCCCGCGGTCACCGTCACCTGGGTCGGCGCGCCGAACAGCGCCGCGGTGTGCGCCCCCGCCGGGTCGATCACATACAAGAAGTACGAACCCGCCGGCACCAGCGCCGAGAAGTCACCCGAACCGTTCGCCACACCACCACCCGCGATCGAGAAATCAGACGACCGCAACACCGCCACGAACGCCCCCGCCACCGGCGACCCCGAACCCGACTCGGTCACCGTGCCCGACACTCCCGTCGGCGGACCTCGGTAGGCGGCGGTGATCGTGGACCGCTCGTTCAGGGTGCGGGCGTTGTCCTGCGTGGCCGAACCTGTCGCGTGGCCGTTGTAGAGGACGGTGGGGCTCGAGAAGTAGGCCACGCGCGGGCACGAGCCGCCGGGGCAGCTCGCGGAGTCGTAGGCCATGATCGTGCGGAAGTCGTTGACGATGTCGCGGTAGCCGTTGGAGTAGGTGAACAGCCCACCTCCATCGGGGTCACCGTGGCCGGCACCCATGTTGTGGCCGAGTTCGTGCGCGAAGGTGAGGTTGCCACGGGCGCAGCCGGGGTCGACCACCGTGAAGCCCTCGGTCCCGGAGGCGGGCCCGCCCAGGTAGCCGATGCCGCAGGCGTCCGAGAGGGGCGAGACCAGCGAAACCAGATCTGCGCCGAGCGTGTCTCGGCGAGCGTGGACGCTGTCGAGATTCCCGTCGCTCGTGCTGTGCCAACGGTTGAGCTCGGTGCTCGCAGCGCCGGTACCGGCATAGGCCACATACTCGATGCCCACCGACCGCAGCGACTGGTTCACGCCCGAGCGGACGTAGGCGGCGTTCGCCTCGTTGACGGTGGCCGTCAACTCGACCACTGCCGCGGCGTCGCCGCCGAAGTAGGTGCGGGCCGCGGTGTCGTACCACGTCAAGACGTCGACGACCGGGTTCGTCTGGGTCGACGGTGGGGAGCCTGTGCCCGGGGACCCCTCGCTCGGAGCTTTGTCACCTGCGCCACCGCCGTCCCCACCGGGCAGCGGATCAGCCTCGTCGGGGAAGACGCGGCCTTCCTCGGTGACCAGGTGCGTTCCGCCCGACACGGGTGAGATGTCGTAGATCGAGCCGCCGACAGCAGCAGTGCCGATCACCTGCCCGTCGATGAAGGTGAGGGTCGCGTACTCGCCCTTCGGGCCGAGACCCGACCAGGTGGTGGAGCCGTTCTGCCCTTGCACGGGAGGCCCGTCACCGCGGAGGGCCACCACCAGGTCGGGGAACAGCTCGAGGTCGATGGTCGTCGCGTCGCTGCTCGACGAGGAGAGGGCCGACGACACGTCTCCCGCAGCGACTTCGATGAACCTGGCGCGGTCGGCGTTGCGCAGCTTGTCGCGTGCGATGGGCGGAAGGTCGGCGAGGCCGACCGGGGGTGCCTGGTCGAAGGTGACGGTCCCGCCGTCGGCTGGGCCGGGAGGTCCGCTCTGGGCCGCCGCGGGAGCGGTGGTGGCGACCATCACGACAGTGGGCAGGAGCAGCGCGGCGACGAACAGCCGGGAGCATCCCTTCGAGAACGAGGTAGACCTCACGATTGCTTCCTTCCCCCGGGATGGGCTGGGTGTCGCGTGTGGCCCTGTCGGACCCCGCCGTCGCCCGCCGGTGGCCCCAACGCGGGTAGACGACTCGACCATAACGATGGCCTACGGCCTGTCACGCTGAGGCTCCCCCCGCTGACCGGTCACGTTGATTACGCGGCCAGGTCGGCCTGGGGTTGACGG